>Ga0182742_1005408_pt1 | contig 10801 bp, 6 predicted proteins | sample eDN5th37CBELigMG_FD_128880 | JGI IMG/M metagenome (GOLD analysis project Ga0182742, IMG submission 128880) | Enriched Miracle-Growth compost microbial communities from Emeryville, California, USA - eDNA 5th pass 37_C BE-Lig MG (version 2)... ... | reverse complement strand
TGAGAGTCTGAATAAAAATTAAGAAAAAAAACTAAATTAAAGGGACTTGAAAACTTTTTTGACTTCAAGATTTAAAGAGCATGCTTAAACATGTTTTTATTCTTTCATAAAAAAATATTTTTTTAATATGTTAATTAATGTATGAAAATTATAAAATCCCCTTCTTTTTAAAGTTATGTGTTGTATCTTTAAAAATCTCACTGTGAGAGTGAAAATTATTTAAAATAAGAAAAAAGGAAAGAAAATTTTATTTTGCGAGTTTTTTTGTAAAATACCAAACATGATATTTTTTATTATTTATGCAAAGTTATTCTTTAATGGAATAAAAAAAAGAGTCTAAACAGATCCAACCTGCCATTCTCAGACCCAAATCAGTGACTTTCGATAAGGTTCCTCATTTTGCAAATTAGAACATATTCAAACTCTTTCTTTCCTAAAGAATATATATTCATATTACCATGCTATGAAACATAAATATCTTCTAATCAATAATTTCTTTCTTATTTCTTTTCAACAACATGGTAAATCTTCTCAACGACACTTCTTGCGTTCTTTGATTTGATTACGCCGTCGCCATTGAGCTTGGAGTGAACTTTCACGTTTTCATTGCTGTTTGGATCAGGGTAAACAATGACTTCAAGGCAGCCTGTATATCCAGGAATGAGTTTTCCTTCAAGTTGAGCATTTGGATAATGCTTAAGAAGCTCCTCACGGAGGATTTTAACATATTTTCCATACCCTCAGGAATTGCAGAATTCAACAATGACTTTGAATTGCTTTTCGCTGTCACAATTAAGTGGTTCAGAAGGAATTTCCTCCTTTGATTGTCCGAGACCCATATTATCTTTTTTTAAAGATTAATAAAATAAATATTAAAATAAGAAGGTTATATTAATATGAAAGTTTTACTTATAATAAAAATTCTATTCTCTTCATATACAATATTTTGACGTGTGAAAAATTCACAGGAAAATTTTCCTTGAGGTTTTATTCGTGTATTAAATAGGCAATTTTGGATACTCTATTTAACATAGAAAACATAGAAGAAAAACATCAACTATAGATCCTTGTTATTGAATCCAACGTGTTATTACTATAATTTATCACAATAGTTAATGGAAATCGAAAAAAGTATCTATAGAAAATTTTCAGATTCCGATCTTCATTTTTTATACAGGAGAAATGAGTTAATTAATTATTTCGCCTTTTTTAGGAGAATATAACTCTTTCAACATTAAATTCATTCCAAGACATCCCACATATTCTGAATAATCAACAAAAAACAGATCTTTGGTCTTTACATTATATCTCCCAAACGCCGTCTAATAAGCAAATTAACTTAAAAACTCTACATCAAATTTTTACTGCTAAAAGCGTCTGGAATCCCAAATGAGGAAATCCTTGGAAAATTACTGTCTTCAGATCTTCTGTATCAGCTACCATGTTCGCCATCATTGCTATATTAATCGCAAACATCACAATGATCGATTTTGCTAAGTCCTTTGGCTTTAACGTTTTTGGGTCTTTTATATATTGCGCCTTTCCTAATGAAGAAGCTAGTAAATCATTAGGAAGACCCAAATCTTCACAATGTCCTCCATAAATATCTCCCACAGTAAGGTCCACTGCTGTATAATCTCCCTTTAACCCTTCATCTAATGCCTCCATGCAATTTTCATATCCTGCTAATAATCTTATCAATGCAGCGAAGGTTGCTTCTCCTATTATAGAACCTGAAATTCTTTCAAACTTTCCTTCTTCATCGACCTAAAAGATACATCTTAGTTTACAATGACTTTTTATAGATTTACTTTGTAATAACTCACTCCGCTTCTAACATTTACGATCATAATATCTCCTTTTACGTCGGTTAAATCTTTATATTGTTTTTTATCAGGCGTATAATCCTCTAAAGATAGTCAGGTTCGTAATTTTGATTTTTTTAAGTACCTTCTTTCAAATGATTGAGATAAAGAATGGGAAAAGGCTGTAATTGGAAAAAGAAGTGCTCGTCAGGAATGTCTTTTAAGAACATTATTCCCTTTGTTATGCAACGTATGAGTTTTTGCTTATAAAACACATAATTTTTCAAAAATTTGCCAAAGAAGGTATTAAGTTCTTCTTTGTAAATATCAAAGCCGCTTCCTGTAACGTTTATCTCAAAGACAAAGTCCTCATCGCCCTTTATAAACTCGGTCTCGACAAACTTTTTGATATTGTCGATTTCTTGCTCATTTTTCAGTAACTATTGGATCTAAGGGGGTGATTTTTATATTAAAATTACATGGTCAGTTATATCTGTCAAAAGGACTTTCCCAAAGAGAGCAGTTAGAACTGCTGTTTCGAAAGTGCTCCATTGAATGTATTTTGACACATTAATATGCTCAACGTGCTTCTTGTCCGTTCTATAGGAAAATTTAAAGTAAAATTCCTCGACATCAAAACAGATTACGTTTCCCATTTAAAAAAAATTCAATTAAAGATTTGATGAATTTCCTAAAATATCAAGATTAAAAATCGAGAACTCTATATAGAGTTTTTAACTTGTGAAGGGAAAAGTCTCTTTTTTCTTTATTTCAAATCACTTTATCAAAATTCCTTTGAATTCAATGTTCCATAGAAAATTTGTAATCATCTTATTTAATAAAAATTGAGAACAGAAGAGGGAAAATAGAATTAAGAAAATAACAATAATTTTTTAATTCAAAAATTGGCTGGAAAAGTTAACGCTAGAGAAGAGTTATAATATTTAATTTCCTTTGAATAGAACTTCGAATTTGAAAAATGTGATGGCTTTGATGCGGCTTCAGGAAGTCGAAATCTCTTGATATTACCGCTTCCTCGTTTTTTAAACCGTTCTATAATTTAAATTTATTCTTTTCTTAAATTTCTGGCGACTAGCCTTTAATGAATTTGTCCGTGATTTGCTTTTCTATTTTGGAATAATTATCTATCAAATGGGCTAACTTAAAATAGATTAGACTTTATCTAAATTTAGAAAATTTTCCTTCAGAAGTTAGAATAGTAATGGGCTCAGACGTAAAATGTTTTTATAAATCGCAAAAAATGCGGGAGGTTAATTTTCTTAAATTTGCTTTTCATTTAATTTTATTTATCTAAGCTCCTGACATCCTCTTTATTCTTACGTTTTTTATTTAAGAAATAAGCAAATGAATTATTTGAGAATTAAAAGAAAATTTTTAAAAATGGAATTTCTCTAAAAATATAAGAACAATCCCAAATTTTTAATTTCGAAATCTCTTACGAAAGTTAAAGATTTTAGAATGCTCGTTCAGAGTTTTTAGTGGTTCCTTTGTGCAAAAATTTTAAAGTTCTAGTTTTTATAGATTTACATTTGAGAAATTCTCTTGATTTTTCTATTATTCATTTACTAAAAACATTTTTCAATATATCTTATTCTGCATTATTACACCTAAATACAATGGGGTTCTGTTCCAAACATCTGTTTGTTTTTTTTTTGTACAAAGATTTTCAAACAAGCGTTATAAAAAAAATTGAGTGTATGTTTGATAAAATAACTTTTATCCCTCTTTATAGATAATCTAATCTTTCTATTTTGGAACTTTAACAAGCACGAAAATTAACAAACAAATTAACACGTAATGAATTCAAAAGAAGCTGACGCTTTGAACGCTCAGGCAATGAGCAGCGAGCAAAAAAAGAAGAAAAAGAAGCAAAACAAAAAGAAAAATAAAAATAAGGCAAAAACTAATGAAACAACGGCAGTCGCTAATATAGATAATACCGCCGAAGTTGATGATGAAGAAGGTGGTCAAGAAAATGAAGAGACAACTGAACAAGCACAAAATAAACCAACTCAAGAAAATATCCCAGAAACCCAAGCAGAAAATGAAAAAGAAGATGTTCCACCAGAAGCAAAAGAAGAGGAAAAAGTTGACAATGAAGAGAAAGAGGAGATAAAAGAGGATAAAGTTGAACAAGGAGAAGAGAAAAATGTTAGTAATGAAATTCAAGAAAGTATCCAAGAAAACACACAAAATGAAGTCATAGAGACTAAAGAGGAGAATATTGAAAATAATGAAAAAGATCAACAAGGTGGTGAAGAGACCCAAGAGGAAGCACAAGAGAATAAATTAGAGACTCAAGGTGAGCAAATTGAAGAAGGAGTTCAACTAGAGAAACAAGATACTTTGGATTTAAATAAAGAGCAAGAAAAAGAACAAGTTATAGAGGAAGTGAAGGAGAACATCGAGGAAGAACCTAAACAAGATCAACCAAGTAATGAGAATAAACAGACCGAGGGAGGAAAAAAATCTAAGAAGAAAAAGAAAAAGGATAAAAAAACAGAGAATAAACAAAAGGAACAAGTTGAGGAAAAAATAGCGGATGAAACAGTTCCTCCTGAAAGCCAAGACAAGCCTGAAGAAAGAGTCGAAGAGACTATTGCAAATGAAGAACAAAATAAAGTAGCTGAAGAAAATTTGGAAACTAAAGAAGAAATAAAACCAGAAGAGGAACAAAAAGTTACAGAGGATCCTAAAGAAGAAGTAAGAGAGGCTGAACAGGAAATACAAAAAGAACCTGAAGTAGAAAAACAAGAAGTTGTGGAAAACGAAACCAAAGAAGTCCAACAAACTGACGATCAGGTAGTTCAAAATGAAGCCGAAGAAATTGAGCAAATAAAGGAGCAGGAGGTTCAAATTGAATCCAAGCCTAAGGAATTGAGAGAAAATAAAGAAGAGGAACTCGTTAATGAGAAAAAAACTGAAGAGTTACAAAAGCAGGATGAGATTAAAGAAGAAAGGCTGGAAGAAACTCAAGAAGAAGGACAAGAACATAAAGAAAATGAGAATAAAGAGGAAGATTTGGAAGTAAAACAGCATGAGCGGGAGGAGTTAGAAAAAGAAGCAAGAGTTGTATTTGATGAAATCATCGATAAAATTGACAAGACTGAATCTACAACCCATCCATTGGAAAATATTGAAAACATTCAACAGGAGCCAGAAGCCTCTGGAAAAATAGAAGAGAATATTGAAATTGAAACAAATAAAGTCGTTGAAGAAATCGTTCAGCGTGTCGAAGAAGAAGTCAAAGAAAAAGAAAATGTCACAGAAACAGATATTCAGCCTAAAGAGAAAGAAATCCCCGCTGAAGAAATCCAAATCAGTCTAGAGGAACAGGGATTCCATGAAAGAGAATCTAAAGAAGAGGAAGTTTTTAGAACTGAACAAGAGGGAGAAAATGAAACCATGCAACCTCCTATTGTAAACGAAACTGAGAATATTGAAGAAAGACAAGAAACCAAAGAAGAACAATCAATTCAAGAGACACAAACTTTCGAAGAAATCCAACAAGAAAAACCAGCAGAAGAGAAGGTAGAAGAACAAGAAGAAAAGAATCAGGAAGTTACACAGGAAGAAGTCATTAATGAAGAACAACAGCTTCAAGAGGAGAAACCACATGAGATTGGAACTGTTGAAGAAACTCAACAAGAAAAAGAATTGGAAAAAGTTGAGGAACAAAGAGAAGAACAAGGAGAAAATAAACCCGAAGTTACAGATGAAGAAATCGTGAATGAAGAACAACAACAAACTCAAGAAGAAAAACCAGCTGAGGTTCAAGAAGTTGAGGAAACTCTTTCAGAACCTGAAGTTGATGAAAATCAAGAAATAGAAACAGAACCTCAACCTACAACAGCTCGAGAAATCTTGCAAAGAAATTTGAGGGTAAGGTTAGCATTGGAAAAGTTAAAGAATGACGGTGTACCTGTTGAAGTGGCTCCTGGATTATTTATTGGATCAATTGGTGCGACTCTTAATACACGTTTACTACAGGAATTGGAAATTGAATATGTCTTGTATTGTAAGAATGGTTTGAATCCTCGAATTCCTAAGGTAAGTTTAATATTGAGAAATGGAATAAGATTATTAGTTATTTAAATATAAAGTCTTGGACTTCAAAGACAAGGAAACAGAGAATATCAGCCAATATTTTGACATAGCTTCCATATTCATTAAAAAGGTCCTTCATATGAAAAAGAAGGTTCTTGTTGCCTCTTCAGAAGGAAAGTCAAGAGGAATCGCTCTTGCTATTGCGTTTGTATTTAAGTTAAGCTCTAAATAATTTTTGTTAGATATTTGGTGAAATATCAAAATATGTCAGTAGATCGCGCCTTAGATGAAATTAGACAGAAAAGAAGAAAAGCTAATCCAAATCAAGGTAATTATAACAAAAGAAATAAAAGCTTATATAATTTAGGATTTATTACTCAGTTGAGAGAATTTGAAAGAAGTGCTCAAGTTCCATCTAGCTAGAGTTTTTTACTTTAACTATGAGAATTAGATAGTATTAAGAGGCTTGTGTTTCCTTCTCTTTGTATCAATTAAATAAAATCCATGTTTAAATTTTTTAAGGATTGTTATTGTATTGTGAAATTATTTTATTTTTCATACTCAATAAAAAGAAAAAAAATTTATCTCATTTTTCTAAAGTTTTTCAATTCAAATTTATATCATAAAATCAAACTATATATCAAAATTTATACAAACTAAGATACACACTTTTTAAGACATTAAGGGATCTTTAATTTTAGCATACTCAAAAGATAAAAGTTTCTAACTTAGAGAAAAACACTTATAAAATTTCAACAAATTATCTGAACAAATTCTTATCATTTATTTTTTTATATTCCATAAAGACTTCTAACTTTTTCTAATGAGTACTTATCATACAATTTTCAACATTCCATAACTATATTGTAAACTTTCCACTATGACCACCAACAGTGTTCATAGCTTGCATAGCGGCCTCATCCAACACCCTTCTAATCTCTTTATAAGCTGATTCGACGTCATACTTGTTTTCGCCAACAATATGTACTCTTAACTTCTTCAATCCTCCAGTATTCTTTTTTCCTGGTTCAATATACACTCCTCTCACAGACACATTACAATTTGTCAAATCATGGATCATAGATAAGAAATCTTTATGAGTAACTTTATTCCTTGCACTTTGTGGATAATCATTAATCTCCAAGCTAGCTGATACACGCTCATTCGCCTCATCCTCTCTCTCTTCAATTTCTCCAACGAGTTTCACAGCGGTTTCCAGACCATTTCCTCTGTATTGGTTCAAAATACTCTTAATAGCATTATGTGCGGACTGTAAAACTTCCTCTGCGCTTGAACCGGCCAAAATAGCATCCTTAGCTGCCTTTTCAGCTGCTCTTGTAACCGCAGTTCTTGTGTTCGGATCTCTAAGCATTTTCTTGATTTGGGCTTCATCTATTAAATTATCTTTATCTCCTTTAGTTTCTTTTCCAATGACGATTTCATCATCTTCATTGTCGCTCATATCCAATTCGAGACCAAATTGTCTCTTTAAAGCTCTCTTTGTTTCCTTGACTCTATCCTCTTCGCTCTTGTCGAATTTAAATCCACTTCCTGCTAAGTTCTTATTAGTATAGAATTTAGCTTCTCCTTTTTCGACCTTCTTTTTATATTGATCTGCAAGCCCAACCAAATCTTCAGGTGGTTCTATATTACTCATTCTTAGTGCTGTAATGATATCAAAGGCGTATTGGTCCTCTTCAGTAGTGATAAAGGTCACAGCAGTTCCTTTATTACCAGCTCTTCCTGTACGACCAATTCTATGTACATAATCTTCTTTATGTTGAGGGCATTGATAATTAACGACTAAAACAAGAGATTTAATATCCAAGCCTCTTGCACAGACTGAAGTGGCAACCATGAGTGTTCTTATTCCTTTCTTAAAATCAGAGATTGTATTCTCTCTATCATCTGGATCCTGGCCACCATGTAATACCAGAGCATAATGTCCATATTTAATTAATTCCTTAAATAAATTGTCAGCATCTGTTTGCTTGTTTACAAAGACCAATATGCTTCCTTTTTCGGCCCATTCTCCGAGATATTTCAAGAGTCTCAAGAATTTGGTCTCTTCATCAACAACTTCGATTATTTGCTCCACATTAGAACTGATTTTTCCTCTTGATCCAACAATAATCTCAACAGGTTTCACTAAGACCTTCTTAGCAAGAGTCTCCACGTTTCTAGGGAAAGTAGCTGAGAACATTGTGGTTTGTTTATCAGGTCTCACATTAGACATTATCCTTTCAATCTGTGGCTGGAATCCTGAATCCAACATTCTATCGGCCTCATCAAGGACAACAAAAGTCACTCTTCTTAAGTTAGTAACTCTTCCATGACTTGTTTGTAACACATCAATCATTCTTCCTGGAGTACATACAACAATCTCAGCTCCTCTTTTCAAGTCAGCAATTTGTCCTTGCACTCCAGCTCCTCCATAAACGCAGGCCACGCTCAAGCCAACCACTTTAGCAAATGTTTTACATTCTTGGTAAATTTGCCAGGCAAGTTCTCTTGTTGGAGCCATAATTAATCCAATAGGACCATCTCCTTCAGCTAATGGTCTTTGATCTTTTATATGCCTTATCATGGGAAGAACATATGCTAAAGTCTTTCCTGAGCCAGTTTCAGCAACCCCAATAACGTCTCTTCCGGACATTATAGCAGGAACGGCCTGGCATTGGATTGGGAAAGGAGAGTCAAATTTCTTCCTTTCAGTGATTAAGTTAAGAAGAGCGTCACTAAGCCCACACTGATACCAATCTTTGATGGGTTTGGGACAGTCTCTTCCTCTAACTTGGATTTCTCCTAATTCCTTTCTGTATTCCTCGACTTCCTCTTTAGTCATTGCTGCGATTTCCCTTGGTTCGATATAGAAATTCTTTCTAAAAGGCTCGTATTCAATATCGCCTTGGTCGAGGTTTTTCAGTTCTTTTCTCTCTTGCATTTTCTTTTGCTTTGTAAGGAAATCTTGATCAGTTTCTGTGTCTTCTCTAAAGGCCATGTAATTATCTTCAATATCATCATCAAGAATCTCTCCTTTTTCATTCCTTGTAAGAAGTTTCTTTTTGGGCTTTTCTTCCTCTTTCGTTTCTTTGACAGGTTCTGGCGGTTTTTCTACATCTTTCTTCTTTCTCATTGCTTGGATAAATTCTCTATAGAATCTTTCATCCTCATCCTCCTCTTCAATAATACCATTTCCATTTATCTTAATATGACCATTTGCTTGATTTTCTTCTTCTTTTTCAACAGTCATTCCATTACCATTTTCAACAGGAGTTTTATACAGATTTTCAAAGTCTTCAAAAGTGATGACCTTGCTTTGATCTATCTTTGGCTCTTCAATATTCATTCCTGTCACTTCCATGTTTTGATTCCAAGACTCCAGTACTTGTTGCTTAGCAACTTGGTCAATTTCGTTCATATACGCATCAAGAGGGTCAATTTCCTCCTCTTCCATCGTATTAGGTTTCATTGAAGGAGTCACTTGCTCTTGTTTACTTTGCTTATCATCTTCAGCATCTTCTTCCAATTCATCAACTAATCTGTACTTTTGATCAAGCTCTTCTTGTGAAGGTTCGATTTGCTCTGGGATCTGTGGAGCCATTACAGGAGACTCTCTTCCTGGAGTCTCGTCTTCTTTCTCATACTTTAATGCACGAAGTTTCGCCAGTCTAATTTGTCTCTTTCTTTCCTTTTCTCTTTGTATTTCTTCTTCAGATTTTGCAGGAGCTTTATTCTCTGGGGAAGGAGTTTTCTTTTTCTCTTCTTCACGTTCACGTTCAACGCGTTCTACTCTACTGCTGCGTTGATGGCGATCTCGAGATTTTGAACGTCTTTCTCTATATTTGCTTCTTTTTCTAGACTTTGATCGGGAGCGTGACCTGGATCTAGCATCTTCGCGTTCAGAAGACGAGGAAGAGCGTCTATGCTTTTTCTTTTTATCATCTCTATGTTTGTAAGACTTACGTGATTTCCTGTGATGGGATTTGCTTGAGGAAATCTTGTCCTTTCTTCTCCTTTCAGATCTAGATCTGGGAGAAGGTGAAGAGGACCTTGAGTCGTTTGAACTGTCACTTGAAGAATCAGAATTGTCTCTATCTTTCTTGGGCATTTTGACCTATGATATTACTAATTCTTTCTAGATTTAATTATTACTAATTTAAATTTCTCAAGCGGTTCACTGCTTTGAAGCACTTTTATTTTTTATTCGTGAAGATTCTTCATTTTCTATTGGATTCTTTTTCATTCAAATATCAGAAGATATCGTTTTTTTTTAGTATTTTCCTTAGGTAGTTTTTAATAGGCATGTATAGGTGATATTTTTATTCCAATATATCTTTAATGAGAAGAATAAAATCTGAAATTCATAAGAATTTGGTGTTATAGATTTGTACTCTTCAATTTTCCTTGATGTAAGCGAATTCAGTAACTAAACAATAAGAAAAGTTAAAAATATAAGACTTTGTATTTTTATTCTAGATCTTTCTAAAAAATAATAAATAAAAATGATCCTACATCAGTTAGTCTTCTAAACTGATAAATTTTGTTCAAAGACTTTTATAAAATTTTTTGGAATTTTCAAAGAGTTTTCTTGGTGAATAAAAACATAAAAATATTTCGCTTGTTTTTTTAATAAATGACTCAGCATTAAAAGCAAAAAGAGAACTAGTTATTTTCTTTTGTGAGTTAAATTCTATAATTCAGGAATTCGTACAATGGAACGTATCAACAAGAAATAAACAGAAGAAATATTCCGAATAAATGTGAGTCTTTTGAATAAAAATAATTCACTTCCAAGAAGAATAGGAATAATAATAATAAAAAAAGTCCTATCGATGAAACTTTTTGAAAAAAAATAATCAATCTATTTTTATCGGAAAAATGAGTTTTATTATTGATAAAATTATAATTTTGATATTGAAATAATA
>Ga0182742_1005406_pt1 | contig 10804 bp, 7 predicted proteins | sample eDN5th37CBELigMG_FD_128880 | JGI IMG/M metagenome (GOLD analysis project Ga0182742, IMG submission 128880) | Enriched Miracle-Growth compost microbial communities from Emeryville, California, USA - eDNA 5th pass 37_C BE-Lig MG (version 2)... ... | reverse complement strand
TCCTTCGCGAAAAGGAGCGCATGGCCTTCGTTCCGGCTTCCTACTGGGATCTCAAGGCCCAGCTGGCAAAGAACGGCAGTGCCTTTGAGGCGACGATGACGCACCTCGGCGGCATCCGCCTCGCTACGGGGCGCGACTTCGACGACGAGACCGGAAAGCTCAAAAAGAATCTGGTCGCCGGGCGCGATGTGCTTCTCCTGCAGGAAAGTGAGGCCCGAACCCTCGCGAAACGCCTCCCGGGCGAGCCTTGGCGTGTGGCGAATGTCGAAGAAAAGCTCCAGACCCGCTCTCCCTACCCGCCGTTCATCACATCGACGCTCCAGCAGGAAGCCAGCCGTAAGCTCGGCTTCTCTGCCCGGCAAACCATGCAGATAGCCCAGCGCCTCTACGAGCAGGGCTACATCACCTACATGCGTACCGACTCGACCAACCTTTCGAAGGAGGCCATCGAAGCCAGCCGCAGGTCGGTCGCCGAGCGGTATGGTAAGGAGTATCTCAGCCCGCAGCCGCGCCAGTTCAAAAGCAAAGTCGCCAACGCGCAGGAAGCACACGAGGCCATCCGTCCTGCAGGTACGGAGATGCGCACGCGAGACGAACTCGGGCTGACGGGGCAGGAGGGGGCGCTGTACGACCTCATCTGGAAGCGTACCGTCGCTACGCAGATGGCGGACGCGCGCCTGCGCTTCGTTACGGCTACCATCGAGGCCGGGGATCCGGCTGGCCAGGGAGGCAACGGTCAGGCTGGTGCGCTCAGTGGTGTGGCGACGTTCCGGGCCACGGGCCGCATGGTCGTCTTCCCCGGCTTCTTCCGCGCCTACGTGGAGGGGGCCGACGATCCCGATGCCGCCCTGGAAGACCGTGACCAGCCACTCCCGGACCTGGCGGTGGATGACCGGCTCAACTGTCGCCGCGTCGATCCGGTCGGGCATGAGACGAAGCCCCCCGCCCGTTACACGGAAGCCTCGCTCATAAAGACGCTTGAAAGCGAAGGCATAGGTCGCCCGAGCACCTACGCCTCTATTATCGATACGATCATACACCGGGGCTACGTGTCGAAACACGGCACTCAACTCGTCCCGACCTTCACGGCCTTCGCTACGAATAACCTCTTGGAGGAACAGTTCGAGCAACTGGTGGACGTCGGCTTCACGGCCGACATCGAGCAGGTGCTGGATGACATCGCGGCGGGACAGCGAGAGGCCACTCCGTACCTGAAGAGCTTCTATCGGGGAAAGGATGGCCTCGAAACCAGAGTCGCGCGGGCGCTCGACGTGGTGGATGCCCGTTCCGTGTCTACCATCACCTCGCCGAAATGGAACGACTACGTAGTCCGTGTCGGCAAATACGGACCCTACGTCGAAGGGACCATCGACGGCGAACACGTTACGACCTCGCTGCCGGAGGGGATTGCTCCTGCTGATCTCGACGCCGAAGATCTGGAGCGCTTCCTGCGCGAAGGCAACGCCGAGGACCATCTCCTGGGCGTTCACCCGGAAGCCGACCAGCCCGTGTTCCTCAAGAAAGGTCCCTACGGCCCGTACGTTCAACTCGGCGACGATGAACAGGGCGGCAAACCGAAACGTATGTCCCTGCCTAAAGGCATGGAGCCCGGCGATGTGGACTTGGGGGTTGCCGTCGATCTGCTCTCGCTCCCGCGCACGCTCGGCACACACCCCGAGACGGGGCTACCGATCAAGGCCAACATCGGTCGTTTTGGTCCCTACGTGCAGCACGGAAGCACTTTCGCCTCGCTGACCGCGCAGGACGACGTGCTGTCCATCGATCTCGACCGTGCCCTCGAACTCCTCGCGAAGAAGGAGTCCAAAAACAAGCCGCTCCGCACGCTCGGCCAGCACCCCGAAACCGGAGAGACGGTCGAGATCTTCGAAGGTCGCTACGGCCCCTACATCAAGCACCAGAAAACCAACGCTTCGCTACCCAGGGACCGTGCTCCCGAAACGGTCACCATGGAGGAGGCCCTCCAGTTGCTCGCCGAAAAGGGGAATGGCAAAGCTGGCAAGAGCAAACGGTCATCTACCGCGAAGCAAGCCACAAAGAAGAAAGCCACCACTACGAAAGCCGCCTCGGTGACAACCCGAACAGCGAAGAAAGGGGTCGCGAAGAAGTAAGCCGCTGGTTATGCTCAGAGCTATTGCTCTGCAACCGGGACCGTGAGTTGCGGTGCCGCGCCACTGGCGGTAACACCTTCGCCCGTACGGTTTTCCAGAACCACGGCGGGAGCCAGCGGCCGGACCGATACGAGGTCGCCCGGTTGGTACGGAACCAGGTTGTCCGTGTGGACGAGGTATTCCGCACCGTTCAGTTCGACACGGAAGGTGATGTCGTGGCCTTTGAACTCGCGGCCCACGACTCGTCCGCGGCACCCGCTCGCCGAATCGGGAGCTTCCAGGGTGAGGTGTTCGGGACGCAAGGCAAGCAGCACGTCGCCCGCTGCCGGACGGTTCAACCCGATACGGCCCAGCGGCGTCTCAGCAGTATCTCCGGCAGCCCGCGACAGGATCAGATTGGTGCGCCCGAGGAACTGGGCTACGAAGAGCGTACGGGGCTGGTAATAGACTTCCTCTGACGTGCCCACCTGCTCGATGCGGCCCGCCCGCATGACACCCACCCGGTCTGCGAACGAGAGGGCTTCCTCCTGGTCGTGGGTAACCAACAGCGCGCTGAGGCCGGCCTCTTTGAGCACCGTGCGGATCTCCTGCCGGGTAGCCTGCCTGAGCAGGGCGTCCAGATTGGAGAATGGCTCGTCGAGGAGGACCAGCTGCGGCATGGGAGCAAGCGTCCGGGCAATGGCTACGCGCTGTTGCTGGCCGCCGGAGAGTTCATGTGGCTTGCGGTTTTCGTATCCGGAGAGGCCCACCAGTTTGAGGGCCTCCCGCGCGCGTGCAACCCGCTGGGAGCGCGGCAGGCGCTGCAGGCCGAACAGCACGTTCTCCAGGACGCTCAGGTGCGGAAAGAGTGCGTAATCCTGGAATACCACACCGACTCCACGCGCCTCCGGGGGTACATGAATGGACGGTCCGGTAAGCAGTCTGCCGCCTACCGTGACCGTGCCTGCGTCGGCGTGCTCGAAGCCCGCTATGAGGCGCAGCGTAGTCGTTTTGCCGCACCCGCTCGGTCCCAGCAGGGCCACGATCTCTCCGTTGCCTACCGTAAAACTCACCTCGTCAACGACGGGCGGGGCTCCGGCGACGAAACGCTTGGTTAATCCTTGTATGGAGAGGATGTTGCTCATGAGTACCGTTCTACGCTCCAGTGTGTCGCTCGTTCACGAGGAGGAGCGCCGTGAATGCGCCGGAGAAGAGCATGGTCAACAACGCATAGGGGGCGGCGGCGCCAAACAAACCTTCATTCGCGAAGCCCCACGTGCCCATGGCCAGCGTCTCAAAGCCGATGGGCGAAAGGAGAAACGTCAGGGGCAGTTCCTTCATAGCAGAGAGAAACACGAACGCCATGCTGACGACCAACCCCCGCCGCAGCAATGGGAAAGTGGCCTTGAAGAAGGCTCGTAGCGGCGTCCACCCGAGTGACCTCGCCGCCTCTTGCAGTCTCGGCGAGGTCTGGTACAGGGCACTCCGTACCGGTCCGATGGCCTCTGCCAGGTAATGAAGAGTATAGGCCGTAATAAGGAGCAGAAGCGTCTGGTATAATGCTGGAATGGCCTTCAGAGTGAAGAAGATGAGCGCCAGTGCGAACGCCAGCGGAGGCGTCGCGTAGCCGAGATAGGAAATGCGCTCCAACCCGCGGGCAATGGGAGAGGGTTTGCGTACACCGAGATAGGCCAGCGGCAGTGCGAGCGTGGCTGCCAGCAGTGCTGCCGGAGCCGAAGCGGAAAAGGATGACCAGAGTGCGGCTCCCAGATCGCTCCAGCCTTCGTTGATGTTACGGCGGGTCATCCAGTGGGCGAGTGTCAGGAGGGGCATGATGAGGGAGACCACGCCGATCGCTGCCGCAAACGCATAGGCTGGGAAGCGCCAGCGTCCGAGATGAGTCGGACGCGCACGCCGCCGCATCCCGGTTCCGGCCCGGTGGTAGAGTCTCCCACGCAGTAACCGCGCCTCAGCCACGAGCAGGCATAGTGTTACACCGATCAGCATGAGTGCCAGCCATGCCGCGTAGATCCGGTCGTAGGCCGCCGTGTACTGGAGGTACAACGCGTAGCTGAACGTTTCGAATCGCATGAGCGAGACCACCCCGAAATCCCCCAGAACATGCAGGCCAACGAGAAGCGCGCCGGACAGGAAGGCCGGGCGAAGTTGTGGCAGAACGACCCGCCGGAAGACCTGACCTTCCGTGCAGCCGAGCGAGCGAGCCGACTCTTCCAGCGATGGGTCGAGTCCCAGCAGCGCAGCGCGGAGGTTCAGGAAGAGGTACGGATAAGTCGTGAGACTCATTGCGGCAAGTGCTCCGGTGAAGCCACTCAAGCGGGGCAGGTTCAGGTCGAATAGTAGCGCCAGGGTGCCGCGAAGGCCTGTCGTGGCAAGCAGAACATACGCCATCACGTAACCGGGTACCGCCAGCGGGAGCACTCCGACGAGCGTGAGCAGCCGCTTACCCGCAATGTCGGACCGGGTGGTCAGCCAGGCTAGCGGGAAGGCAACCAGCGAACCCACCACCAACACGCCGCCCGCCAGGAGCAGTGTGTTGCCTAACAGGCGAAGGTTGCGTGCCCGAAAGACCAGGGTGTTCAACTGATCGAGGTCAGCCTCGAAGGCTCGCACGAACAGGTAGGCGAGGGGAACGAGCACTCCGCATACTACGATGAGCGCCGGGACTAGAAAGTACCAGGCCATCTGGAAACGCCACCGGCGGCGCTCCAGGATGGAGCCACCGCCGGTGGTCGGGTTGCTGATACTCACTGGAGAGATGGCCATCTACCGATCCTGCATTGCAGTCCCTGAGTGTCCGGTTTTTCTGCTTTTACGTGTCATAGTGGAATCACTCGAATAGGGACCTGCCGGTCAAAGTAGTCCCTCCTCCCGCAATATCTGGAGTGTGCCTTCCAGATCACGCAGGGAGTCAAGGTCGATCTTCGGCTGAATAGCTGAGATTGCCTCCAGGGAAGCGAGCTGTGCCGAAGGTGTGATGTCCGTAATGATCGGATACTCGTACGTCTCGTTGGCGAAATACGTCTGGGCTTGCTGCGACAGCAGAAAGTCAATGAGACGGAGGGCGGCTTCCTGCTGGTCGCTTACTTTCAGCACACCGATACCGGCCACGTTTACCAGTGCACCGGGATCACCGGTCCGGAAGAAGGTCTGCTCGACCGGGTAAGCCGGGTCTTCGCTCTTGAAGCGGTGGAGGTAGTAGTGGTTGGGCAACCCGAGATCGATTTCGCCGTTGGCGATGCCTTCAATGATGGCTGTATTGTTGTTATAGCTCTTCGTGCCATTGGCCTTCATGTCCCGGAGCCACGTCCGGGTGCGTTCGTCTCCCTCGAGTTTACGCATGGCTGTGACGAATGACTGGAAGGAGGCATTAGTCGGCGCCCAGCCTACCCGGCCCCGGTACTTCGGATCGGTCAGGTCGAAGACGCTCGACGGGAGAGCCGTGGTGTCTACGCGGTCAGGAGCATAGGCCAGCGTGCGGGCGCGGGCGCTCGTCGGTATCCAGGTACCGGCTGTATTGCGGAAGGACGTCGGGATCTGCTGCAGGAGCGTGTCGGGGAGCGGGAGGAGCATGCCGGACTCATGAATGGCTCCGAGCCCGCCTGCATCCTGGCCCCAGAATACGTCGGCACCGGTCTGTTCGCCTTCTTCCTGGAGGGCAGTAGCGAGCTGAGAGGTGCTGCCGTAGCGAACGTTCACTTGAATGCCTGTCTCCTGCTCGAACTGTTCGATGATGGGCTTCACCAGTGCTTCGCTGCGTCCGGAGTAGACAGAGAGAACCGGAGCTTCGGATGCAGGAGTATCTGAGGGTTGTTCCTGGCAGGCTGCGAGAGCGAACAGCCCGAGCAATACAATCCTGGATAGGTTTTTCATAGGACCGGTTTTAATGGGTGTGTTTAGACTTAATCTAAACTATGGTATGTACCGAAATGGTGAAGAAAGCCGTTCTCCTGTTTGAAGATGTATCAAAATCTTGTACCTGCACGAGGGAGGCTATCTCCCGACGTCTTTTTCACCGGCTCGGACCGACTCCAGGATGTTGAGATAGCTGTAATAGCGGATATCCGAAATCTCGCCACGCTCGAGGGCTTCCTTAACGGCGCAGCCCGGTTCGTGGTCGTGCGTGCAGTTGGGGAAACGGCAAAGGGGGATATATGGACGGAATTCGATAAAGTAGTAGGAGAGTTCTTCCGGCTCCAGATCGATGATGCCGAACTCGCGGATGCCGGGGGTGTCGACGACGTAGCCGCCCGTGGAGAGGGGATAGAGGGAAGCGTAGGTAGTCGTGTGCTTACCTTTGCTGGTCTTTTCGCTGACCTCTCCAGTAATCAGACCCAATCCGGGTTCTACCGCGTTCAGGAGGGAGGACTTGCCAACACCTGAGGGGCCGGCTACGACAGATATGTTGCCGCTAAGCCACTCTCGGAAATCCTGGACGCCTTCGCCGGTCACGACACTCGTCATGAGCAGGGGATAACCGAGCCCGGCATAGAGATCATGCAATTCCAGGACGGCCTCGCGATCCGAGTCTCTCATCAGGTCCGTCTTGTTGAAGACTATTCCTGCTGGAATCTCATTGGATTCCGCCATGACGAGGAAGCGGTCGATCAGGCCGGGGTTAATCTTTGGCATTCGAATGGACTGGATGAGCCACGCGCGGTCGATGTTGGCCGCGATCACGTGCTCCATGCCTACGCGGCGTCCTGCGGCTCTGCGGCTGAGGCGATTGCGACGCTCATGGATCTCCGTAATCAGTCCAGTACCATCCTCTACGGTTCGAAGGGTTACCCGATCTCCGACGGCCACCGGGTTGGTTACTTCCTCTTCGGCCAGCCGGAATTTGCCTCGGATTTTGGATCGAATGATCCGGTCATCGACCTGGACGTCGTACCAGCTACCTGTGGAGCGGATGACGGTGCCCTCCAGGTAGGTTTCTTCCGGTTCGGGTAGGTGTCCGCTTGTATCCATCTCACTACTCATGCGGTCGCCTCGGGGCCGAGTGGTGAAACTTGCGCATGAAACACTCGTCTACGATGTTCACAGTGCAGGTAGTTGTTGTTAAAGCGCAGGAAGGCGCTCAGATCCGGCGAATAGCATGAGAAAGGAGTCCCATAGCGAAGAATACGAACGGGCGAGGAGCGCGTTCGATGATTTGAAGCTCGAAGATCGAGCTGTTTTCCTCATCGAGGCTACGGTTTCCACGATCGCACGCGGAGTGGACAAGGTCGGCCGTGTACTCGCCGACGAGCTGGACCGGCTCTTTCGTACGCGCCCTGGGGCGGCTGAGGAAGGAGCGGCAGCCAGCTCCGCACAGGAGGCTTCGAATCCGCCCAGCGAGGAACGCCGCCCCGGCGACACGCCCGGTGTCGACACCCACGTTGAAACCTGATTTTCGATCATGATGCAAGAACCTGAACGTCGCATCGCTCGGTTTGAGGATCTCAACTTACTGGGTAAGGCCGTTTTTGCCGGAGGGGCGGCCGTGCGCATTACCGCCAACCTCATCGATAAGGTAATCGACCGGGCTGTAGACATGGTGATCGATGTGGAGAAGGCCTTTAAGGAGGGGCTTGATCCAAACGTGGAGGATGCGAAAGTACTAGATGAGCGCATAGACCGGTAGCGTGTCGTGCGCCATGGTATGATGAGGGGCTGTACACCGGAACGGTGCACAGCCCCTTTGTTGTTCTGGAAGCCGGGACTTCCGTGGCCTGCTCCTCGTTTACATTACGATGGCTTGCTCCACGGTGCCATTGCCATTGGCCGCAGGGACACGGTTCTTCTCGCTCTCGGGGATTTTGAAGAAGACCTCGGGAGGCACTACGGGTTCGTCTTCCATGACAATGGCAAGGACATCTTCCATGCGCTTGGCGTAGAGGATCTCCAGACCGTCCAGGGCATTATCTCGAATTTCTTCGATATCCTTCCGGTTTTTTTCCGGAAGAACGACTGTCTTGATACCGGCGCGCTTGGCGGCAAGCACCTTCTCCTTGATGCCGCCCACAGGCAGGACGAGTCCGCGCAAGGTGATCTCGCCCGTCATGGCGACGGTGTGTTTGATACGCCGTTGCGTATAGATCGAGACGAGCGCGGAGAGCAAGGCCGTGCCAGCGGATGGACCATCTTTGGGGACGGCGCCTGCCGGGACGTGGACATGCAGGTCGAAATAGCGGAAAGCATCTTGAGGGATGTTCAGTTCGGCCGCATGGGACTTGACGTAGGAGAAGGCTGCCTGGGCGGACTCCTTCATGATGTCGCCAAGCTGGCCTGTCAGGACCAAACGCCCCGATCCTCGTGACACAGACGCCTCGATGAAGAGGATATCGCCGCCTACCGGGGTCCAGGCGAGGCCGGTTGCCACGCCGGGTACTTCGGTCCGTTCGGCCACTTCGGAGAAGAACTTCCGCTTGCCCAGGTATTCCTCTACATCACCCACATCGACGGCAGCGGATTGCAGTTCACCGACTGCGATCTTCTTGGCTACGCCGCGCGCGACGCCGCCGATGGTGCGTTCGAGCTGGCGGACACCCGATTCCCGCGTATAGCCGTCGATGAGGAAAAAGAGCGCCTCGTCGGTGATGGAGAACTGCTCCGGTTGGAGGCCGTTGCGTTCCGTCTGGCGCGGGACGAGGTACTTCTTCGCGATCTCCAGCTTTTCTTCCTGCGTGTACCCGGTGATCTCGATCATCTCCATGCGGTCGCGAAGCGGGCCGGGTATCTGTTCATAGTAGTTTGCCGTAGCGATGAACAGCACCTTGGAGAGGTCGTAGTCGAGTTCCAGGTAGTGGTCGTTGAAGGCGAAGTTCTGTTCGGGGTCCAGGACTTCGAGCATTGCGCTGGAAGGGTCGCCCCGGTAGTCGCTGCCGAGCTTGTCGATCTCGTCCAGCATGAAGACCGGATTGTTCTTGCCGGCTTTCTTCATGCCCTGGATAATGCGTCCCGGCAGGGCACCGACGTAGGTGCGGCGGTGGCCTCGGATCTCTGCTTCATCCCGCACGCCGCCGAGGCTCATGCGCACGAACTCCCGACCCATCGCGCGGGCGATGCTTTTGCCGAGGCTCGTCTTACCGACGCCGGGCGGGCCGTAGAAGCAGAGGATCGGCGCCTTCATGTCGCCTTTCAGTTTGAGCACGGCGAGGTGCTCGACAATACGCTTTTTGACCTGCTGGAGGCCATAGTGGTCCTCGTCGAGGATTTCCTCGGCGCGTTTGACGTCCAGGTGATCCTCGGAATACTCCTCCCAGGGGAGGTCGAGTATCCAGTCGATGTAGTTGCGGGTAACGGCGTAATCCGGCGCGGCCGGGTTGGTGCGGCTGAGCTTGGATAGTTCTTTTTCCAGCGTTTTCTGCGCGTGCTCCGGCAGCTTTTTCTTCTCGGCGCGTTCGCGGAGTTCATTGATCTCGCCGTTGGCGCCTTCGCCTTCGCCAAGCTCGTCCTGAATCGCCTTCATCTGCTGGCGCAGGAGGTACTCGCGTTGCTGCTTGTCTACATCCGTCTTCACGCGGGTACGGATTTCCTCCGAGAGCTGGAGCACCTGCAACTCGCGGTTGAGGTGGCCCATAACCAGATCTGCGCGTTCGACCAGCGGAGTGGTTTCGAGGAGCCGCTGCTTATCCTCGACGCTGATCTCGAGGTTGGATGCGATGAAGTGGATGAGGAACGTGGGCGACTCGATGTTCTGGATGGCGTAGGCGGCCTCACTGGGGAGGTTCGGCGACATGTTGACGATCTGGATCGCCAGGTCCTTGATGGACCGGATGCGCGCCTGGAGTTCTACGAGGTTATCGCTTCGCTCTTCATCGACCGTCTTGACGGCTGCTTTGAAGTAGGGCTCGCGCTGGACATACTCTAACGTCTCGAAGCGTCTCTTACCCTGGATGACGATGGATTTCGATCCATCGGGCATCTTGATGAGCTTCAGGATGGTCGCGACGGTACCGACCGTGTAGAGGTCTTCGGGGCCAGGATCTTCGACTTCACTGCTGCGCTGGGCGATGACGCCGATGAGGCGATCGCCCCCGAAAGCATCTTTAACGAGTTTGAGGGAGGCGTCGCGTCCTACGGTTATGGGGAGGACGACGCCGGGGAAGAGAACGGTATTTCGGAGCGCCAGAATCGGAAGCGTCTCCGGCACCTCGAAGGTGTTCATTTCCTTCTCTTCGTCTGCCGTCGGCAGAGGAATGCTCTGTTCCGGATCCTCTTCGGGCGCGGCGTTGATCAAATAATCGAACATGAGTGTATTCTAACGATTAAGGGTCGTTGCTTCAGTTCTGGTGTGAGTCACTCCCATACTATCGATTTTCAGCATTCGTCCCCTACTCGTCACGGGCTGCCTCACCCTGGCGGGATGACGAATGTATGATGGTGTATCGGATCGAGCCGGTTTACACCAAAGTGTCCCCGTTTCGGGACGTCTGCTCAAAACGTCATACCCACGGTGGTAACGCACGGTGGGCACGATGTTTCGCGCTACGTTATATGTTGCTCAAAATGCACACCAATCCGTGTGCTCTGCCATTTTGGCGGACCCTGGTGGTTGCGGAATCGAGGGGTGGTGTGGATTGTGACGGGGGTGTAACGAATCTTACAAAATTGAACGGGGTGTGGGGTGGAGAGGGCGCAGCGCGCTGCGCCCCTACGGCGGGGCGGGTGTGTTCGGAGGTTCGGGGACATTGGTG
>Ga0182742_1005404_pt1 | contig 10807 bp, 12 predicted proteins | sample eDN5th37CBELigMG_FD_128880 | JGI IMG/M metagenome (GOLD analysis project Ga0182742, IMG submission 128880) | Enriched Miracle-Growth compost microbial communities from Emeryville, California, USA - eDNA 5th pass 37_C BE-Lig MG (version 2)... ... | reverse complement strand
TGGCGGAGAAGCATGTGCAAAACTCCCGGCCGGTGAAGCTTCAACGGTTGGTTGAAGGCGCTCCGGACCTGCTTCGCAGCCTTGATTACCCCTACTCCCCGGTATTTCTCCCCCGCGAATACGTGAAGGTGATGCGCCTTCGCGAGCGTCTGACGGAGCAGCAGTAAAAAACGCCGCAGATCGCGCAGATCTACGGCGTTCGTTATATATAAGAGCTTATTCTTATCTACCGAAGCTGTACGCGGGGTATGAGCCCATAACGCGGACATCGCAGCCAATCGCGCGAATTTCTTCAATGGCGCCCTGCATCAATACAGAATCGATGGGAGCCTCCACATCCAAGTAGAAGAAATATGTACCGAGCTTCTTCTGGGTTGGGCGAGACTCAATCTTGGTCAAGTTTAACCTGCGCCATGCAAACGCGGACAACAGCTGGTGCAATCCGCCGGGAAAATCCTCGCCCGGCATTAACAGAATCGTTGTCTTCTGCAAGGCGAGCCCTCCGCCTTCCGGCTGCAGTGCGGGAAGCGGCTTATGCCCGACAAGAACGAAGCGTGTGTAGTTATTCGTATGATCTTGAATCGCCCGCGATAGGATGTTCAATCCGTAACGAGCGGCCGCGGTTGCGGGGCCGATGGCTACAGAGCGGGGATCCCCCAACTCCTTGACGAGTCTCGCTCCTTCCGAGGTGGAAGCAACCGCCTCCGGCTCGGCGTGCGGCAGATGCTCTGCTAAGAACTTTCTGCATTGCGCGAAGGCGACTTGATGGGAATATACCTTGCGAATCTCCTTCAGGTCAACGGTACCGGGCAATGCCATCAAGTTAATATCAATCGGATACACCCATTCGGCTTGAATCGGCAGATCGACTTTGTTGATTAGCCAATCAATATGCAGGCTTACAGAACCTTCGAACGTGTTTTCGACAGGCACGACACTATATTCCGTTTCGCCTGAGGCGGTCGCTTCGAACACTTCCGCGATCGTCTTGCGGCTGACAAATTCCCACTCGGGTCCTTGAAGAAGCCGCATGGCCGCTTCCTCCGAATACGTGCTTGGTCCTAATACGGATACTTTCGTGGTCATCGCAGCAAGCCCCCGTTAAGATCTTCTTCTAAGGAAGCGGATCCCGGCGTGACGATCTCGAGCCCCGTTGCCGACGGATCCAGCCACAGCAGCTTCACCGCGTCTCGATCCTGCCCGTCCGGCGTCATCGCTTCGCGAAGGAACGCCTCCAGCTCCGCCTTCCGCTCCGATTCCCGGTCCACGAAGGCGATCGCCGTCGGGCCGGCCCCGCTTAGCGCCGCGCCGAGCGCACCGCGGTCCGCGGCTTCCCGGAGCACCCGCTCCAAACCCGGCACGAGGATCGCGCGGTACGGCTGATGCAGCCGATCATCTATCGCATCGCGGATCGCCTCCAGCCGTCCCGTTGCAAGCGCAGCGGTAAGGAGCGCGGCGCGGGACAGATTAAACACCGCATCCGCCCGGCTTACATGGTCCGGAAGCGCGGCTCTCGCCTTCGAGGTGGACAGCTCATACGCCGGAATGGCAACGAGCGTCGTCAACCGCTCAGGCGGCTCTAGGCGGATATAAGACGCCTTCGCGCCGTCCCACACCGATGAGACGATGCCGCCGAAGAGGGCGGGACCGACATTATCCGGATGCCCTTCCTCGGCTGTCGCGATGCGGAACAGCTCCTCCTTCGGCAGCGGACTTCCAATTAACGCATTCGCCGCGCCGATGGCGGCGACAATGGCCGCCGCGCTGCTGCCTAAGCCGCGGGTGAGCGGAATAGCGCTGTACATACTGATCTCAAGCTCCGGTACCGACGCGCCGGCTTCCGCAAACACCTTCTGTGCCAACGTATAGATCAAATTCGATTTATCCGCGGGGATTCCCCGCATATGATCGCCCAAGAGCGTGAAGCTTGTCTGGTCCGAGGGCGCCATCTCAACCCAAGCGTACAAGGAGAGCGCCATCCCCAGTGCATCGAAGCCCGGACCCAAATTCGCGGACGTCGCCGGCACTCGCACGCGTACGCGTTCGCGGCCGTCTGCCGCCCTCGTCGAACTATCCACGGGAGCCTTCCGCCTCCTTAATGGCGGACATGACCGCTTCTTCCGTCGCGGCAATGACTTTCGGCTCTGCGGCAACCGTCTTAATCGCGATATTCGGATCTTTCAATCCATGTCCCGTCAATACGCATACCACTTGCGCGCCGGCCGGCAGCGCGCCTTCGCGGCGGCGCTTCATGACGCCGGCAATGGAAGCGGCGGATGCAGGCTCCGCGAACACGCCCTCAGTGGAAGCGATCGTCCGATAAGCGTCCAGAATTTCCTCATCCGTTACGGCCCAGACGCCGCCTTCGGACTCGGTGTAAGCAGCAACTGCCAAGTCCCAGCTTGCCGGATTGCCGATGCGGATCGCCGTCGCAACCGTCTCGGGATTCGGGAACGGCTTACCGGTCACAAGCGGGCTTGCGCCTGCTGCTTGGAAGCCGATCATCTTCGGCACGGAGGAGGATTTGCCCGCGTCGCGGTATTCCTTGAAGCCCTTCCAGTAAGCGGAGATATTCCCCGCGTTGCCGACCGGAATCGCAAGGTAATCCGGCGCTTTGCCGAGCTGGTCGACAATCTCGAACGCCGCCGTCTTCTGGCCTTCCAAGCGGAACGGGTTCACCGAGTTTACGAGCGTGATCGGGTGTTTCGCCGTAATTTCGCGAACAATTTCAAGCGCCTTGTCGAAGTTGCCGTCAATCGCAAGCACGGTTGCGCCATACGCGTACGCTTGCGCAAGCTTGCCGAGCGCGATATTCCCGTTCGGAATCAGCACCACGCAAGCCAGTCCGCCGCGTGCCGCGTAAGCCGCTGCCGCCGCGGACGTATTGCCGGTCGACGCACACATGATCGTGCGGCTGCCTTCTTCCATCGCCTTCGCCACCGCCATCACCATGCCGCGGTCCTTGAAGGAACCCGTCGGGTTCATGCCCTCGAATTTAAAGTACAAATCCAAACCCAGCTTCTCCGACAGCTTATCCGCCCGGATCAGCGGCGTGTTCCCTTCATGCAGCGTGAGCGCCGGAGTGTTGTCCGTCACCGGCAGAAATTCGCGATATTGATCGATTAATCCCATGTACCTCATTGTCCTGTTGCCCCCATTATTTGAAGTATTGCTCACCTTATCCTACCACGCGGAATACGCTTTTGACTTGGTTTACGACATCCATTTTTTCCAAAGTTTCAATCACGCGGTTCATTCCCGCCAAATTCGTGTCGTGGGTAATGATAATAATTTCAGCCTTCGGATTGTCCGCATTCGGGTGCTGCAGCACCGACTCCAGACTCACTTCATTCTCCGCGAATGCCTGCGTAATTTTCGCCAGCACGCCGGCCTTGTCTTCGACATGCAGGAGCAAGAAGAACTTGCCAAAGATGCGGTCGTCGCTTTGCAGCTTCTTCTCGTTGTATGCCATATTCATCCGCTGGCCGGTTACGTTCAGGCGCATGTTTTTTACAACGGCCACCACATCCGAGACGATGGACGTCGCCGTAGGCAAGCTGCCGGCGCCCGGACCATAGAACATGGTCTCGCCCACCGCTTCGCCGTACACATACACTGCGTTAAATACGCCGTTCACTGTAGCAAGCGGATGCGTCGTCCGGACCATCGTCGGCTGAACGCTGACGGAGACGGCATCGCCGTTCCGTTCCGCGACACCAAGCAGCTTCAACTCGTAACCCAGCTTCTTGCCGTATTGGACGTCCTCCTTCGTCACGGAGGAAATCCCTCTTGTGCGCACGTCGCTCAGCGCCACATTCATGCGGAAGCCAAGGGTTGCAAGAATCGCCATTTTCCTTGCGGCATCGAGTCCTTCCACGTCAGAGGTCGGATCCGCCTCGGCATAACCGAGCGCTTGCGCTTCCTTCAACACATCGTCGTACGAAGCGCCTTCTTGGCTCATTTTCGATAAAATGTAGTTCGTCGTGCCGTTCACAATGCCGAACATCCGCGTGATGCGGTCCGAGGCGAAGCTTTCCATCAGTGCGCGGATAATCGGTACGCCGCCTGCCACACTGGCTTCGAAGAAGATGTCGCAGCCGTATTCCTTCGCCATCGCAAACAGCTCAGGGCCGTGAAGCGCCATTAAGTCCTTATTCGCCGTTACAACATGCTTGCCGCTTCGGATCGCTTTCTCGACCAATACTTTCGTCTCCGCGACTCCGCCCATTACTTCCACGACAATATCAATATCCGGCGAAGAAACGATGTCTTCCGGATCCGTTGTCAGCAGCTCTGCCGGAATTTCGACGTCTCTTTCTTTATTCGCATTTTTCACAAGCACCTTATGCACCTCGATGACGGCGCCGGTTTGGCCTGTTAAATCTTCACGATGGTCGTTCAGAATGCGAACGACGCCCGTTCCGACGGTTCCTAAGCCCATGAGTCCTATCCGTATGGTCTTCATGTTTATCCTCCTTATTAACCCCTGACGGGTTTCATCCTTCGTCCTTAGCCTTGGCCGATGACGAACGCCTTCCGAACGCCTTCCGCGGACTTAATGGCTTCCATGATGGCGGTAAGCGCCTCTTCGTTCGTGCCAATCTCCACGGACAGCACTACGTTCGCCATTCCTTGCAGCGGAATCGTCTGGTGTATGGTCAGCACATTGCCGTCGTAAGCCGCCACGAGCGACAACACGCGAGACAGTACGCCGGAGCGGTGCTCCATATCGATGGAGATCGTCACAATCCTCTCCCGTTCAATCGATTGCAACGGGAAGATTCCATCCTTGTATTTGTAATAGGCGCTTCGGCTTAAACCTACCTTCTCCGTAGCGTCGGCCACCGTATCGAATTCGCCGCGCGCCAGGAGCTCCTTCACCTGCATCGTCTTGATGAGCGATTCCGGCAGAATATCCTCCCGAACCAAATAGAACACTGCAGGCTGCGATTTAAACGAATGAGTGCGGGAGAGCTTATTCAATGGATAATGTCCTCCTCACATAGACTCGTGTATCCGTATGGAGGACATTATACAGTATCCGAAAAACCGTGGCAAGGGATAATTGGCGCCGAAAACAGAGAGAACGCCTTACGGCGTCCTCTGAGTGGATGTTTGTCGCGGCATCACTGACGCGTCAGCGCAGGCGGGTGTTCTTACGGACACTGCGGACGCTTAGCGAGCGCAATCGAGCGTTCGCGAACACAGCGGATACATCGGACACGAGACGCGCCTGCCAACTACTCATGCTCCACGAATTCAAACTCGTATTCACCGATCCGGACATAATCGCCATCTTGCGCACCGCGTTTGCGGAGTTCCCGGTCGACCCCCATCCGCCGCATGACGGTGGCGAATCGTTGGAACGCATCGTAGGAATCAAACTTGATCCGTTTCACAAACTGCTCAAGTGCTTCGCCCTCGACGACGAACACTTCATTATCCTTATAGATCCGGAACTCGTCGCTCTTCTTGCGGCCTTCGTACGTATATACTTTGCGTTCCTCGGTAACAGGCGTCTCTTCCACAACCGGCTCGTTCGGGATCGTCTCCACCATCTCCGCCAGCTTGTATAACAGCGCCTTGATTCCTTGCTTCGTAGCCGCCGAAATCGGAAAAATCTCGATGTCGCCATGCCCATGCTCTGCAAGCTTCGTCCGGAACTCCTCCAAGAACAATTCCGCTTCAGGGATGTCCATCTTATTGGCAACGATGATTTGAGGACGCTCGGCGAGCTTTTCGTTATATAGGCGCAGTTCCTCGTTAATCGCCACCCAATCCTCGTACGGGTCGCGTCCTTCGGAGCCCGACATGTCAACGACATGCGCAATGACGCGCGTACGCTCTACATGGCGAAGAAACTCGTGGCCTAAGCCGACGCCTTGATGCGCGCCTTCGATCAACCCCGGCAAATCCGCCAGGACGAAGGAGCGTCCTTCGTCTACGTCTACAACGCCGAGGTTCGGTGACAGCGTTGTGAAGTGGTAGGCGCCGATCTTCGGTTGTGCCGCTGAAACAACGGATAATAACGTCGACTTGCCGACGCTCGGAAACCCGACCAGCCCGACATCCGCCATCACCTTCAGTTCCAGAATGACCCAGCGCTCTTCCCCTTCTTCGCCTCGTTCGGCAATGTGGGGGGCCGGATTGTTCGGCGTCGCGAAGCGCATATTGCCGCGACCGCCCTTCCCGCCGCGGGCAATGACCACCTCTTGCCCATGGCGAGTCATGTCAGCGATGACTTCCTTCGTGTCGTCGTCAATCACAACCGTACCCGGCGGGACGCGGACAATCAGATCCTCCGCATTCTTGCCATGCTGCGCCTTATTGCGGCCGTTCTCGCCCTTCGGCGCTTTAAAGTGCTTCTGGTAGCGAAAATCCATCAAGGTACGCAAGCCTTCGTCCACCCGAAATATTAAATCGCCGCCCTTGCCGCCGTCGCCCCCGGACGGTCCGCCTTCCGGCACGTACAGCTCTCTGCGGAACGAAGCGGCGCCGTCACCGCCGTCGCCGCCCTTTACGTATATTTTAGCAACATCTACAAACATCGTTTTCCTCCCATTAATTGGAGACCGAAATAGTGACCTCTACCCGCGCTTCCCGCGCCTCGTAATACTCCTCAAGCTGCATCGTTACATCGTTGAGCCCGCTGGCCCGGAGAGCGCCTACCTCATTGCGCAGCATACCCGGCATGTAAGCACCCTGATATGTAAATCGAACCATCATGCTTCTCGGCTTCGTCTCCACGGAGCACTCGAGCCGGTTTTCATCTCCGGCCTCTCCCCGTAACGCCGAAGCCTCAAAACCGGTGAGCAGCCTGCGAACGGCGCGTTCCGCGGCATTCAGCACCGGTGCCGCATCCCGCAGATCCTTCGAATCCGTCTGCCCGATGCGAAGCACAAATTCATAAGGCGTAATTCTTGTCTTGTACGTTACCAGCGCCTCAATCAGCCCCGGATGACCTAATTTAGACGCGCGGCTTTCTTCCGTCATTCTTTGTTTTAGCATGTCCACATATTGGGCTATTTTATCATACTTGCGCAGCTGCACATAACCGAGCAAGAGCTGCAGATCGTTCATCCAATCATGGCGTGCGTGGCTCAACGTGTCGATCCACAATTGCCGCTGTTTGTCTAAGTCGTGAACCGGCACGTCTTGTTTCTCCGCGTATTCCATAACATCCCCCTGAACCTTCCTCTTGCGGACAAGTATAACAGACATCTATGTATACAAAAAGTCCTGACCCTCGCAGGTCAGGACTTTGTCATCTTCGCTAGATGCTTATATTACCGCTCTACCGTAGCTGCAACCGGCGCGTTCTCTACCGGGTACACGCTAACTTTCTTGCGGTCGCGGCCCCAACGTTCAAACTTCACAACGCCGTCGATCTTTGCGAACAATGTATCGTCTTTGCCGATGCCGACGTTGTTGCCCGGGTGGATCTTCGTGCCGCGTTGGCGCACGAGGATGCTGCCTCCCGTTACCGTCTGGCCGTCAGCACGTTTCACGCCAAGGCGCTTCGCGATGCTGTCGCGGCCGTTCTTCGTCGAGCCTACACCCTTCTTGGATGCGAACAACTGAAGGTTTAATTTCAACATGGTGTCAACCTCCTCTATTCGTAATGTTCTTCGAGCTTTATATGTTTACCGTATGATTCTTCGATCGTTTGCAGCATGATAACCATCGATTCCAACAACAACTGAAGGGAATGCTGCTGCGCCTCGGATAACGCCTTCGGTACGTCAGCGTGAAGAAGACCTTCTTCCATTCGTACCGCAAGCTCTACCCCGGCAACCGCTTCAACGGAGTTCACCGTTCCTACGGTGACGGCCGAGACTCCCGCGCACACAATATCGTTCCCCCGATTCGCGAAAAGCGCATGCCCTTCGATGCGAAAGCCGGTAATCCGCCTTGTGTCCGGGTCCCTTCTAATTTCCGCGCGGATCATGAGAGATTCCTCTTACGCTTGAATCTTCTCGATGACAACCTTCGTGTACGGTTGGCGATGACCTTGCTTCTTGCGGTAGTTCTTCTTAGGCTTGTACTTGAAGACAATGATCTTCTTGCCTTTGCCGTTCTTCTCTACCTTACCGGTAACCGTTGCGCCGGCTACGAGCGGTTCCCCCGTTTTCACTTCCGAGCCGCTGCCTACAACCAACACTTGGTCGAACGTCACTTGCGAACCTTCTTCAAGACCGAGCTTCTCGACGTAGATCACGTCGCCCTCTTGCACCTTGTATTGCTTACCGCCTGTTTCAATAATCGCGTACATCGTATGCACCTCCCTCAATTGTATAAGACTCGCCTCATTCAGGTGATCCTCCGCGCGAAGCGGCTGAATGCTTCATAACCTGATAAGCGCGGTGGCCGCTATCAAACGACGCACTCCAAAGAGTATATCATTTGCCCAACAAACATGCAAGACACTTTCTTGTCCGCAGCATTAAAATATCGTAGAAGACCGAACCTTCCCCCGACCGCCGCAAGCCTTGCAAGGGACAAAGAAGAGCGTATCCTTCTGCTCCCGCACCTTCTTCCTCGTCATCTCCAGAAGCCCCAGCTTCGTCCAGCCGACGATATGCGCCTTCGTGCGGTCATTCTGCACCGACGCTTCCAACGCCTGCACAATTCGTTCGCGGTGCTCCTCCTGCTCCATATCGATGAAGTCAATAATGATGATCCCGCCAATATCCCGAAGCCTAAGCTGACGGGCGATTTCCCCCGCCGCTTCGATATTCGTCGTCAGCACCGTTTCCTCGAGATTGGTCGAGCCGGTATACTTCCCCGTATTCACATCGATGACGGTAAGCGCCTCAGTCTGGTCAATGACGAGATAACCGCCGCTTGCCAACCACTGCTTCGGCTGCAGCGCCTTCTCGAGCTGTTCCCTGATATGGAATGCCTCCATGACGTTCTGTTTGCCCTGGTGAAGCCGTACCCGTTCCGTCAGCTGCGGAGCGACCGATTCCAGCATCGCTCTCGCTTCCTGCATCCGCTCTGCATCGTCTACGACAATCTCGTCTATCTCATCCGTCACGATATCCCGAATGAGCCGCGGAACGAGTTCCACATCGGTGTACACTTCACACGGCGCAGGTAATGCGTCCGCGGCTGCGGAAATGCGCTGCCAGCGGGTTCGCAGCATCTGCATATCGCTCTCCAACGCTTCGTAATCCGCTCCTTCGGCGACCGTACGCAGGATTAAACCTTCACCTTCTCTGCACAACTGATCTCCGAACGCCTTTAGCCGTCTTCGCTCTTCCTCGCTCTCGATCTTCTTCGACAGCGCAATATACCCAGCCATCGGCATATAGACAAGCCACCGGCCGGTCAACGCGTAATGCGTCGTGACCCGCGCGCCCTTCGTACCGACAGGCTCGCGCACGATCTGCACGAGAATTTCATCGCCCGCCCTCACAAGCTTGTCGATGGAAGGCTTCACCTTCGGCTGCTGCTCCAAGTGGGCCGGCAATAAATCGTCTATGTATAGAAAGGCATTTTTCTCGAGACCGATGTCCACGAACGCGGCCCCCATGCCCGGCAGCACATTCGACACCCTTCCCTTGTAGATATTGCCGACCAGCTTGCGTACATTCGGACGTTCTACGAAAAACTCCGTCAGTTTCCCGTCTTCTAAGAGTGCGACAGTCGTCTCGTTCCGTTGACCGTGCACCACGATTTGTTTCAAGAAACGTCCCACCTTTGTATCGATAAAATGTTTGCGCTTCTCCCGTTGTTTTTTTATTTTACATGAAAAGATCTGACACTGCACGATTTTGCTCCTTTTCCAGATAGTGCTTCGTGCAGCGTTCTTCGGGGAGGACGCCAGCTACATCCCCGGGACCATTCATCACAACGATAATATGCAGCCTCTCCCGCTTAAGCCTGCGCACCACCTCCGCGAGTCTCGTGTTCCCTGCAACCAGCAGAGGATCCGGCTTCACGCCCGCCTTCATCCAACCGGCAACACGCCGGCCGCGCCCGAGCAGGAACCGGAAGAAGCGGTAAGGCACCGTCTTCCACTCATACCAATTCGCATACAGCAGGAACGATCCGATCAGCAGCAAATTCAGCTCCAAGCCGCCTTGACCGAAGGTACTGAACGCGATGCCGATCATAAGACCGCTCGCGAGAATGGACCAAAAGGTAGTCGCCTTTAACGTCTTATAGAACGGCAACGCATATCCGATCATGACTCTCAGCAGCTTCCCCCCGTCGAGCGGGAGCACCGGAAGCAGGTTAAAGAGGAGCAACGCGGTGTTTGCCTGCACGAAGTATATCGTCCATGCATGCGTCCAAATCCCCAATGACAGCATCAAGTAAGCAAAACCGATCATCAGTACGTTCATCGCGGGACCCGCAGCGGCGACAAGCGCTTCCTCCTTAGCCGGTATGCTGCCGTCTTCATCCGTAACCGCGACACCGCCGAAAGGCGTCAACAGCACCTCGCGGACCCGCCAGCCCAATTGCTTTGCACAGACGGCATGTCCGATCTCGTGAATCAACACAATGGCGAAGAGCGTGATCATTTCCATAAAATGTCCCGTAACCGCAGAAAGAAACAGCATCAACGTAAACAGAGGGTGGAGACGGAAACGGGTGCCGAACGGCCGAAGCGGCCACAACTCATAGAGCCAAGACATCGGTTGGGTCCACATAGCTGTTACCTTTTTTCACCGCAAAATAGACCAATCCTCCCGCGGACGCGGAGACCGACGGCTGTACAAGGCCGATGACATCGCCTGCTTCCACCCAATCATTCTCTTTCACGTGCACTTCGCTTAAGAAGCCGTAAACCGTCTCAATT
>Ga0182742_1005403_pt1 | contig 10808 bp, 11 predicted proteins | sample eDN5th37CBELigMG_FD_128880 | JGI IMG/M metagenome (GOLD analysis project Ga0182742, IMG submission 128880) | Enriched Miracle-Growth compost microbial communities from Emeryville, California, USA - eDNA 5th pass 37_C BE-Lig MG (version 2)... ... | reverse complement strand
CACCATGCGAATTGAATTGCGCGAGGCCGTGGAGGACGCATTCGCGGGTTACGGCCGGAGGCTCCGCAAAAAACGTGTGGAAAAACTATGTCCAGCTGCTTAGTTGGACGACTTCGGCGCGCCGATGCCCGGGTTGATCTTGTGGGGGCCTTTCGCGGAAGGGCGAATGTCGAAGTTGAAAATGGCCGTCGGGAGATAAACCGTCGAGCATGAGTTGGGGATGTCCACCACCCCGGAGAGTCTTCCCTCGATCGGCGCCGCGCCGAGAAGCAAATAGGCTTGCTCGGGTGAGTAGCCGAATTTGGTCAGGTAGTCGATCGCGTGGAGACAGGCGCGCTGGTAGCTCAGGTGCGAGTCCAGATAGCGCTGCTGGCCGTCGAGCGTGACCGAGGTCCCGGAGAAGGCGAGCCATTCGCTGAATCGAGGCTCGACGATGCCGGGCATGAAGATCGCGTGCTCGGAAACTCCGTAAGTCTCCATGCCTCCCTTGATTATGTCGACGTGGAGATCGACGAAGCCCCCCATTTCGATCGCGCCGCAGAAGGTGATCTCGCCATCGCCCTGGGAGAAGTGGAGGTCGCCGACCGAGAAGTTGGCTCCGTTGACGTAGACCGGATAGAAGATCCGCGAGCCCTTCGAGAGGTTCTTGATGTCCTGGTTGCCGCCGTTTTCGCGAGGAGGAGCGGTCCGGGCGGCCTCGCCGGCCACGCGATCGAAGTCGTTGGCCGGCACGCCCCCAAGCACCGCGTCCTTGGGTTCGGGGGGAAGGGCGAGCGGCGGAACCCGATGCGGGTCGGTGGCGATCAAGGCGGCCTCGCGCGTGTTCCATTTGGCGAGCAGTTCCGCCGACGGCGCGGTGCCGATTACTCCCGGATGAATGAGCCCCGTGAACGCGACCTCGGGTATGTGTCGGGAGGTGGCGACCTGGCCCTTGAAGTCCCAGACCGCCTTGTAGGCGTCGGGGAATTGCTCGGTCAGGAAGGCGCCGCCGTTGTTCTTCGCGAAGATGCCGGTGTAGCCCCACCCCTGACCGGCCAGTGGGCCGGAGTCCTCCTGCGGAATCGGGCCGACGTCCAGGATATCCAAGATGAGCAGGTCGCCGGGCGTGGCGCCCTCGACGGCGAAGGGTCCGCTGAGCTTGTGAACGGTGCTCATCGGCGCGTTGCGGATGTCATCGGCGGAGTCGTTGTTGACGATGGCTCCGTCGAACCACTCCCGGCAATGCACCCGAAAGCAGTCTCCCGGCTTCACCGAGGCGACCGGCGGGATCTCCGGATGCCATCGGTTGTGGCCCAGCTTCTCCTGATCCTCAAACTTCTTGGACGAGTCGAGCGAAAAGATGACTTTCGGCACGCTTCCTCCTTTCGCGCTGAGGCGGGGAAATGGAAGGGGCGAGCTCAGGGGCGCGGCAACTTTTGATGCAGGGGATTGGTCGTGACGGGAGTGACGCGCCGTCGTCCCGAGCTGGGGATGCTCCCCGTGACGACTTGCGGTTCATGCGCCGACTTCTCGGTCGCGTCGATCAATTTGAAGGCCGAAGACCCGGCGATGGAGAGGCGGGGCGTGGAGATTTGCCGAACGGCTCGCCCGCCGCAGGAGGGGCATTCGATCTCGTCGGGAGCCGAGCCCATCGGGTGAAACGCCTCGGCCGGCCCGCATTCGGGACAGGAAAACTCATAAAGCGCCATGCATGCCCCGCCTTTCTCCTTTGATGGAGCGAGAGACTGGGACGTCGCGGTTTCGGCGTCTCAACCTCGCAAATCGTACAATCGCGCCAAGCGGAAGTCAACAATCCGCCATTCCAGCGGAACGACGCGCGACGCCTCGCGCTCCGTCAGTAAATCGTTTCCTCTCCCGCGACCGATCCGTCGCCGACCTCGCCGAGCGCTTCGCGAACCATAAGCAACTCGCCGATGTTTTCGAGCGTCAGCAATCCCACGACCCTCCCATCCTCGACGACGCTCAGACAGGGCGTATCGCCTTGTCGCAGTTGGGCCATGGCCGAAACCAGCGCGCTGCCGGCTTCGACGCTGGGGATGGAGGCGCCGGCGAAATCGATGACCAAACCGTCCCGCCCCTTTTGCGACAACCCCATCATCAAGTCCGATCTCGTCAGAACGCGCATGCTCCCATCCTCGGCGGCGATCGGAAAAGCGGTTTGCGTGCCCGCGAGCATCAGGTCGGCCGCTTTCCCGAGGTCGTCATCCGAATTCAGGATGTGAAAGTCGGTGATCATGGCCGCTCGCGTCGGAACGTCCTTCAAGACGGCGCGCTCGGCGACCTGACGGGCCTCGGCCTCCGCGCCGATCCAGACGAAGATGGCGATGAAGAGCAACAGCGGCGCGTGGCCGCTCAGCCCCAGCAACCCGAACCCAATGGCCATGAACTGGCCGACGGAGGCCGCCAACCTCGTGGCGCGCGCGTAGGGAAGCCGCATGGCCAGCAGAGCCCGCAGCACCCGGCCGCCGTCCATGGGAAAGGCCGGCAGCATGTTGAAGGCGGCCAGAAAGACGTTCACAACCAGCAGCTTGGGCCAAAAGCCCGCGTGGACGAAGTGTTCCCCATCGAGAGTCGAGGGCGACGAGACGCCAAAGATGAGCGTCATAACCAAAACGATCACCAAATTCACCGCGGGGCCGGCCAGGGCCACGAGCAACTCCTGGGCGGGCTTGTCGGGCATGCGCTGAAGGCGGGCCACGCCGCCGATCGGCAAGAGCGTGATGTCCGTCGTCCCCACCCCGAACCGCCTCGCCATGAGGGCGTGCCCCAGCTCGTGAAGAACAACGCAACCAAAGAGAGCCAGCACGAAGGCGCCCTCGGCGAGCCCCTGACCCAGATCCTGATTCTCCATGGTCCCGGCGAAGACCAGCCAGCCGATCAGGATCGCGAACGTCCAGTGCACGTAAATGGGGATCCCCGCCACGCGTCCCAGCTTCCACGACCAAGACAACATTCGCGACTCCCGGTTAAAGCGCGGTCACCGATTTTTCCGTTCAGCCGACCCCTGATCTTCGGCCGCACACCTATTTTACCCGCGAATTGTTGGCTTGAAGCCATTCGATGTCGACGTTGCGCATCAGGTCGTCGTTTCAATTTGACAAGCACGATGCGCGACCTACGCTAGCGTTAAAGAGTCTGCCGTCCCGAGGTCGAATGAGTCGACGGCGAACCTTCCCCGCGCCGGCGGCCCACGAGCCGAGCCGACGCGCCGCCAACGGCTCCCATTCCCCCTCCCGATGTTATCCGAGCGGAAGCGAGGCGGTTCATGGATGTTAAGGGAAACACGCGCATCTGCTCCTCGCCCGTTGGGCGTGAGGAGCAAACTCACGTGGTCGCTCCCCTGCCGACGTACCTCATCATGGTTCGGGGCGGATTGACGGGCGCCATGTTTCGCGTCGACAACCGGACGACGAGCCTGGGACGTTCGATCGACAACACGCATTCCATCCACGACGCGACCGTCTCGCGCCGCCACGCCGCCCTCACCCACGACGCGGAGGGCCGAGCCTGGCTGACCGACCTGGGGAGCAGCAACGGCACCTACATCGACGGCAAGAGGCTGATTCCCCACCAGCCGTTTCGCCTTGAGCAAGGCGGTCGGATCCAACTCGGAGCGTCGATTGTTCTGAAGTACGTCGGCCTCGATCCGTGCGAGGAGCGGTTCCAACGCGAGATGTTCGATCGCGCCGTGCGAGACAACCTAACCGGCTTGTACAACCGCGCGTATTTCCTGGAACAGATTGGAGCCCGATGCGATCAGGCCATCTCGCGGGGGATGAGCATCGCGCTTCTGATGGTCGACATCGACCACTTCAAGCGGATCAACGACACCCACGGGCACGACGCGGGCGACGCCGCGCTGCGCGAGGTCGCGAAGGTTCTGCGCGACTCGACCAGAGCCGATGACCTGGTGGCCCGTTACGGAGGCGAGGAGTTCCTCGTCGCCCTGCCCGTCGCCTCGGAGGCGGCGGCCGTGGAGCGGGCCGAGCGGATCCGTCGCCATCTGCTTCAACGGCCGATTCGCGCGGGGAGCGAGCCCCTGCGGCTCACCGTCAGCATCGGCTTGTCTCGGGCGGATCGGACGCGCCCTTGGAACGTCGCCGGCTTGATCTCGTGGGCCGACGCCGCTCTTTACGAGGCGAAGCGCGGCGGCCGAAATCGCGTCGTCAGCGCGGCGGTGATGCAGTCGGAGTGCCACCGGGGAACCGAGTCGGTCGATGGACTGGCCATTTTCCGAACGGAGGGCGAGGACCGCGTCCCGACCCCCTCGCTCGCCTCGGCTCCCGGAGCCTGACGGCCGGATCTCGCTTCGCGGCCTCGCTTGGAGTATCATCGGCGCCTCGTCCGCGCCCGCGCCGCGCGTCGAGTCATTACCCTCCGAGAGTCCTTTGCGAACGAAGGTGCCGGAACCGTGTCCACTACGCCCGACGTCTCCTCGCCTCGTCCCTCCCTCGAACCCTTCGCCCTGGGGGTCTGTAGCTGGAGCCTACAAGTTAAAAGCGTCGCCGAGCTGAAGGGGTTCCTGGATGAACTCGGCGTCGACGTGGTCCAGATCGCCTGCGGCGACCCCCACCACGCGAGTTGGGACGAAGAGGACGACCTGCCCCGCGTGGCCAAGCAAGCGGGCTTTCGGATGACCGGGGCCATGCTCGGCTTCCCCGGCGAGGACTACACGACCCCCCAGACGATCCAGAAGACCGGCGGGTTCGGCGACCCCGCGCTGCGGGCCGAGCGGATCGAGCGCCTGAAGTGGGCCCTCGATCGAACCGTCGCCCTGGGACTGACCGACCTGATGCTCCACGCCGGCTTCCTGCCCGAAGTCGACGATCCGGGCCGCTCCGACATGCTCGACACGCTCGCCCTCGCCGGCGATCTAGCCCAAGCCAAGGGGATCACCCTGGCGTTCGAGACCGGCCAAGAGACCGCACAGCTCTTGCGCCGAACGCTCGACGACCTGAAGTCGCCGAACCTGAAGATCAACTTCGACCCGGCCAACATGCTGCTCTACGACATGGGCGACCCGATCGAGGCGGTGAAGCTCTTGGGACCCGACATTCGCTCGGTTCACGTCAAGGACGCGCGCCGGCCCAAGACCAAGGGGATCTGGGGCGAGGAGGTTCCTTTGGGGGAGGGCGAGGTCGGCATCGAGACGTTCATTCAGACGTTGAAGTCGGTGGGCTACCAGGGGCCCCTGGTCGTCGAGCGCGAGGTCGGCGATCAACAGGGGCGCCTTCGCGACGTCGCCAAGGGCTTGGAGCTCCTTCGCCGGATTCTGGCGGGCTGACCACCCGCGACGCGACGGGCCGGGCGGCGATCTTCCGCCGTTCGGCCCCGGGGCTCGGCCGGGATCAGCCGACGACGGACCCAACGACGCGGGCCAGTTCTTGACCGGCTTCGGTCAGGGCGTAGTAATTGTGCTTTCCGGCGCGGCGGGGCTCGATCAGCCGTCCGTGCCGCAGGAGCGCCAGGTGATGACTCACCGCCGGCTGGCTCTGGGCCCCCAGGTCCGCGCAAAGCTCCGTGACGTTTCGCTCCTTCTCGTCCAGCAACATGAGGACCTGAAGGCGGGTCGGGTCGGAAACCTGCTTCAGAAGGTCCGCGACGCGACGGATTTCCGCGAGCCTCTTGGCGGCCGCCGCGGACTTCGATGATTGTTTGGCCGTGGACCGGCGTGTCGAGGTGACTGCCATCGCGTTCCTTTTCTCGTTACTGGGGGGAGGGGTGGTCAACACACTGAAGGCGGATCAGCACATTCGAGGGCGCTCTTCAACGGGCGCGCGGCGCGAGACGAGTGGCGACATTATGAATACATCATTGTATCCAGTCAACCCCAACCGAGTCATGATTGCGAGCGTCCGCCAGTTTATGGAAAGATAATGAATGGCAACGCATCAGGTTTGACGACTCGTTGATTTAAGTGATGGGTTTCGCGTTTCGGCAAGACCACGTCGAGGCGCGGGGCGAACGCTCGGCTTGTGGGGCGGCGGTGGTTTCCTTAAAGTGGCGGGTGAGCGCTCGCGGCGAGGCCGATTGGTTCGCGTTCCGCCCCCAACGGCGGAGGCCGCCATCCCTTCGTCGCGTCCCGCGCGAAGCCTCGAATCGAACGAACCGTGAGAGTCAGCGACCGATGCCCGCGCATTCCAAGACGTCCGACGCCCCCCCGCGAACGGCCGAGGCCGCCCGCCAGCAATGTTTGAATCCATCGTGCTCGGCGACCTTCGGAGTCGACGAGGCGCGGTTCTCGTGCTCCCGGTGCGGCGACCTGCTTGATGTCGTCTACGACTGGGACCGGCTGCCCACGCCTCGATCCTTGAAGGACTTCGAGGCCAAGTGGTCGCGGCAACTCGACCCGCTCTGCTTCTCCGGCGTTTGGCGGTTTCGAGAACTCCTGCCGTTCGCTCCCCCGGAGCGGGTCGTGACGATCGGCGAGGGCCGCACCCTGCTCCAAAAGGCCGACAAGGTTGGCCGGTTCGTCGGCGTGGCGCCCGGAAACTTGCTGCTGCAATACGAGGGGATGAATCCTTCGGGCAGCTTTAAAGACAACGGCATGACCGCGGCGTTCACGCACGCCCGGATGGTCGGCGCCCGCCGCGTCGCCTGCGCCAGCACGGGAAACACCTCGGCCTCCCTGGCCGTCTTCTGCTCGGCGACCGACTTCGGCTTCACCGGGATCCTCTTCGTCGGTTCGGGCAAAATCGCCCACGGCAAGCTCGCCCAGGCGCTTGATCACGGCGCCTTGACCATTCAGATCGAGGGCGACTTCGACGACGCCATGAAGCGCGTGCGCGAGGTCGCCGATCGACTGGGCGTCTACCTGATGAACTCCGTCAACCCCTTCCGGCTGGAGGGGCAGAAGACGATCATGTACCGGGTCTTGGAGGGGATGGGCTGGGAGGTCCCCGACTGGATCGTGGTTCCCGGCGGCAACCTCGGCAACTCGAGCGCCTTCGGCAAGGCGTTCATCGAGCTGGCTCATCTGGGCTTGATCGACCGGGTTCCCCGGCTGGCGGTCATCAACGCCTCGGGCGCGCGGACTCTCGGCGAGCTGTACAACCGCCGGGGGCTCCGGTGGCGCGGCGGCTCGCCCGACGCGGCGATCGTCGAGACCCACCAGGCCGAACTCGACGCCTCGGGGATCAGGGCGTCGACGATCGCCTCGGCCATCGAGATCAACCGCCCGGTGAACCTCAAGAAGTGCCTCCGGGCGCTCGACTTCTGCGACGGCGTGGTTCGCGAGGTCCCGGACCAGGAGATCATGGACGCCAAGGCTCAAGTCGGCGCGGGCGGGCTCGGCTGCGAACCGGCCAGCGCCGCGAGCGTCGCCGGCGCCCGGCTGCTGCGCCAAGAGGGCGTCATCGCCCCGTCCGATCGCGTCGTTTGCATCCTCACCGGGCACCAGCTCAAGGACCCCGCGGCGACCGTCGCCTATCATGGGACCGACCCGGAGGTCTTCGAGAAGGTGTTGGGCGCCCGGGGCGTTCGTCGGGCGGAGAGCGCCAATCATCCGATCGTCGTTTCCAACGACGTGGACGAGATCATCCAAGCGATCGAGCGGCATTCCAAGACGGGCCGCGCCGCGAGCTAACAACGACCCCACGAAACATCGCATCGCATCGAAAGGAAACCGCCTCGTGAGCACGGCTGAAGTCAAGATCGGACTCAACGGCGCGTTGGGACGGATGGGCGTCCGTCTCATTCAGTTGATCGCCGAGGACCCGCGGGTCAAGCTCGTCGCGGCGCTTGAGCGCGAGGGGCATTCCGGAATCGGCGCCGACGCCGGAGAATCGGCGGGCGTTTCCCGGCTCGACGTCCCGGTTCAAACGTTGGAGTCGCTCGAAAAAGACCCCGTCGACATCGACGCGATGATCGACTTCTCGCATCCGACCTCGACGATGGAGCTGGCGCTTTATTGTTCGCGAAAGGGGATCGCCCTGGTCGTCGGCACGACCGGGCTCGAGCCCGAACAGCGCGAGGCGCTGGAGGCCTTCTCAAAGACCATCCCGATCCTGATCTCGCCGAACATGAGCCGGGCGGTGAACCTGTTGATGAAGCTGGTGGGCGAGGCCGCCGCCGCCCTGGCGGGCGAGGCCGACATCGAGATCATCGAGCGGCACCACAACCTCAAGAAGGACGCTCCCAGCGGCACGGCCCTGCGGTTGGCCGAGATCGCCGCGAAGGCCGCCGGGACGGATCAACTGGTTCACGGCCGCGAGGGGCAGGTCGGCGAGCGCGCTCGGGGAGAGATCGGCATGCACGCGATCCGGGCGGGGGATTGTCCCGGCGAACACACGGTCCTCTTCGGCTTCCGGGGAGACACGATCGAATTGACCCATCGGGCCTTGAATCGCGACGGCTTCGTCCTGGGCGCGATCGACGCGGCTCGGTTCCTGGCCGGCAAGCCGGCGGGGAGCTACTCGATGGCCGACGCGCTGGACGTTTCCAAATCCGAATGACCCGGGGCCCCGAATCGAATCAGGAGGAGCGGCTCGCTCATGGCCGGTTGCAATCGAGGCTATCTTTGCGCGGTTTGCGGTCAAGAGGTTGAGACGCTCGTCGAGTCGGAGCTTTACTTGCGGTACGCGATGGGCGAAGCTCCCCTCGAATCGCTGAGCAAGTCGCCGGAGCGTCACCTGCGTTGCAATCCGACGCTCGCCCAGTTCATCGTGGATCCGAAGTTCCCGCCGATGCTGGCCGAGGGGCCGTTCGCGAAGACCGAGCTCGACCCCGAGTTCGTCGCCGCCGAGGAGGCCCGGGTGACGACCGCCTACCGTCGCTTGCGCGAGCTGACGGGGCTTGGGATTCCGATTCACGAGTATCCGTTGGTCGAGGCGCCCGCGGAGGACGATCCATCCGAGGCCCCCGCGGGCGCGTGAGGTTCGCCCGGGCTTGAGAGAGAGAAGGTCGCGCTCGTGATCCATGAGATGGGCTCCGGGGCCGACTCCCTTCCAAGGGAGGCGCCGGAGGAAACACCCTCCATTCCCGGCTCCTCGGCGAGGCGGGGCCGGCGCGTCCTTTTTCTGGACGACGACATCCGCCGCGCGGAGGTCTTCCTGGCCATCTGTCCGGAGGCCGTCTGGGTGGAGACGGCCCGGGCCTGCATCGACCGACTCGCCGAGCCCTGGGACGAAGTGCATCTCGATCACGACCTGGGGGGAGAGCAATACGTCGACGTCAACCGGGACGATTGCGGCATGGCCGTCGTCCGATGGCTCTGCGCGGAGCCCCGGCCCCACCTGGCCGACGCCCGCTTCTTCATCCACAGCCACCACCTCGCCGCGGCGTCGATGATGGTTCAATGTCTCCTTCAAGCCGGCCACGCCGCCGAATTCCGGCCCTTCGGATACGACCTGGTCGACCTGCTCGCCTTTGAGGAGATCTTGACGCCGCGAGGCCCAGGCCCCAGGCCCCCGGAACCCCACGGATGGACCGCGCGATGGAGACGACGGCTCGCGGAGGTCATTTCCCGGCTTCGACGGCGAGGCTGAATGAAGAATCGGCGGAAGGGCTCGCGCTCGGCTTTCGGATCGGGCGATCGACTCGTTATGATGAAGTCCGCCCGCGTTTTCAGGATGTCTTGACGCGGCGAGGCCCAATGAAGGAATCGGAGGATCACCTTGAGAACGGTCATCACGGGTGGGGCGGGGTTCGTCGGCTCGCATCTCTGCGAACGGTTTCTCGCCGAAGGGCACGAGGTCGTTTGCGTCGACAACCTGTTGACGGGGACGCTCAACAACATCGACCACCTGAAGGCGGACGCCCGCTTTCAGTTCGTGAAGCACGACGTCTCGGAGCCTCTGGAGGTCGACGGGGCCGTTGACAACGTCCTCCACTTCGCCAGCCCCGCCAGCCCCGCCGACTACCTGGCGCACCCGATCCCCACGTTGAAGGTCGGCGCCCTGGGCACCCACAACGCCCTTGGGCTCGCCAAGGCCAAGGACGCCCGGTTCCTGTTGGCCAGCACCTCCGAAGTCTATGGCGATCCCGAAGTCCACCCTCAGCGCGAGGACTACTGGGGGAACGTCAACCCGATCGGTCCCCGGGGCTGCTACGACGAGGCCAAGCGGTTCGCCGAGGCCATCACCATGGCTTACCACCGCTACCACGGCGTGAAGACCCACATCGTGCGGATCTTCAACACCTACGGCCCCCGCATGCGTCTCAACGACGGCCGAGTCTTGCCCAACTTCATGAGCCAGGCCCTCAAGGGAGAGCCGATCACCATCTACGGCAAGGGAGACCAGACGCGAAGCTTCTGCTACGTCACCGATCTGGTCGACGGCATCTATCGGCTCCTCTTCTCCGACCACCCGCTGCCGGTCAACATCGGCAACCCCGCCGAGATCACCGTCCTCCAACTGGCCGAGGAGATCATCGCCCTGGTCGAGGGGACCAAGAGCCAAATCGTTCACGAAGAACTCCCTCAGGACGACCCCAAGCGCCGACGCCCCGACATCACCAAGGCCCAAACCCTCCTCGGCTGGAACCCCACCATCGACCGCGCCGACGGCCTTAAGCGCACCCTGGAGTACTTCCGTTCCGTGGTTTAGAAGAGCCGTCGCGACGCGTTCACGGTGTCGCGAAATTGCTTTAATTGCCGTAATCGCGGCGGAGCCACGCATCCTTCTCCCCCGCAAGATTATTCAACGCCGACGCAACTCCGGCTCCGACGGACGGCCGGCGCGCCGAAAGCCGCGCGAGGCCGTTGGGAAGGTTGGTCTTTTTAGCCCCGAAGGGGCGGCCGTCAGTAGCCGGGGGTGTCAACCCTCGTCGTACTACACAAATCGTAAAGTCTTGCGTCGCAAGGATTT
>Ga0182742_1005401_pt1 | contig 10809 bp, 11 predicted proteins | sample eDN5th37CBELigMG_FD_128880 | JGI IMG/M metagenome (GOLD analysis project Ga0182742, IMG submission 128880) | Enriched Miracle-Growth compost microbial communities from Emeryville, California, USA - eDNA 5th pass 37_C BE-Lig MG (version 2)... ... | reverse complement strand
CTGCCGGGCATGACCATCGTGTGCGGCGACAGCCACACCTCGACCCACGGCGCCTTCGGGTCGCTGGCCCACGGCATCGGCACCTCGGAAGTCGAGCACGTGCTCGCCACCCAGACGCTGATCCAGAAGAAGGCCAAGAACATGCGCGTGACCGTGGACGGGCAGTTGCCCGCCGGCGTCACCGCGAAGGACATCATCCTCGCCATCATCGGCGAGATCGGCACCGCCGGCGGCACCGGCCACGTGATCGAATATGCGGGCGAGGCCATCCGGTCGCTCTCGATGGAAGGCCGCATGACGATCTGCAACATGTCGATCGAGGGCGGCGCCCGCGCCGGCATGGTGGCTCCCGACGAGAAGACCTATGCCTATCTGAAAGGTCGTCCCAAGGCGCCGCAGGGCGAGGCCTGGGACGCGGCCGTCCGTTACTGGGATTCGTTGCGTACCGACGAGGGCGCCTTCTTCGACAGCGAGATCCGCCTCGACGCCGCGAATCTCCCGCCCATCGTGACCTGGGGCACGTCGCCTGAGGACGTGGTCTCCGTCGCCGGCGTCGTGCCGAACCCGGACGACATCCAGGACGAGAACAAGCGCCGCTCCAAGTGGCGGGCGCTCGAATATATGGGCCTCACGCCCGGCACCAAGATCACCGACATCGCGCTCGACCGGGTCTTCATCGGCTCCTGCACCAACGGCCGCATCGAGGATCTGCGCGAAGTGGCCAAGGTGGTCGAGGGCAAGCGCGTGGCCGAGACCGTCAGCGCCATGATCGTACCGGGCTCCGGCATCGTGAAGATGCAGGCGGAGGCCGAAGGCCTCGACAAGATCTTCAAGGCGGCGGGCTTCGACTGGCGCGAGCCGGGCTGCTCCATGTGCCTCGCCATGAACGCGGATCGCCTGGCGCCTCACGAGCGCTGCGCCTCGACCTCGAACCGCAATTTCGAGGGCCGCCAGGGCTTCAAGGGCCGCACCCATCTCGTCTCGCCCGCCATGGCGGCGGCGGCGGCCATCGCCGGGCGCTTCGTGGACATCCGCGATTTCCGCTGATTGTCTTCACAGACAACGAAAAGGCCGCGGCTCACCCGAGCCACGGCCTTTTTTCGTGAGGAAAGTCTTAGACCTCAGTCCACATAGACCCGGCGGCCGGCGACGACCGTGCGGCAGCGCTCGACCGGGCGGCGGACGACGACGCCGTTGCGGCGGACGCGCTCTTCCATGACCGTGCGGCACACCGTACGGGTGCGGGCCGGGCGTACCACGCGGCGCTCGACGATCCGCTCGCGGTAGTGCGGACGGTAGTCCCGCTCCTGCGACACGCGAACGCCGGAGGGGCCGATCCGCACGTCCACGCCTTGAGCCGACGCCGCATTGGCGCCGAAAACCATCAGCCCGGCAACAGCCAGGATACCAAAGACCTTACGCATTGTTACCTCGTTAACGCTTGAACCATCCGGGGCTGTTAACGGCCGAGAGGCGCAGGCGTTCCGTTGCGAAGCGGCGCTCGAATGTCCATGGTGAAGAGAAGATGAAGATCGAGGAGGGATCCATGACCGAACGGGAGCGTGAAACCCGCGAGGCCGCCGAGGCCCGCGAGGCGCTGGAGCGGGTCCAGCGGGATACCGAGACCCTCGGCTCCTCGGCGCTGGCCCGGATGGGGCGGCAGGCCGGCGACCATTTTTCCGGCAGGGACGCCATCGGCGCGGCCGAAGGCGGCGGCACCGACCCGATCGAGCTCTGGGGAAGGCGCATCGGCCGCGTGCTGTCGTTGATCGGCGTCGTCATCCTCACCATCTGGCTTCTGGTGCAGCTGAGGATTCTCTGACGCGATGAAGTCCCTGTCCGATCTCCAGGCGCCCTCCCTCGACGACCTCGAAGGCCTCGCCCGTGAAGCCTATGCGCGCCTGCCGGAGGCGTTCCGCCGGCTCTGCGAGGGCGTGGTGATCCGGGTCGAGGATTTTCCCGACGACGAGACCATGGAGGAGATGGGCTGCGAGACGCCCTTCGACCTCCTCGGCCTCTTCCGCGGCATCGGCCTCGCGCAGGGCGGCGCGATGATGCAGACCGGCCAGTTCCCCAACATGGTCTGGCTCTACCGCCGCCCGATCCTCGATTACTGGGCCGAGCACGAGGAGAGCCTCGGGTCCATCGTCACACATGTCCTGGTGCACGAGATCGGCCACCATTTCGGCCTCTCCGACGAGGACATGGAGGCGATCGAGGCGGCGGCGGGATGAGAGGCGTCGGCGAGCGCCGACACAGCTGCGCTCGCCGCGACGACCTCACTCGATTTCGAACCTGAGGATCGCATTCTCCACGATCTGGTCGCCCGACGGCGACACGAAGCCGAAGGCGAGTTCGTAATGCCCGGGCTGGGCGAAGCTGAAGGTCAGCTTTTCCTTTCCCATTCCGCCCATCCCGTGTTCCGGGTCGGGCACGACGAATTCCTTGTCCAGCTTCACGGTCTCGGGAAGGGGCGCTTGAGGCTCCCAGACATAGCCGGTCCCTCCGCCGCCTTTCAATTCGACCGTGACCGGCTCGCCCACATGGCCCGTCTTTTGCGCCGGAGCTTCAAAGGATGGCCGTCTAGGCATGTTCCAGCTCCTTTTCCCTGGAGGGCTTCCTGGTCCGCGCCCTCGTCGCCGTCCCGATTCCGACGAGATCCGCATCGTAGAAGGCGAATCTGGTATCGATCCCGCATTGTCCGTAGGCGATCCTGAAGAAGCCGGCATCGCCCCATTCGCGGCCCCAGCTGTTCTTCACGATCCAGCTTTCATCGGTATCGTCGTAGCCGACGACGCAGACCGCATGGTAGCCGATGAGAGACCCGGTGACATGCTGATAGACGCCCCGCCCGTAGGACAGGAAGTCCTCGTAGACCTCCATCGAGGCCGAGACCGGTCCCTTCGCCGCGACGACCTTCTTCCTGACATTCAGGGTCTCGATGGCGGCGTAGGCCCTCACCTTGACGATGGAATTGATCGGCTTGCATCCTTCGCTTCTCATCGTGTTGTAGGGATAATCGATTTCCGCCCCGATGCCTTTCCTGCGAGCGAAGTCCAGAGCCTTGCTGTTGACCCAGCCGGTTTCGCAGCAATTGCCGCAGCCGCAGGCGAAAAGATGAGCCTCGGACAGATCGATGTTCATCTGCGGCGCGTTCTGCGCAATGCGCGCCCGGGATTCCAGCACCGCGCAGGTGGCGAAGGCCACGCAGGCGCCGCATTCGTGCTGGTTCTTGATCGGCGTCACGAAGTTTCCGCCATTGTTCCGCCAGTCCACCTTCGGCGGCGGCGGCTGCAGGGAGACCGCTCTCGGCTCCGTCCTCTCCGCAAGCTTGACCTCTTTCGAAATCTCGCCCGGCGAGAGCGCCAGCCCCATGTATTTCATCGCACCCGGCGCGATCCTGGCCTTGGACAACGGCGTATCCTTTGCCTCCCACCGAGCGCCCATGACTTTGATCAGCTGGTTGATCCTGTCGGCATCCATGGCGATCACCTTGCCTAAGAAGGGTTGCTGGAAACACAACTGAAGATTTTATGAATTTAGAAATTGCCCTTATCAGTTGCAAATGGCGACTGCGAAAACGTGGTACCGTGTAAGGCGTAGCCGCCTCGCCGGGCAAAGCCCGCCGCAGGTCGGCGCCGATCCGACCGGAGACCCTGACATGGGCCGGCGCTGCGCCACATAACCTTTCTTCACCACAACCGGGACCGCACGCGGCGGTCCGTTCTCATGCGGGAGGGGATTCATGGCGAAGACCGTGGCGGAGCAGTTCATCGAGACCCTGGCCGCCGCGGGCGTGAAGCGCGTCTACGGCCTCGTCGGCGACAGCCTCAACGGCCTGACGGACGCCATCCGGCGACAGGACAAGATCGAGTGGATCCATGTTCGGCACGAGGAGGTCGCTGCCTTCGCCGCCGGCGCCGAGGCGCATCTGACCGGCGAGCTCGCCGTCTGCGCGGGAAGCTGCGGGCCGGGCAACCTGCATCTCATCAATGGATTGTTCGACTGCCACCGCTCGCGCGTGCCGGTGCTCGCCATCGCCGCGCATATTCCGTCGCCCGAGATCGGCAGCGGGTTCTTTCAGGAGACGCATCCGGAAAATCTGTTTCGCGAATGCAGCCATTATTGCGAGCTCGTCTCGAGTCCCGGCCAGATGCCGCGCATGCTCGAGACTGCGATCCGCGAAGCACGGTCGAAGGGCGGCGTGTCGGTGCTGGTGATCCCCGGCGACGTCGCGCTGCAGCAGGCCGCCGCCGCGCCGGCGACGAAGGTGGAAGGCCTGCTGCCGTCCGCCCCCGTCGTCACGCCGGCTGCAAGCGATCTCGACGATCTCGCCTCCCTGCTCAACGAGGGCAAACGCATCACGATCCTGTGCGGCTCGGGCTGCGCCGGCGCCCATGACGAGCTGTTGGCGCTCGGCGAGCGCCTTCAGGCGCCCATGGTGCATGCCATGCGCGGCAAGGAACACGTGGAATGGGACAACCCCTACGACGTGGGCATGACCGGGCTGATCGGCTTCTCGTCCGGCTATTACGCCATGCGCGACTGCGATGTCCTGCTGATGCTCGGCACGGATTTTCCCTATCGCCAGTTCTATCCCGAGGGCGACAAGGTGCGCATCGCGCAGGTCGACATCCGGGGCGGGAATATCGGCCGCCGCGTGCCCGTCGATGTGGGCGTCGTCGGCGATGTGCGCGCGACCTTGCTGGCCCTGTTCCCGCTCATCGACCGGAAGACCGACGGCGCGCACCTCGCACGGGCGCGCGAGCATTACGCCAAGGCGCGCGCGGCGCTCGATGATCTCGCCGTCGGCACGCCCGGCAAGCGGCCGATCCACCCGCAGCAGGTGGCGAAAGCGATCAGCGATCTCGCGGCGGAGGATGCGGTGTTCACCTGCGACGTCGGCCTGCCCATCGTCTGGGCGGCGCGCTATCTCGCCATGAACGGCAAGAGACGGCTCGTCGGCTCGTTCTGGCACGGCTCGATGGCGAACGCGATGGCGCAGGGGATCGGCGCCCAGGCGGCCTTCCCGGGACGACAGGTGATCTCGCTCTCCGGCGACGGCGGCTTTACCATGCTGATGGGCGATGTCCTCACCCTCGCGCAGCAGCGCCTGCCGCTGAAGATCGTGGTGTTCAACAACGGGACGCTGGGCTTCGTCGAGCTGGAGCAGAAGGCCACCGGATTCCTCGATTTCGGCACCGAGCTGCAGAACCCCGACTTCGCCGCCATGGCCGAGGCCATCGGGATCCGCGGGATCAGGCTCGAGGATCCGGGCGAAGTGGAGGAGGGGATCGCCGCCGCGCTGGCCCATGACGGGCCGGTCCTGGTCGATGCGGTCGTCAACCGCGCTGAGCTCGCCATGCCTCCTTCGGTGACCCTCGACATGGCCAAGGGCTTCACCCTCTACATGGTCAAGGCGATCCTGAGCGGCCGCGGCGACGAGGTCTACGATCTCGCCAAGACCAATCTCTGGCGTTGAGGGCAATGCAATCCTGCCGCGACCATCGTGGGCCTAGCCGCGTCCGCATGCCTTTGATAAGAGGCACCTGACAGCGGCAGGTACCGCCGCCTTCGGGGATGTGAGGACCATGGACAAGTTCACCGTGCTGGAAAGCGTCGCGGCGCCGCTGCGGATCATCAATATCGATACCGATATGATCATCCCCAAGCAGTACCTGAAGACGATCAAGCGCACGGGACTCGGCACCGGCCTCTTCTCCGAGATGCGCTACCGCGAGGACGGCTCGGAGAACCCGGATTTCGTGCTCAACCAGCCGGCCTATCGCAAGGCCAACATCCTGGTGGCCGGCGACAATTTCGGCTGCGGCTCGTCGCGCGAGCATGCCCCCTGGGCGCTGCTCGATTTCGGCATCCGCTGCGTGATCTCGACCAGCTTCGCCGACATCTTCTACAACAACTGCTTCCAGAACGGCATCCTGCCGATCAAGGTCTCGCCCGAAGACCTGGAAAAGCTCTTCGACGACGCCGAGCGCGGCGCCAACGCCACCCTGACCGTCGATCTCGAAAAGCAGGAAATCCGCGGCCCCGACGGCGGCACGGTCACCTTCGACATCGATCCGTTCAAGAAGCATTGCCTGCTCAACGGTCTCGACGGCATCGGCCTGACCATGGAAAAGGCCTCCGCCATCGACGGCTTCGAGAAGAAGCTGTCCGAGCGCGCCTGGGCATAAACGCTTCAGTGTCATCCCCGGCGGGGATCCACTGACCCGCAAGGACTTATGGATTCCCTTCCCCTCCGCTTCGCTCCGGCCGGGAATGACAGGAGGGTGAGATGACGCAGGGCAAGCCGAAGATTCTCGACCGCGCCGACTGGGCGACCCATCCCGATCTGTTCTGGAAGGGTCATGTGGAGGGGCACAGGCTCGGCACCGGCGTGACCGTGCTCTTCTACTCGACCGATGAGGTCGGCCGCGGCCCGAAATGGCATGTCCACCCCTATGACGAGATCTTCATCATCCGCGAGGGCCGGGCGCTCTTCACGGTGGGCGACGAGCGCTTCGAATGCGAGACGGGCCAGGTCTTCCTCGGACCGGCCAACGTTCCGCACAAATTCGTCAATCTCGGCCCCGGACGGCTCGAGACCACCGACATCCATGTGAGCGAAAGCTGGATCCAGACCGATCTTCCCGATCCCGAGGTCGAGGCCGGTTGAGGCCGGGCCCGATCTAACGAAAGCGTGAGCGGCGGCTGCGTTTTCACAAGATTAACCAAATTTCCTGCAAGGTGCCGGGCATGAAGATCTCATTTGCCCCCGCATTCTTCGTTCTCGCCGCCCTGGGCCTTGCAACGCCCGCTTCGGCCCAGGCCGATTTCGGCTCCTGCCTCGCTTCCCTGCGCAGTCAGGCCGCCGCCAAGGGCGTGTCCGGCCAGGCCTTCGACGCCGCGACCCGCGGCGTCACCCCGGATCTGTCGATCCTCGACCTGATGAGCAACCAGCCCGAGTTCAAGACGCCGATCTGGGACTATCTCGCGGCTCTGGTCGACGAGGAGCGGGTGCAGGACGGGCGCAATGCCATGCGGCAGGCGGGGCAGGCGCTCGCAGCGGCCGAGGCCCGCTTCGGCGTCGACCGCCATGCCATTGCGGGCGTCTGGGGCGTGGAGTCGAATTTCGGCAAGGACATCGGCGGCCGGCCGCTGGTGCAGTCGCTCACGACGCTCGTCTGCTATGCGCCGCGCCGCAACGAGTATTTCAAGGGCGAGCTCATGGCGACGCTCAAGATCGTGCAGGACGGTGACATCAACCCGGCGAATCTGCGCGGCTCCTGGGCCGGCGCCTTCGGCCATACCCAGTTCATGCCCTCCACCTTCCAGCGCCTCGCCGTCGACGGCGACGGGGACGGGCACCGGGATATCATGACCTCCGTGCCGGACGCGGTTCATTCCACGGCCAACTTCCTGAAAAAAGCCGGCTGGGTGAACGGCCTGCCCTGGGGCTACGAGGTGCGCCTGCCGGCGAACTTCAATGCAAATCTCGCCGGGCGCAGGAACAAGAAGCCGCTCGCATCCTGGGCCGCCATGGGCGTGACCCGGATCGACGGGCGCCCGCTGTCGGGCAATTACGCCGCCGGCATCCTGATCCCGGCCGGCGTGAACGGCCCTGCCTTCGTCGTCACCAAGAATTTCGACGCGGTCTATTCCTACAACGCCGCCGAATCCTATGGTCTCGCCATCGCGCTGCTCGGCGACCGCCTGAAGGGCCTGCCCGGAATCCAGGCCGCGTGGCCGACAGACGATCCGCCGCTGTCGCGCGCCCAGCGCCGCGAATTGCAGCAGTTGCTGACCGCCCGCGGCTACGATGTGGGCGAGCCGGACGGCAAGATCGGCGCCAAGACCCGCGAGGCCATCAAGGACGTGGAGCGCCGGATCGGCCTCGAACCGCGCGGCCGACCGGGCGGCAAGGTTCTGCAGGCGCTGCGGGGGTAAGCCGGCAGCCAGGCCTGTTGCATGCCCTGTGAGTTTGGGAGTGTACTGTCCCCATGCTCATCGCCATCCTCACTGATATCCACGGCAATCGGGAGGCGCTTTCGGCCTGCCTGGCCCATGCGCGTCTCCTCGGTGCCGACCGGCTGATCTTCCTCGGCGATTTCGTCGGCTACGGCGCGGATCCGGCCTGGGTCGTCGATCAGGTTCGGGGATTGGTGGACAAGGGCGCCGTCGCGCTTCTCGGCAATCACGATGCGGCCATCGACGGTTCCGACGAGGACATGAACAGCACCGCCCGCGAGGCGATCCGCTGGACGCGCAACCAGCTCGGGCTGGAGCAGCGCCGTTTCCTCGCCGAACTCCCTCTCGTTCATGAGGAGGGAAATGTTCTCTATGTTCATGCCAACGGCTATGCGCCGCGCAATTGGGACTACATGTCCGGCCCCATGGAGGCGATCCGGCATTTCTCACGGGTGGATGCGCACATCACCTTCTGCGGCCATGTGCATGTGCCGATGCTCTATCACATGAGCACCACCGCCAAGGTCGGCGCCTTCTCGCCGATGGGCGACAACGACATTCCGCTTCTGCCGAGCCGCACTTGGCTCGCCGTGATCGGCGCCGTCGGCCAGCCGCGCGACGGGGTTCCCGCCGCCAACTACGCCGTGTTCGACACGGCGCGCCAGACCCTGCGCTATCTGCGCGTTCCATACGACAATGCGAGCGCGGCGCGAAAGGTGCGGGAGGCCGGGCTGCCCGAAAAGCTGGCGCTGCGCCTCGAAGAGGGGCGGTAGCGCATGCGCTGGCGCCTGAGTCCCGGAACGGTCGTCGACGGCTTCACCCTGATCGATCATCTCGGCACCGGCGGCATGGCGCAGCTCTGGGCGGTGGCTCGCGCCGGGGCATCGGACCCAAAAGTGGACACCACTTTTGGGATTGATCCGATGCTCGATCCTAACACTGGCGCATCGTCCTCACGATGGGCCGGCGATCCGACGCCGCTCGTCATGAAGATCCCGCTTCTCGTCGCCGGCGACGATCCGCTTCCCATCGTCTGTTTCGAGACCGAGCAGATGATCATGCCGCGCCTCGCAGGTCCGCACGTGCCCCGCTTCGTGGCGACCGGCCCGCTCGAGCCGATGCCTTACATCGTCATGGAGCGGATCCCCGGCGAATCGCTCAAGAAACATCTCGACGCGGTGCCGCTGCCCTGGCCCGAGGTCGTCGCGATCGGCGCGAAGGTGGCGCATGCGCTGCACGACCTGCACCGGCAGCATGTGATCCATCTCGACATCAAGCCGAGCAACGTGATGATCCGCGAGACCGGCGAGGCGGTTCTCATCGATTACGGCTTTGCCCGTCATGAGCGCCTGCCGGATCTTCTCGCCGAGGAGTTCCGCGAGCCCTTCGGCACCACGCCCTACATGGCGCCGGAGCAGGTGCTGCAGGACCGGGCCGATCCGCGCAGCGATCTCTTCGCGCTCGGCGTGATGCTGTATTTCTTCGTCACGGGAAAGCGCCCCTTCGGCAATCCGCGCGGCGGCCAGATCCGACGCCGCCTGTGGCGCGATCCGGTGCCGCCGCGGGCGCTGGCCCCGGATTGTCCGCCCTGGCTGCAGGAGGTGATCCTGCGCTGTCTCGAGGTCGATCCCGAAGACCGCTACGCCACCGCGGCCCTGCTCGCCCTCGACCTGGAGAACCCCACGCAGGTGAAGCTCACGGAGCGCGCCGCGCGCCTGGAACGGGACGGCGGCGTGAAGACGTTCCGGCGCTGGCTTAAGGCCCGAAAGGCGCAACCCCTTGAGACGCCCAACATCTCAGGCCAGCTGTCCCGCGCGCCCATCGTGCTTGCGGCCATCGATCTGTCGCCCGGAGCCGAGGATCTCGCCGAGGCCCAGCGCCTGATGATCGGGCGGATCCTGTCCATCGAGGGCGAGGCCCGCATCGCCTGCGTCAACGTCCTCAAGACCTCGCGCATCGCGGTGGACATCCTGGAGGACGAGGAGGGCAGGAGCCTGCACGTCCAGCGCCTCGTCCAGCTCAGGCACTGGGGCGCCTCCCTGAACATCCCGGGCGAGCGGATCTCCTACAGCGTGTTGGAGGCGCCCGATCCCGCCGCCGCCCTCGTCGATTACGCCCGCCGCAACAACCTCGATCACATCGTCATCGGCGCGCGCGCCTCCTCGGCTCTGAGACGCTATCTCGGCAGCGTCTCGTCCCAGGTGGTGGCGGAAGCGCCCTGTTCGGTGACCGTGGTGAGAACGCCGAGGGACAGGCGGACGGATGGCGAGCCGCAAGCCTCCGCCTAACGGCCAACGTGACAAACGCTTGCCAAGGCAAGGGTCGCGCGCCTAAACCCTCACCCGGCCGTCGATGTCTTACTTCGATACGCTTTCCGAAAACCTCATCCTGAGGAAGCCGCGCAGCGGCTGTCTCGAAGGAGGTTCCAGAGAGCACGGGATCCTCCTTCGAGACGCAGCCTGACGGCTGCTCCTCAGGATGAGGGCCGAGTCAGGTCAGACATGGACGACGAAGCGAAAAATCGAGCTGAGGACACTGCAATATGGCAACGCACAAGCTTCTCCTTCTCCCCGGCGATGGCATCGGCCCGGAGGTCATGCGCGAAGTCGAGAAGATTGTGGGCTGGTTCCGCAAGCGGGGCGTCGGCTTCGAGACCGAGACGGATCTCGTCGGCGGCTCGGCCTATGACGCGCACGGCGCGGCGATCTCGGAAGCGGCCATGGATCGCGCTCAAGCCGCCGATGCGGTTCTCTTCGGTGCCGTCGGCGGCGCGAAATGGGACAGCGTGCCTTACGCGGTCCGTCCCGAAGCCGGCCTGCTCCGCCTGCGCAAGGATCTCGG
>Ga0182742_1005400_pt1 | contig 10813 bp, 19 predicted proteins | sample eDN5th37CBELigMG_FD_128880 | JGI IMG/M metagenome (GOLD analysis project Ga0182742, IMG submission 128880) | Enriched Miracle-Growth compost microbial communities from Emeryville, California, USA - eDNA 5th pass 37_C BE-Lig MG (version 2)... ... | reverse complement strand
ATCCGCCGGCAGTTTGCACGACACCACGAGATGGGTGGCGTAGCCGATCACCTTCACGTCCTGGTCCTGCTTGGGATAGGTGCCCTTCGGAATGGTGATGAGCGTGTAGCCCGGATTGAGCTTGCGCATCTTGTCGTAGCTGTCGGACTGGTCGATGACCTTGATGTCGCGCGCGGCGGCGAGGTCCATGATCGAACCGGCCGGGATCTGCGTGCCGAGTGCGAACGCCTGGGCGTGGCCGTCCTTCATCTGGTTGACGCTGTCGGTGTAGCCGACGAAGCTCACCTTGACGTCGTTGTAAGTGATGCCGTTGACCTCCAGCATCTGCCGCGTGATCAGTTCGCCGGTGTTGCCGCGCTGCTGGGTGGTGATCGCCTTGCCCTTGATGTCGGCCACCTTGTTGATGCCGGAATCGGCATTGGCGACGAGCTGGAAGTATTGCGGATAGAGGGTCGCAAGGTTGCAGACGTTGGTGGTGGCCTTGGGGAAGGGCGCACGCCCGGCGAGGCCATCCACGGTCGATATCGAGTTGCCGAAGCCGATATCGGCCTTGCCTTCGTCGACGCCGCGCACGTTGGCGATGCCGGCGCCCGGCGCCGCTTGCACCGAGAGGCCGGGGATAGCTTTCTCCCACATGTCCTTCAGCTGACCGCCCAGCGGAATCCACGATCCGCCCTGGGGCCCGGTCATCATTTTGAGTTGTTCGGCATGGGATGGCGCAGCGACGGCGCAGGCGGCGCCGACGACAATGCAGAGCGATGTCATGCGGATGTTCACGTTTGGTCCTCCCATTTTTTATATGCCGCCTGTCGGCAGCTTTATCGTGCGAGGGAAGGATAAGCGATAAAACTCGTCGATCTCAAGCGATAAAGCGGGTGCGGGGAGCGGCTTGCGGATCGGGACGGTCCGTGCGCGGTGGGCCTGGCGACCGACGCGAGCTTGAAAGAACAGAATGCCGCCTGTCACGAAACTAATTTCTTGCTTCGTGCTTCGTCCATCGTGTCGCCATCATGTGTTCCGACATATGTCATGACGAAATGTGACGCGCAGCGATGTGACATGCAGTAGCGGTCGCGAGGGTTGCGACGGTTGTGAAATGAATTAGTTGTGTTAGAAGCTACCTTTCAGTTGAAAAGGAGCCGAGATGGCCAAGACGGCAAAGAAAGCGACCCGGAAGACGACAGCGACGAAGAAAACGGCGAAAGCCGCGAACGCAAGCAGGTCGGCAAGGACTTCGACACTGAGCAGGACTGCGAAGGCCCGCAAGTCGACTGCAAGTGCCGCACCCGCGGCGCGGAAGGCACGAAAGGTTGCGCGGCGCGAGTGGACGAGGGACGACGTTCGCGAGTTGAAGTCGCTTGCCAAGCAGCGCACGCCGGTCGCCAAGATCGCCAAGGCGCTGAAGCGCACCCCGGGAGCGACGGCCGCGAAGGCGTTTAAGCTCGGCGTCTCGCTCGATACGCGGCGTTGATCGCATCGAGCCTGACGGAGACGGCAGCCGCGTGCGTGCCGTCGCGGTATCCTGGATGCGGCGCCTCACGCACGTGATGCGCTGCTGATCCGGAGCCGTCGCGGAAACGGGTCCCCATCGGGGCGCAACGCGCCCCGGGGACTGCCATCGGGGCGTCCGGTCCTGTCGCCCGGTCCCGGGGTCGTGCCGGGTGTCTTGCCGGGTAGCTTGCGTGCTGCGTAGAATTTCCCTATAGCGTCTGCGAACGGCGCAAAACTCGTGCCGTATCGGCTTTGACAGGACTATACGCGCTGGTTTTTGGCCGGACGTGCCCCTGTCATGCAAGGCTCGGAGCGTGGCGCAGCCCGGTTAGCGCACTAGTCTGGGGGACTAGGGGTCGTGGGTTCAAATCCCGCCGCTCCGACCAGCACTTAGCTGGTTTTTAACCCTTCCGGTTTGCAGCTTGGTTTGCAACTTTTGTTGCGCCTGTGTTCTTCCAGCTTCCGAATAGCGTTTTCGGCGAGCGGCCGAGTTCGGGCTAGATAGTCCTCCAAAATCCGCTCCACGCCGGCGAGCGTGTGGCCGGTAATCGCGGCGATCTCCTGCGGCGTGCAGCCAGCCTCAGACAGCATCGTGACGGCGGTGCCGCGAGCGTCATGGAAGTGCAGGTGCGTCAACGCCGGCAGGTGGACCATCGCCTTATCCCATGCTGTGCGGAACGTGGCGGGCGTCCACGGCTTGTTTTGCGCGTCGAGCAGGATGGTGGCCTGCTTGCGCGGGAGGCCATCCAGCAGGCTCCGTAGCGCCTCTGTGCATGGCAGGTAGACCCGTGCTCGCGTCTTGGATTGGCGGAGCGTGATCGCATGGCCGTCGTACTGGCCCCAGGTCAGTGCAAAGATATCCCCGCGCCTCTGGCCGGTGTGAAGGGCGACCGTCAGCAGATTCCGAAGCTCGACCGGCGCTCGCCGTTCGAAAACCTCGACATGCTCCGGGAGCCAGATGATATCGGAGCGATCGGCCGAATAGACCCGCTCCATGTTGGCGATAGGGTTTGCCTTGATCTTCCGATTCGCCGCGCCCCACGAGAATACGGTTTTCATGGCCGAAACTTTGGCATCGGCGGCGCGCGGCGTCTTGGCGGACAATTCGTCGCGCCAGTCGGCCACATCGCGGTAAAAACCGTCTCGGTCGATCAGGTCGAGCGGAACGGCGCCAAACTTGCGCTCCACTGCGTCAAGATTGAAAGACATGATCTCGCGGGTGCTGGCGCGGTACTTGTCCCATTTTTTCGATGTGCGGAAAGCTTTAATCAGGCCGGCAACGGTGCCGGCGAGCCGGTCCGGGATGGACTTCTCGGCCTCTGCCAGCGATACCGAGAACTCGCCGCTCCCCGGCTCACCGCGAAGCCGTTTCCCGGTGCGGCGGTGGTAGTAGTAGGTGGCGACGGTCCCATCTGCCAGCCGCTTGCGGACCGTGTTGATGCCTTTAAGCCTGACCGCCGGCATATTCCTGCTTCCACCGCTCGTAATCGTCCAGCGGCTTAGCATCGACAAGGCCGGATGCCCGGTCAAGCGCCGCGTCAATCGCTTTCCGGTCCCAGCGGTGCGTGCCGGGGATAGGGCCGGGCAGGATTCCGCGCCGCACCCAATCCGAGAACGTCGATAGGCTGTCGCAGCCGGCATAAGCCGCCGCATCCTCACGAGATAGGCAGCGAGGCTCGATGCGCGGCAGCGCCCTTGTCATCGCTCTCCGGCCTCCTTGGTGGCGGGCGGCTCGGGGAGAGGCATCCAGTCTGTTGCGCTACCGTGATAGCTGACGCTGCTGCCGGCCTCAGTGCGACGGCCATGCGATGCGCAACCGACCTCCATGCACCAAGTGCCATCACGCCAATCGCGCCAGCCGAGCAAGACGAGATGTCCGTGCGGCGCCTCGCTCACCGGCCTCCACGCCTTCGCAAGCGCGGCGGTGAGGGCGGCGCGCATCCACCCTGTGATGGATGAACCGTCTTCTGTCGCAGCGGCTAAGTATGAATGCACAGCCGCCTCGACCATCTCATCAGTGATCATGGCGTCACTCCGCTCCAAGCATCTTGCACGAGCCGAGGAAAAACAGGATGCCGAAAGCGAGGTAAACGTTCTCCCACTTTCGATGCAGTGCGTAGACGAATATTCCGGCAATCACTGTCAGCACGCCGAATTGAGCAAGGCTCGCCATCCTACTTCTCCACGATCTTGAGGCCGGCGACCCTCGCAGTTCGGCCCGGCATGCACTGCGGACACTCTTCGAAGTCCGCCACGCCGTGTTCGCACGGCGCCATAGCGCGCATGTAAGACTGTCGCTGCGCCTCGATCTCGGCTGGCGTCATCGTGTGGTCGATTGCCTCAGCCAGCATTTCGCCAAGCGTCGGATCACGGCCGAGCTTTAGCTTGAGGCCGGTAAGACGGTCGGGCCAGGTTAACTGCATGACGAGTCCTCCGCCGCTGCGATCATGGCGCGGCCCTCAACCTCCCGGACCGCAATCTCAGCTAATCTCGTCGCATCGCCCTGCGAGATATGCGCCTCTCCAGATTTTAACATCGCGCAAGCGGTGCGACGCACGATCTCATCGTGCATCGAAAGCACAGGCATGGCTGATTGAGATGGTGCCGATCCATGGTTTTTGTGAAAACCATATCGTTTTTCGGCAGCAAGTCGTGCCTGTTTTGCCTCTTCAAATGTGTCAAACGACCCGAGATCAATTTTCTTTCGTCGCCAAGATATTTGAGCGTGCCATCGGTTAGTATGGTGGCGATAGAATACGCCCATCTGCCCCGATCTATTGTTTTTGTTCATGCGGCGATTGAAATTGTTCTCTTGCGGAGAAACAACTCGAAGGTTGCCAATTCTATTATCAGCCTTGTCGCCATTGATGTGGTCAATGTGTCTTTCCGGCCATTGCCCATGGTGGAGAAACCATGCCACCCGATGGCCTCGGAAATCACGTCTCTTGAGCTTGATGGCTATGTAGCCGTCATCGCATAGCCACCCAGCCGGCTTACCGGCGTGAAGGTTGTTCCATCGTGACCAGCCTTGCGTGTCCACGAAGTCCCCGCGTTCACGGTAATTCCACGTCAGGATTCCGGTGTCAGGGTCGTAAGAAATCCACTTGCGAATTAGATGTTCAAGCGGTTCCACCTTCCGCGCCGCGTTCTCAATCGCTTTGGGTGTGGGTTTCATGCGCGCCGATCCCAATTTTTGACGGCTTCGGCTTTTGTTTCTCCGGTCGTAGCAGGAGACACATCGCAAAATTCGCTGCTACATCGGATCAAGCGTTTGTCGGGACCGCCACCGTGCCAATATTCGATCTCGGCCGGCGCGCCGCAGAACGGGCACGGCTTAAGCGACATGTCTACCTTCGGTGGAATTGCCAACTTCAAAGCGCGTGAAATGCTCACTTCTCATCCTCCAATGCTGCGCGGCCGGCGGGGGTTATCGTGTAGAACAGAACTCCGGGCTGCCCGCCCACATGTCCGGTCAGTGAAATGAGACCGCGCTTAATAAGCGACTTGGCAACATTGGCTTTTACTGCACCACCGCCTTCAAGCCACCACATGGGCGTGTTCTCGTCGCCGTTAACCAGGACGTTCTGACGGAAGCCCATCGCTATGATAAGACGCCGCTGCGCCTCACTCAGCTTCATGCTTCACCTCCTGAGCCAGCTTGCGGATTGCGGTGGCGATCTCGGAGGCAGCATCGCTGCGACATGACATGCCGTACCGTTCGCCGTAATAAAGCCCTGATAACTCAGACTCCGCATTCATTTCGACTTCATCCGCCACCTTCGCGCACCGCGCGATTGCCTCGGCGTCGGTGGTGGATGTGGTCATGATGTCACCGTCAGAACAGTCGTGTTGATGTTCGTGCCACTCGCGCTAAACGAGCCGACCGGAAGATCGGACCAACGGCCATCGAGTAATCCGTGATCGTAGCGGGCCGTCGCCGGAAGGATTGCCGTCAGCGTACCGCCCGGCTTCAGGAACTTCAGGGCGTGATTGACGTGCTTCGCGTAGTGCTTGCCGTAGAATGGCGGGTTCATCACCACACGGTCATAGTCGCGCGTCGGCGTTGTTTCGAGGAAGTTGGCGACGACAACAGGATGGCCCTTTGCCTTCGCCTGCATGGCGCGTGATGCATCGTACTCGATACCGAACGCCTTGGCCCCGCGGAGCCGCAACCCATCCAAAAAGCGTCCGCAGCCGCATGAAGGCTCAAGCACCCTCTCTCCTTTGAGACCGTACATCTCGGCTAGGATGCGTTCCACGACTTCAACAGGCGTTGGATAGTATTGCAGGTCTTTCGAAACCGCCGTGCTAGCCTGCTTCTGCTTTGGCCTCTCTTCCGTCGTGTCAGGCAGGACATCACCGTAATACTCAGCGAGCGCCATGTTGATGTCGCGCAACGTGTCCGGCTCGAAGAACAGGTGGCCGTTGCCGTTGGCGAAGCGTTTCAGCCGGACGCCGCGCGCCACGATCTGGATAAGCTCGCCGCGATAGCCGTATGGCTTTTCACCACCCTCAAGCAGCGCATCGCCATCCTCGAGTATCGCTGCTATTTCCTGGTGGGTGACAAGCGGCTTACCCTGATAGGATGCAAGCGCATTCAGGACGTTCGTTATGTGATCACGACCCCAGCCGTAGTTCGTGACGTTCCGAACGATGATGCGCTTCGGTAGTCCCTTGACGCCAATCTTAACCTTGTCGTGCGATTTGTAAGCCTGATCAAGGCCGCAAAAGACTTCGGCCAAACCGCGAAGAATGTTGCCGCGCGGATCGGCAACAAACCGGCCGAACGTCGCCCGGATATTGTCCAGCGTGAATGGCGCGGGCTTTTCCATTGCCATCTTGAACCGCTGCTTGTCGGCAACGCTCGCGATGCGTTCGATGTTCAGGCCGTCGTAAACGTGCCGCCATGCGGATTTCAGCAGGCTATCCGCCAGGGTCCGCTCATAGATGCGACCGGTATCGATCCGTTCGTTGCCCCACGTTCCGCCGATGGTGGCGGCCATCTTCAGATCGTCGCCGGCCGCCTCGAATGCCTGCAAGGCAACCGGCAGCGCCGCGAGCTTGTGCTCATATTCCGCCACAACGTCGGAAAGGCTGCGCTGGAGGGCAAGGTCTCCCATCACCGCCTCCCGCTGCTTGCGAGCCGGTCAAGCCGCTCGATCCTGTAGCGGGCGAGAAGAGCGCGGGCGACCTCAATTTGAGTGCTCATTGTCATGAGGGGCGGGAACTCGGTAGCGAAGAAGCCGGCCAACTCGCCAACGCTCACATCGGCGTTGTTCATCGGCTGTTCCTCGTTCTCGGGAAGTTCTTTCCCGGTTTCGGAAATTTGTTTCTGGCCTGGCAACGGCTGTCTGTCAGGCTGTGGTGCAATCTCAATCGCCGACCTGATGCGCTGCTCGTAGTCGGCTTGCGCGGCGGATTTGGCGGCATCGAGAGTCGGAAACATTTTCGGGCCGGTTGGCCCCCATTCATCCGGTTCGCCCTGGATGAACCAGAACGACAGTGGGCGTCCCCAGTAGAAGTTAACAGCCAAGCCGCCCCCGTCTCCATCAAGAGCAACAAGCTCGTAATGACCACCAAGAGCGCATGCACGCCATTTAGTGCACATGCCCTCGTCGGCATCCTCCCACTCCAACTCCTTCACCCGCACGACCGGCTCGCGCTGCTGCGCGGGGAGGCGAAGTGCGGATGCGACCTGGTCAGCCTCACCCAGAGTAAATGTGAAGCTCTTGACGTAACCAGCCGCAGGAAGCCACCTTGTGGGCGCGCCTTCTATCAAGTCCGCAAGTTCAATCAGAGAACCGATATTGCCCGCCATGTCAGGACTCCATCTCGGCAGCCGCGCGAAGGGCGGCTGCGCATAAAGCAAGCGCGGGCGTGGCGCCGGGCACGTCCGTCCAGTCGCAACCATCATCGGAGGCCGGCATGCAGCCAGCTAACGCAGCGCCATTGTCGAAGAACAACGACCAATCATGATTGGCAGGCACCAGCGTCATCGCTGCGTCGAGGGAGGCGGTGTACACAGGCGGCTCATACCTCACCCGCATCGTATCGATGGGCATCACAAAGCAAAGATCGACCTCATCCCATTCGAGACCGACCTTGCGGCTCATAAACTCGCTTGGTAGCGGGGCGCCGATAGCGCGGAAAATATCGAGATCAAGAATACGGTAGGGACCGCTCGCCTTCTCGCACCGCTCCGCGAGCGCAAGCAGTTCGTCACGCTTCGAGGTCATACCCGCCGCTCCCATCCGCCGCCGATCTTGTGTTTCCAGCCGGAGGCGCGCGTGCCGGGCATCGGGCGGCCTTTCGGTTTCTTGAATCCGTAGACTGCTCTGCGCTTGCGATAATCGCGAGATTTCATCGCAACGTCCTCGGCGGTCTTCTCGCGATGCTTGTCGCGCAGCGCCGGCGCCAGATTGGACTCGCGGTGTTCGCCGCCGTTGATCAGCGCGACGACATGGTCTAGATCCCACGGCTCGCCGGGTCGGATGACGCGGCCCGAGATATGGCAGCGCCGGCCGTGCGCCTCGAAGATGCGGTCGCGCACGCGATCTGGCACCTTGGCGTCAGGCGTCTTGCCAATCCATTCGGAAACTGTGCGCCGGCTCATAGCGGGCGCCCTACGCGCTGCTCGGTATCGTCGTAATCGGCAGGCGTCGTCGGCTCGATCTTCCACGACGCCACGATAAGTCCGCCCCACACGAGACCAGAACGAACACCGCAACTATCTCGCTCATGGCTCCAACCCCATTTCTCGCATGAGGATGATCTGCTTTGCCTCCAGGACGGCGGCGTCCAGATGCGGCTTGATCTGGCGCCAGCGCCAGCCGGCGGCGTGCAGCGACATGATGACTTCGGAATCGGAGTCGTCGTCACCGGACAGATTGACGCGATCCGCCACGAGCTGCATCGCCATTTCACGGACAACGTGGGGCTGATCGATCGGCGCGGGCGCCGGCGACGAGGGGCCCGGCGCAAGTTTCAATGTTGCTGCTACCATGGGTAACTCTTGCATCCTCGACGTTTGCGGGGTCGGAGCCGGCCAGCGTGGTCGCGCAGCGGCGCCTCGGCGAGAATGCGGAGGCGTTGCGACGTCACGCGACCCCAAGCCGCGCGCTGGCGTTCGGTCCATTGGACGTGGTCGCAAAGCTGCGGGTTGCGCGCCTGCACGAGCGGTGGCCGCGCGTAGTCGCCGGTCCGGCCATTGGCGAGCCAGCCGCGCAACAGCACGGTCGCGAACTCTGGCGCGTTCGGCAGCGGGTTGATCGGGATGCCGCGTGACCCGACCTTGGTCGGGATGCGCACAGCCTTGGCCTGATCGCCATCGGTCGAGATCCACACCCCGGTTTCGCGCCGCCGATGGATCACGACGGCGAGACAAACAAGATCGTCGTCGCGGTAATATTTCTCGCCGATCTCGACCTCGGGTGGCGTCTGCATGTCCAGCAGTGCCTCACCTACGAAAGCCGCCATCGCGTCGTTCTTGGCTTCGAGGAACGCGCCGAACTGCGCGTCGGTCATGCGGCTGATGGCGGTCATGACGCCTCCCGCCCATCATGCCAGCCCTCGACATACTCGCGAGCGCACAGCATCTTCACGCGACGCTCAACCTCGGATTCGTAGGAGTATCCACGCATCTCGCGACCGTTGAGCGTGACGGTGATCTCGTCGCGATCGTTATCGGTGACGCGGGGTGAGGCGATCTGGTCCTGCATCATGCGGCCTCCGACTTCGAGACCGCGACGGCGACCGCCGGCCGGCACTTGATCTCATCCGGGACGCGCGACGAGAAGTATTCCAGCCCCTTCGGCGTGATCCAGCCGCGCGGGCGCGCCTTGCCATCGTCGCCGATGAAGTTCTTCACCTCGAACAGGCCGGCTTGCAGGTATTGCTGGTACGGCACCAGGGCGTCGCCGGCGTAGAAGCAGTATTTCTGGCGCAGCCAGCGGGTGAACAGGTTCGGCCGGCAGTTCAGCGCGCGTCCGGCGTTCTGATAGCCGTAGAGGCCGTTGGCATCGACGAAGCGGTCGAAGAAGTCGCCTTTCGGCACCAGCGTAGCAATCTGTGCTTCCTGCTGTGCAAGGCGCTCGGACTGGTCAGCGGCGAGGCGGAGCGCCTCTGCGTAGGTGGCCGGGATGGCGAACGCCGCCGCCGGATTGTACGCCCCCGTGGCGCGGATCGACGGCAGCACGTCGTGGAACACGAAGCGCTGGAACCGCGCGATCTTCGCTGTCAGGCTGGCGTCGTGCTTCTTATTGGCGCGGCGCTGGATGATGGCGCGATAGACGCCGGGCTCGGAGACCAGCGCGACTTCCTGCATCCCGCCGAGGGTGTCCATAGTGTGGACCCCCTTCTCATCGTCATCGAGGAGCCGGAGCACGTGGGGCGTGTGCTCGTACCCAAGCTCCCGCGCCACGTCGGTGGCGACGAACCACGTCTCGCCGTCGATATCGACGAGGCGAACATTGCGTCCTTCAAACTGAAACGGCGCAGGGGTTGAGGCCATTGCATTCTCCCCAAGGTGCCCGGTAGTGGCGGGCGAGTTGATGGGGAGAAGATAACGCAGGTTATCGGAATGTCAATAAGAAAAGTTATCAGTAAGGCGAATCCGGTCGACGCTTATGTCGGACGCATAAAGCCAGCCACCAGCGTGGCCGCTGCAAACGCGATCAAAATTGCACGCAGCCACCATCCTGTTATTCGCTCGCTTTTGTTGGTTATCCTTATCGGTCCCGCAGCGTAGGAGGCCGGGAACGCGATCAATAAAATCGCGGCAATGATCGGGGAGGCGATCAGTGCGAGGACGGTCCATCTGGCCTGCGACCTGCCGCGTTCTGCGGCGGCGAGACCGACCGTCAACGAGATAAGGATCCAAACGACAACAACTGCGATCGCCATAGCTTCCTCCTTGCCTCAATCCTTGCCCCTTCACGCGAAACCCGCAACTACATCTGGGTTAGACCAAAGGTGCACGCGGGGAGGATGAAGATTGTTCTTGATATGTTCGAATTATCGAGTCAGCATATAGGTCTATAATCCTAAGAGTACAGGGAGCGTACCATGGCCTATAAGCAGCATTTTTTCGTGCTATTGTATGAGCTTAACCGCCGCGGCAGGCTGGTTCCCGGCCAGTCATGGGAGTGCGACGACGCCGATCACGCCCGTCGGCGAGCGCAGAGCGCCACCTTCAAGGTGCGGGGCGCCGTGGCCTTCTCGCAGATGATCAACGCCGACAGCGGCGACGCCGAAGAACCGGTGTTGATCGCCGCGTTCGGCCAGGTGCCGAAGGAGGTAGGAGACATGGCGGCATAGCGTCGGT
>Ga0182742_1005399_pt1 | contig 10815 bp, 8 predicted proteins | sample eDN5th37CBELigMG_FD_128880 | JGI IMG/M metagenome (GOLD analysis project Ga0182742, IMG submission 128880) | Enriched Miracle-Growth compost microbial communities from Emeryville, California, USA - eDNA 5th pass 37_C BE-Lig MG (version 2)... ... | reverse complement strand
CGCTGATCTCGGCATGGTAGTCCCGCACGCCGCGCATGCGCACATAGGCGGTCGAGCCCGGACAGGCATCCCCGTGATGCTCGCTCAGGTGCAGCACCAAAGGTCCGCGCGACACCTGCATATAGACCGGCATATCGGGTTCGAATCGGTGCTCCCAGTCGAGCGTGAAGCCGAGGAAGTCGAGATAGAATTCCCGCGCCTTCTCGACCGAGAAGATGCGGAAGACGGGAATGGCGGGATTGAAAGTCGCGGTCACGTCGGGCGCGGCACGTCTCGTTAACAAGTCCAGTGCCGGTATGTAGCGCAGTCGGGCGGGCTGGGCTATCGTCCGGCCGCGCAGGATAGACATGACAGAGAATTCCGCAAAAGAGGCCGATTTCGGTTTCCGGCAGGTGCCGCTCGGCGAAAAGCAGGGGCTGGTGGACGACGTGTTCCACTCGGTTGCGCGCCGATACGACCTGATGAACGACCTGATGTCGGGCGGCTTGCACCGTGCCTGGAAAAATGCGCTGGTCAGCGCGGTCAACGCACCGAGGAGTGACCGGAATTTCCAGCTGCTCGACGTTGCCGGAGGTACCGGCGACATCGCCTTTCGCGTGGTCGGTGCCAGCGGCGCCGGCACCCACGCAACGATCGTGGATATCAACAGCGAGATGCTCGCGGTCGGCCAGGAGCGCGCCCGCAAGGGCGGCCTGGAAGCGGCCGTGACCTTTATCGAAGGCAATGCCGAGGCGCTGCCGCTGCCGGACCGCGCCTTTGACGCTTATACAATCGCGTTTGGCATCCGCAACGTGCCGCGGATCGATGTAGCGCTGCGCGAGGCTTATCGCGTGCTGCGGCCAGGCGGGCATTTTCTTTGCCTGGAATTTTCTTCGGTCGATGTGCCCGCGCTCGGAACGCTCTATGACTTTTACTCCTTCAACGTGATCCCCGCGCTCGGCCGCGCCGTGGCGGGTGACGCGGATTCCTACCGCTACCTGGTGGAATCGATCCGCAAATTCCCCAAACCACAGGCGTCCGCAGACATGATCCGCGCGGCCGGCTTCGCGCGGGTGTCGTTCACCCCGATGACTGGCGGAATCGTGGCGCTCCATTCCGGCTGGCGGCTGTGACTCAGGCTCGCCACACGCGTCCGCTCGCATGATCTCGGCCCTCACCAATTCGCTGCGGCTGGCGCGCGCGGGATATGTGTTTGCGCGCGAAGGCGTGTTCCGCCAGGTTGACCCGGCGCTGGTGCCGGTGCCGGCGCGAATCGCGCTGCGCGCCGCAGGTCTAATCGCGCGTCCGGGCAAGGACAGTCAGGCCGGGCGGCTCGCCGCAGCGCTGACGCGCCTCGGCCCGACCTATGTGAAGCTCGGACAGTTTCTTGCGACCCGCCCCGACGTGGTGGGCGTTGCGACCGCGCACGACCTGGAGAGCTTGCAGGATCGCATGCCGGCCTTTCCTCACACGCAGGCGGTGGCGATCGTCGAGCAGGCTTTTGGGCGGCCGGTCGATCAGACATTTGCGACCTTCGGCTCATCGGTCGCGGCTGCTTCGATCGCGCAGGTGCACCGCGCCGAAGTCCGAGCGGCGGACGGCCTGCGCAGCGTCGCGGTCAAGGTGCTGCGGCCGGGAATCGAACGGCGCTTCGCCATCGATCAGGAGGCGTTCGCCTTCGCCGCGCGCAATGCCGAAGCCTACTCCGCGGAAGCGCGGCGGCTGCGGCTGGTCGAGACGGTGGCGACGCTGCGCCGGTCGGTCGCGCTTGAGATGGACCTGCGACTTGAAGCCGCTGCCTTGTCCGAAATGGCGGAGAACACCAAGGGCGATCCGGGATTCCGCGTACCGGCAGTCGACTGGGACCGCACCACCAAGGAGGTGCTGACGCTGGAATGGATCGACGGCACGCAGCTGTCGAACCGTGCCGCGCTGGAAGCCAAGGGCTTCGACCTGAAGGTCCTTGCACGCATCGTGATCCAGAGTTTCCTGCGTCACGCGCTGCGCGACGGCTTCTTTCACGCCGACATGCATCCGGGTAACCTTTTCGTCGACGACGAGGGCCGGCTGGTCGCGGTCGATTTTGGCATCATGGGACGGCTCGGCCCGAAGGAGCGGCGCTTTCTTGCCGAAATCCTATACGGGTTCATCACGCGCGATTACCGGCGCACCGCGGAAGTGCATTTTGAAGCGCGCTATGTGCCCTCGCATCATTCGGTCGAGGACTTCGCGCAGGCCATCCGCGCCATCGGCGAGCCGATCCATAACCGCGCGGCCGACGAAATCTCGATGGCAAAGCTGCTGACGCTGTTGTTCGAGGTCACGGGCCTGTTCGATATGCGGACCCGACCGGAGTTGCTGCTGCTGCAAAAGACCATGGTGGTGGTGGAGGGCGTCGCGCGTTCGCTCGATCCGAAACTTGACATGTGGTCGACCGCCGAGCCCGTGGTGCGCGAATGGATCGAGCGCAATCTCGGGCCGGCCGGCCGCATCGAAAACGCGACCGAAAGTCTGGCCGAGCTTGGCCGCTTTACCGGCCAGGTACCAAGCCTCCTGAGGCGGGGCGCCGCGCTTGTGGAGCAGCTGGACGCGGCGACCCGCAACGGCATCGTCCTCGCGCCGGAAACGGTCGCGGATATCGGACGCGCGGAAGCAAGGGGCAGCCGCGCCAGCACCGTCGCGCTCTGGGTGATTGCAGCGCTGCTCTTTTACATCGCGTGGCTGATCAAGTGATTATTGTTCCACCAACGGCTATACTTGACGTTCCATGCTGACCGGCAAGCGCATCCTGCTCGTGATCGGCGGCGGCATCGCCGCCTACAAGTCGCTCGACCTGATCCGGCGGCTGCGCGAACGGAGGGCCGCCGTGCGCGGCATCCTGACCAGAGCCGGACATGAATTCATTACGCCGCTTTCGGTCGGAACGCTGTGCGGAGAGCGCGCCTTCACTGACCTGTTCGATTCCGGGCGTGAATTCGACGTCGGCCACATCCGGCTCGCGCGCGAGACCGATCTCGTCATTGTCGCACCCGCCACCGCCGACCTGATCGCGAAGATGGCCGGCGGCCATGCCGACGATCTGGCGACTGCGGTTCTGCTCGCGACGGACAAGCCGATCCTGATCGCGCCCGCGATGAACCCGGTGATGTGGCGGAATGCGGCCACCCGCCGCAATGTCGCGCGGCTCGCCGCTGACGGGCTCAAATTTATCGGGCCGAATTCCGGCGAGATGGCCGAGAGCGGCGAAGCGGGCACCGGCCGGATGGCGGAGCCGCTGGAGATAGTAGATGCCGCGCTTCACGTTCTCGCCGCGTCCGGCGAAAAGCCGCTTGCCGGCAAGCGGGTGCTCATTACCTCCGGCCCGACCCACGAGCCAATCGATCCGATCCGCTATATCGCCAATCGCTCATCCGGCAAGCAGGGCCATGCAATCGCTGCTGCCGCCGCCCAAGCCGGAGCCGATGTTGTCCTGGTCTCGGGCCCGGTTCACCTTCCTGACCCTGAGGGCGTGACGTCGATCCATGTCACCACAGCGCGGGAAATGCTCGATGCGGTAAAGAACGGGCTTCCCGCGGATGCGGCGATCTTCGCCGCCGCGGTCGCGGACTGGGCGGTCGCCAAGCCTGACGCGCAGAAGATCAAGAAGACGCAAGCCAGCGCCCCTACATTCGCGCTGACCGAAAATCCGGACATTCTCGCGACGGTTGCGAAGCTGAAATCAGGCCGGCCACCGCTTGTGGTCGGATTTGCGGCCGAGACCGAAAAGGTCATCGATCACGCAAAGGCCAAGCTCAAGAGCAAGGGCTGCGATTGGATTGTCGCCAACGATGTCTCGCCGGGATCCGGCGTCATGGGCGGAGACCGCAACAGCGTTCACCTCGTCACCGCGGCCGGGGTCGAGTCATGGCCCTCACAATCGAAGGACGAGGTGGCGCGCCACCTCATCGGGCGCATCGCCGCCGCTCTGAATGGAACACGCTCTTGACGACGATGGACGTGCGGATCGTGCAGCTTCCACACGGGGCGGGCATGCCGTTGCCCGCCTATCAGACCGCAGCTGCGGCCGGCCTCGATCTGATGGCCGCCGTGCCCGAGGGACAGAAGATCATGATCGCGCCGGGCGAGCATGCAACGATCCCCACCGGGATCGCGCTTGCCCTGCCGATCGGCAGCGAAGGTCAGGTCAGGCCCCGCTCCGGGCTGGCTGCCAAACACGGCGTCACCGTTCTGAATGCGCCGGGCACCATCGATGCCGACTATCGCGGCGAGGTCAGTGTCATCCTCATCAATCACGGCAGATCTGCTTTCGCGGTCGAACGCGGGATGCGAATCGCTCAGCTCGTCGTCGCTTCGGTGACGACCGTAACGCTGCGGCTTGTCGATAAGCTTGATGAAACGGACCGCGGAAGCGGTGGCTTTGGTTCGACCGGGACGAAAGATGTCGATACCTCCAGGGAGGGGTAGACAGCGCGGCTTAATTTACTACCGTTATGCCTCATAAAGCACAATAACGGTGAGTGAATTGGAAATGCCGCTGATGTCTCGGAAAGGCATCCTTGCCCTCGCAGCCGTCATCGACATCGCGCTGAATTCGCAGATCCGGCCGGTCTCTGCCAAGGCGCTCGCATCCCGGCATGGGCTGCCGCCGCGACACCTTGAACCGGTCCTTCAGGCCCTCGTCCATGAAGGCATCCTGCGAGGCGTCAGAGGCCCGCGCGGAGGATACGAGCTTGGACGCAGCAGCGACAGCATAACGGCGAATGAGATATTGCGGGCGGCTGGGACCGTCGAGGAACAGCCGCCGGAAGCCGTTGCCGGATCGCGCCTTATCGGCGAGGTGGTGTTGCCGGCAATGGCACAGGCGGAAACGGCCTTCGCTACGGCTCTGTCCACCATCTATTTAGGCGACCTGGTCAGGCAGGCTGGAAAATCCGCGTTATAGGTCCCGCTGCCCCCCGTTCACGGTCTGGACTCTTAACGCGCGACTCCGCTTGAGAGTAAAGTCGGATGATTCGGTCCGCAGCCGCGGCCCGTTCGTTAGCGTCGAAATTGCGTCCATAACGATACAGGCTTGCTCCGGAGGTCCGGAAGCGAACCGGTATTGGGGGACAATGGGTAGGCGGGAATGATTCGGTCGACCGGCGGCGTCCGCAACGCCGATCCGCTGCGATGCGGATGGCTTGCTGCGCCCGGCATATTCTGGTCGGCCCCGGCACCGGCCGCTTCTCCCATAAGGAATGGGACACCCATCGATCTCTATATCGGCGCATTCGCCAGTCTCGAACGCCACGAGCTTGCGGCGCTCGCCTTGACGCTCGGCGCCGTGCTGTTTGCGGTCGTCACCGCAATCATGCTGGTGCGCACGCGCCATCGCGCCGCTGCCACCGAGGCGCAGGCGCGACGAGAAATCGACGCGCTGACAGCCGAAGCCGACCGCCTCAGCGCATTGCTTCTTTCCGAGCCGCAGATCGTCGTCGGCTGGGCGGCCGGCTACGACGAGCCCGACATTGTCGGGGACGTGACGATCGTCACGCAGGCTACAATGCCGCAGCGCGTTCTCGCATTCGAATCGTGGCTCCCAATGGACCAGACGCAGATGATCGAGTCGGCGGTCGAAAAGCTGCGCGCCCACGGTGAAGGCTTCGCCATGACCCTCACCACGCTGGGCGGCAAGGCGATCGAAGCGGAGGGCCGGGCCATCGGCGGACGCGCCGTCATGCGGCTGCGCGACGTCAGCGGCATCAAGGGAGAGCAGATCGCACTCACCGCACGGCACGATCGCCTGGTCGGCGACATGATGGCCTTGCGCACACTGATCGACGCCCTGCCTTTCCCCGTCTGGGCGCGCGATCGGGAGGGCAGGCTTGATTTCGTCAATGCCGCTTATGCCAATGCCATCGAAGCCCGCGATCCGACGGAAGCGGTCGAGCGTAACCTTGAATTGCTCGACAAATCCGCGCGAGACGATGCGGCGCGCATGCGCGAGGACGGCACCACGTATCGCGGCCGGGTGCCGGCGGTGATTGCAGGCGAGCGGCGCATCTTCGACGTCGTCGAAGTGCCCACCCGCGCCGGCAGCGCCGCGGTCGGCATCGACGCCACGGAAATCGAGAATGTCCGCGCCGAGATGGCACGCATGGTCGATGCCCATCGCCGCACACTCGACCAGCTTGCCACCGGTGTCGCGATCTTCGGCGCCGACCACACGCTGCGCTTCTACAACGAGGCCTATCGCGCGCTGTGGGACCTGGACGCGTCTTATCTCGATCACGGTCCGACAGATTCAGCGATTCTCGACCGGCTGCGGACTGGCCGCAAGCTGCCGGAACAGCAGGACTTCCGGAGCTGGAAGAACCAACTTCACGAGGCCTATCGAAATCTCGAGTCCCGTGAGGATCTCTGGCACCTGCCTGACGGGCGCACCTTGCGGGTGGTGACGACGCCGAATACCGAAGGCGGCGTGACCTACCTGTTCGACGACGTGACCGAGCGCCTCGAGCTTGAGCGCCGTTACGACGCGCTGATCCGGGTGCAGGGCGAGACCCTCGATAATCTCACCGAAGCGGTCGCCGTGTTCGCCAGCGATGGCCGCCTGCGCCTACACAATCCGGCATTCCAGCAACTCTGGAAATTGCCGGAGGAGGCGCTCGCCGAGCGCCCGCATATCGAAGCCGTAATCGCCTGGTGTGCGCCACTGCAGCCGGAGGATCAGACCCTTCGCGCGCTGCGTGCCGCGGTGACGTCGATCGGCCAGCGTGACGCGGTCAAAGGGCGGCTCGAACGGCGTGACGGCAGCGTGGTCGACGTGGCCACCCTGCCGCTACCCGACGGCGCGACGCTCGTCACGTTCCAGGATGTGACCGACACCGTGAATGTCGAACGTGCGCTGCGCGAGCGCAATGAAGCGCTGGAGACGGCCGACCAGATCAAGATCGACTTCCTGCATCATGTCTCGTATGAGCTGCGCTCGCCGCTCACCAACATCATCGGCTTCGCGCATTTCCTGGGCGATCCGACGACCGGACCGCTCACCGACCGGCAGTCGGAATATCTCGGCTACATCACGGTTTCGACCAACGCGTTGCTCGCGCTGATCAACGACATTCTTGATCTGGCAACCATTGACGCCGGTGCGATGACCCTGAATCTGGGGCCGGTGGACATCCGCAAGACCATGGAGGCTGCGGCCCAAGGCATTGGTGACCGGCTGGTGAAGGATAATATCACGCTCGATATCGAGACCGATCCCGCTGATATTGGCCTGTTCTCTGCCGACGAACGCCGCATCCGCCAGGTGCTTTTCAACCTCCTGTCGAACGCCGTCGGCTTCTCGCCAAGCGGCGGCACGGTCCGCCTGCGGGCCGAGCGACGTCACGATGCGATCGCATTTTCGGTAACCGATCAGGGCCCCGGCATCCCGCCCGAAATGAAGCACCGCATTTTCGACTGGTTTGAGAGCCATTCGCTCGGCTCGCAGCATCGGGGCGCCGGTCTTGGCCTGTCGATCGTGCGCTCATTCGTGCAATTGCACGGCGGAACGGTGGACATCGAGTCCACGGTCGGGCAAGGGACCACGGTGACCTGCATCTTCCCAACCAATCCGCCCGCCCAGCAGCAGACCGTGGCAGCCTGACCATTTGCCATGACGGCACGCGAATCGCGCTTCACCGTGGCGCTCGAAAACGAGCAGGCGACGCAGCGCTTTGCAGTCGAGATCGCCAATGCGCTCGAACCCGGCGACCTGATCACGCTGTCGGGCGATCTCGGCGCTGGCAAAACCGCATTCGCTCGCGCCCTGATCCGGCATATTGCCGGCGATCCGGAACTCGCGGTGCCAAGCCCGACCTTCACGCTGATGCAGGTTTACGAGCTGCCGCGATTCACACTCGCGCATGCCGATCTCTATCGTCTAAGCAGTGCGGACGAACTGGCCGAGCTTGGGCTCGACGAGATCGCTGCGACCGGCGTCGTGCTGATGGAATGGCCGGACCGTGCCCATGGCTGGCTGCCCGCGGACCGGATCGATATCGTGCTGACGCTCGCGCCGGCGCGAGGCGACCAGTATCGCGATGCCCAGGTCACCGGATACGGCAAACTGGCGCAGCGCGTCGCCCGCATAGAGGCTTTGCGGACCTTTCTCCATCGCAGCGGATACGCTCTCGCCGAACGGCAGCGCATGCAAGGCGATGCCTCGACCCGCCTCTACGAGCGGCTCATCAGCAACGCGACATCCACGATCTTGATGAATGCGCCGCGCCGGCCGGACGGGCCGCCGATCCGCGAAGGTAAGCCTTACAGCGCGATCGCCCATCTCGCCGAAGATGTGCGGCCGTTCGTTGCGATGGCGGACGGCTTGCGCATGCTCGGCTTTTCGGCACCGGAAATCCACGCCGCCGACCTCGACCAGGGGTTCCTGCTGCTGGAGGATTTCGGAACCGACGCCTTTGTGACCGGCTCTCCTCCCGCGCCGATCGCGCCCCGTTACGGCGAGGCCGCCGACCTCCTTGCAGCGCTTCATGCAAGGCAGGTCCCGTCGATGCTGCCGTTGCCGGACGGCACGACCTACGCCCTCCACGCCTATGACAGCGAGGCTTTTCTGATCGAGGCGGAGTTGCTGCTCGACTGGTACGTTCCGCATCGTGGGGTAGCGCCGGACGCCGCAGGACGGGACACGTTCCGCCGGCTTTGGCGCGATGCCCTCGAGCCGGCGCTCGGCGGCCAGCAGACCTGGGTCCTGCGCGATTTCCATTCGCCCAATCTGATCTGGCTGCCGGACCGCAAGGGATACCGGCGCGTCGGCCTGCTCGATTTTCAGGACGCGGTGATAGGACCGACCGGCTACGACGTGGCTTCGCTCCTGCAGGATGCACGCGTCGACGTGCCCGACCCCCTCGCGCAGGAGTTATTCGCTCGCTATGTCGCAAGACGCAGCGAGGTGGACGCGAGCTTCGATCCGGCAGGGTTCGCGGCCATCTACGCCGTGATGGCCGCCCAGCGGGCCACCAAGGTCCTCGGCATTTTCGCGCGGCTCGATCGCCGGGACGGTAAACCACAGTATTTGCGTCACATGCCGCGCGTATGGCGCTACCTGCAGCGTGCGTTGCGCCACCCGAGCCTCGCCGACCTATCAGCATGGTACAAGGACAATGTGCCCGCCTTCGATCGGCTGTGATAGATGACCGGCCGACGAGGCGGATGGGGGTTGATTCGCATGGCGCATGGCATTCCGCAAACGGCGATGGTGCTCGCGGCCGGATACGGGGAGCGCATGCGCCCGTTGACCGATACGAGACCAAAACCGCTGGTTCAGGTGTCGGGCCGCGCCCTGCTCGATTACGTGCTCGACAAGCTCGCCCAGGCCGGCGTCGCGACCGCGGTGATCAACGTGCATTACCTCGCCGACCAGATCGAGACCCATGTGGCCGGACGCAAAGCGCCGCAGATCGTGATTTCCGACGAGCGGGACAAGCTGCTCGATACCGGCGGTGGCGTCGTGAAGGCGCTGCCGCTGCTCGGCGCGGAGCCGTTTCTCCTCATCAATTCCGACAGCATCTGGCTCGACGGCACGCGGAGCAACCTGCAGCGGCTCGCCGCCGCATTCGATGCCGCGCGCATGGATGCCCTCCTTCTTCTCGCGCCGGCGGCAACCAGCATCGGCTATTCGGGCCGCGGCGATTTCGCAATGTCGCCCGATGGGCGCCTGCGGCCGCGCGCCGAACGCGAGGTGACCCCGTTCGTCTATGCCGGCGCCGCGATTTTCTCGCCGGCCTTGTTCAAGGATGCGCCGAAGGGGCCGTTCTCACTCAATCGTCTGTTCGTCCAGGCGGCTGAGGCCGAGCGGCTGTTCGGGCTGCGGCTTGACGGCATCTGGATGCATGTGGGCACGCCGGATGCCATCGCGCTGGCCGAACGCACGATTTTGCAGAGCGCGGCTTAGTCCGCGTCGCAGGCGGAGCCTGGTGCACCGCAAAACCGAAGATGGGCGCTGCTCTTGCGCCCGACAGCGCACCAGCGCGCTGGCGTAGCGGCAGGGCGCTGTCATGGCGGGGCTTGACCCCGCGATCCACGTCTTTTCACATGCGGTATTCAAGACGTGGATGCCCGGCTCAACGCCGGGCATGACGACCGAGTGACCATGCCCATCCGCAGCCCCCGCCTGTTCACGATCCCGCCGTCCGTTCCGTTCCTGCCGACCTTGATCGAGGCACTGCTCTCGGGCCGGGTGGTCGAGGGCTTTCCGGGATCGCGCGATCCACTGGCCCTTGCGCAGGCGACCCTGTATCTGCCGACCCGTCGCGCCTGCCGGCTGGCGCAGGCCGCATTTCTCGAAGCGATCGACGCCGACGCAGCCATCCTGCCGCGGCTTGTCCCCATCGGCGACATCGATGAGGACGAGATCGTGTTCGCCGAATTCGCAGGAGGCCCACTGGCAGACAAGCGCCTGGCACTGCCGGGTACGATGGAGCCGTTCGAACGCAAGGCATGGCTCACGCAAACCATCATGGCCTGGGCGGCGCAGCAGAAGCGAACCGGCGAATCCGTCCTGATCGCAAATTCGCCTGCCGCAGCATTCGCGATGGCAGGCGAACTCGCCCGGCTGCAGGACGACATGATCACCCGCGGCGTCGCGTGGTCCGCACTTGACCACCTCGTGCCCGAGGACATGGACGAGCATTTCCGGTCGACACTCGCGTTCCTGAAGATCGTGCGCGACAACTGGCCGGCGCTTCTCGAGGAGCGGCGGCTGATGGATGCCGCCGCACGCCGCGATGCGCTGATCGAGGCTGAAACCGCCCGGCTGGAGCGTGACAACACCGGCCCGGTGATCGCCGCCGG
>Ga0182742_1005398_pt1 | contig 10816 bp, 8 predicted proteins | sample eDN5th37CBELigMG_FD_128880 | JGI IMG/M metagenome (GOLD analysis project Ga0182742, IMG submission 128880) | Enriched Miracle-Growth compost microbial communities from Emeryville, California, USA - eDNA 5th pass 37_C BE-Lig MG (version 2)... ... | reverse complement strand
CGATCCATCCTTGTGCACGATCTGTGTTATTCAAAATTGTCTTTCCATGGCGAACAAGGTAAATCGTTACTGGTTTGGATTCCTTTTTTCCCTCACCTGCATATTCAGTTGAGGCTTGAACAGGGTTCACCCAGCCTGTTAAGCCAGGAAACATCATAACAAAGATAGCTAGAACAAATAGATACTTCTTTAACACAATAACACCTCTTTCCCGTCTAATTGCAAGATCCAACACGCCCTTTTTCATGAGAATCCTAGCTTTCACCTGCTTAGCATTTTCTTTTTCATATGGGAATTATCCAGCTGATTTATTTTTTCAAGAAAAAAAGCGAGACATTGCTGTCTCGCTTTTTAAAAATTTGATATTCTTTTGTGAATACTAAACAAGTTTTTGCCCGCAATTGGAGCAGAAGTTGCCGCCGCTTGTCTTTGTTCCGCAATTAGGGCAAAAATTAGGCGCTTTTTTTCCTTCTTCCTTTGTCTGCGAAGGCAGCGGAGTATTTTCTGATGACGTCTCCCTTTTGGCATCCGAATCCGTCTGTTTCATCATCTTTTCAGCAAATTTCATTCCCATCATCATTCCGGCCATATCAGATGCTGCCCCGCCGCCGCTCATTTTCCCGGAGGCCATTCCATCTGTCAATGAGATCTGCTGATACCTATCAACATTGCTTACCATTCCGTGGGAAGCATTTTTTGTAATCATATCCTGAATCTCTTTCGGATAGCTAAAGCTCATGATGGTAAATCCGGTGATCGTCATACCGCTTTTGATCATCTCCATATCAAGATCCTCTTGGATGCCTTTCCCAATTTCAAATGAATTGGATTGAAGATTGAACATATCCTTCCCTTCCCGTGATATCCACTTCATCAGCAGCTGATCCAGAATAGAGGTTATGCGTATTTTCACATCCTCAACAAGATATTGCTCCTTAACCCCAGCAATCTGGTCAATTAGCGCCACATAGTCATTTACTTTGAAAGTAAACGTTCCATTCGCTCGGATGGGCATACCGCCGGGAAAACCAAGTGCAGGGATGTTAATGGCATTTTTCGTGCCCCATTTAACAATAAACTCCTTTGTATTAACAAACAGCACCTCAACCCGCATCCCGCTGTTAAACCCAAATTTGAACCCTTTTAAGGTTGAAAGAAAAGGAATGATTTGCGATTCAATATCATAATCACCTTCATCGCAAAATACGCCTTCAATTCTTCCATTATTAAAAAATACCGCGTCCTGGCCCGGCCTGATGATTAATCTGCTCCCTTTTTTGATTTCCCGATTGCTCCATTTATAAAAAATCATATCATCTCTAAATTCCTGCCACTCCACTACATTGGCAAATTGATTTCGAAAAAAAGACATCTATTTCTGCTCCTTTCACTTTTCATTTAAACAGAAGGATTAAAACTTTCCCCTGCTTCCGCTATGCGAGTGGCCGCCCCCAGTAATTCCGCCGCCACCGCCGCCTCCTTTTGAGTCATTTGAAGGCTTTCGCTGTCTTGTGACAGTTTGCCTGATAAAACGATCCTGCTTGCTAAGTACTTTCGATCGATTGCTATCCATATAGGTTCTTGCATTGACTGTCACTCTTCCGCCTAAGCGATAGGCCATAAGACCAACAATGCTTCCGGCTAACCCAAGTGAAACAGCAAGCTGGAACCACCATTTAAAAAGGAGGTTTTCCGGATTAACCCCTGGATCATAACCCATATAATCATAGGAAGTCTGGATAAAGGATGAGAATGCCTCGAAGTACTGTCCATCTGATAGAGCCGGAGTAATCTTATTGCGTATTTGGTCCATCCGGCCGCTGTCTAGGTATTCCTCTGCCTTTTTAAAACCCGCTAAATACACGTCCCTTTCCTGCATATTAATCGCTAATATAGCTGTATTTCCATGGGGCTGATCAAAGCCGGGAGCCTGTTCATCATAGAAATCCTCAACATATTGGACAATGTCTTTTCCTTGTGAATCGGCTAATGTGATAATAATAAATGCCGTATTTCTTTCCTTGCCCAATCCGCTGGCCAAAGACTGCAATTCCGATAATTCCTGATCCGTCAAAAGCTCGGCAAAGTCATAAATATACCGGTCCCGATCAAAAGCATCTGCATCTGCAGCCGCTGCTGTTATTCCCAGCAATAAAAAAATCATTAGTGCAGTAAATAATGAAAGAAAACTCTGCGCAAACATACGGCTTCTCACCAAAAACCGCCTCCCATCATAAAGGCGACACATTTTAAAGCTAAAAAGGATCCAGCCGCAATGCTGCTAAACCACATCGCCACTTTGCCTTTGCTAACGGGCGGTTTCCCGACAACCTTTCCTGTCTGTCCGTTCATCGCAAAGATATACTCAGACCTGTTATAATCATAGCTGACCATCCATACAGGCAATAAAACATAATCGCTTTTAACGTTTGTCGTTTGAATATCTTTACTCTTATAATTTATGGTTTGATAACCTGATAAGGTTGATCGAGTATAGGAGTCAATGTAGCTGCTGATCTTATCTTTTGCTCTTGAGAGCAGTTCCTTATCTGAATAATTATATCTCTCTGCTAAAAAGCCCGCCAAATACGGTGTTTTAAAGTCCTTCAGCTGATCATAAGGAAAAGGCTCCAGCTTATCCATTAAGGCATCATTCATTTTTTCAGAGGCATCAACAGGCACTTTAATATAATCAAGATTTATGTCGCGATAGGCATCGTAAAACTTCGTTTCTGTATAGATATACTCACTGTCGCTATATGTCCTGACCTTTGTGCATACAGCATTGACCTGTACTCTGCTATTTAAATCAAATAACCAAAAAGGGACATACAAACCTGTAATACTTTTGATGCGATCGGCCGTCATAAAACCTCTTGGCGTAAGAACGCCCTTCCTGCACCACTTTTTAAAGGCAGCCACGGCCTCTTCTTTGCTAATCGTAAAAGGAATGACCATTGCCGGAGCAAGATCGCCTGATAGCCGGTCAGCAATCACGACACCCGCTCCGCAAAAACTGCATCGAGTTGCAGCGGTTTCCGCTGCTGTCATTAGCACAGCACCGCAATTCTCGCAATGATATTCCTTAGCTTCATCCTCAGAAAACGTGTATGTTTTCAGCTCTTCCGGATAGTTTGCAATATTTTCATGTCTGCCGCAGCTTTGACAGGATAATTCGCCTGAATCGGCGTCAAAACTCATATCACTGCCACAGCTGGGGCATTTATAGTGAAGGATCATTACTAATCACCCTTTTGTCCATTCATTTTAAAAGCAGGCGCCGAAAAGCTGCAGCCTCATAGCCGCAGCTTTCTTCCCTATTGATTATTCTTCATTTTTGCTTTTAAAGCCGCCAGTTCATCTTCAATATCATTGTTTTTCTTATCATATTTAGCTGTTAGGCCGGCTAATTCATCCTGGGGATCAGCATTTAATTCGGACATTGCCTTTGCCTCATCCAGCGCACGATTCACTTTTTCCTCCATGCGGTCAAAAGCAGAAATGGACTGACCTGAATGTGCTGCAGAGGCACCAAGCTGATTCATCCGCTCCTGTGTTTTGGCTACGGACCATTTTGCCTTTAGCAAATTTCTTCGTGCTTCCAGTTCACCAATATCTGACACAAGCTTGTCATGCATCTGTTTCATTTGCGAAGAATTGGTCTGCGCCAGCTGATAGGATGTTTGCAATTCTGTTTCCTTTGCTGCTAAAGCCGCCTTTTTCTCAAGGAATCTTCTTGCATCGCTGTCATTCCCTGCCTCGACTGCCTTAATCGCATATCTCTCCATTTTTTCCATTTCTTCCTGGCACTCAGTTAACACTCTTTTCGCACGCTGTTCTTCTGCCATTACCGAAGCTGTTTCCGATTTGACTTTTCCCAAATCTTTGTTTAAATTTCTCAAATACTGATCAATCATCTTCTCGGGATTTTCTGCCTTATCAAGCAAAGCATTGATATTGGCTGCCATAATATCCTTAAACCTCGTTATGATGCTCATATGATCGGATTCCCCCTTTGTCAAAAAAAGCCATTACTACAGTATACTGCTTTATTCAAAATAAAGTTTCATTTTTTATCAGCCACATCACTTTCATCGCATGAAAAAAGAATCAAATTTAACCAGTGAAGTGAATTTACATTTGCAATAATTTTCCCTATAAGCGGGCAAATTACTGTAAAAGGATGAAAGGAGTGGTAAAAGAGTGAAAAGGTTATGTACGATTATTGCATTATTGCTTGTGTTTGTTTCTGCTTGCGGCAATACCGACAAACAGGAAGGCAGTGAAGTTAAAGATGGAAACAAGGGTGCTGGCCAGCAGGAGGAAACCCATGATAATATGCCAATTGACCAACTGGCTGACACGAATTATCGTTCTTATCAGCATATGGATTATAAGAAGAAGACTGCACCAAAGTTTTCTGCTGAAGAGTTAACAAAGCCGCCATCAGGCGATTGGATCACCAATGGTGGAGATATCCATAATGGAAGATATTCACCCCTGGATAAAATCAACTCATCAAACGTAAAGGATTTAAAAGTAGAGTGGGTCACAAGCTTAGGCTCGGGATTTGATTTTAAATATTCAGGTGAGTCCACACCGCTTGTCTATGATGGAGTGATGTTTACGATTACTGGGGCCAACGATGTTCAGGCTCTAGATGCTAAAACTGGAAAAATGATTTGGGAGTACAAACCAGCGCTTTCTGATGGTCTTAACACAGTCTGCTGCGGATGGACAAGCCGCGGTGTTGCCATTGGAGATGGAAAGGTCTTTGTTGGATTATTAGATGCAAGACTTGTTGCCCTTGATCAAAAGACCGGAAAAGTCTTATGGGAAACAAGAGTTGACGATTGGGAAAAAGGATACACCATCACCAGTGCTCCTCTTTATTATGATGGGAAAGTGTATACAGGGATCGCTGGCGGTGAGTATGGTATTAGAGGTTATGTCGCTGCCTATGATTCTGAACTAGGCAGGCAAATTTGGAGAACCTATACGCTTCCGGCTCCGGGAGATATCGGAAGCGACACATGGCCAAAAGACAGCAAAGACTGGCTGACGGGAGGAGCCCCAGTTTGGCAGACTCCGGCCATTGACCCCGAACTTGGGATGATCTATTTTGCTGCCGGTAATACATCACCTGACTTGGACGGCAGCAGCCGTGAGGGCGATAATTTATTCGCCAACTCCATTCTTGCCTTAGACGCAGATACCGGAAAGTATAAATGGCATTTCCAAGAAGTACACCATGATATTTGGGATTTAGACCCGGCAAACCCGGTTGTCTTATTTGATGTAAAAATGGATGGCAAGATGAGAAAGGGAATTGTGCAAGCAGGGAAAACAGGATGGCTTTATATTTTGGACCGGACAAATGGAAAGCCGCTAATTGGTATTGAGGAAAAGCCGGTTCCGCAAAATGCCAACCAAAAAACTTCGCCTACACAGCCATTCCCGATTGGAGATGCATTTGTACCGCAAACCGTTACAGAGGAAGATGTGAAACGGGATTTGCCTAAGGATTTTGCAGGGGACTATGGCAGTATTTTTACCCCGTTCTGGGATAAACCATTAACCCTAAAACCATCGCCGCAGGGCGGGGCCAACTGGCCGCCATCGGCCTATAATCCGAACACTGAATACTTTTATGTCATGGGAAATGACAATTATTTTGCGTTTGCCCACTATGGAGAAGAGGAAGAAGAAAAATTTAAACAGGGAAAAGAATATATCGGTAGCGTCTGGCAGCCGGTAGAGAACTCTCCTAGCCGCGGAACAATCACCGCCCTAGATATTAAAACAAATAAGATTGTCTGGCAGAAAAATTGGGATACCATTGCCTACAGCGGTCTCCTGACAACTAAAGGAAATCTCCTATTTACCGGTCATAATGACGGACGCATAATTTCTTATGATGCAACCACCGGCGACCAATTGTGGGAGTTTAAAATGGACGCTGGCGCAAATGCACCGCCAATCACATATGAAATTGACGGGAAACAGTATATTTCTATTTTTGCTGCGGGTAATTCACTGGCTGGAACCACGCATGGAGATAAAATTTATACCTTCTCGCTTGAAGGCAAGTACGGATCTTTAAAAGATATTCCTAAGGATCAAATCAATGTGTCGCCTGTTAAAGGCAAAGAGAAGGAAAAGCAGCCAACTGATCAAAAAAATAAGAAAGAAAAGGAAGGAGCCGTCTCAGCAACAGCCGGAGAAACAGTTTATAAAAATAATTGTTTAGCCTGTCATGGAGCCGCTGGTGCTGGCGGTCATAATGGACCAAATTTACAGAAGACCAAGATGGACCTTGATGCCGTCATTAATCAAGTGAAAAACGGAGCCGGATCGATGCCTCCGTTTAAAGATACCTTATCTGAAGATGAAATTCAGGCTGTATCCAAATATGTAAAAACCCTTGGCGGAGGCTAATGCCGGCAAGATCCTAAAAAAACAGGCAGTCACTCTTTATAGTGACTGCCCTTTTTTTTAATTAGCCGATGCTTTTTCCGTTAATGGAATATGAATTAATCGATCATCTTTATCCGTCGGATTACCTCGATTATCACGGTTGCTTGTGATAGTAAATAACTCATTGTTATCAACTAATACATCACGCAATCTTCCCGCTTCTGTGTAAAACTCTGAATACTCTTTATCAGCTAGATCATAGGTAAAAATTTTCTTGCCTGCCAAGGAAGCTACAAATAGTTTCCCATCATTAAACGCCATTCCTGCCGGTGCCCAAGTGGCGTCACCTGAGTGGATCAGCGGTTTCATCATGCCCTCAGCTTCCTCATCGCCTTGAATCTCTGGCCAGCCATAATTTTTTCCGGCTTGAATCAGATTCAATTCGTCGTGGCCCGACTCGCCATGCTCTGAACTATAAAGATTTTTGTCGCTATCCCAGGCTAGTCCTTGAGGATTGCGATGGCCAAAGGAATAGACATATGAATTTTCAAATGGGTTATCTGCCGGAATGCCGCCATTGACATCCATTCTTAGAATTTTCCCTGCTAGACTATCAAGGTTTTGTGCATTCTCTGATTCGCCATTATCACCGGTTGTTGCATACAGCATGCCATCTGGACCAATTTTGATTCGGCCGCCATTATTAATTTCTCCGCCCGGAATCTTATCCAGTAAAACTTTTTCCTCTGTCCAAGTGTCATTTTCAAGCTTTAGTGAAACAATCCGATTCAGGATTTCACCGTTCTTCTGGTACGTGTAATAGGCAAAACCCTTCTTTGACTTTGCAAAATCTTCCCCAAGAGTAAAGCCAAGGAATCCCCCTTCACCTTCATTGAAAATCTCTTCGGAAAGCTTCACATCCTGGACACTGACCAAGCCAAGATCGCCATCAATTTGAATCACCGAACCTTCACGCTGACTTAGGAAGAAGGAGCTGCCATCCTTATTGATTGTCCATGGGATATATAAATGGTTGGCATTCACTGCCCCATCATCTGAAACGGATACCTCCACAGCCTTTTCCATAACCTCAACGGCATCCTGTTTTTGGACGGATTCCTGCTGAACAGGATCTTTTTTCACATCCGCATTGTTTGCTTCATCTTTATCCCATAACAACGCAGTCCCAAGCCCCGCTGCTAAAACAACCCCCAACGTTCCATAAACAACTGACTTTTTCAAAATAGACCACCTCAAAATAATATTTTCCCCCACAGTGTTAACACATTTCAGATAATTTAAACTGTTTTAAATAAAAAATTAAGAGGGAGTAAAATACCAACTGGTTACTTTGAGGAGCAAAATGGTAAAGCACAAACCTAATCACTCAATTCACAGCAAATTCCCTGCAATCCGCCTATTTTAAATTTCACTGGTACTCAATTAAAGATACAACTTCTTATGTTTTAAAAAACCAAGTTAACCTCATTTAGATGCATTGTGGGGGGCTTTTGCGGATACTAAAGGCTAAGGTATCCGCGGGTCCTCCCTCAGCCTCATTAATCCTCAAGGAATCTAACTTACCTCTTCATTGGAAACTAAAGGTGCCTCCTCCTGTTTCCTTTCCTTTGTAAAAAACCACCCGCCCGCTGCAATTAACAACAGAACGGCATAGAAAGTAATTTTCCATCCTGGTGATGTAGCAAATCCCTCCGGCAATACCGCTAATGCCGGGTGGGATAAGGTATAGACAGAAAGCTTCACACCTACCCAGCCAACGATCATAAAGGCAGCAATCTCTAAACCCGGTCTAGAATGAAGCAGCTTAACAAAGAAATTAGCCGCAAAGCGCATGATGATTAATCCAATGATTCCACCGGCAAAAATAACAAGGAATTTCCCGCCATCCAGTCCCCCAATGTTTGGCAAAGATGTGTTTGGCAGAGTAACCGCTAGCGCAACAGCAGCTAATATCGAGTCAACAGCAAAAGCAATGTCAGCCAATTCTACTTTAAAAACCGTTCCCCAAAATCCCGACTTCGACTTCTCTGTTTTGTCTTTCGACTCCTTTTTTACAACTAGTTTTCTAAAAATATGATTGATAGCAATGAACAGCAAATAGAGTGCTCCGATCGCCTGCACCTGCCATACATTCACAAGGAAGGAAATAGCAAACAGCGATGCAAAGCGAAGCACAAACGCCCCTGCAAGCCCGTAAAACAAAGCTTTCCTCCTTTGTTCTTCCGGCAGATGCTTAACCATAATCGCTAACACAAGCGCATTATCAGCAGCAAGCAATCCCTCTAAAGCAATAAGAAGCAATAATACCCATGAGTACTCAAATAAAATCGATAGTTCCATCCAACAAATCCTCCTTTTTTATTTAATTTCTCCTCAGCAAATAGAAAAAGCCTTTACCGACAATGGTAAAGGCTTTAAAAACATCAAAAGAGACCTTTACCATTGGTAAAGGTCTTGCTAACAACCGTGTAAGTTGCCAACAAAGCCGAGAGCCAAAGCTCCGAAATGACGACCTTGTTGTAAAAGCTACTCCCCTTTAGGAGAAACGTATACAATTTATATAATTATCATAGTGTCTTATTACTCTTATGTCAACAGCATCCAGCAAAACTCCGCCTGCGAAAAAATGGCAATCCGAATTTATTCTTTATACAATTTATGAAATCACCTGCTGAAGTACTGATTGCCAAAATGCAAGCTATCTGTAATTAGATGGCCAAGTCCCCCTTTGGATAGGACTTACTCTTTTATTCCTTTTTTGCTTTTTTAACAGCGGTTTCAAGCCTGCGAAATCGCCTTAAATCAGCTTTTCTTATTGGCAATGGTTCATGCCGGATCAGCTTGACGATAGCGACGAGAAGAAGGAGCAGCAACACTGTAAATGGCAATGCAGATATTAGTGACGCAGTCTGTAAAGCCTCTAATCCACCGGCATAAAGCAAAACGGCGGCAATCGCTGCCATCAGCACTCCCCATACAAATTTTACAAAACGCGGTGGTGCAAGGCTACCGAACATGGTCATACTCGCCAAAATATAAGTAGCGGAATCAGCAGATGTCACTAGAAAAGTAAAGATTAACAAAATGGAAAGCAAAGAAAGAATCGTGTTGAACGGCAAATATTCCAATGTTTTAAAGAGGGCTGATGTTAAATCCTGATTTACAGCAACAGCGATATTGGTCCCATTATTTAGATCAAGCCATAGAGCTGTGCCTCCAAAAACAGCTATCCATACACAAGCAATGAGCGGAGGAATAATCATTACACCTAATATATATTCACGAATAGTCCTCCCCTTGGAGACCCTTGCCACAAAAGCACCAACAAATGGAGACCAGGCAATCGCCCATGCCCAATAAAAAATGGTCCAATCACGCACCCATGTACCGCCAATATATGGCTGGAGCCTTAAGCTGTAATGAATAAAGTTCGTCAAATAATCACCGATAGCCAATGTAAAGGATTCCATAATAAACACTTTTGGTCCGACGATAAAAACAAAAAGCAGAAGCGCCAGCGCCAATCCTAAATTTAAGTTACTTAAGAACTTTATCCCTTTTTCTAGACCCGTTGTAGCGGAAAGCATGTAGGCAATAAAGATGACTGCAATCACAAGCATCTGAACCCCCACTGAATTCTGGATCCCCCATACGGCATTTAATCCCCCATTCATTTGCAAAACGCCTAAGCCAATTGAAGTAGCAATCCCCATAACAGTTGCAATAACCGCGAACGAATCAATTGTATTTTTTACGATGCGGTTACCGCCCGTAACAGGCTCCAATGCGGTGGAGACTAGTCCATCTTTTTGTTTTCGAAATTGGAGGAAGCCAATCACCAGTCCGACAATCGCAAACACTGCCCATTGGCTAACCCCCCAGTGGAAAAAGGCATACCCCATTGCAACCCTGGCTGCTTCCTCCGTTCTGCCTTGAACTCCAGCCACAGGTGACTCAAAGAAATGGCTCATTGGTTCGGCTATTCCCCAAAAAACAAGCCCCGCTCCAAAACCAGCAGAAAATAGCATTCCAATCCATGTAAAAAAGGTAAATTCGGGGCGATCCTTGTCTCCGCCCAGCCGAATGGCCCCATATTTGCTGATTGCAAGTCCTACAAGGAAAATTATTAAAATAAAGACAGCCAGCAGGTAGAACCAACCAAAATTAACAGTCGTGAAATCAAACAATTTCCCCGCAATTGCGCCAAACCCTTTTGGCGCCAAAGCTCCTATAATAACCAAAATAAAAATAACGGATGCTGAAACTAAAAACACGGGGTTTTTCCAAATATTCTTGTCCATTGAATTCCTCCCCTATTAACTCCGTCTTATTATTTCCAGTTATCCCTTTGATTATGGAAAATATAACGGATTTCCCT
>Ga0182742_1005396_pt1 | contig 10824 bp, 9 predicted proteins | sample eDN5th37CBELigMG_FD_128880 | JGI IMG/M metagenome (GOLD analysis project Ga0182742, IMG submission 128880) | Enriched Miracle-Growth compost microbial communities from Emeryville, California, USA - eDNA 5th pass 37_C BE-Lig MG (version 2)... ... | reverse complement strand
GAATCATTGATAATAAATTTTTTATCAGGGTTTTCTACAGCAATACTAGAAACACCAGCAAATTGAAACCCAGGTGTTACAATAACATCGTAATCTGCCACAATATCAGCAACTGCTTGTACAGCCGCAGCAGGATCACCAGTTTCTTCGCGAACAGCCTTTACTGTTGCATTAGGATGTTTTTCAATAAAACTTAAAATACCGTTATAGTTATCTTCATTAAAGTTCCCATCATCCACGCCTGATGGACTTGTTACAATCGCAATTTTTAATCCCTCTTCTTCTGTCCCAGACTTATCTTCATTTCCATTTGCTGAGTCATTTCCGCATGCGGCCATTACAGCAGCCATTAAAGCAATGAATAAGATCAATGCTATTTTTTTTGTGCTTTTTTTCATTAAGATGATCCTCCCTGTAAATCATGTTGAATTGTTATTTTGTAAAAATTAAAAAGCACCGATTTATACCGGTGCTTGACTTTAGGAAGGTAGCTAATGGAAACGAGAAATAAACTTATCCCCATATTTCTATACACAACCTCGTAGTCAAGCCATTTACGGTAGCTCGGTAGAAACTTTTGGGCCATATCCCCAGGAATTATACGAGAATAACATTTAATTTTTACAAACTCATCGTAACATCAGCAATTCCCGCTGTCAACAAAAAGACGAATGTTATTAATAATTACCGTTTTAATATTCGTTTTTTAGCCCCTTTGTATAATTATCTCAAAGGTAGGATTCTTTAAAATGCCGAAGCAATCGGCCTACCGAGCAAATGACGAAAATCCTTGTTCATTCCGGTAGTCAAATTACGAAAAATGTTATAGTTATGTGTTCCTTAAGAATTGAAAAAGAGACTTCTCATAAGTTTAATCAACTTATGAGAAGCCTCTTTTTAATTGGGTCTAATAGAGTAATAACGGTTTGCGTTTTTGAAGTTCTCTTATTCTTTTAGTTTAACTCCGGCCAATAGCCTTTATTTGCTTCAATTAAATCATCTAGGATTTCTTTCGCTACTTTCGCACTCGGTACTGTTTTTGAAAGAATTAGAGCCTGCCATAATTTTTGATAGCTGCCTTCAACATAAGCTTGTACAACTAATTTCTCTACTGTTACTTGCTGGTACATTAACGCTCTTTGGAATTCAGGAATTTTCCCTTGGCTTAATGGCTCTGGACCATTGGTGCCAACAATACATGGTACTTCGACCATGGCGTCATCATCAAAGTTCGCAATCGTTCCATTGTTTTCCACAATCAATAGCATTCTCTCATGTGTGTTAAAGGCAATTGCACGGGCCAAATCAACGACGAAGGTAGCATGTGCCCCCATTTCAAATTCGCAGCCTTCCGCAGTTCCATTTTCAATAATATTTCTTGCTGTTGAAAACACTGTCTTTTCTCTACCAGCAATAACCTCATTTGCTCTTGTGTATTCCGGATTAGAAGTCTCCACTACATAATCAGGGTATAAATAATACTTTAAATACGTATTTGGCAAGAATCTTGGGTCGACCGCTAAAAGGTCTTTTGCCTTTTTATGTGTTTCCTGCCAGCTGGCATCCGTGTGCTGGGTATCTACTTCTTTTTGAGTCAGATAGCCGTTTTCTGCAACATAATCGCGAATCTGAGGAAGATATTCGTTTCCCTCTTTATCTTTTACACTTGTCCACCAGCCAAAGTGGTTTAATCCAAAATAACGTACTTCTAAATCCTGTGGTTCTTTGCCGATAATATGAGACATTCTGCGCAATGTGCCTACAGGCATATCACAAATATTCAATACCTTTGAATTTGGCCGAAGAACGCGGCAAGCTTCCGCTACAATCGCGGCAGGATTGGAGTAGTTTAACATCCATGCGTCTGGTGAATATTTTTCCATCATGTCAATTAACTCAATCATATCACCGATACTTCTCATTCCATAAGCAATTCCACCAGGTCCGCAAGTTTCTTGGCCGACAACACCGTGCTTTAATGGAATTTTCTCATCCTTTTCGCGCATTTCATATTTCCCCGTACGGATATGAGCAAAACAGAAGTCGATATCAGTAAATGCTTCTTCCGGATCAGTTGTGAAACAATACTCTATATCCGGCGCTTTTTCTTTTAAAACAATATCAATTGCTTCCCCTAAAACGGCTTGTCTTTCACCGTCATTATCATATAGTTTTAATTTTCGAAGCGGGAAACGGTCAAGGTTATCCAATAACATCATAACAATCCCTGGGGTATAGGTACTTCCTCCACCTGCAATAACGACTGAGAATTTTTTCATGTTCTCCATTCCCTTCTAAAAATCTTTGTTGTTTTCATCACTGTTTTATTCGTTAGTTGTTAATCCTAAATAGCTGTCAACAGCTTTCCGAATGTTTGTGACCTGTAAGCCATAAACAACCTGAACATTCTTATCTTTAATCACGACTCCACTGGCACCTGTTTCTCTTTTCAATACTTCTTCATTAACCTTTTCTGGGTTATCCAGCGTTAAACGAAGTCTTGTATAGCAATTTGTTACTGTATTTATGTTGCTCGCTCCGCCTAAAGCATTGACAATTACTGGGGCCATTCCGTCATTCCCTTGAGGAACGGAAACACCAGTTTTTCCTTGGGCTTGCTTTTCTTTTAAATCATTCTTCGAATATAATTTGGTTTCTTGGCCTTCATCTTCTCTTCCGACCGTTTTGAAGTTAAATTTCACGATTAGGAAACGGAATACTAAATAGTAAATAACAAAGAAGATTAATCCAATTAAAATGTACATTGGCCAGTGCGTTTTTTCGATTCCAAGTGGTAAGTTGAATAATAGAAAGTCAATCATTCCGTTCGGACCAATTGCTCTGACATCTAAAAGACTAAACGTTACCATCGCTAAACCACTTAATGCAGCATGAACAACAAATAAAAGTGGTGCGACGAACATAAATGAGAATTCAATTGGTTCCGTTACACCTGCAATAAAGGACGTAACGGCTGCTGGAATTAAAATGGCTTTTACCTTAGCTTTGTTCTCAGGCTTGGCCGTATGGTACATCGCTAAGCAGGCTCCAATTAAGCCAAACATTTTTGAAATACCGCGTGCATCCCAAACTACGGATGAAGAAAGCTCTTTTACAGTTGGATCTGCGATCTCCGCATAGTAGATATTTCTTGCACCTTCAAATATTTGTCCGCCAACTTCGGCTGTACCACCCAATGAAGTGTACAAGAATGGTGTATAAATTAAGTGATGCAGTCCAGTTGGAATTAACAACCGTTCCAACATTCCGTATAAGAAAATCCCGAAGTTACCGCTGTGATTAATAAGTGTTCCAAGATTGTTAATACCCGTTTGGAAAAACGGCCAAATATACGTTAGAGCAATTGATAATAAGACAACAACCGGAATGAGCACGATAAAAACAAAGCGGGATCCGCCGTAAATTTGAAAAGCTCCATTAAATTCTATATCAACAAATTTATTATGGACGATAGCGGTTACAATTCCGAGAATAATTCCGAGGAAAACGCCCATATCAAGGATTTGAACACCTAATATAAGGGTTTGTCCGCTACCTTGAAGCGAGTCACCTTGAAACAGTACTCCACTAAGTTCCATAAATTTATTCATGGCATTTACAAAAACTAAATAACCTAATAAAGCAGTAAAACCAGCAATCGCTTTTTCTTTATTTGCTAATCCAACGGTGATACCGACACAGAAAATGAGCCCTAAGTTACCGAGAATCGAAACTAGTGATCCGGTTAAAATCGACCCAAACCCGGTCGTAATCGGATTATCCAAAAATGGAATGACTTCCATTAGCCTTGCATTCGTAAATAAATTCCCCAGGGCAATTAAAATACCCGCAATCGGCAAAATAAGAACTGGAATAAACATCGCTTTTGAAAAACGCTGCATTCCTTCCATCACTTTGGCTTTCATTTTGCCGCACCTCCTACGTTTATTTATTTTTAGACACGTTTAGAATACAATGGAAGCGTTTTAAAATCGAGAGTTTTACCATCAATAAAAACGTGTTTCACATATTGAAACACGTTTCATTTTTTCCTATTCTGATTCGAGCCTAAGTTTTCAACATACAGCTTAAGAATAAACTCAAATAGTAAAAGCAGCCTTGGAAAGAAGCTATTTGGCAGCATATTTCTGTCATCCAGTTTATTTTGATCGAGTATTTTAAAATTCAAATCTGACAGTTCAGCAATGCGATTCTCTGTTTCCTTCGTGAACGACGCTGTAAACACACGGTGTTCTTTGGCGGCATGCAATTTATCCATCACAGTTTGTGTTTCGCCTGATTTGGATATGACGACTAATGCCCCAATGTCCTCAAGATTATTCTCAAATACTCCCACTGAATCCGTAGCGCTGGCAAAAATCGTTTTCCGGCCTAAAACTAAAAGTTTTTTATACAAATACTCGCCAGCAATGGCGGAAAAACCAGTTGCATAAATAAAAATATACCTTTGTTCATGATTTAGCACTTTGCGAATAAACGTCTCAATCTCTTCCAATGTGTTGTGGGATAAAAAGTCCGTTTGACTGATTTGTAAAAAGTCTTCGATATCACCACTTTGTGACACTTCTACTTTTTTTATCAACGGCAGAAGTTGATAATACATGTCAACAAATCCGGTATAGCCTAACTTTTTCGATAAGCGAATAACGGTAGCGGGAGAGGTATAATTTTCTTTAGCGATTTCACGGACCCCTTTTTGCAAAACATGATCAATGTTATCAATGATATATTGAACAATTTGAACATCTAATTCCGTTAATTTTTTTCCTTGAATAATTTTACTAATATCAACCAAACATGCTCACTCTCATTCTTTTGCCTCTTATATTCATTCTTATATTATACCTTAACTTTCACTACTCTAGCTTAGTATGGATGTAATTGATCGAAATGGATTACGAAAGACTGTCATCGTAGACAATAAAATAACTTTTTATTCTATACTATAGATAAATATATTGTCAACAATAAATTTGTGATATTTTCAGAAATATGTTAAGATAATCTTACAGTTATTTTTTCAAATCGTATTCAAATTCTTATGTAATCTTTTGCAGATAGAATTTGGATGCGTTTTTTTATATACATCCTAAGAAGTAAGGAGAGTTGTAATGGAACTAGTGGTTTAAATTGTGAAATTCATCTGTTCTAGGGGACTAAATAGGAGAGAAGAAACTGCGGCTTCAAACAATTAGGGAACTTACATCTCCAAATCAAGTTAATTGAATGGGACTAACCAGTGACTCAAATAGAGTGACCGGGTTTTAGTATGTCAAGGAGGACAAAAAGAATGAATCTAATCAATAAAGAAGTAACCCACAATCATTTTGGTAAGGGAAGTATTGTTAAACATAATGACTCTATGATAGAAATCCATTTCGCAACGGAAAGTAAAAAGTTTGTTTTTCCCGATGCTTTCGGAAAATACCTTAAGCTACACGACAAAAGTGTTGCCCATTCACTTGAGAAAGTTATACAAGAAAAAGAAATAGAACTAAAGAAGATCGTGCAGGAAAAGGAAGAGAGAAAAAGATTGCAACGCAAAGAGCAGCAACTTCGCTTGGAACATGAAAAACTTATGAAGAATCATAAACTTCATCCGCAATCACAAATGGTTTATTGGTGTGAAGACGAAGAATTGAGTGGGGTTTTTACAGAATGGAAAATTCCTACTGACATAATAAAAAGCGGTGATAACAAAGGAAAACCGAAAAAACCTACCCGCCTGTACAAAAACAGTGTTTGCCTTATCACATCAAGAGATTCCAGTATGCCTGAAAAAGATCGACGCATCTTAGGCGTTTATATGGTAAAAGAAAATTTTATTGGTAAATCTTGTGAAGATGGATTTATTCCAGCTCATTCAGAATACAGACTACAACTTACAGAAAGAGAATCTGATCAGTTTCCTTTTTGGAAGTATTGTGTAAATGAAAAATCCCCTCATAACATGACTTGGAATACAGGTAAATACCGTTATCTTGATAATGTATCGATGGGTCAAATTTTACTTGATATTGTCTCATTGAAAAATGACACAGCGGATCAAGAACTAGCAGAGAACTTTTTTAAACACTTTTGTAAAATGAATCAAATTAGGAAAGAAGAGTTACCAGAGCCTAATGGTGCATTGTTGCGTCAATAGACTATAGCTCATAAGAAATATATAAGCATTACTTCGCCCCAACCGATAGGGCCTAAAAAGCGGTGTTTAAAACTTTGAAAACTAATAAGAACCTAATGAAATTGATAAATAAGGTCAAAAAAGGTCACGAGCAAAACTCGTGACCTTTTTTATTATAGAATAGAAAGGCTTTATGATGTTTATTACATCATTCCGCCCATTCCACCCATGCCGCCCATGTCAGGCATTCCGCCGCCAGCGTTTTCTTCTGGCTTGTCAGCAACAACTGCTTCAGTTGTTAAGAACATAGCTGCAACAGATGCTGCGTTTTGAAGTGCAGAACGAGTAACCTTAGTTGGGTCAACGATACCTGCATCAATCATGTTTACCCACTCAGCAGTAGCAGCATTGAAACCAACGCCAACTTCTTCACGCTTTAAGCGGTCAACAACAACAGATCCTTCAAGGCCAGCGTTGTGAGCGATTGTGCGTACTGGCTCTTCCATTGCACGTAGAACAATGTTGATACCTGTAGCAACATCGCCTTCAGCTTCAAGCTGAGCAACCTTGTTGTATACGTTTAGAAGGGCAACTCCACCACCGGATACGATTCCTTCTTCAACTGCTGCGCGAGTTGAGTTTAAGGCATCTTCGATACGAAGTTTACGCTCTTTTAGTTCTGTTTCTGTAGCAGCACCAACTTTGATTACAGCTACTCCGCCTGCTAGTTTTGCAAGACGCTCTTGTAATTTTTCACGGTCAAATTCAGAAGTAGTTTCTTCTAATTGAACACGGATTTGGTTTACACGTGCACCGATTTCAGCGCTGTCTCCAGCACCTTCAACGATTGTTGTGTTTTCTTTTGTAACCACAACTTTTGCAGCGCGTCCAAGAGAATCAATTGTAGTCGATTTCAAGTCACGGCCAAGTTCTTCTGTGATTACTTCTCCACCAGTTAGTGCGGCGATGTCTTCAAGCATTGCTTTACGACGGTCACCAAATCCAGGAGCTTTAACAGCAACTGCATTGAATGTTCCACGTAACTTGTTCACTACTAATGTAGCAAGTGCCTCACCTTCAACATCTTCAGCAACCATCAATAAAGGCTTACCTTGTTGAACAACTTGCTCAAGAACTGGAAGGATTTCTTGGATATTTGTAATCTTCTTATCAGTGATTAAGATGTATGGATTTTCTAAAACAGCTTCCATCTTATCAGAATCAGTTACCATATAAGGAGATGCATATCCACGGTCGAATTGCATACCTTCTACTACATCCAATTCTGTAGTGAAACCCTTAGATTCTTCGATTGTGATTACACCGTCGTTTCCAACGCGCTCCATTGCTTCAGCAATCAATTGACCAACTGCATCATCAGCAGAAGAGATTGCTGCAACTTGTGCGATAGACTCTTTGTTTTCTACTGGCTTAGAGATAGCCTTTAATTCTTCAACTGCAGTAGCTACTGCTTTTTCAATTCCTTTACGAATACCCATTGGGTTTGCACCAGCAGTAACGTTCTTTAAGCCTTCGCGAATCATCGCTTGAGCAAGAACAGTCGCAGTTGTTGTACCGTCACCAGCAACATCATTTGTTTTGCTAGCAACTTCAGCAACAAGCTTTGCACCCATGTTTTCGAATGCATCTTCTAATTCGATTTCTTTTGCAATGGTTACCCCGTCATTTGTAATCAGTGGAGAACCGAATTTTTTCTCAAGTACCACGTTGCGTCCTTTTGGTCCAAGAGTTACTTTTACTGCATCTGCAAGAGTATCAACTCCGCGAAGCATGGAACGGCGAGCTTCTTCACTAAATTTAATCTCTTTAGCCATAAATTGTTACCTCCTCAAATTCTCTAAATTGTAGTCTATATTTCGTGCAGTTTATTAACCTACTACAGCAAGAATGTCACTTTCGCGTAAAATCAAGTATTCAGTACCTTGATACTTTACTTCAGTACCACCGTATTTTGAGAAGATGATGCGGTCTCCAACAGCAACCTCAAGGGCTACGCGCTCTCCACTTTCAAGAACACGACCAGAACCTACAGCTACAACTTTACCTTCTTGAGGCTTCTCTTTCGCTGAGTCAGGTAATACAATACCGCTTGCAGTTTTTTCTTCAGACTCAACAAGCTCAATTACAATGCGATCTCCTAGTGGCTTGATCAAGTGAAACAACCTCCTCAAATTATATGTAATTTTTGAATTTATTAGCACTCACCTCTATTGAGTGCTAACACAATTTATATATTAAATAATCACCTGCAATTTTGCAAGCATCAAGCATGAAAATTTTTATAAATTTTCCCACCCTCACTAAGTATAGTTATTATTGAGGTTTTTAACCGTTCTATTAAAAATTTTTTTATTCTAGTGCAGTCCTTTTATCTCTCACTTTGACCTAAATTACAAATGAATCTTCATAATTTGAACTTTCCCTATGTTTCCTAGTAAAATGAATAAATAGCCTTCTTTGAAAAGGGGATTGAAAGATTGAAAAAGGAATATGGCTTCATTCTCATAGCTTATATTATTATGCAATTATCAAGTTATATCGGAGTACCACTCGTCTTATTCATTGGGACATTGCTTGGGAAAAGTACAACAGAAATGCAAACCCTAGCTATCCCGTATTGGCTCGTCATTAGCTTTTCGGTGACACTCTTCATCGTTTTGTTCCTCCTTCGGAAGGAATACAAAACCAATCACCGTTCACTAAATGCAGCTTCCGTCCCAAGCTCCATTTCTTGGGCCATTTTTGGTGTTTTTCTCGCTCTATTTGCCCAAACCGTTGCCGCTAATATTGAGTTAATGCTTGGAATAGAAACTGGATCGGAAAACACTGCGCAAATTATAAACTTAATTGAGCAATTCCCAATTGTGATCTTAATAAGTAGCGTCATTGGACCAATCTTAGAAGAGATTGTATTCCGAAAAATTATTTTTGGTCGGCTTCATCAGCGCTTCGGCTTCTTTTTATCAGCTTTAATCAGTTCTGTCATTTTTGCACTCGCTCATTTTGAGCCTGAACATGTTATCTTATATTCAGCAATGGGTTTTACCTTTGCCTTTCTTTATGTAAAAACAAAGCGTATTTTGGTCCCAATCTTTGCTCATGTGGCCATGAATACCATGGTTGTTCTCATCCAGTCCGTATTTCGTGAAGATCTGGAAAGAATGATTAAAGAAGCAGAACAAATTCAAGGATTTATTGGAGGACTTTTTCTATGAATCAATCGCCTTTATTTTCAGGCATTGTCTATCTCACATTAGGGTTGCTCTTCACATACTTAGCTATTGAAAATGTGAATCATACTGGCTGGGGATTCTTCTCCTATGTTCTAGTGTTACTTGCTACCTTTGATGTCGGTTCCGGAATTCGCATGATCCAATTTCATTTTAAATTAAAGAAAATCCAGAAATAAGTGGGTTACTCTTAAACCATGATAATAATCACTAATTTCAGCTCAACAAAGTTTAAAGCAGAAGAGCCTCTCCCAGCTTAGGAGAGGCTTTTTCACTTACTCTGTTTCCACTTCTTCAATAGGATAATGCTTAAGAAAATAAATTAATGACTGAAGTTCTACAGCTAAGTCAATATGGTGAATGCGGATTGCAGCTGGTACGCTTAAGCGAGCCGGAGTAAAGTTTAGAATCCCCTTAATATTTGCGCTCACAAGTCGGTCGGTAATTGTTTGGGCCACACCTGATGGAATGGTTAAAATGGCAACTTGAATATCCTCTGCTTGAATGACTTCTTCAAGGTCATCCATATGATAGACTTTTACGTCACCAATTTGCTGGCCTATTTTTTTATCATCTACATCAAAAGCCACTTCTATCTTTGTATTATTATTTTTTGAGAAATTATAATTTAAGAACGCGGTACCTAAGTTTCCGACACCAATTAGGGCTACTTTTGTTAATTCATCTTGATCCAGTGTTTTTCTAAAGAAGGATAAGAGGTAATTTACATTATAGCCATATCCCTTTTTCCCCAAGGCACCGAAATAAGAGAAATCTCTCCTAATCGTCGCTGAGTCAACCTTTACTGCTTCACTCAATTCTGCGGATGAGACTCTTTGTTTACCAGAAGCGTGTAAATTTGTTAAAAAGCGATAGTAGAGTGGCAATCTCTTCGCAGTTGCTTGTGGGATCTTCATCGTTTCATTAGCCATTCTTTTTCCCCTCCTCCTCTGTACATTTTATTTATTATCGAAGTCTTTCTCCTCTACTAAAGTCACCGTTCTTTCCTCCTGTTTTCTCAACCAAATAAGTTTTCCCGATGACCATGCCTTTATCAATCGCCTTACACATATCATAAACGGTTAAAGCAGTGACAGAAGCCGCTGTTAACGCTTCCATTTCAACCCCTGTATTTCCTTTTGTTTTTACAGAAGCAGAAATATCTAATATATAAGAGTCTCCATCCTGTTCCCAAGCAAATGAGATATTAATTCCAGTTAACGGAATAGGATGACACATCGGAATAATTTCAGATGTTTTTTTACAGGCCATGATTCCCGCTACTTGTGCAACAGCAAGAACATCACCTTTTTTCATCTTGCTTTCAGTAATCTTTTCATAGATTTCCTTATCTACAGTAATGCTAGAATGGGCAATTGCTGTGCGAACCGTTTCTGGCTTTTCACTAACATCCACCATTTTGGCTCT
>Ga0182742_1005395_pt1 | contig 10824 bp, 10 predicted proteins | sample eDN5th37CBELigMG_FD_128880 | JGI IMG/M metagenome (GOLD analysis project Ga0182742, IMG submission 128880) | Enriched Miracle-Growth compost microbial communities from Emeryville, California, USA - eDNA 5th pass 37_C BE-Lig MG (version 2)... ... | reverse complement strand
TCTTTCTCCATCTATTTCCTCATAATGTTTTTCAAGAAAACTAGCATTGGTAAGGGCTGCGATAGTAGATGATTTACCAGCATTGTATTGACCAACAAATGCAATTGAAAGTTTTGTTACTCTGTTATAATCATTCAAAAACACTTTATATTCTCTGTATAAACTCTTAATTTCGTCTTCCTGCCTACCTTCTAAGGTATTCAATACCTTACTACAAATTTCATCAATTGATTGTAGATTTTTCTTGTACAATAACGAATCCATAGGTAAATTCTCCTCTCTTTTTATTTAAGAACTATTTTCATTCCGCAAACTCCTTGAGCTAAACGGATATTAACTCCGCCCTTTCCAATAATAAGCCCTTTTAAGTTATTTGGAACTTGAACAACAGCAACCCTTTTATTATCTCTATTTTCGATTGTAACTTGATCTGGATTAACCTTTTCATGGTGAAGAGACCTTGCTATTAAGTTACGAATATCTTTATCATCACTTATTAAATAGACATGTTCACCGCATATATCATTTAGATCCGATAGATAAGACCCATTCATAAACCAATGAGAAGGAACAATAATTTTAGTAGCAACTCCTTGCTCCCTACAAATTGCTATAATATCAGATAACTCCATTGGCACACTTTCAAGCTGAAGTAAACGGAAAAACATATGTTTATTGATATTTCCCTTCATATTTCCCATTTTCTTCGCATATTCTCTGACTAAATTTGCTATTGAAAACAAGCCTTCAGTAAAGGTGCTAACTTCATCGAAAATCTCCCGTTTCCCCTTAGAGGTAATTTCCTTATAAAACCATGACTTGTATTTTCCTTTAGTTTTTCTTTCCAGATCATCAATATTTTCAAAGAGGGCCTTCTCAGCATCTCTTTTTACTCTCTGCCACTTTTTCTTTTCGTAACTTTTTAACAGTCCACTAAAAATTCCAACAACAACACTTCCACCTAATAATAACCATCCCACTGGGTTCCAAATATTAGCAGTTCCTATAAAAAACGCCGTTGATACCCCACCTAAAGCAATGCCTCCCCACTTAGTAATTCTTCCTAGTTGTCCTTTTTTTAAGGTACCAATATCACTTGGTTCAACATGAATATTTTCGAAATCATATTGATATTGCCGTGAAAATTCGTTTAAGTAGCTTTCAAGTTCTCCAGTCACGATCTTTAATACGGTTTCCATAGACTTTTCAATATTTTCACTTCTATCTTTAAGCCGCTCTTGTAGTACAACATGTGCATCTTTTCTACCAATATATTCTTCTACAAAACTAGGAATCCATTCTTTTATTGGTGCAAATAATTCTTCAACTTTACTTTCAATTCTTCTGTTACTTTCAGGAATAAATTGATTAAAAAAACGTTGTAACTCATCACGTTTTTCAACCATATAATGGGCTTGTGCTCGTATAACACTTTGTTCTTCCCAAAGCATTTTTTCGACAGTATCTACAAAATGGACAAGACTATCAAAAAATGTGAGCACTCGTCTATGTTTTCCATAACGATTTATCTCATACGAGATTCTATCATAAAGCGTTTCCAGTTGACTTACTTTCCAAAGTTGGTTAGAAGTTTCCTTCATATCTTCTTTTGTACTTAAAAAAGCTGCTTGAGCGTGAATCCAAATCACATCTACATGGGAAATACCTAAGTGAGTTTTTACGTAGTGTGATATATGATTTCTATGTTCTTTTAATCTATCCAAGTCAAAAACTTTATCTGGCTTTCTAAGGAAACGATTGATTTTCCGAACACTTGGCTCTCCAGTTTCAGGTTCTAAAAGATTATGCTTAACATTCATAACAACAAAAAAGTGTTTATTTATTTCCTGAAGATTTGCCATCTCATCAAATTCCCCTGGTTGAACTGAGTCATCTGATGTTAAAAACACAATCATATCGGATTGATCTATTATATCTTGGGCCACTTGTGTGTCATCGTCACCCTTATATGCCTCAATTCCTGGTACATCTAACAATCTTAACCCTTTCCAAGAGTATTCTAAAATCTCCCTTGTTGTTCTTTGAGCCCCTTTACCGATTGTTCCACCACTACCCCTTGTTAAAGCCTCACGTATCGTACTCTTTCCGGCTTTGGTTCTTCCAAAAAGAGATACTGTAAATGTATTTAATGATTTTTTCTTTCTGGCTGAAGATTGAGAAAGATCCTCTATACTGCTCTTAGTTTGAACCCCTATTTTTTGAATTATTTTATCGAGTGCAGATGAAAATTCAAAGTTTTTGGCATCCCTATTGCTTAGCAGTTCATCTTTTTCAATAGTTAATTGCCAGTGTAATTTATCAACCATATCAGAAATTTCTTTCTGATAATGAACTGTGTCATTATATGCTTCTAACGCAGTATTTGAACATTCATCTAGTGTTTTTTCAAACTCACTAGGTATATTAACATCCATTTCTCCTAACTCTCCTTTAGCCTACAAAGGTTGAACGAAAACCTTCTCTATATTAAATCTAGTATCCATTCTTGGTTACCCACTTTTCCATTTACTAGGTTTTTCCTAATATAATTATACTATACGTGGTTATTAAAGAAGAATATTGTTTATATAGACTACAATCACAAACTTAAAGGGATAAGGAAGCTATTCCTTATCCCTCAATTCATTTAATCCAATTTTTGATCACTTATATTTTTCATTATCCTCTTAATCCTTCTTTCAATAGATACAGCTTGTTCCTCAATGTATGCAAAAGTCTCTTCTGTAATGATTTGTTTGCTGAGGGCTGATTGCAAATTGCTTTGAAGGGAACCTAATGCCTCCAGAGCATTGTTCAAGAACTTAAACTTTCTTGGGATGTAAAGCTGATTTGATTCTGACAGATTCGCCGCCGCTGACCCTGACATACTTCGGAGTCCAAACACAAGAGTTTTTTCCTTCCAAAATTCTCTTTTTCTTGTCATTTCATATATTCTCTCAACAAGCAATAGGGAGTCATTATATACCTCAAAGTTCTTCGGGTCTGGCGTGTAGGGGCTCGGGAGATTCATTTCTTTTCCCTCGTTTTCCTTTATGTTAACCAGAGTTTTCGTCAAGATGCCTACCACGGAAAATGACAATTTGTTCAGCTCTTCAAATTTTTCCTGAGAGATATATTGCTGCCCAAATGATATTTCCAACCATGTGGACACTTCCTTACAAGAACCAATTGCAATACTATACTGATTGAATTTTTCTCGAATGAAATGCTGCTCCGCAATGACAATACTTTTCTTAACTGACTCAGCACTTCTCACCAACTGGTCTACTAGATGGTCCTTTTCGTATGACGGATAATGTTTGCTGACTTCATATACCTTTTCTTCTAGCTCTTTCGCAATCTTATATCCTTGAAATTGTTTAACATCTTTAATTTCCAATAGCATTTCTTTTGTCTTCATTTATTTGTTTCCTCCTGATTGGGAATTTTTTTAGGGGATTTTATTGAATTACAGTGGATTAGTGAGATCAATAGAGGAATGGATTCCTGTTATTGGGATTCGATTGTGAGGAATTTTGGGAATTTGCAGTGGATTGAACAAAATCATAGATTTGTATTTCCCGTTTTTCATTCAAATAGTAGTCAACGAGAATTGTTTCAGCTTCGGTGAGATTTTTCATCGGTTTAATCATCCAGATAACACCTTCCGCAGCAAGTTGCTTCAGCAAACATTCAATGTCAAAGATGCTATAATTTGCGTCTTCTGTGGCAAGTTTGAATTTAGACTGTACTTCTTTTACCATAGGGTTCATTGTTTTCACCTTCTTTCATCTATCAAGCGAATAACCACTTGATAACATATTCTATAATTAGAGTCTCTGAGAAATAATAGTTTTGTGTTCGAGATGTTTTACCTACTATCTCTCTTTTGGATTGGAATTGTTAATTACATCTTTGGCGAGGCAGATCAGAAGGGAAAAGTCTGAAGTTAACGGGCATTTCACAAATCGACTGTGATAAAGTTTAACATTACATCAAGGTCAGCCTTCATTGATGTTAGATCCTTTACAACCATACGATGGAGACGGGTATGGGTTTCTTGACACTCTTGACAACAGTGAGATACCCTGATGGTATAGATTAAGAGAGGTTCAAATTCATCAGTCAAATATATTTCTACGCTAAAATCAACATCTCCGTTTACGATTTGATAATAGAACTCTCCAGAATAGAGGTCCAACCTGCGTATCAATACAGCCCCATCAGCCTTTTGAAAGTAGTCTTCTTCACCATATTCAGTTTTCCCGTAACCATCTTCAAAAATTGAAGGAAACCATAAAGATTTCACAGCAGCTTCAATAACTTTCTTTACTTGATTTTCCTTATTATCAGTCTCCCCCTCTACTAGAATTGGATTTAGTGATATTGTTTCTTTCATCAATCATCTCTCCTTTTTCTGATATTTTTTCAGTTGCAATGTTTTTCATCTTTTTCTTCATTGCTAACCCTATTCTATTACCGTAAACCTCTAAGCCTATTTTTAATGATGTAGATTTCGAAAAGAATCAACCTCTGTTTGCATTTTTACTCCTCCTCATCCTGATCATGTTGTTCCAGAATCCTATCAATATCCTGAATCATTGCTAGAAGCATTTCAAATATGACTTCCGCATCATCATCGAACTTGTGATATTGCTCCTGTGTGATGTAATCCTCCATCCTTGCCATGTTAAGAATTCCCTGACATTCTGCAATACTACCTAGTGATGTGTTCAAGCAATCTCGCCCTTTACCATAATAGTGATTGCGAAAGCCTTCACTGATATTCGTAGGTAAACTGGTTGAAGCTCGACGCAGTTGATCAACCATATTGAACTTCCCCAGTTCAGGAAAACCTTTAACCAAGGTATAGATTTCTTTCCTAAACTTCAATGCACGTTTGTAAACTTCGTTTTCTCTTGGGTTACATATTTCTTTTTTCGTCAATTTCATGTAAACATCACTCCTTGATGTAATTTTTGTTTTAGATTAGAATTATTGTTTGTTCTGAAGGTTTGATTGAGAGGTTTTTTGGTGGGGATACAGGGGATTGACCAAGGTCATAAATCTGCAGCTCACGTTTTTCACATAAAAGATGTGTAATCAGGGACTGTTTTATCATTTAAGTCTTTCATTGTTTGAATCATCCAATCCTGTAGCTAAATCGACACGATTACCCCTCTTGTTTCCTGTTTGACTATTGGATTCTATGTTAAGGTGAGGTTCTCAACTTTTTGAGTTAAGCTCAAATGAGGAAGTACGAGTGGAGATGGATGGCACTTTATGATTTATGTGCCTTTTTACCTCTTTAAAGAATCTTCAATTTCCTTGAAGAATGACTCCGAGTAAAGAGGAAATGAGTAAAACGTAGTTTCAGTCAGGCAATTTGATTTAGTATTCTTATCGAAAAAAGTAATTTTTCTTTTTTCAGCAAAAAGTAATCCTACTTCCCTAAATCTTTTCACACCATTACTGAATCTTGAAGGAGATACTTTACTTTGACTAGCATACATTGCGAAGATAGAATTGTTTTCATCACTTCTTTTCTCTAAGTCAATGAACTTTTGACCATGAATTAGCATACCTTCCAGCACATCCAAATACGGCTTTATTTTTTTAAATAGATTGGGATACTTACCTTGAAAATCTTGATTTTTAAACAAGGCGAGAATACGCTCATTTTCAATGTATTTCTCCTTCTCCTCTCGCTCCCAATCGACATCACTATAAGACACATTCAGTAAATTGATCAGCTCATCTCTCACAAACTGGCGTTGCTGTGTATACCCCTTTCCTTGTACTTGTGGAAAGCAAAGTAGCAAATCGAAAATTGAATAAGCAACTGCTTCATCAAAAGGTTCACCTGTGAAGTATTTGTAATTTCCTGCGGCATCCCTTCCAATCCATGCTTCGTTTCCATCAAATATTACACATGGAAAAAGTGTCTCTTCTTTTATATCTTTTAAAATTGCAAATATCATCGGAAATACATTATTCTCCACTACTGCCTTTTCAAACTCATCATGATTTTTTATGTTATCAAAAATTGCTGAAGCGTCGTACTTTTTTTTCTGCAATTTAGAGGCCTTTTCACTTTTAGCCAACTCATTTCTTGCCAACACTCTTTCTTGGATAAATGCTGAACGGTATGGATGGAATTCTCTCCAAATTGTCATTATAAATCTACTCCTTTTTGTTTGTCTTTTGTTGTCGCCTGTTAGCGAATCCCCTGAAATCTCCAACTGGAGATTAAATTTTTAATTCCGATGAAAGATGATCAAAAATCGCCTCCATTTCTTTGATTGTTAAACTTTGGTCCACTGAAAGAATACGATTCACTCTATTATGATCACCACCTTCGCATGAATTGTCTTCCATCAATACATAAAATTTCAAAAATACTCCTTCAGGCAATAGATAAATCTCCTTCATTTCTGTAAACCTACCATCAATTCCTTCCTGACTATACTCAATTGAATAGTGAACTAGGTAGCCTGAAAGTGGTTTACCTTCATTGTTTGCATAAATTTTAGCATTAAAGCATTCGTAATTTTTCCCAACCGCATATTTGTAGATTGGGTTGAACTCCAAGGTATTGTTCATCATTTCAATTTCTTCTGTCGCAAATTGCAACTTTTTTCCTTTCGGTATCTCAATTACATAATTTTTGTACATAAATCATCTCTCCTTTTGTTTTAAGGTAACTGGAAGAGAGAAATATTACGACTCTCCCCAATTCCCTTACTCATTTGATTGTTTTACTTGATAGGTTGTTAGCCCCACTAAGAGGGACAACAACTTTTCAATTTTACTTTAATTTGATTCCGACAAACTCAACGGCTCTAGTTTGTGATCCTTGACGTTTTGCAACACCTTCATCAGCAAATAGACTTACCAATTGTGAATAAAATTCACGTTGGGGAACTGGTGATACTTTGGCATCTAAACATTCCTTTTTATATTCATCATAAAGTCTCTTTCCTGATTCATTTGACATTGGAGCCATCGTACAATATTCATCTACGAACCAAAGAACACTGTTATTTCCTTTCTTGTATTCCTTCATCAAGTTCTTTGCTTCTTCGCTTTCAGTGAACTCATAATTATTTTCGATTAACCGTTTCAATCCAATTAAAGCCCACTGAACAATGCCTTCACGTTCTTTAAGCAATTCTTCTTTTAAATTTCGGTCAATATTTTTACTGGAAACAATATTTTGGAAGGGGATCAGAGCTAATCTTCTGTAAAACCCAGAGGTTTGATCAACATAATTCGAGGGTAATTTGTTTGCGGCAAAGAGAAGACGGGCAGTATTGTTAAAGTCAAATCCTTTTTCATACTTATCGTCTGCATACATGCTATCTCCAGAAACTAATGACTTAAATACACCTGTGTCTTTGATGTTTCCTTGAGGAAGATCAGCGTAGGAATTCAGTAATTTTCCAAACAATTTTACTGTATGGAATCTTGTCCCTAAATCTTGAAAAGGAACATTGGAGACATAATCCTTACCAATAATTTTCTCAATGATTTCAATTAAAGTTGATTTTCCCGTATTCCCAGGACCATACAATATAAAGGCTTTCTGTGCCTTCATTTCTGTTGTTAGCAAGTAGCCAATCATTTCCTGAACTGTTTTAGCATCTTCTTCCGTCAAAGAAGCTGCCATATATTCTCTAAATCTTGGACACTGTGCATCCACCTGGTACTCAACATTTAATTGAAAGGCAGTTTTGTAGTTTTGAGCATAAGGTCCAAACGTATTTGACTTTATGTCATAAACACCGTTTTTGAAATTCATCATGTCTTTCATTCGATTGGATTCTGTGAGTCCATTATCTTTTGGTATTCTTTTCAATAGAAGTTTTTTGGTTTCCTCAATCTCTTTATTTGTTAAATATTTAGGCGACATGTAATCTAGGATTTCAAGTTCAACTTCATCAATTCCAACCTTTTCAAAGATACCTTTGCCTTTTTCTCTAGCATAAACATTCAAATTACACATAAGCCAATCCTTTTGACTCAATAGTGTTGATACTAGAACATTAGGCAGCAACCTTAAACCACTATTTGTTTTTATATAATGATCTGGAAGTTGTTTTGAGTTCTCATCTACCTGACAGTTCTTTTTGAGATGATATTCTCTAATTCTTTCCAAGCCGTTTGATTCAGTCCATGGAGATTTAGGTTTCCAAGTTGCTGTTCCTTGTAATGGAACAATACGATCTCTATCAAAATAGTTTACCTTGATATTTTTAAATTGCTGATTTCCAAAAGAGACCCCTTGTACAATCATAATCAAAGACGATCCAACAATTTCCCCATAGAACTCACCTCTAAGAGTGTCAATGGTTTCATTTGCTATTTCACTTAATTCTCCCTCTGAAATTAGAGCATTTTGAATCTCTATTGAAATGTAGGGATCTTCCTGATTTAAAACAAGGCCAATTCCTGCATTTGCGTATTTCGGAGCATTTTCCTTCAGTTCAAGTGCTTTCTCAAAAGCCATCCGGTTAGATGGATTATTTGCATCTACTGGTTCATCGGTTGTTGGATCCCAAGCAGTTGTTACATACTCCTTCCCTATCTGCTCCGTTTTTGTGCAAACAAAAATTGAAGCCTCTCTTAATTCCTTTATTAGTCCATGATTCATTTTCTTTTCTTCTTTAAGCATAATGGTATTCCTCCTTATATTGTGTAGTTCATCACCACATTCATTGCCATTAGGCAATATAATGATGAAATTATAATGGGGTTTCCCCCATTACTAAGGTTTTATATAAGGTTTCAATGTTTCTGATACTTTGTCTACTATTATTATTCTGTCATTTTCCCTTGTTGTAGCCCAATATTCACCTATAATTGGCAAAGGGATAGACATTTCGGTATTATGCAATGCTTTTATATTGATGTTTTCCAGTGATGATTTAATATCACCTTTTAGGAGGTTATACTTGCTAACCATTACTCTGACATCGAAGAATAGCTTGAATCCTTGATCCTCTAGTTCAATTAAGTATAGCTCTTTTTCCAAAAGTCCACCTAAACTTAGTACGTATCCTGCTGCCTTGTTTTCAAAATAACTTGGTTCGCCATGAAGTGTGATTTCATATAAATCGACGATCATCTTGCCAATTAACTGCTTTTGTTCATCGGACATAGAAATATCATCCTTTTCCGTTGCAACCACAAGATTGAGTTTGTTCAGATCATGTGGGAGAACAATGGCCGTGTCCGTGTCACCATGTATTGCCTTGTTGTATATGTATCCCATTTCAAGGCTTTCAAAAACTTCCTTTAAAGAAAGCCCCAACGCCTGTATGAGAACCATGACTATGTTAATACTTGGCTCTGTCCGTTCACCACGCTCCAACCTATTGAGGTAACTTTCGCTGAGGCGATGTCCATACTTTTCTGACTGATTAGCTAACGTTGCTAGGGACCAGTCCTTAGATTTCCTTTTCTTTAGAATAAGTTGTCCAAATCCAGGTACTTTGTTTTCTTCCAATTATTCATCTCCTTAGAAATTTATTGCCTGTTCATATTTTTATTATACTCATATATTGCCTAATGTCAATATATTTTATGTTCGAGTATATTTTATTTTTTTCTAACCCATTTATCATGGTAAACAAAGGGCTTTTTCATCTAACACTGAAGGAGGTACTTATTACTTTGCTTTCCTACTGCAACATGATAACATCCTCTTTATTTGAATAGGTTTTGGTATGCTACTTTGAAGAGAGGTTCCATTGAATGCTTTTACTGGGCCGTAATCTTATTTTACTACTGATTTGCAACCTAACAAAATTTTTAATGTTCTATCCCTATTCTTTTTATTGCATAGATAACATAAAGTCACCTAATCTATAATAATTAACACTGTCTAACTAATATATTGGGTACATTTTCTATCGTAGACGAGGGAAACGAGTAGATTGGTTCACTTTATCTATTAAAATGATTTTTAAAAACCTTCATTCACATTCAAAAACATGTACTCTTGACTGTGATTAAGAAACCCTTTTCCCATGACTCATTTGCATTGAATGAAGCTCTTCTTACCTCATACGAGTGAAACGAGTGTATATGTTCATTTTAGTTTTATACTTATAGTGCACTTTAATATGTAATTTGCTCATTCATCATGAGCTACCATAATTGATTATTAATAACTTATTAATTCATGATTTTGGGTTTATATATCCTACGAGTGAAACGAGTGCAATTAATCTATTTACATTTATACATTCTAATAATGATATAAATTCAATAGAGTAATGTACACTTTTCTAAGAATATGTTATTACTTTTATAAACCTTTACTCGTTATACTCGTTTAGTTGATAAATGCTTCATACAATCAAGATTTCCATATATAAGAAGCAATAGTAGTTGATTAGATACTTCTCTGTTCACTGAAGCTATAAGTATCCTTAATTACATAAAGAGAAGCATTACAAAAGAAATAAAAAGAATTGCCTCTATACGCTCGTTTCACTCGTCAAAAAAATATGTTTGCACCTTTTAGTTGTAATATGTGTTGGGATGAATAAATGTCACTTAACTATGTCTTTTAGTGTTTTTGACATCAAGGGAGTCTTTTTCCTTTTTAACGAAGACCAATCACTTCATTAGAAAAACCCCCTACTTAGGATTCAGTAAAAGAACTACAAATAGGAATTACTCAAAGAGTTCAGGTATTTCTTTAAATAGTGATTACTTATTGCACTCGTTTCACTCGTACCGTTTAAAAATGCAGTTGAATGAAGCATTTTCAGTTAATGCAATGCTCACCATAACTAGATAATTCTGTTTTTACCG
>Ga0182742_1005394_pt1 | contig 10827 bp, 7 predicted proteins | sample eDN5th37CBELigMG_FD_128880 | JGI IMG/M metagenome (GOLD analysis project Ga0182742, IMG submission 128880) | Enriched Miracle-Growth compost microbial communities from Emeryville, California, USA - eDNA 5th pass 37_C BE-Lig MG (version 2)... ... | reverse complement strand
GCTTTTGGTGCATCTTCTTTATTTTTTAATCTTGGCGCCATAATTCCCATTATTTCAATTCCACCGAAGGCATAAAACGCATATATCAAAGCTGTCCATAGTCCCATAATTCGACCTGCGAAAAAATGATCCATGGTATTAGAGAGATTAACCTCGTGACCCAGCCCTTTAAAGACACCGAAAACCGCAAGTGTGGCAAGAACTAAAAACATAAAAATTGCCGATACTTTCACAATCGCAAAAAGATTTTCCATCTTTTCAAAGCCGTTGGTACCTGTAAGTACTACTCCTAGGCCTAGAACAGCGTAACCAGCCGCAAAAATCCATAGATCAATGTTAGGAAACCAAAAACGGGAAAATAGTGATAATGCCGTTAATTGACTTCCCATAATCAACAGTTCAGATCCCCAGTATACCCAACCACTTGAAAATCCTGCCCATTTTCCATAGGCCTTCTTAGCATAGGATCGAAACGATCCTTTCTGAGGATCTTTAGCTGCCATTTTTGCTAACGCATCAAAAACGAGATAAGTGCCGATTGCTGCTAGCGCAAATACAATTATGGCAGAAGGACCTGTTTTTGTTATCGCAAGGGCAGAACCAAGGAAAAAGCCTGTTCCTATAATACAGCCAATCCCAATCATCGATAGCTGCCACCAAGCCAACTTCGATGCTTTTTTGGACTTACCACTCATTAATATCCCTCCTGTATTCATCAAATCTAGTGTTTGAATCGGAGGGATAATTTATGTAAAGCAAAAAGGGAGTACTCTTATTTTCAATCAGTCAATCGCTTCACTGGTACCAATTATTCACAACCCTTGATACTCTAACCAATCAAAGTCTGCTGAATTCTCACTGTTTTTTCCATTAGCACTTGCATATAAACCAAGCTGCGTGCCAACAAATCCACCAGCAACATCTGTGCTTAAAATTCTTCCATCTACATTTTCCATCAATAATTTATAGTCTGTGACCTTTTCTCCATAATAGAAGCTATAATTTTGGGCAAAAGCTTCTACTTTTAAATAAAGGACAGAAGCATCAACTGACTCTTCCTTTAATACCTCTAATTCTCCATCACTACATCTAATTAACCGAATGACGTTTTCATCTCCGTTTTTAGTATAAATAAACTGGTAATTATACTTTTCACTTTGTAATAAAATAAAGCCAGCAGCTTCATGATTATTTATTGGTAAAAACTCCATACAAGTTGAAGCAGTGAAATTAATATGCTGTTGTCTTCGCCCTATAAAGCTTGGCACAGCAAGGTCTGTTATCGTTTCAGGGCGAAGTTTTAAACGTAAATACCCAGGACGTTCTACTAGGCTGTAAAACTCCTCCTTAGGAGTACGGACCATGTTCCAGGTGAAATTCAGCCTATCCCCATTGAAATGATCACAAGCTGGCTGAATAACCGTCTTGGTTTCAGGTAATTGTGGTTTTTGGTACGACATTTCCAATTTCCCAGTACCTGGGCTCATGATTGGCCAACCATCCTCCCAAATTACTGGAAGTAAGAAAGTCTCCCTCCCCAGATTACGATAATAGCCACCGTAAATTCGTGAGGCAAGACCTACTCCCCACCATTCACCATTTTGAGTTTCCACTAAATCGAAATGTCCCACGTTAACGATTGGATACTCTTTCCCTAAATGTCGGTGCGTGATAATTGGATTGCCTGGATTTCCAACGTATGGCCCTGTGATTTCTTCACTACGTGCAATGGAAACGGCATGATGATGACCTGTTCCCGCTTCAGAAATCATCAAATAATAAAAACCATCTACCTTGTAAATATGCGGACCTTCTGGCCAGATGACATCTCTTAAAGCTCCTCGCCACAATCCGATTGACTCTCCTACCAATGACATTGTTTCCAAATCAAACTCTTGGAGCCACACTTCCCAGTTTCCGTTGTATTTTTCTCCTTCTGGTGCAGGACGTGTACCGTGATAATATACTTTTCCGTTATCATCAAAGAACAAGGAAGGGTCAATTCCCGGTGCATCTAAATAATACGGATCTGACCATGGACCCGCAGGATCTGTGGCAGTAACGACAAAATTCCCTCCCTCTCCCACATTCGTCGTTATCATATAAAACACTCCATTGTGAAAACGGATAGTCGGGGCAAAAATACCTCTTGTTATCCGTTGTCCATCTAATGGAAGCTGTGACGGTCTGTCTAAAACATGACCAATTTGTTCCCAGTTCACCAAATCACGACTGTGGAAAATCGGGACACCTGGAAAATATGCAAAAGAAGAAGTTACTAAATAGTAATCTTCCCCTACTCTGCAAATGGATGGATCCGGATAAAATCCAGGCAAGATAGGGTTTTGAAACGTTTTCATTTTATATTGCTCCTCATCGACTTTTTTTCGAATGAATAGTACGGTATGTATATTTCGGGACTCCTGATTTTAGAAACACACTGTATTTGATTCGATAATTACCACAATATTCACTATCCTATTATACAATTCTCAAGTTTCTAAAACGAGTGAATTCTTATTTTTCGATCCTATAATCTTTATTGAAAAAATAAAAAATGGGGTACTAATCGCTAGGCGAAAAAGTACCCCATTTTCATATAGGTTGGGTTTGAATATCCGCAACATGAATACACTCCACTTTCCGTGGGGCAAGAGGCGAGCCCAGGCCAGCTCCAGCGCCTAGCACCTCGAGGTCGCTTCTTTTCTAGCTCCTCGTCGCTTGCGCTCATGCGGGGTCTCTCCGTCTCGCTACTCCCACAGGACATTGAATTTACTTCCTCGAATTGGCACCGCACGCTAAAAATGCTTTAGCATTTTTAGAGGAGTCTCCGTGTATTCATGCTGCTAGTGACTACTTCTCTCAATTTTTCCCTATTTTGATAAGTGTTTCTGGATTCTCTATATCCTATATTGCGTCTCGATGTGGTGTGATGACAATATTTGGCTTTGTTAATGGATTTGGCATTCCGATTATTTGATTGACTTCTCCATATTTCTTCTTTAGGTCATCGATTGGTCCAAACTCGATTGCATGCTGCGGACATGTTGTCACACATACCGGTTCTTCCCCTTTTTCTCGAAGATCTAGACAGCTATCACATTTTGCCATTTTTAGAATTTCTTGATCAAATTGAGGAGCACCATAAGGACATGCCTGTATACAGAACCTTGTTCCAATACATTTCTCTTGGTCGACAATCACAATTCCATCTTCTTCTCGTTTTATAATTGATTTAGTCGGACAGCTCGGTAAGCACGCTGGGGAGGTGCAATGATTACATGAAATTGAAAATGAATAAGCTTTTATTGCCGGTACGATTCCATCCCCCTCTTTGGTGTATTCACCTTCTTCATATTCATATACTCGACGGAAATTTATTCCCACTTCTAAGTTATTTTTATCTTTACAGGATACAACGCAAGCCTTGCAGCCAACACATTTACTCTGGTTAATATAGAATCCTAGTTGAACCATTCTTTAATTCCTCCCTTCTATACTTTCTTGACATCGACCAGATTTGTCAGCTGCGGATTTGCCTTTGCTAGCGGTGTTGGTTGTTGTTTCGTTAAGACATTAACAGAACCTCTTTGATCAATCCCCTTATCGTCAGGGGTAAACCAAGCTCCTTGCGGAATACCTGCTACACCTTCAATGATTCTGGCTGTAACTTTTACATCAATCACAATTTCGCCTCTGTCATTAAAGACCTTCGCTCGGTCTCCATCTTTTAAGCCTCGAGCAGCAGCATCTTTGGGGTTTAGCCAAATTTCTTGTTTCGCCGCTTCTTCGAGCCATGGATTATTATCATGGGTAGAGTGACATCTTCGTTTATAATGCCAGCTAATTAATTGTAATGGATACTTTTCTATTAATGGGTCTTCTGGACCTTCCCACGCTGGAATATACTTAGCAATCGCCGGAATCTCTTTAGGCTTGTTCATCTCATATAAAGCTTTAGAGAAAAGCTCGATTTTCCCTGAAGGTGTCTCAAACGGAACATTTCCCTCTATTTGATCTTTAAATGCAATCAGCGGTTCGTCAAATTTAAAATGATGAATGCCATTTTTCATGAACTCTTCGAAACTTGGGAAACTTGGATCCTTTTCCTCTCTCGTACGTTCTATACTCACCTTTACCCAATCTAACATTGATTTTCCTTCAGTAAACTCTTCCTTCAAACCAAAATGATCTGCAATATCTGCGAAAACATCATATTCATTCCGGGCTTCATAGAGGGGATCAATGACCTTTCCACCTGCAACAACATAATCCCCATAACACCATGGTGTCCCAATATCCCATCGTTCGAAAAAGGAGGTTCCAGGCAAAAGAATATCCGCAAATTTCGCACTAGGTGTCATAAAGAGATCACTAACTACAATAAACTCAACCTTCCTTTCATCTTCTAAAAGGGCAGTAGTCTTATTGATATCAGAGTGTTGGTTTACTAACATATTTCCCGCGATATTAAAAATCATCTTAATATTTGTATTTAACTTATCCACACCTTGTAATCCATCTTCTGCTGTTAACTCAGTTCCACGCTCGACAGCATCTGTCCAAAGGAAGCATGGGATTGAAGCTTCGACAGGGTTCTCCGAACTGATAGGAGAGACAATACCTGATCTCGACCAGTACCCTGTCCCTGCGGCCCATCCACCCAGTTTTCCTACATTCCCGGTGAGACTAGCAAGCTGTGCTCCCCCACGGATAACTTGTTCCCCGTATGCATGACGTTGTGGACCCCATCCTTGAATGAGCGCTGCAGGTTTTGTTGTTGCATAAGCACGGGCAATTTCAATAATTTTTGCTGCAGGCACACCGCAGATTTTCTCTGCCCATTGAGGTGTTTTTTCCACTCCATCCTGTTTGCCAGTGAGATAGCTTACAAGTGACTCCTCTCCTGGAACTCCTTCAGGCATTTGGCTGTTATCAAAACCTTGACAGAATTCCTCGACAAACTCTTTGTCATATAAATTTTCCGTAACAATAACATAGGCCATTGCATCCATCATCGCCGAATCCGTCGTTGGTAAAATCGGTACCCACTCGTCCGCAAATCCTATGGACGTATCCGTGTATCGAGGATCAATAACAATTACTTTGGCTCCAGCTTCCTTCGCCTCACGTAAATAATGCATATACGGAGTGGAATTAATCATTTCCGCTGGATTCTGTCCCCAGAGGATGATGTATTTTGTATGCAACAATGTTTCAAAGCTGCTGCCTGAGTTATTTGTACCGTATGTAAACGGTGTAGCAATATTTGCAGCACCAGAGCTATAATCATTGCGGTAATTTAGATAACCACCTGTCATCCCCAACAGCTTTCTAGCCATATTACGACCACTAAACAACCCCCATGATTGGCCAGAGGCATAATTAACATACCTAGACTCCGGTCCATGTTCCTCTCCAATTCTTTTCATTTCCTTGGCGATGGTTTCCACCGCTTCTTCCCAGCTAATTCGCTCAAATTTGCCTTCACCACGTTTTCCAACCCGTTTCATTGGATACTTCAACCGATCAGGGTGGTATAACATTTTTTTGTAGCCACGCCCTCTGATACATGCTCGCATTTGAGGCGTAAGGATATCTTCTTCATTATTTGTATCGGTACTAACCCTCACGACTGCGCCATCTCTAACATGAGCTTTAATCACACAACGGCCGCCACAATTGTTTATACTGCACGTCGAAATGATTGTTTCAGGTTCTTCCACCTCTACAGACCCACTTGCTGTATCAAGATGTTTTTTCTCAAGAAACCTTTTGGCCCCAACTCCACCAAGGATTGCAGGTATCCCGATTGCCCCTGACCACTTTAAAAAGGTACGTCTCTCAATTTTTTTATTTAGAACATTACCGTTATTTTCCTCTGTCATTCCGTGACCCCCGTTTCTATGTAACTAATTACTAAACTCAACTTGTTTATATGTGAATAATTTCACATAAATAAATAAGCTACTTCTTTAAGAGTTCTTCCAAGTCTATTCTAGCTTTTGGAAAAACGCTCTTACAGCTAGAAACGGGAACTTTCACATTATATTCATAAAAAAATGTCTTCTTCGTTCATACTTTCGGTATCTGAACCCGGATTAGTTGATTGTTTCGTCCTTTTTCGATATATAATAAGAGGAGAAAAATTAAAGGATGATGTTATATGGAAATTATTGGACATTCTGTTGAATTATTAGAGGATCCCTTCGGTGTACTTGAGGGAGAGCGCTATGAGTTCTTCTTACAAATCGCAGTTGATGAAGAAGATGAATTATATACTGAAAATGGATTACAATTAAAAGTCATTTTTTCCTTCGTTAATGATGACCCAAAAATTCTTCAATATTATTTTATTGAGCGGTCAACAGAAAAGATTCTCGATTTTGCGCTAGAAGAAGATGAGGAAGTCCTAGTAAGAAATTACTGCAAAGAAAATATCTCATTAGAAGAAGAGGTATAAAAAAAGAGCAAATTGCTCTTTTTTTATACCTCTATTTCTCTCCCTGCTTCTACAATATGATAAAGAAGATGGGCTAAATGATGGATAGGACCGTACTCTTCCTCCTCTTCGCTCACTTCTTCATTGTATTCTAAATCATTCAAATATAAAGCTACGAATTCATAGAATGCATGTAGCTCAAACCCATAACATGCTGTCGGCTCTTCGCTTTCTTCCTCATATTGAAGGATAAGATAACTTACTTTCTCCTCCGTATCTACTCCATCAAAAAAGACAAAGAAACCAATATTCGTATCAAGATCGAATAAATGACGTGTACCACCGGAAGTAACCTGACTATAATCATCCTCCGATAATTTTTGAATAGTCATTTTTTCAACTTGATCCTCTGCATGAAATTCGACAGTAAAGGACTTCACTCTACCACTCCATTTCCTATATAATGTTGACTGACTGTTCTATTTTGTACGTTTTTAGAACTACTTAGTCTTTTGGTAGTGGTGAATCACAAGCTTAGATTTCAGCTATACCGATTAGCTTTCACTTTTGTAGGCAGTTATATTGTAATAATCCTTTGTATCCCCATACCCATTAAACTCAACATCTAAATCATGAAAGTATCGGTGAAGTTTTAAAAGATTATTTTTTTCTTTGTCCCCTGCTTGTACTGCTTTCGCATATGAAGAAATACTATCTAGATCCTTTTGTAATGCTTGATTTTCTGTCATTATATTTTGCATTATATTAAGAATCTCAGTGGCAATGTCTTGTTGCTCGTCCCATTTAACAGAGTCAACTCTCCCCCATCCAAGTGTATCATTGTACTCTTCATGAAAATCAGCAATGAATACCCCCACATTTTCATATTTGCTCGTTTCTTTATCCTCAGTAAACTCTGCAACCGTTTCACTCGCTACTGCTTTTGCGCTACCAGTAGTTTCTAAAGAACCTGCTTCTTTTGTTTTATCCTCAGATATGGTGTACCCATAATACCCACCGATCATTACAATAATCATTCCTAGAGCAACTAAAGCTTTCGTCCATGATTTCATAAGTTAAATAACAGCCCCTTTGCAATTTATTTTCTATGTCCCTATTAAAGGGGTTATCTGATTCACGCTTTTTTAGCATTTTGTAGCAAGTACTAATTAGACAAACACCTAGTAAATTCCTTTCGAAAATCGGAAATTTCCATTTCAGGACATTAGAAATGCAGAAGCGCCCAGCTAGTAAAGTTGACAACTCGTTGGGCGCAGGACCAGACTATTTTCTAGGTATATCTTTATACATATTAAATCTTAACTATTCTGTTGTGGCCGTTGCTCTCAAAATAGCCGTATCTAATTCTTTCATGTAACACTTTAGTTGTGTATCAGTCCAAGAAAAACGGTCTGCCATGTATGAAATAACCCAATCCTTAGTGAATAACACTCCATTTATATCAAATAACAAACCACCTGTTCGTCTGTAAAAGAAATCGAGTGGAGTGTATGCCATTTCTGCCTCAATGCTATACACTAATTGACCATAAAGCAGAAGCGGCAACTGGTATTCGTCAGCTTCTGCTTTTTTTCCTTTGATTAACTTGAAAATTTCAAGAGCATTTGAACCATACTTGGAGGTTAATAATGTTGCCTCCTCAGAAGTCAACCCTACCATTATCCCTTCTTCTGAAGTCTTTTCGATAAAAGATGAAAATTGCTTTACTCCACCAACGTCCCCGCCTGAGATTGAAAGATTTATAGTTTGGCAGTCTAAAAATTCCCGACTTTCCTCACTGGCTATCTGACTCGTAACTAAATCAACCACGGTTTCGGCCATTTTACGATACCCCGTCAATTTCCCTCCAGCAATCGTAATTAACCCACTTTGCGATTCCCAGATTTCATCCTTTCTTGAAATCTCTGAGGGTCCTTTCCCGTCCTCATGAATAAGTGGACGAATTCCAGCCCAACTTGATTCAACATCGTGTACCGTTAAGTTTACTTCTGGAAACATAAAGCGAATCGCCTCAATTAGATAATCACGATCGGCCTTTGTCATGGCTGGATTCATTAGGTCACCTTGATAGAAGGTATCTGTTGTACCGACATACGCCTTACCCTCTCTAGGGATGGCAAATACCATCCTGCCATCGGGAGTATCAAAATAAACAGCCTGCTTTAATGGAAAACGCGATTGGTCAATAACAAGATGTACTCCTTTTGATAAAATCAAAGACTTTCCTTCCTTTGAAGTATCCATCTCCCGAACTTCATCGACCCAAGGTCCAGTTGCATTGACAACTCTTTTAGCCTTAATTCTATAGCTTTCACCAGTAATCGCGTCAGAAATTTCCGCACCAATCACTTTCTTATTATGATAAAGTAGGGTGGTTACTTTCGTGTAATTAACGGCAATTGCGCCTTTTTCAACAGCTTTTTTTAAAACTTCGATTGTCATTCTGGCGTCATCCGTCCGGTATTCGACGTAATAGCCCCCACCCTTTAACCCATCTTCTTTTAAAAAGGGCTCTAATGATAGCGTTTCCTGTTTGGTTAACATCTTCCGGCGTTCCTCTCGTTTAACTCCGGCTAGATAGTCATATACCCGCAATCCGATTGACGTGGACAGTCTTCCAAAAGTTCCACCCTTATATAAAGGCAATAACATCCATTCAGGCGTGGTGACATGAGGGCCATTTTCATATACAATCGCTCGCTCTTTGCCTACTTCTTTTACTACACCAACGTCCAATTGTTTTAAATAACGTAAACCACCATGGACGAGCTTAGTCGAACGACTTGAGGTCCCTGCCGCAAAATCCTGCATTTCAACCAAAGCTATCTTTAATCCACGAGTGGCCCCGTCAAGAGCTATACCTGAACCTGTGATTCCTCCGCCAATAATCAATACATCAAATTCCTGAGTAGTTAGTCGCTCAATGATTTTTGAACGCTTGAGATTTGAAAACATGATGGATTCCTCACTTTCATTGAAAAAAACGATGATTATTTAAAAGCCATCGCTGCATTTACAGCTTTTTTCCAACCCGAATAAAGCTTGTTCCTATGTTCCTCCGTCATTTCTGGTACAAACCTTGTTTCTATTGCCCACTGTTTTCCAATTTCCTCTTTACTATCCCAATACCCAACAGCTAGACCTGCAAGATAAGCAGCACCAAGGGCGGTTGTTTCATTAACGGTCGGGCGCTCGACTGGTACATTGAGTATATTGCTTTGAAACTTCATGAGAAAATCGTTCTTCACGGCTCCTCCATCGACTCGTAACGTTTTGAGTTCGATGTTCGAGTCAGCTTCCATTGCCGCAAGGACATCCTTTGTTTGATAGGCTAATGCCTCCACTGTGGCGCGAACAAAATGTTCTTTCGAGGTGCCTCGCGTTAACCCGAAAACCGCTCCACGAACCTCGCTATCCCAATAAGGTGTGCCTAAACCAACGAAAGCGGGAACGACATAAACACCATTGGTTGAAGCTACTTTTTCTGCATACTTTTCACTATCTGAAGCAGTCTTTAGAATCCTCAACCCATCTCGTAGCCACTGAATGGCGGAACCGGCAACAAAAATACTACCTTCCAATGCATACTCTACTTTTCCATTTAGCCCCCATGCGATGGTTGTCAATAAACCATGTTTCGATTGAACAGCCTTGGTTCCGGTATTCATCAGCATAAAGCAGCCGGTGCCATAAGTATTCTTTGCCATTCCTTCCTCAAAACAGGCCTGACCAAATAGGGCCGCTTGCTGATCTCCCGCAACACCTGCAATCGGAATCTCTTGCCCAAAAAATTGATCTGGAATGGTTTTCCCATATATTTCTGATGAGGGACGTACCTCTGGTAGCATATTCTTTGGAATATCGAGGATGGATAATAACTCTTCGTCCCACTGTAAATCATGAATATTGTATATTAACGTCCTCGAGGCATTGGAATAGTCGGTGACATGAACTTTTCCTCCAGTGAACTTCCAGATCAACCATGTATCAACCGTGCCAAATAAAAGCTTGCCTCGTTCCGCTTGTTCACGAGCTCCTTCAATATGATCTAGAATCCATTTCACCTTTGTAGCGGAAAAATAAGCGTCAATTAATAGCCCAGTTTTTTCTCTAAACAAGTCATTGTATCCTTTTGATTTTAGATCTTCACAAATTTCGGCCGTTTGCCTTGATTGCCAAACAATCGCTTGATAAATTGGAACTCCAGTATCCCGATCCCAAACAATTGCTGTTTCTCTCTGATTCGTAATCCCTATACCCGCTATTTGCGATGCTTTAACGCCTGATTCTGTTAAAACAGTTGCAACAACCGATAATACAGAGCCCCATATTTCATTTGCATTTTGTTCTACCCATCCTGGTTC
>Ga0182742_1005393_pt1 | contig 10827 bp, 10 predicted proteins | sample eDN5th37CBELigMG_FD_128880 | JGI IMG/M metagenome (GOLD analysis project Ga0182742, IMG submission 128880) | Enriched Miracle-Growth compost microbial communities from Emeryville, California, USA - eDNA 5th pass 37_C BE-Lig MG (version 2)... ... | reverse complement strand
ATCCCCTAGAGTTTGGTCAGGCGCCGGCTGTCTCCAGCTCGGCGCCTGACCTATCGGCGCAGCCCCCTACGCCGTACACCCCGCGCGCCTCACTCCTGACAGGTCCGGCTGCGGTAGCCTGATATTGCAATCTCTAACTCACGTGTTGCTCAGCAGCGGCCTCGCCCAACGAGAACAGGAGAACGCCGATGTCCTCGCCCAGAAGCTTGATCGCATTGCGGGCGTACTCCCGATAGCGTTCCCTGTTGAACGCGGGCTCCGCGTCCCAGGCGAAGGCATTTGGTTCGGCGTCATGAATGGCCTGCGCCACAAACTCAATGCGTCGTGTCATGTCGTCTGCTGTCGATGTTGCTGCCATCGTGTCATGGGTTGGCCCGCATAAGGCTTGCTCCGATGAAGGAGCCAGAAGGGAGGCAGCGAAGTCGATCGATGCATGATGGAACGACGGCCCAGCATTGGGAACAGTCGCAGGCTCGGAAGTGATGATTTGCGATCCGCTATCGAGAGACATGACGATGTCCTGGCTTCAGTGACGTGACTTGTGTTGGCAAACGTAGGCAGCCATCGTTCTATTCCCTGCGTTTGCGAAAGTTTTTCGGGCATGCGGCGGATGGATGGTCCCGCAGTTGCTTCAGGCCGTCCGCCCAGCACCCCTGTACTCCCGAATGATTATGTCGGAAGCGGTTCGGCCGTGACGCAAAAGGCCCGAGAAGTTCGCGGGCCTTTTCCTGTGTTGCTGACTTTGGTGCTCAGTAGGTGCCGAACTTGAAGTTCCGCAGGCTCTGTCGCAAACCCGCTGGTAACTCAGTTCGGTGTACGCCTCCGCCAACCTCCGGAGGGGCATGATGTTCAAAGGCCGCCATATCGACCGCTCGGTGATCCTGCTGTGTGTGCGGTGGTATCTTGCTTATAGCCTCAGCCTTCGGGATCTTGAGGAGATGATGGCGGAGCGTGGCATCTCCGTCGATCACGCGACCATTCACAGGTGGATCGTGCGCTATTCGCCCGATCTGCTAGTGCTGTTCAATCGGCTCAAGCGCCCGGTCACCGGCAAGTGGCATATCGATGAAACCTACATCAAGGTCCGGGGCCAGTGGCGGTATCTCTATCGCGCGATCGACCGCAATGGCGACACGGTCGAGTTCCGGTTCAGTGAGCGGCGCAATTTGACCGCCGCCAAACATTTCCTGCGTAAGGCGCTCAAGCGCCACGGCCGGCCCGAGCGGATTGTGATCGACGGCAGTCAGACCAACCGCGAGGCGATCCTGTCCTGTGATACCACAGACCGGCTCCAAGGTACGTCGAGACGCGAACTGAAGCCGATCCGGATCCGGCAAAGTGCCTACTTGAATAATCGCATCGAGCAGGATCATCGCGCCGTCAAACGCCGGGTGCGACCGATGCTAGGATTCAAGTCGATGGCATCCGCTCGGCGATCTTGGGCGGCATTGAGATGGTCCATATGATGCGGAAAGGACAGGCGAAGTGTGCCTGCCGTTCGCAGCTATCCCTCGCCGAGCAGTTCAACATCCTGGCTGCGTGAGGCCCCCGGGGTGAAATAGCCCTCTTTCTATCCTCACCGAAAATTCGCGACAGAACCGTTCAGCTTGGCGCCAAACTTATCATTTCCTCGATGGGGACTGATCCCGCCAAGCTGATGGTCGACTTCGGGACAGTTTTCCCGTTCAGGGCGCCCAGTTCGAAGTAACTCTGGACCATGCGAAAGGGCGTTCGAGATCGAACACCTCCACAGGCAGACCGTCCCTCAAACTGACCGGAGATCAGCTTCTTCATCAGGGAGGGGATGCATACGCCCTTGGACCCGGAGGAGCTTTCCCGAGGTCTTCCCGATCCGTGTTTCCAGAATGTGTCGAATGCTCCGAAGCTCCTCCTGGAGGGACTCAAGCCGATCCAACAACTCGGCATCTGACATTTTGGATAAGGCACCATCTCCCTGGTGCGTCTGTGGGTGAAGAACCTCGTGGATCTTCTCCAGAGTGGAGGGGCCTATCTCGGGCGTTGCCAACCAGTGGCGATCGGAGATTTGCGCGACTTCCTGAACGGTGGGTCGGCGCCCCTGGAACTCCTGCAAGATCGCCCTGCGCACCCGCGGCGGAATTGCGTCCAAGGGAAAGAACTCAGCCTGCTGCATGTGACATCCTTCAACTCAAGATGTTCGGCCAACGCAACGGAGGAATTTCGGCCCGCGCATGGCGAGTTGTGGACATTTTTTGGTCGTGCCCACCAAGATCCGTTCGCAAGGACTGTTTGATACCTAAGAACTACGGATCGGCTTGTCCGATTGAGCGGACCGCAGATGGCCGATTAAGGTTCTAAGCTCATATTGGTCAAGAAACGACAACATGCCTAATGATGGGAGCAGATGCGCTAGGTTCGAGGAAGACTGCTTAAAGTTCAGCAGGTGACACTGCATAGCTTATCGCTAGGCACAATAAAGTATTAGATCGCTTACATTCATGTCGAATATGGTAGAGGTTGCATTTTCAGCGTCCCACGCTGCGCGCCAACCGGCCGGCCTCTGTTGACCACCTCGCCGCGCTGCAATTTGCGAAGCTGGGCATTTGAAGCCGTCATGAGGTGATCATGGCACGTTGGTGGCGACATATCCTCGTTGCAGTAGCAAGCACCGCTGCTGCCCTTCCCCTTCGGGTTCAACTTGACCTCGGTCATGGCTCCAGCTTGCCCATCCTGGATGGCGCCGCCTTGGCCAAGGGCGGTGACCGCTCTGGGGGCGATGGCGGTGGGGGACGTGGCGGCGATGGCCGCGGGGGCCGCAGTAGCGACGGCGGCGGTGACCGCTCCGGCGGCCGAGGCGGCGATGGCAATGGCAGCGGGGAAGGCGCCGGGAGTAACAAGGGCGGTGCCGATGGAAACCGCGGCGGCAAAGGCAGCGATGACAGGTCGGGCGATGCCGGAAGTGCAGGCGGCAGAAATGGCGGCGGGAATGGGGATGCCGGGGGCCGCAAGGGCGGCTCGCCTGGAGGCAATCCCGATGGGGGCAATCGGCGCGGAGGCAATGCAGGCGCAGGTAGCCCGGGTGCGGGCAACCAAGGCGGAGATCGCAGCAACGGACAAGGCGGGGGCAAAGGCGACCATGGCCGGGGCGGCCAAAGCGGCGGCCCATCCGGAGGTCCAGTCGGCGGTGCCGGAGGAGGCACCGACGCGGGAGCGAGTGCCAGCAACAGCGGTGCCAGGGGAGGCTCCCAGGGCCAAGGCAGAGGAGGCAACGCCGACGGCAAGTCGTCCGCAGGCTCCGGCGACGGAAAGTCAGCCAACAGCGGGAGCGGCAAAGGACGGGGCGGCAATGGGTTAGGAAAGGCGGACAACGCACGGGGCGGGAACAGGAGTGACCGAGATAGCAAGGGAGTAGGCTCAGCCGAGGGGAGATCCGGCCAGGGAAGCACTAGAGGCGACGGCGCCCGCAAAGGGAACTCGAAAGGCAACCCTGGCGGTATCGGAGAGGGACTCGGCGCGGCTCAGGGCAGCAGCAATGCGGACGGCAACCGCGGCAAAGCCGAAGGCAAAGGCGGTGGCGCTCGCGGGAACAGCGGCACGAGGAAGAGTGAGCGCGGCAGAGTAGCCGGCAGCACAGCGGGCGCGGAATCGAGCAAGGGTAAGACTGGGTCGCGGAGCACCGACGGTTCCCCGAAGGCTGGCGACAAGGCGACCTCTGCGAGCAGCACGGAAAGCTCATCTAAAGCGAACAAGGCAGATAACAGGGAAAGCCGACGCGGCAGCGCGACGGCGCAGGCGAACGCCGACCCAACCTCGCAAAGCCAGGGCAAGGCCGCCGCATCGGACCAGCAGTCGACAGACCGGACCAGAACTGCCTCTCAACCACAAACAACATCAAAGGCTTCCGAGGCGAAGGCTGAAGCAGGTGCCCCCATTGGCTCGACACCGACGAGCCAGAGTGCCACCACGGTATCCAACCAGCCAATAGCAGGCCTAGGCCCCGCAACCGCTCGGACTGCCGCTCCAACATCGGCGACTTCACAGGCTTCAACCCAGACGCAGGCCGCACAGGCAAGTGCCCCCGAAAGCGCCGCCACGATAAGCCAGGACGCAGCCCCCACATCCGAGCAACAGGCGGTGGGAGAGACCCCTACGGCTTCTCCGACATCGGCGAGCGTCAGCCCGACACCGACGAACCAGACGCCAGCGCCCACCCCGGCACAGGCCACATCACAGCCCCCGAGCGAGACACAGACCGTACGGGCAGAGGCCCCCACCAGCGCCACTCCCGCGAGTCATGACGCCGTCCCTGGGCTTGGCCAGTCGACAGGGACACAACCCTCCGCAACCTCTCCGGCCCCCGCGGCGAACACCAGTCCGATCCCGCCGAGCCGGGACATGGCTGCTACACCTGACGAGCAAACAGCGAGGCCTTCCCCTGCACCCTCGACGGCCCCGACGAGCCAGGCCTCTGTTCCTACGCCTGATCAGGCATCACCGAGTCAACCTCCGGAGGCCTCCCCTGCCCCCTCGAGCGAAGTCACGATCACGGCACCTGACCAGCCAACAGCAAGCCCGGCCCCCACGACCGATCAAACAGCCGCCCCGACGCCTGCGGCTCCACAATCTTCGACCCAGACGCAGGCTGCACAGGCGGATGCCCCCAACAGCTCCGCTCCGATAAGCCAGAGCCCACCTCCTGCCTCCGAGCAGGCGGCCGTGGGTCAGGCCCCTACGGCATCTACGACATCCGAGAGCGCCAGCCCGACGCCGACGAGCCAAGCGCCAGCGTCACCTGCGGCACAGGGACCATCACAGTCGCCAAGCGAGACGCAGACCGCACAGGACGGCACCCCGACCAGCACCACTTCAGCGAGTCAAGATACGGCCCCCGGGCCTGATCAGCAGACAGGGACACAGCCCTCCGCAACCTCTCAGGTGCCGGCGAACGCCAGTCCGGCCCCGCCGAGCCAGGATGTGGCCGCGGCACCTGACGAGCAGACAACGAACCCTGCCCCGGCATCCACACCGGCCCCGACGGGTACACCGGAACCAGCCGAGACGGAGGCTGTTCAGGCAGGCCCCTCCACCAGCCCCGTCCCGAGCCAGGCCCCGGCTCCCACGCCTGCTCACGCTACACCGAGCCCATCTCCCAAGGCATCTCCGACACCGTCGAGTGACGTCACGGCCATGGCCCCCGACCAGCCGACAGCGGACCAGCCTCAGGCCGTCTCTCAGGAAGCTTCCACATCACAGGGTTCAGGGTCGGGATCCGTGCAATCGGACACCTCGGCCTCACCGAGCGAGAGTTCGGCGGCATCCCAAGGCTCTGACAGCTCAGGGTCTGTGCAAGCGGACACCCCTGCCAGCCCGGCCTCAACGAGCGAGAGCGTTGCTGCCGCACCCGAGCAGCAATCATCAAGCCCTGCCCAGGGACCGTCGCCGTCAGCGGGAACCTCGGACGTTTCTCCCAAGGCGGAGACTGCGCAAGGACTTCTCTCCGGCCCAACGACGTCGAGCCAGAGCACAGCCCCTGCAACCCCCGAGCCCATCGGGAACCCGGCGACAGCGTCCTCTCCGGCACCTGCCAGCACCAGTCCAATGCCGCCGAGCCAAGGCGTGGCCACGATATCGGACCAACAGACTTCGAGCCCGGCCGCCCCCAATGCTGGCGCTTCGACTCAGGCGACGTCGCCGATATCAACCCAGACGGGACCCGTGCAAGCCGGTAGTGAACCCGCCAGTGTGGCCGAGGCTGTGGACCCACGTCCCAAACCGCGGCAATCCACGAGCTTCATCCTGGCGTCGGGACTGTCCCGGGGCGATCTGACCAAGCTGACCGCGCAAGGCTTCCACATCGAGACCCAGACCCAAGGCCGGATCACCCCACAGGTGGTCAGGCTACGCATTCCCCAGGGTTCCACCCTGACGCAGGCCCGACGGAACATCCGTCTGGTCGATGCCAGGGCCTCGGCGGATTTCGATCACTACTACTATCTCGATGAGGGCGCAGATACGTGCGCCGGCCCCGAGTGCAGCGCAATTGCTCTCGTGAATTGGTCAATGTCCGACGCATCCCGGTGCGGTCCCAAGCCTCTCATCGGCCTGATCGACACGGGTATCAACCTTGAGCACGAAGCCTTGAAGAACCAGGCGATCGAGGTTTTGCAACCTCCATCATCTCATGCCGACGCCTCCTTGCAGGATCATGGCACGGCGATCGCGGCCCTCCTTGTCGGACGGCGGGGAAGCCAAACACCTGGTCTCCTGCCCGATGCGAAGATCGTCGCAGTGGATGCCTTCTACCGCGACGGCGGCACCGCCGATCGGACGGACGTGATGTCCCTTGTGGCCGCCGTCGAGGCATTGGTCGAGCGCGGTGTGCAGGTCATGAACCTGAGCCTGTCAGGTCCGCCGAATGAGGTTCTCCAGAAGGCCATCGAGGCTGCGCAAGCCAAGGGCATTGTGGTCGTCGCGGCCGCGGGCAACAATGGCCCCGGCGCCGAACCGTCCTATCCGGCGGCCTATCCCGGGGTCATCGCGGTCACGGCAGTGGATCAGCAACTGAATGTGTACCGGCGCGCCACGCAAGGCGCATATGTCGACCTGGCTGCACCCGGGGTGAATATCTGGACAGCCTCGTTGAAGGGCAGCGGCGCCGTGAAGACGGGCACATCCTATGCTGTCCCCTTCGTATCGGCGGCGACAAGCCTGGTGCTAGCGTCCAATCCGACGTTGGACCCCAAAGTGGTTCAATCACGCCTGGAAGCGCGCACCCGCGACCTTGGAAAACCTGGGTGGGATACGACGTATGGATTCGGCCTGATCCAGATGACAGACCTGTGCCCGCAACACACGGAGCCGGCACCGGTGACAGCATCCTTTGAGCGGCCGGCTGCTTTACCTTTTGCGGCGAGGATTTCAGAGGTGCCTTAACCCAGGCACTAACGGGTGACGAGCCATAGTCAGTGATTGACGAGTCATAGGACCGCGCCCGGCTCTGTCTCGTGCGCTCAACCCACGCTCTGCAACTCTGGAGACAACCCGACGGGCAGGATCAACTCTGGTGGCTGTTGCTACCGAATTCGGAGCACTTCCGGAGTTCGTCGCCGACATGACTAGGGTGGCCGGCAGGCTGATCACATCCAGGGCAAGTCGCTGAGGGGGCGCTTTCAAGCAAGAGCTGCTCAAGGTCAGTTCAGGGTCAGGCACTGAAATTCCCGGACGTCTCGGAACGTCAGGGTAGTCCAGTTGAGCAGACTAAAGCGCTACTTCTGGGATGTTCCATTTCGAGACCTTCCGAGCGCGAATGTCATCGCGCTATTTGCGTTAATGGCTTGCGGCAAGCATTTTGCGGACGGACGTATATGGAACCAGGGCACGCGGGCGAGGGGTTAACCGCACCTGTTCGTCACTCAATGACCTCGTCGGCTGCCGCGAGGATCGCTGATGGGATGGAAAGGCCAAGTCTCCTGGCAGCCATAAGATTGATCGCAAGGGTGTAACGTGTCGGCGCCTGAACCGGGAGATCACGAGGCCGTGCCCCATCAAGGATACGGTCGATGTAAACCGCAAGCGCTTGGGAGTAGCCTTCGTCGGCCGGGCCATATGCAATCACGCCTCCTGTGGCCGCAGCATAGCGGTACCCGTAGATTGCCGGCACCCGATGGCGATTGGCCACATCGATGATTTGGCTTTCGTAAGCCCAGTTGAATTCGTCCGGCAGGACCAGAAGAGCCCCATGAGGCTCCGAGCCAAGCGCGGCAACGACCGGCTCGACCCCGGAAAAGTCCCGCACGTAGGCCAAGATCGGCTCGATCTGGAGGGAGGCCGCCGTGGCTTCAAACTCGCGGACAAAGGGCGAGGACCGGTTCGGCGTTGTCTCCGGGTTGAGCAAGATCGCGACACGCCTGATCTGAGGATCGAGTTCCTTGAGGAGTTGGACCCACTTGCCTGCGAGGGAGGATTCGAAGGTGGTAAAGCCGGTGACGTTGCCGCCCGGACGGGTAGGATTGCTGATGATGCCGTTTCCTACGGGATCCGCTACGCCGAAGAAGACGATCGGGAGGGTGTGAGTTTCCGCGAGAACCGCCAGGGTTGCCGGCGTTCCGTTGGTGACGATGAGATCAGGCCGAGTGGCGACGAGCTCTTTGGCGATGCTCGGCAACTGATCAAGGCGCGTCGGGACATGCATGTCCGCTCGGACGTTGCTGCCCCTTGTCCATCCGAGCGGCTGAAGGTGCTCCGCGACATCCGCCCAGATGTACGTGCTGGTTCTGAGACCCTCGATCCACCCAATGCGCCGCACCCGATCAGACCTCTGTGCAGTCACTGGCAACGGACGCAGGAGAGCAGATAGGCCAAAAAGCAGGATGACGTCGCGCCGCCTCATGCCGCCTCCTCCCAAGGGGAGAAGGGGCTAGTCTATCACAAATGGGCTTCCGCTCGAACGCACCAAGAGTGTTCTGTCGGGCGGTGATACTCCCCACAAACCGTTTCGCGGCAGCGGCGTTAAGGAATTTATCGTTCAGACCCTGCTCAACGAAATGGGGCACACTCCGGCTGGCACGATGGTTCAAAGTCTTTCTGCGATGGGCACTATATTTTCCAGATTGTTGTGAGATAGAGTTGACCTTCTGGGACAAATCTACCGAGGGTCATATGCCGAAGTCGGCCGGCCCAAGATCCAGATGGTTGCTAACAGAGGCAGCCAAGCACACCACTCCCGAAAGCATGCGGCGGCGCATTGCCTACGCCCAAAGGCAACTCCTCGACTTGACCATTCTTGGCTCCGGCCGGGACATTGAGAGGGCGCGGGAAGCCCATCAGCAGTTGATCGAGGTTCTGTCGAAACATCTAGCCTCGCACGCGCCCATAAATCGCACCGCGAATGTCCGATAATACCGATTACGACAAGCCGGGCGTCTGGTTGGTCTACAGGCTCACAAGGCAGACGCCCGCGCCGATGAACACTATGACCGCCAGGATCGAGAGCCAGACCAGGCCGACACGGGTCACCATTTCCTGCTGTTTCAACTGAGCCTGAACGGCTTTGATCCGCTGCTCGCGCTCGCGCTCGTGGCGCAGATCGTTGTTGCAAGGCATATCAGCGTTCTTAGATCGGAAAGAAACTCAAGAGTTGCGTCAGGACGACGACAAGAGCCAACACACTCAAGATCTTCAGGACGACACTGCTGACCCTCGCCTGTCGGGCGAGCTGGAATTTAAGGGCGTTGCCTTCAAAGTTGTGAAGCATGGACTGTTCCAAGATCGGAGCGGCCATCAGCGAACAGATGATTGACCTGCACGATGACTGTCCGAAATGACCTTGCCCGCGTCATGCCAGGCTGGTCGAAACGAGGACATGGCCGCATCATGCGCCACATAATTTCCTGTAACTATCAGAGCTATCAAACTGCGGCAATCTCAATGCCTGCCCGCTGTTGCTGTAACCTTAACGGGTCGTCGGGTCCCGATTTGATCCAACAAGGATGGTGCTGCGAAATTTCCGAGAACGCGCAGAAAGGAATGCGCTCGATGCTACGGAAAGTTTACACTGGGTGCTCCAAGATGCCTGTACTGGACGCGTTGCGTATTAGCCCAATCTAGCTCCACCCCCCAAGTGTGGAAGGCCCCGGCTGAAGTTTCACGACTCCCCTTGGCCGGGCGTTTCATTGTCGGCGGCATTCCGATAAGACCTCGGGAGCACCTTGGACATAGTCGCGCCCGAGGTGGCGATCGCAGCGGAAGAAGATGACCGTGATATGGAACGTGCTCCTTGTGTGGCTCGAAGCGCCACAGCTTACGAACAAGCGGGGCAGAAACACGACCAGACCATCCTATTACGAGACGTTCCAGATGCACAGGCGGACAGGTCCCCTCCGTTGCAACTGCGAAGCCGATCATCGTTGCGCCCTGACGACTGTGGAAGATGGAAGCATCCTGCTTGTGATGTCACTCACAGATCCCTCATAAAGCATAACCTCAGTTCTGCACTTGCCGAAGAGGAGAAGCTAAAAAGAGCATCCCCGATGACGCCTGCCGCGAAAACTACCATGTCGCCTTCCCCTTCTGGCCCACGCAGCCGCTCTTAGGCGATCCGAGCCATAATGCCGACCAGCACCGCCCGGCCAGCGATCGGGACGCTGATCAGGAGTCCTATGGCGAACATGGGGATCACTATTCATGCATTGCGAGCAGGAAAAGTAGCGAAGGATTGCTACGATCAAGGCCGAGTTCAGCCGCCAGTTAAAATGGGATAATATTCTTCTGGCTACTATGACGGTCTTGAGCGCTTCGGCTCTCGCCGTGCTCCTGGGGCATCTCTTTGGCCTGAGAGAGCTTCCCAGCCTCCGTTAAGGCTTCGCTCATCGAGCCGTCTTGCGGAGTTCAGCTTCTGGCTTCCCACCGCAAAAGGCCCGGAACCTGTCCGGGCCTTTTCCTTTGTGCTGTCGTATGCGCTCAGTAGGTGCCGAACTTAAAGTTCAGCTTGGCGCGGGCAACGAAGAAGTCGTTGTCGTTGCTGCCGACGGCGAGAGACACAATGGTTGTCACCGGTCCACCGCCAGCCGGGGTGAAGGTGCCGACGAAGCCGTTCCCGAAGTCGTCGTCGTCCTCGTCGAAGCTGAGCCACAGGCCTTCGAGGCCGAAGGTCACCGCCGAAGAGCCGAACCAGTTCACCGGCAGAGCCCATTCGACACCACTACCGGCCACCCAGCCAGTCGTGTCGTCGGAATAGGCAAGACCGCCTGTGGTGTAGATCAACACACGATCGAACGCCACACCGGCGCGGGCACGAACCGTGCCGAACCAGTCGGACAGGTTGCTGCGGAATTCACCGGGCACGAAGGT
>Ga0182742_1005391_pt1 | contig 10828 bp, 16 predicted proteins | sample eDN5th37CBELigMG_FD_128880 | JGI IMG/M metagenome (GOLD analysis project Ga0182742, IMG submission 128880) | Enriched Miracle-Growth compost microbial communities from Emeryville, California, USA - eDNA 5th pass 37_C BE-Lig MG (version 2)... ... | reverse complement strand
TGTCGATCGGCATCGAGGATGTCGCCGACATCATCGCCGACCTCGATCAGGGCCTGAAGTAAGGCGCATCCTATGCGGCGGGCCGTCATTGCGTTGGTGATGACGGCCCTCACCGCCGCGACGGCGCAGGCGCAGACGCCGCTGGTTTATCTGCGCGACATCGACGCCAGCATCCGGCAGGACATGCGCTATGCCGGCCGCGACAACTTTGTCGGCCGGCCGCTGCCCGGCTACGAGGCGCCGGAATGCCTGTTGCGCCGGCCCGTGGCTTTGGCGCTCAGCCGCGCGCAGACCGACCTGACAAAGGCCGGCTACACGCTGAAGGTCTATGACTGCTATCGCCCGACCCGCGCCGTCGCCGCCATGGCGGCCTGGGCGCGCGATCCGAAAGCCACGCCCGACACCAGACGATTCTATCCGGCGCTCGACAAGTCGCGGCTGTTCGCGCTCGGCTATATTTCAAACCGCTCCGGGCATTCGCGCGGCATCGCCGTCGATCTGACCGTAGTGCCGCTGAATGCGCCGCCGGCCGAACCCTATGATCCGGCGAGGCGCTACGGCTCCTGCGTCACGCCAGCGGCCGACCGCGCCCCCGACGACACGATCGACATGGGCACCGGCTATGATTGCTTCGATGTGAAGAGCCATACGGCCAATGCCTCGGTCACGCCGGCGCAGGCCGCCAACCGCCGCATTCTGGTCGAGGCGATGAAGCGCCACGGCTTCACCAACTACGCGAATGAATGGTGGCACTTCTCGTTCGACAAGGCTGACGACGGCGTCGCTTTCAATGCACCGATCCTGAGCCGTTAGGTGCTTTCGTGAGCGTCCTCGCCACGTAATCCGTCACGCGCCGGAGCGTCGCCTGCGTCGTCCAGATGGCCGTGGCCGCTTCGTCCGTCGCCTGGCCGTGCGCGGCATAGGCATCCGCTACAGGCCGGCGGATCTGCGACTTGGTCAGCGAGAAGGCCTCGGGTGACAGACCGGCGTGCAATTTGGCGAGCCGCAGCGCACGCGGCATCAGCTCCCAGCCGTCCACCACCTCATCGACCCAGCCCTTTCGCAGGGCCTCGGCAGAAACATAGGTGCCGGCGCCGAGCGCGAATTCGGACAGATGGCGGGGTGGCACCGCCGCGCGGACGATCTCGAAAGCCAGAGCCGGCAGCGGAACGCCGACCTGCAGCTCGGTGATGCCGATACGCCCGGACTCGGCAGCCATGACGCGGCGGTCGGCGCAGGCCGCGAGCACCGCGCCGCCGGCAATGGCGTGACCGTTGATGGCCGCAATCACGGGCTTCGGAAAGAAAAACACCGCGTCATAGAGCGCGTGCAACGTCGGCAGGAAGCGCGTCACGTAATCGGCGCCACCAGCCGTCAGACGCTTGAGATCGACGCCGGCGGAAAACATCCGACCCTGGCCGGTGAGCACCACCGCCTTGACGTCGTCCGACGCGCGTAACTGCGCGAACAGCGCTGCCAGCGCCTCACAGAATTCGATGTCCAGCGCGTTGGCCTTACCGTGCTGAAGCGTGGCCACCGCGATGCCGTCATCGACTCTGACGTCGATCATGCACCTTGCTCCGCCGCCCTCAGCACCGGCGCCGGTGCGCGCGCCGACAGGCGCTGCGCGTGAACCACGGCGGCGGTCAGCAGCACCACCGCGAAGGCCTGATGCGCGATCGCCAGCGACAGCGGCACCATATGCAGCAGCGTGGCGATGCCGATGATTGCCTGCACCGTCACCATGGCGAAGACGATGAGCGCGCCGCCCGCCGCGCGCCGACTTTGCCACGCATCGTAAGCGTGCCAAGCCGCGACCAGCCAGATCGCATAAGCCACCATGCGGTGCACGAACTGAACCGTCAGCGTGTTCTCGAACAAATTGCGCCATGCCGGATCGATGTGCCATAGCCGCGCGGCCTCGGGGACGAACCCGCCATCGATCAGCGGCCAGGTGTTGTAGATGAGGCCCGCGTCGAGGCCGGCGACCAGCGCGCCGAGATAGATCTGAACCAGGATCATCAGCGCCAGCACCAGCGCCGCCAGTCGCAGCCGCGGCGGCGCCGGCTCCGCACCGGGCAACAGCCCCCGGGCGGTCCATACGACGGCGAAATAAACAGCGCATGCCAAAGTCAGGTGGAACGCCAGCCGATATTGCGAAACGCTGGTCAGGTTCGAACCCGCCAGTCCCGACGACACCATCCACCAGCCGACGGCGCCCAGCGCCGCGCCGCCCGCGAAGATCAGCCACAACCGCGTCTTGAGACCGCGCGGGATCATGCCGCATGCGAGGAAAAATAGAAACGGCACGAGAAACACGAAGCCGGTGGCGCGCGCCAGCAAGCGGTGCGACCATTCCCAGTAAAAGATGGTCTTGAAGGCATCGATCGACATGCCCTTCGTGACCTGCTGATATTGCGGAATCTGCTGGTACTTATCGAACTCGGCTTGCCAGGCTGCATCGCTCAAGGGCGGCAGCACGCCGGTGACCGGCTTCCATTCGGTGATCGACAGCCCCGACTCGGTCAGCCGCGTGGCGCCGCCGACGACGAGCGTCAGGAAAATCATGGCGGCGACGCAATAGAGCCAAAGGCGCACGGCTCGATGCTGGCGCGCGGTGGACGAAGAATCGGTGAGCTGTTCCGGCATGATCTCGCGGCAAAAAGCGGCCTTGCGGGCGGGCGCGGCGATCATATAGTCAGGCCCGCCGGATCATGCAAATGTGGCCAAAGCGCCCATCTTCCACGCGACTTCCGGCGGCCGCACAAAGCGGCCGTTCCACCCGGAGACCACTCAAGTGCCCATTCGCCTGCGTAAATTCATTGGCGCCATTGCGCTGCTCACTTTGGTCATCGTCTGGGCGCTGATTGCCATGGCGCTGGCGCAATCGGCGCTCACCGACATCAACGGCGTCGTCGCCGCGATTTATTATGCCGTGGTCGGTCTCGGCTGGGTACTGCCGGCCATGCCCATCGTCTCCTGGATGTCCAGGCCCGACAAGGTGAAGGCCTAGAGAACACCCTTGTGAGCACGGCGGCCACGCCTTACCTCTCACGCATGACCGATACCGTCCGCGACAATCCCTCCCGCAACCGATTCGAGCTGCAAACCGGCGCCGGGATGGCGATCGCCAATTATCGCCGCGACGACCGCACCATCGCCATTACCCACACCGAAGTGCCGCGCGCGGTCGAGGGCCGCGGCGTCGGCTCGGCTTTGGTCAAGGGCATGCTGGACGAAATCCGTCGTGAAGGCCGCAAGGTCGTGCCGCTGTGCTCCTTCGTGCGCGCCTACATCAATCGGCACCCGGAATATCACGACCTCGTGTGACCGGAACCCCGATCGCGCCTGGCGAATTGACAGGGTGCGCAAGCGAGGAGCCACCTCATGTCACAGGAAGTCAAATTGCGGCTCGGAATCGCGTCGCTCGTGGGCCTGATGGTCAATGCCGTGTTGTTCGGCGCAGGGCTGATAACCGTGCTGATGATCCCCGCCCTCAGCGCCAACGCCTTCATCGCGGTGCCGGTTACGATTGCGCTCAGCTTTATCGTCGCCGTCCCGATCTCCTGGGCCATCGCACCGCGCCTGCGCGCGCGTTATTGGCGCGGCCGAGCGCCCGACGTCATCGCGGGATAAGAACGGCACAGCGGGACGAGGAAGGCGTTGAGACTCACTTCCCCAGTTCCTCCACCTCTTCGACCGTCCGCCCTTGCCGTGCGCGGTAGACCGGCAGGGACCAGCCGTAATGCAACGCCAGTGCGCGAATGACGAAGCACAGCGCAAACCCGCATCCCGTCGCCGCCGCCTCCGAAACGCCAAACGTCGCAAGCCCTACATAAACGATAGCGCCGGCCAACGCGGCGGTGACATAAATTTCCTTGCGCAGCACCAACGGGCTTTCGCCGCCGAGAATGTCGCGGATGACGCCGCCGAAGGTCGCGGTCATGACTCCCATAGCCACGGCGATGAAGGCGCTCGTGCCAGCATCCAGCGCCCTGTCGGCGCCGACTACGCAAAACAGTGACAAACCCGCGGCGTCCAGCCAGAGCAAAGCGCGGTAACGCGACTCGGGAATATGCGCGAGGAAGAACGTCGCAGCCGCGACGACGAGGCAGATCGCCAACGCTGCTGGCTCCTTGACCCAGAATACCGGCAGTTGCCCGAGCATCACGTCGCGCAGGCTACCGCCACCGATGCCGGTTGCAGCGCCAAGTAGCATGAAGCCGAAAATGTCCATGCGCTTGCGCGAGGCCACCAGCGCCCCGGTCACCGCGAAGATCGCGAGGCCGAACGAGTCAAGCGCCATGAGCCAGGAGACGTCTGCTATATTAGGCATGGCGTGCTTGTACCCCGTCCGGTCGGAAACGGGAATGGCAGGCCGCTACTCGATCACAATGATCTCGGCGTGGTCGCGCCCGGCGCGCACGACGTCGCCCACTGCTCTGCCGAGCAGGCTCACCGCCAGTGGCGAGACGTGCGACACGGTCCCTCGCGACGGATCGGCCTCGTCCTCGCCGACGATCCTGAACACCTGGCGCCGGCCATCGTCGCGTTCGATGGTCACCTTGCTGCCGAACTGCACCCTCCCGGTGCCCGGCTCGGGGACGACAAGCTGCGCGCTGCCGCGCCTGGCGCTCCAATAGCGCAGGTCGCGCCCGGCCCGAGCCAGCGCATCGCGCTCCCCGGATGCCTGCGCCGCGTTGTAAGCCCGCCGCGCCTCACCAAGTGCTGCCTCGATGGCGGCCAGCCCCTGCGGCGTCACGTAATTGGGATGCATCGAGACCGGCCGCTCCGGCACGTCCTCGACACTGTTGTCCTCATTCACGAATGCGCGGCTCATGGAGACATATATAGTAATCGCAAGCGGCGACGGCAGCCCTGTGAGTCAGGGAACTCAATTCGCGATCTGGACACCGTTGGTCATACTCAACCCGCTGCAATGCCGACGCCGCGCGCCCTTCACCCCACCGCCTCATTGCGATGCTCGATGGCATGCATCGTCTCGTCGGCGATCGTCTTCAGCACCATGAACAAGGCCATCGCCCAGCCGCCGGTCGCAGCCAGTAGCGCACCGCCGGGAATAAAAGCGTGCATGGGCAGGATACGAATATAGGGAAAGGCCATCATCGTCCCGATGTTGGACGGGATCGTGCACACACGGCCGCGGTTGTCGAGAAGCGCCAGCGACGATCGTGACTTCAGGATATTCAGTCCGATCATGGGGGACCCCGCCTGCCGTCCCGGCGCGATGACATTACCTTGCGGCAGCGCGTCACGGTTCCGGCGCCGCTTCATGGCGCGGGCGTTGATCCAGCGCAAGGCCGCATCCGCCCGCGTGTTGTCTGTTGCGGCCAACGGAATGCACCTGAAAGGAAACGCGCTATGGCCAATATGATGAAAGCCGCAGTGGTGCGGAAGTTCAAGGCGCCGCTCGTCATTGAGGATGTGCCCGTCCCTGTGCCCGGTCCCGGCGAAATCCTGGTCAAGGTCGCCGCCAGCGGCGTCTGCCACACCGACCTTCACGCCGCGAACGGCGACTGGCCGGTCAAGCCGACGCCTCCTTTTATTCCGGGACACGAGGCGGTCGGCGCTGTCGTTGCCATCGGCAAGAACGCCAACGGACACGGCGCTTTCGGCTTGCGCGAAGGCGATATCGTCGGTGTGCCGTGGCTGCACGACGCCTGCGGCGGCTGCGAGTATTGCACCAGCGGCTGGGAAACCCTGTGCGGCGAGCAGCACAACACGGGTTACAGCGTCAACGGCGGCTTTGCCGAATATGTGCTGGCGCGCGCCGCATATGTCGGCCGTATCCCTAAGGGCGCCGATCTCGTCAACATGGCGCCAATCCTGTGCGCCGGCGTCACCACCTATAAGGGCCTCAAGGAGACCGAGGCGAAGCCCGGCGAATGGGTCGTCATCTCCGGCATTGGCGGGCTCGGCCATGTCGCCGTGCAATATGCCAAGGCCATGGGACTTCACGTCGCGGCGGTCGATGTCGGCGAGGACAAGCTGGCGCTGGCGCGCAAACTGGGCGCCGACGTCACCGCCAATGCCGCGACCGAAGATGCGGTCGCCAAGGTGATCAAGGAGACCGGCGGCGGCGCGCATGGCGTGCTCGTCACCGCGGTGTCGAATGCCGCCTTCGGCCAGGCTATCGGCATGGCGCGCAAACACGGCACCGTGGCGCTCGTCGGCCTGCCGCCGGGCGACTTTCCTGCGCCGATTTTCGATGTCGTCCTCAAGCGTATCACCGTGCGCGGCTCCATCGTCGGGACCCGAAAGGATCTCAGCGAGGCCATCGCCTTTGCCGCCGAGGGCAAAGTGAAGTCGACCACCACGACGCGGCGGCTGGACGACATCAACGCGGTCTTCGACGCCATGAAGCAAGGCACGATAGACGGCCGCGTCGTGCTGACCATGTAGGAAGCGTATCCAGATACCGGGGATTCCCGGTTGCGCGGGCGGCGGTTTGTTTCCATCATATGCGCAACCAACAATGCGTCGCGCCGGCACCGTCCGGCGCTCCCTGGGGAAACGACCGTGAAGTCCGCCACAAAATCCGCATCTCAGGTGCAGATCGCCCTGCTGTTCTACACGACCTTCAATATCGTCATGTTCACGGCGGCGACTTATGCCGGCACGCTGTTTCCGCCGCTGCTACCTTACACCGGGCTTGTTATCGCTGGCATGATGGCGCTGGGCCTTATCGGAGGGCTTCCGTTGGCCTGGGCCGTGGGGAAGGCTCTGCCGCGCGACTGGCACAACGGCCTCATCGCCCGGCAATCGCCGCTGGCTCACGAGCCTGCGCGCGATATTTAGACATTCAGAGAGAATATACGGCCCGTCATGACGCATGGTCGCGTCGGCGAACCTCTCGCCGACGTAAACGGCCAGGCTTTCTCAAAGCTCGCTTCGCCCGGTCTTCTTTCCGCAGTGCAATACAAAATTTGATGAAGGCCCCGGCCATACGCGCAATTTAGCTGCCGAATGCCTCGGCTCATGCGCATTTTAACAATGTCGTTGCCGCCTTTGGTAAATTCTGTAACGTTGTACCATCTGCGGTGGTGGGGCAACGATGCTGCGTCTGTTTGCCGGCGATAATTCCGTCGAAGAAACCGTCCGCTTTGCCGAGGAAGTGGCCCGGTACGGTCTTTGGCAGGTGGACCTTGCATCCGGACGCATGACTTTGTCGTTCAATCTCTATCGTCTCATTGGTCTCAAAGTGCCGGAAGGCGCCGTCGATCAGGTCAACAATGTTACCTTCAGCACATTGGAGAAGGTGACGCATCCGGATGACTTGCCGGTGCTGGCGGAAATCCAGCACATCCTCGCCGAAGGCCTGCCGTTCGAGCGGCAGTTTCGGGTCATCCATCCCAATGGCCGCGTGCGCGCCATGGCGATTCATGGCGAGGTTATGGTCGACGCCTCCGGCCGAAAGGCCCGCGCCATTGGCGCGTTGATGGACGTCACCACCCATGTCGAAAGCGTGCGCGCCTCGCAGGTCGATTCCGAACGCGTGCGCAACATCATGTCGGCGATTGACGGCCGGCTGTGGACCGCCCGCTCGGACGGCTTTCGCACCGATCTCTTACTGCGCGGCCGCTCGAGCACAGCCGTCGCCAGCAACTGGCTTGGCTTTGGCTGGCTCACGCGCGTCCATCCCGACGATGTCGGCAAGGCGCGCGCCACCTGGGCCGACGCGGGCGAACGCAAGGAGAGCTTCATGGTCGACCTGCGCATCCGCGGCGACGACGGCGAGTATCACTGGCGGCGACAGTATTGCTCACCGACTCTCAACGACGACGGCAGCGTTCGCGAATGGGTCGGTCTCTCGCTGCTGGTCAATGCGGGCTACGTCGCGGCAAATTCTGTTGCCGGGGCCCTCACCGGCGCCCAAATTCGCGCGGCCCGCGGTCTTCTCAATTGGTCGGTCCGGCAGCTTGCCGATCGCACCGGCCTGTCGCCAGGAACCCTTCGCCGCATCGAGGCGCATGACGGTTATAATAAAGCTGCGTCCTCCGCCCTGCTCTTGATCAAAGATGCGCTATCCGCCGCTGGCGTCGATTTTTTGGTGCTTCCGACCGGCGAGGCCGGCGTCTATCCAACGCGCAAGGGCGCGCGATTGAAAGTGGTCGCCAAGCCCGACGACACAAAAAAAGCTTCCGCCTGATGCATGATCGGCGGCCGATTTTCACGGAGCGATGGCACCTCGGTACCAGTTCCGTTCATAGGTCATCGATTTTGACGCCCCTCAGTAAAACAGGCTACCGCCCCCACAAAAAATGCTCCTGCGGGCATCGTTGACCGGCATAATTCATTGGCGACCGCATTTTTTGGCGGCTGGTTTCATAACGGCAAAAGCACGATGGTCCGCTCACTTTCGCAACGAAAGCGAACGGAGATTCGACAAAATGAATTCCGGAATCACCAAGCGCTCAGTGCTGATTATGGGGCGCAAGACCAGCATCAGTCTGGAAGACCTGTTCTGGCACGCGCTGAAGGACATTGCCGCCGAGCAACACACCTCGGCTACGGCCCTGCTGGTGCAGATCGATCAGAAGCGCGGCAACACAAACTTTTCTTCAGCCGTGCGCCAGTTCGTGATGGCCTACTACATCAATCTCGCGAGCGAGCTGCGCAACGCGCCCTCGCTCAAGGATAACGACGCGTCGGCCCGTTCCGGCACGGTGACACATTCGCCGCTCCCCGCTACATTGCTATAAAGGCGCCGCGACGCGGCCCTGCCATCTCGCGAGGGCACTCATGCCGCATCAAGTCCGCGATGCCAAAGACCTTCATCGTTTCGAACTTGAAGCCGAAGGCCACATCGCCTTCTCGACCTACGAGCGCAGCGGCACCGTCGTCACGGTGCTGCACACCGAGGTTCCCAAGGAACTCGGCGGCCGCGGCATTGGCTCGGCATTGGCCCAGGGCCTGCTCGACTTGATCCGCGCCGAGGGCCTCAAGGTGAAGCCAATGTGCCCCTTCGTGAAGGCCTATATCGGCAAGCATGCGCAATACGCCGATCTGGTGGCCTGATCGCCCGCGGTTTGTCCTATCCGCCTAACGCAATCTTTACGTCTCAGTAAGACATTGGGCGCCTGCGGCAGTTTTTGCAGGGAGCGGCCTTTGAACTTCGCCAGCGGCGTACAATTTTTCCTCGGCCAGTGCGAGAAATTGTTGTTCTCGCTCGGTTCTTCCTTTTCGCTCACGTCACTCTCCGCCGCGCTCCTCATTGCCGTCGCCTTCTTCATGTCGCAGCGCCTCCAGCGTGGGCGACGCCTGCGCTGGCGAACCTTATGGCGCGCGCTGTTTCCCAGGCAGATCCTCGCGTCGAAATCGAACGAAGCCGACATCGGCTATTTGATTTTCAACGTCTTTGTCTATGGCCTGGTCTTCGGCTGGGCCGTGCTCTCATACCAGTCTATTTCGCATGGCATCGTCGCGGGCGCGACGGCGCTGTTCGGCCCCATCGAGCCGACGACATTGCCTGGCTGGGTGCCCCGCGTGGTCATCACCGTGATGCTGTTTCTGGCCTACGAGCTCGGTTACTGGTTCAATCACTGGCTCAGCCACAAGGTGCCGCTGCTTTGGGAATTTCACAAGGTGCACCACAGCGCCGAGGTTCTGACACCGCTGACCAACTTCCGCGTCCACCCGGTCTACGCCTGGATCTTCGCCAACATCCTCGCCGTCTCGGCGGCGATCGCCAATGGCCTCGGCCATGCCATGTTCGGCCAGACTGTGCCGCAATATGCGATCACCGACACCAACATGATTTTGGTCCTGTTCATCCACACTTACGTCCACTTGCAGCATTCGCACATGTGGATCTCGTTCCAGGGCCTGCTCGGGCGCATCTTCATCTCGCCGGCGCATCATCAGGTGCATCATTCGGCAGACCCCAGACACTTCAATAAGAACTTCGGCAGTTGCCTGGCGTTGTGGGACTGGATGTTCGGCACGCTCTACGTGCCGGGCAAGAAGCGCGAGGCCCTCACCTTCGGCTTTCCGGGCGAGCCCGACGCGCATACGGTCAAGGGCGAATTGGTCAACCCGTTCATAAACGCCGCCGGCCATCTCAAGCCGCTGTTGCCGAAGAGATCCAACACGGCTCTCCCGGCCGCCCGCGAGCAAATCTGATCGTTATTGGGCGGCGTGGCCCATGGCCGCGACCTCCTGCAGCCAGACGTGACGCTTGTCGTCACCCGCGGCCTCGACCATGCCAAAGATCGAGGAGCGCACCGGCTTGATCCCGACAAAGCCGAGAATGTTGCGCTTCATCAGCTTGAGCGCATGTGCCCCGTAGTACCAACGATAGAACCAGCCCGGCATTCCCATGGTCATGATGATGCGCGCCGACTTGCCGCCATAGACTTCCCAGTTCGCGCCGCCGCCGCGCTTCTGTAAGGCCAACAGATCGGGCTGCAGGATACGCTCGAGAAAGCCCTTCATTATCGCCGGCATGTCGCCGCACCACAGCGGAAACACGAACGCCACATGGTCGGCGGCCCGGACGGCGTCGCGCGCCACGACGAGATCCGGCTCGAGCGGCTGCGCGCGGCGGTAGCCTTCGCGCAGCACGGGCTCGAACTGCATCTCGCCGAGCACAAACAGCGTCGCCTGATGCCCGCCACTTTCGGCGCCGCGCTGATAGGCGCGGCCCAGCGCCTCGCAATAGCTGTCCTTCAGCGGCGTGCCGACAATGATCGCGATCTTCACCATGGCTGCTTCTCCCGCTCGGGAAGGCAGTCTATCGGTGCGCGGCGTTCAAACTTTGATTCAACGCAAGCGTCGTCAGGCCGCGATCGTCGCCAACAGATCGGCG
>Ga0182742_1005390_pt1 | contig 10830 bp, 10 predicted proteins | sample eDN5th37CBELigMG_FD_128880 | JGI IMG/M metagenome (GOLD analysis project Ga0182742, IMG submission 128880) | Enriched Miracle-Growth compost microbial communities from Emeryville, California, USA - eDNA 5th pass 37_C BE-Lig MG (version 2)... ... | reverse complement strand
TCTTTTCTCCATGATAACCTTTTTCGAGCGTTATAATTTGATTCTCTGTTTTTTCGAAACTTTCATTCGTGCTTAATCAAGTTGTATAGACAGGTTTTTTGAAAATTCTAATATGATATATTTTTATAATATATTGAAATAATTTGAGTTGATAGATAATTTATTATAAAACCTTATTTTGCAACATTTTAAACGATTTTGACTCTGATTATAAAAAATTGTCTTGCAATTATAATATTATAGTAATAAAATTCTATTTACATAATAATTTTGACTAATCTAGAAGAATCTGGGGTGTTTTTATGCATCAGACAAAAACGGAAGCACCTTTGCTAGAAGTAAAGGGATTGAAAACAGGCTTTAACATTGATGGTCAAATCTATCATGCTGTCGACGGTGTTTCTTTTAGTGTTAAATCGCGCCAAATTGTCGGAATTGTTGGAGAATCAGGTTGCGGTAAAAGCGTTATGTCAATGTCTGTTATGAAACTACTACCTGTAGGGGTCGGAGAAATTACAGACGGAGAAGTTGTTTTCCAAGGAAATAATATTGAGAATCTATCAGAATCTGAAATGAATAAAATTCGTGGGAAAGATGTTTCAATGATTTTCCAGGAACCAATGACAGCGTTAAATCCTGTTTTTACTATCGGTTTTCAATTAGCAGAAGTTTTACTTAATCATTTTGATATTTCAAAGCAGGATGCACGTGAAAGATGTATCAGTTTGTTACAGAGTGTCGGAATATCTAGGCCGGAAAAAATTGTGGACGAGTACCCACACCAGTTATCGGGCGGAATGCGTCAACGGGTTATGATTGCCATGGCAATTGCATGTCAACCAAAATTATTGATTGCGGATGAGCCGACTACAGCATTGGATGTTACAGTCCAAGCACAAATCCTTGATCTATTAAAAGAGATTCAAGAAAAAAATGATATGTCCGTTATTTTAATTACACACGACTTAGGTGTTGTTGCGGAAATGTGCGATGAAGTAATCGTGATGTACGCTGGGAAGATTGTGGAACGAACTGATGTCGACACGCTGTTCTATAATCCGAAGCATCCGTATACAAAAATGCTATTAGATTCCATTCCTAAAATGGAAGAAGTTGAAGAAACATTAGGTTCAATTGAAGGTATAGTTCCTTCGCTGAAGAACATGCCAAAGGTTGGTTGTCGTTTTGCTGAACGCTGTCCAGTGGCAACAGACGAATGCAAACGAATTACACCTAAGTTGGCAGAGGTAGCGAGCGGCCATGAGGTATCTTGTCTTCTTTACAAAACAAGTTATCCAATGGAAGAGGTGAAATAAGAAATGAACCAAGCAATGAAAGAAAGAAAAGATGAAGTTTTGCTCGAAGTTCAGAATCTCAAAACCTATTACCCTATTAAAGGCGGGTTTTTTAAGAGAACTGTAGGAAATGTAAAAGCAGTGGATGATGTTTCATTTGAGATACTTAAGGGTGAAACGTTAGGTCTTGTTGGTGAATCAGGCTGTGGAAAATCGACAACAGGTCGTACTATTTTACGATTAACTAAACCAACAGATGGAAAAATCATTTTTGATGGTAAAGATATAACGAATCTATCCGGAACAACATTAAGAAAGATACGCCAAGACTTTCAAATGGTGTTCCAAGATCCATATGCTTCTTTAAATCCAAAGCAAATGGTAGGGGATGTTGTAGCAGAACCAATAAAGAACTATTACAAGAAATCGTCTAAGGAATTAAAACCCGAAATTATCGAACTATTAAAAAAGGTTGGTCTTCCGGAGGATGCGTACTATAAATATCCGCATGAGTTCTCAGGTGGACAAAGACAACGTATCGGAATAGCCCGAGCGTTAGCTTTACGACCAAAATTAATTATTGCGGACGAGCCAGTATCAGCTTTAGACGTTTCTGTTCAATCACAAGTATTAAATTTATTGAAGGAACTGCAAGAAGAATTTGATTTAACGTTCTTATTTATCGCTCACGATTTAAGTGTTGTAAAACATATGAGTGATCGAATCGGAGTTATGTACTTAGGTGGAATCGTAGAAATTGCAGATAAAAATGGATTATATGCAGAACCATTGCATCCCTATACAAAAGCTCTAATCTCAGCGATTCCATATCCAGACCCTAGAAGAAAGAAGGAGCGCATCATCTTAGAAGGTGATGTACCTAGCCCAGCAAATCCTCCAACTGGCTGTCCATTCCATCCGCGTTGTGCTTTTGCAACTGATGAATGCCGAGCAGTAAAACCAGCTTTAAAGGAGGTGAAACCAGGACATAGAGTAGCGTGTCACCTCTACAACGAGTAGGGTGATAAATGAAAAATTCTAGTTCATACTTACATGAAAAACAAACACAAAACGGGGGTAACAAAGATGAAAAAATCACTATTGTCTGTGATTTCCCTGTTGCTAGTAATGTCTTTATTTTTAGCAGCATGTGGAGGTAATGATTCTAAATCTGGTGAGGAAAAAGAATCTGCGGAAAAAACAACTGAACCACAACAAGGTGGCAAAGTAACATATGCGTTAGGTGGAGAATTCCAAGGTTTATTAGAATGGGCATTCTATGAAGAAGCTTCAGATTCTGAAATTATTCAGTTCTTTAATGAATCTTTAATTCAAACTGATGACAACTTAAATTACATTCCAGGAATTGCAAGCTGGGAAACAGAAGATAACCAACACTATACTTTCACTTTCAAAGAAGGTGTAAAATGGCATAACGGTGAAGAACTTACTGTTAATGACTGGGTATTTGCATTAGAAACAATTGCACACCCTGATTATACAGGTCCACGTTATGTGAACGTAAAAGACATTGTTGGTGCTCCTGAATTCCATGATGGAAAAGCAGAGAGTATTTCTGGTATTAAAGTAATTGATGATTACAATATCGAAATTACTTTTGACAAAGCACGTGTTAACAACTTAGAAAATCTTTGGACATATCCAATGCCTGAAAAGCATTTTGAAGGTGTAGCTGTTAAAGATATGGCTTCTTCACCACAAGTTCGTCAAAACCCAGTAGGGCTTGGACCTTTCAAAGTGAAGAACATTGTTCAAGGTGAATCCGTAGAGATGGAGCGCTTTGATGATTACTATCAAGGTAAGCCAAATCTAGATACTGTTGTTGTAAAAGTAATTGACGCAGCATTAACTTCAGGTGTACTTCAATCTGGAGAAGTAGATGTAATGTCTGTACACGCTTCAAACTACGAGCAGGTTGCGGCATTAGACAATGTTAATCTTGAAAAAGTATTAGGCCTTTCTTATTCTTACATCGGATTTAAATTCGGTCACTGGGATGCAGAAAAAGAACAAAACGTTATGGATAATGAAAAATTCCAAAACTTACAATTACGCCAAGCATTGGTACATGCACTTAACCGTGAAGAATGGATTAAAGGATTCTTTAATGGTTTAGGTGAAGTAGTGGACACTCCAGTACCAAGTGCGCACTGGATTGCAGCTGATAAAGAAGATTTAACTCATTATGAGTATGATCCAGAAAAAGCAAAAACATTATTAGATGAAGCTGGTTACAAAGATGTTGATGGTGACGGCTTTAGAGAAGATCCTAATGGAGAGCAATTCTCTATTCAATTTGCTCACTACGCAGGTAGTAACCCAACATTCGAACCACGTGCGAAGTATATTGTTCAAGCATGGAATGAAGTTGGGATTAAAACAGAATTTGCAAAAGGTGCATTAATCGACGGTACCCTTTATTACGATATGTTAGAAAAAGACGATAAGGATATGGAAGTTCACTTCGGTACTTGGGGAACTGGAACTGACCCAGATCCATCTGGATTATGGGGAAGAGATGCCATTTGGAACTTCACTCGTTGGACAGATGATAAGAACGACCAATTGCTAGAAGATGCGCTTGATGTTTCAATCGTTGGTTCTGACCAAGAAAAACGTAAAGAGCTTTATGTTGAATGGCAGCAATTATGGAACGAACAATTACCTATTATTCCAATCGTAGAATATTATGATCTATGGGGCATGAACAAACGTGTTCAAGGTGTACATGTTTCTGCACCTGGATTAAGTGATTTCCATAAGTGGTATGTTACTGACGGTAAATAATATGTGATGGTTCTATCAGTGGGCGATTCGCCCACTGATACTACTTTAAAGTAATACTAGATAAGGAGAATCGACCATGTTAAAGTTTGCTCTTCGAAGAATACTCGGTATGATTCCAGTTTTGCTCCTTATCTCCATCGTTGTGTTTACTTTGGCGAAACTAATGCCAGGGGACTCACTAAGCGGAGAAATTGATCCAACAAACACGGATCCTCAGTATATTGAGGAAATGAGGGAAAAACTTGGTTATAACGACCCTATTCATATTCAGTATATTCGTTGGATATCAGATTTCGTACAAGGAGAATTTGGTACATCTTCACGCTATAAAATGCCAGTTATCGATGTAATTGCAGAACGTCTTCCAAATACACTTCTATTAGGTGTAGCTGCACTTATCATTACGTATATTCTAGCATTCTTTATGGGAATGTATTCCGGAAGAAAACCCTATACAGTGGGTGACCATGTAATTAGCGGAGGGAATTATTTTGCATTAGCGATTCCTTCATTTGTTGCCGCAATTGTAGCAATCTATGTTTTCTCATTCCAATTAGGATGGTTTCCATCAGGTGGATCTTCAGAGGTTGGATTAATGGAAGGAACATTTGCATATTATATGAGTCGTTTACATCATGTTCTTTTACCTGCTCTTGTACTTGGTGCGTTTAGTACAGCATCTTATACACAATTTTTACGAAATGATGTAATTGAAAACAGCCGTAAGGATTTTGTAAGAACAGCACGTGCAAAAGGTACAAAGGAATCTACTATCTATAACAAACACATTCTTCGTAATTCAATCATTCCCCTTGTAACATTTTTTGGCTTTGATTTAGCAGCGTTAATCGGTGGGGCGATTATTACAGAAACTATATTTACCTATCCTGGTATAGGAAGTCTATTTTTAAACTCAGTAAGTCAACGTGATTATACAGTTTTAATGTCATTAACTATGCTTTTATCTACTCTAACACTTGTAGGGAATTTAATCGCAGATATCTTGTACGGTATCGTAGATCCGCGAATTCGTTTAGATTAGGAGGAATGGTTTTATGGAAACAGCAACAAATACTAGCTTAAAAGCAAACATAAAGCCTCGTAAAAGTCTATCTCCATGGGCCATTGCTCGGAAAAAATTTGTAAAGAACAAGCTTGCGATGGTGAGTTTAATCTTTTTAATCTTTGTTGCTATTATTTCTTTTTTAGCCCCGTTTATTACAACGGCAGATGTAACAAAGGTAGATATCGGAAAGATGAATTTATCTCCATCTAGCGAACATTGGCTAGGTACGGACAACGCAGGGCGTGATGTATTTACACGTCTTTTATACGGTGGAAGAATCTCCTTAACAGTTGGGGTTGCCTGTACGATTTTAATTGTAACATTTGGTACATTTATTGGATCAGTAGCAGGGTATTTTGGTGGGAAAATCGATAATATGTTAATGCGTTTTACTGATTTTGTTCTGAACTTCCCATTCATCGTTTTTGTTATTGTTATCAATACCATTTTAATTGGAAAAGTATCAGGGGTTTGGGTACTTATTGGTGTAATTAGTCTGCTAAGTTGGGGTGGAGTTGCACGTATCGTTAGAAGTAAGGTTCTTGCAGAAAAAGAGAATGAATATATTTTAGCAGCACAATCAATAGGTTGTTCTTCAGCGAAAATTATTGTAAAGCATTTATTACCGAACGTCTTTTCAACTATTATCGTTCAAGCAACTCTTTTATTTGCTGGTATGATTGTTGCTGAAACAGGACTAAGCTTTTTAGGTTTTGGTATCCCGCAGGATGTTCCGAGTTGGGGAAATATGCTTTCAGTAGCAAATCAGCCGGATGTACTTCAAAATAAAACATGGATATGGATTCCGCCTGCTTTGGCAATAACATTAACGATTTTATCTATAAATTTTATAGGTGAAGGTTTGAAGGATGCGCTAAATCCTAAATCAAATCGTTAGCTAGATCTATCACAAAATGTGATGGATCTTTTGTGCGCTTGGCAGCGCATCGGACTAACAGGTGAAAGTCCTGAACACACCGTAGTGGCGGAAGTGTATAGCTGACAAGTAGTGCGTTGCCGCGATGCAATGTGCAGAGGACTTGAAGGCAAAACCTGGAACAGGCGACAATCAACCATGTTGGCTGGCAGAGTCGGATAACCCTGCAAAAGAAGGGAGTGTCCAAAACCACAAGAGGGCTCTGGTAGTTAAGAGGACTGGATTCAGGTGAAAGCCCGATGACGTGACCCAAGGAGGTCTCATCGTTTCCGACATACGGTAAACCTTATTCAAGTCCGTGATGGATAAGATAAGATTATGAATGGTGAGAAGTCAGAGCAGGGGATAGTAGTGAAGAAGTTTACCGGAAAGGTCGCAATGGTAAGTGACTTAATACAAGTTATTAAGAGGAGCCTTAACCCAAAAGGTAGGGACTCTGTGCGAAGCCCGTCTGTCCATGGAAGAGGAACTGAGTTATCTTAGAATACGTCATGTCCATACAGAAACCGATAGGACAAATCCATAGAATCGGGGTCGAACAGAAGGGTAGACCGTATGGGGGCGTAGTACTTTGTGAATCTGTTGATATTGCCGAAATTGGGCTAGTCAATCATCAGACTGAAAGGAAAGATACGGAACATGAACGGAAAAGAAGACAAACAAGGTTTTCGTGAGGGAGTAAAGACCCCACAAAAGAGAAAGTGGTATAGTCTCATAGATAAAATATGGGCAATGCCAAACATGGAGGAAGCCTTTAAAGAGGTTAAAAGAAATCGAGGTGCCTCAGGGATTGATGGAGTAACAATTAAGGCTTTTGAATTTGGAGTGGAGGATAATGTACAAATCCTTCAACGTGAATTACGAGATAAGACATATAAGCCGAGACCAGTGAAACGCGTGTTTATTCCAAAGGCTGATGGTTCAAAAAGACCTCTTGGTATCCCAACTGTGAGAGACCGAATAGTACAGGCTTCTGTACGTAGAATAATAGAGCCAATCTTTGAAGCTAAATTTCTTGATTGTAGTTTTGGTTTTCGACCGAACAAAAGTGCACATATGGCATTGGATAAAATCCGAAAGGATTTATTGGATGGTTATGTGTATGTAATTGATGCAGACCTAAAATCATACTTCGACACAATTCCGCATGACAAACTCATGTCACTGGTTAGAGAAGAAATAGTGGATGGAAGTGTCATTGAACTACTTGAAAGTTTCCTCCAAGCAGGAATCATGGAAGGTGGAAGTTTCCACTTAAATGAAAAAGGTACTCCGCAAGGTGGTGTAATTAGTCCGCTTCTTGCGAACATATACTTGCATCCGCTAGATGAATTAATGACAAAGCGTGGACATCGCATTACGAGATATGCAGACGACTTCGTCATCTGTTGTAAATCACAAAAGGGTGCAGAAAGAGTACTTAAATCAGTTACTCGATTTCTTGAACAAAAACTCGGTTTAACTGTACATCCAGAAAAGACAAAAATTGTTGATAATATGAAAGAATCCTTTGTGTTTTTAGGATATGAGTTTAAACAAGGCTATTGGGTTAAGCCGTCAGAAAAATCGATAAAGAAATTTAAGAGTAAAGTAAAGGAAATCACAAAGCGAAATCAAACAATAAACATGGAGAAGCTAATTAAAGAGAAACTTAATCCATACCTGCGTGGCTGGGCTAACTACTTCGGTTACTGGCATACCAAGACTCTATTTACGGAGTTTGACAAGTGGATTAGGAGAAGATTACGGTCCGTTCAATTGAGGAGCTGGAGAAAGGTAAGAAAACTACACAGAGAACTACGAAGAAGAAAGTGGAAAGGAGAACTTCCACAATTGCGTATGTATGCTTGGAGAAGTTCTATGTCTACCCCAGTTCATGTAGCACTTCCAAATGAATGGTTTAAAGAAATTGGTCTCATATCTTTAGTGGATATTTACAATGAACATCATCCCCAACGGGGATAATCATGGAGGAGCCGTATGCGATGACCCGCACGTACGGATCTGTGAGAGGCGCATGAATAAATTCATGCGCCTACTCTATTTTATTTTTACATTTCATTAATGTAACGCTTTTTAGCACTAAAGAATTATACTAATAAAACAAAATCCCCTGTTTTCTTGAAAGGTGTATTTTAGATATTACTTTAAAAAAACTAATAATATCAACAGTTACACTAAAAAGTAATAAAAATAATAAAAATTATCTTGCAATTTCGACATAGTTTTAATAGAATTTTAAATAGATTAGGAGAATAGTCACTTTTCTGTTAAAAATGTATATTAACTTAATTTAAAAAATTGACTTGTATTTGTAATCTTTCTGTAATAAAATTTAGTTGATTCTTTTGTCAGATAATTTCTATATATTTGACACTTAAAAGCTTTACTGTGGTAAAATAAGAGATTGCTAGAATTTTTTGGTTGATATTTCACTAAAGATATTATATTTTGAATAATGAGTGAACTTGTTTTTTAGTTCCGGTAAGGAAGGTGAACCGTTTTTATGGCTACATTACTAGAAGTGAAAAATCTAAAAACCTACTTCTACAAAAAGAAAACTGTAATACCTGCCGTAGATGGCGTTGATTTGAAAATAAATAAAGGTGAAACCCTAGCTATTGTAGGTGAATCAGGATCTGGTAAAAGTATTACATCATTATCAATTATGAAATTAGTGCCAAGTCCAGCTGGGAAAATTGTTGAAGGTGAAATCATTTTAGATGGTAAGAACCTGGTTGATTTATCAGAAGCTGAAATGTGCAAGGTTCGTGGGAATGATATTTCAATGATATTCCAAGAACCAATGACATCTCTTAACCCAGTACTAACAGTTGGAGAACAAATTACTGAGGTACTAATGTATCACCAAAAAATGTCGAAAGCTGAAAGTACAAAAAAGGCAATTGAAATGTTAGAAATGGTTGGTTTCTCAAGGGCAGCGGAATTAATAAATGATTACCCACACCGCCTATCAGGTGGTATGCGCCAAAGGGTCATGATAGCGATTGCAATGAGTTGTAATCCGAAACTTCTAATAGCGGATGAGCCTACAACAGCACTAGACGTGACAATACAAGCTCAAATTCTCGACTTAATGAAGGACTTAAGTCACAAATTTGATACTTCAATTCTACTAATCACTCACGATTTGGGTGTTGTATCAGAAGTAGCAGATAAGATCGTTGTAATGTATGGGGGCCAAGTTGTGGAACAATCACCTGTAGATGACTTGTTTGATGAACCGCTTCACCCTTACACAGTTGGACTCATGAATTCTATTCCTACAATAGAAGGTGAGATAGAACGTCTACAGTCAATTGAAGGAAATGTACCATCACCGGAAAATATGCCAAAGGGATGCAGGTTTGCTCCACGCTGCTCAAAAGCATTTGATCGCTGTTTTGCAGAAGCGCCTCAGCTAAAACAAATGGGGAATGATCGAGCAGTTCGCTGTTTCTTATATGACGACGAGGGGGCAAAAGCATGATTTCAACAAACGTAGAAAATAAGGTTGATACTTCGAAAGAAAATAGTGAAATCATCCTTGAACTTCAAGATGTAAAAAAATACTTTCCGATTAAAGCTGGTCTACTACAACGAAATGTTGGAAATGTTAAAGCGGTAGATGGAATAAGTTTGCAGATAAAAAAAGGTGAAACAATTGGACTAGTTGGAGAATCAGGTTGTGGGAAATCAACAACTGGTAGAACAATTATCCGGTTGTATGAACCAACCGATGGGAAGATCATCTTTAAGGGGAAAGATATTACCCATATGTCTGAAAATGAATTAAGAAAGACTGTACGAAGAGATATTCAAATGGTCTTTCAAGATCCTTTTGCAACCCTTAATCCAAGAAAGTCTTTACGCTCTATTATTAAAGAACCATTAATCACTCATAATCTATATACCGCTAAAGAGCGGGAAGAAAAAGTAAAAGAATTAATGGAAACAGTTGGATTGAATGCTTCATTCATTAACAGGTATCCGCATGAGTTCTCAGGAGGACAACGCCAAAGAATTGGGATTGCAAGAGCGCTCGCTTTGAACCCTGAATTGATAATCGCTGATGAACCAGTATCAGCGCTAGATGTGTCAATTCAAGCACAGGTAATTAACTTAATGGAAGACCTCCAAGAAGAATTTGGTCTAACTTATATCTTTATCTCTCATGATTTGAGTGTTGTAAGACATATAAGTGATAGAGTGGGAGTTATGTATCTTGGTAAGATGATGGAATTAGCGAATAAAGAAGATTTATATGCTGAACCACTTCATCCATATACGCAGGCATTATTATCTGCAGTTCCAGTCCCTAAAAAATCAGGGGCAATCAAAAGGGAACGTATAGTGTTAAAGGGGGAACTTCCAAGCCCTTCAAATCCACCAAGTGGTTGTGTATTCCACACAAGGTGTCCGGCAGCCACAGATATTTGTCGCCAGTTGGTACCAGAATTTAAAGAAGTAAAACAAGGGCATTTTGTTGCATGTCACCTTTACGAGTAAAAGTGACGGCACAGAATATATATAGATTCTTTGAAGGGAGGAGATGCCACCTATAGGGATCAATTTAAGCAGTAAAAACTAAAAATTCTAACAAAATGATAGGGGGAAACAAACGTGAAGTTAAGAAAAAGCTTATGGCTATTTTTAGTCCTAACACTTGTAATGTCACTTTTCTTAGCAGCTTGTAGCGGTGGCGGCGAAGAAGCTGGCACTGA
>Ga0182742_1005389_pt1 | contig 10833 bp, 11 predicted proteins | sample eDN5th37CBELigMG_FD_128880 | JGI IMG/M metagenome (GOLD analysis project Ga0182742, IMG submission 128880) | Enriched Miracle-Growth compost microbial communities from Emeryville, California, USA - eDNA 5th pass 37_C BE-Lig MG (version 2)... ... | reverse complement strand
TTCTTAAGCTTTGATATTGTGGTGTTTCATTGGATTTTTCAACTTCACCGAATAACGAGTGGTCCCGAGGCGAATTGGTTGGAGCCTTTGTTTGTGATTGGGGGAACGGTTTTACTGTTAGAAGGGATTAGAAAAGAAAGAGCTGTAAGGATCAAAGATGAACATGGGTTGAATATGTAACAAAGGTTATAAAAGGACAGGAGTTATTTCCTGTCCTTTATAAAATCTTGTCATATTCCCTATTTATCTTCCCTTAATAAATACTCATTGTTATCATGATCGTAAAAAGTGAACATGGTACCAAACGGCATTCTTAACATTTCTCCTACTTTCACACCATTTTGGTTCATTTTCTCATATGCGGATTCAATATCAGTTGTGCTGAATAGAACGGATGGATGTGCCACTTTAGAAGGTTGTTGCTGTTCCATAGCTGATTTCGAATAAAGAATTAAAGTGGTAAATTCATCATCACTCGGACCTACCTCTATCCATTTCATATTGGGCCCCATTGGTTGTTCCATTTTTAAAACAAAACCAAGTTTATTTAACCAGAAGTCTTTTGCTTGTTCTTGGTCTTCTACATATACAGAAATTTTGCCAATTTTATTGATGATCATGTATATCTCCTTCTTATCCGTTGTTTTACCTATTTCTCAACTAAAAAAATAAAAGACAGAAGAATGCCCTGGTCTCTCACATGCCGGTTACTTGGCATTCACGTCTGGTTGATGAATCCCGAAGATGTTTCCTTCTGTATCCAGGTAATACCCCTGCCATGCCATGCCAGGAAGTGCGTGTTTGGGTAAGGCTACCTTGCCACCATTCTCTAGAATTTTCGCTTCAATGCTATCGTAATCTTCCACTCCCAATGTACAAGCATAGCCATTCATCGCTTGGTTTGGTTCTGGAGGTGGACCTTGACGTTGCATTAAGGCTCCGTTAATTCCAGGTTCACTTTCCGTGCCGGTCACAGCCCCAAAATAGGGCATGCCTGCATACTCACTCCAGTCTTGAAAGGTCCAGCCAAATACTTCTCCATAAAAATTGGTTGCTCGCTCCATGTTATCAACGTGAATTTCGAAATGAATGGGTCTGCCCATAATTTCCTCCTATTTTGGATGAAGTTTTTTGTCGAATCTATTATGTATTCTAGTGTAAATAAGGATACTCCTTCATTATTGTGACAAATAGACTAATTTATTCTTTTCTATGACTGCTCTAAAAAGTTTTTTAATCTATCCAAATCCTTCTCACAGGCTTTCTTAAAAGTCCCCGCTATCATTTTCCCAAAAAATTTGGTTAATCCTGTGAGTCCATTAATCTCTCCATTTAGTGTCACCTCTGTATGATTTTCAGTGGCAGATAATAATGTGTAAGTAAACACAAATTCTCCTTTACCCGTTGTCCCTTTTGTTCCATCACAACGCAACACGATTTTTTGAGGTTCGATGAGCTCGACCACCTCAAAATATTCAGTTGCCTCTTTTCCAAACATCTTTCTTGTTTCTTTCCACTGACTTCCCACGCGAATGGGACCTTCATCCAGTCGTTCAATTCCCACTAACCCTTGCATCCAGAGCTTAGCCGTATCCAGATCGAGTAACCCATTATAAGCAATTGATTGGGTTACCCGAATCGTCCTTTTTACTTCAAAACGAATACTCAAGTGAATCTCCTCCTTTCAAATCAAATGCGTATACCTATACATTCAACATATCAATGTCAAGTCCTTCATAGGTAAGTTTTTATTCCTACTATCGGTGTAAAATTGTATATTCAGAACTACTCCATTATACTAAAAATAGGAAATGTATAAATCTAACAAATACTATATTAAAAGGAGATCAGAAGGATGAAACTTGGCGCTTTTTCTATTAGTTTAAATGTAAAAGATATACATAAATCAAAGGAATTCTATTCCAAACTTGGGTTTGATGCACTTGGAGGGGATATTTCTCAAAATTGGCTTATCATGAAGAATGAAAGTTGTATCATAGGGCTTTTCCAAGGAATGTTTGAAAAGAACATCCTTACTTTTAATCCTGGATGGGATGAAAATGCACAAAATCTAGAATCCTTCACCGACGTAAGAGAAATTCAAAAAATGCTTGAAGAAAAAGGAATCCCTATTGTCTCTGGAGTGAATGAATCAAGTGAAGGGCCGGCACACTTTACGATTGAAGACCCAGATGGGAACCCTATTCTATTAGACCAACATAGATAAAAATAAAGAATGGCTCAGACCTTAAACACTCTGAGCCTTTTTCTAATAGGATTTTCCTATTTCGCTGTTTCCTCTACTACTGGCTTCCCCGTTTCGAGCAAAACTTTATTCACTCCTAAGAAAAAGGAAAGGATTAAAATCAAAATTCCCGTTCCAACCAATAACCATTCCACCTTGATCACATCTGCCATTGGGCCGAAAATGAGCATCCCGATTGGCATCATTGAAGTAGAAATCATTCCAAACACTCCAAAAATTCTTCCTAAATAGCTTTCATCTACTTTCTCCTGTAATAAAACGGTAGTTGGAGTATTGAAGATCGGCATGGCAATTCCGAAGATGGCCATGAAGAGTAAATACACCCAGAAAACTGGAACAATCCCTAGAGCAAGAGTACAGATCCCCATCAATAGACTTGCCAAGGTCATCGTATAAATTTTGTTTGGAAATCCGCCCCAAGAGGCAATGATCCCTCCTCCTGCCATCATTCCAACCGAGAATGCTATTTCAATCGCCGTTAGTCGCCAAACATCGTCGCCAAAACTTCGTGTGACTTGAAGCGGAGTCAAAAAGGCGGCCGGCGCCATCAAGATAAAGAATACGCCAAAGAACAGAAAGAACTGTTTCAAAAATGAGTTACTTTTTATATACGTGACACCTAGCTTAAAATCCTCGATATAGCTAGTTGGTTGTTGATCACTTGCTTTCTCATGAGCTGAGATTTTAAGGAAACCAAGCAAGGTGAAGATGGCAATTACTGCCGTAATCACATCGATAAAGAAAATCACTTCAAGTGTAGCCATTGTTAATAAGGCGGCACTTACCATGGGAGCGACAAACATAACGATGGCATGGAGACTCCCGTTTATTCCATTTACCTTTGTCAGGTTTTCTTTGGGAACGATTTGAGGCAAGATCGCCCCTACCGCGGGAGTTTGAATCCCCGTTCCTATGGCGCGGATCGCTGCCATCAGGAAGAGTAACCAAACAGCATTATATCCCGTTAAAAAAACAATGGCTAAGATTAATGTGGCTGTAGCAATTAAGCCATCTGATAAAATAATCAGGATTTTTCGGTTATAACGATCCGCCCACACTCCAGCAAAGGGTGACAAAATAAATGTAGGAACGAATCCACATATGATAAAAAGGGTCATCATCATTCCCGACTCTGTGTGTAAAGTGATATGCCACATCATCGCATATTGAACCAAGGCTGATCCAAACAACGAGATGGTTTGACTGCTTAAAAATAAGATAATGTTCTTTTTCCAATTTTCCGTTCTATGATTTTTTTCTAGAGTCATCTATGTACACCTTCTCTCCTTTTTAACGGGTATTACTCACTATTTCTATATAAGTATTTTTAGTTTACATAATAATATTATGGTAATTTTAATCCTTAATCATACCTCGTTGTTTCAAAACCATCTATTATGTCTTCTAATTCAGTCAAAAATGTAATATATACAGGACCTGGTATCCGTTCTGCAAATCTCTTAATCTCGGGTAACTCTTCTGCTTCCTCTACTGTTTCAGGCTTTTCAACCAGAAGGTTCCACCATATCTTTAATTCATCAAAAAATTTGTAAAAGTAACGTTCAAATCTCTCTGCCCATTCGGCTCCTTCATCGCCTTCTGTTTTTTGCATCATAGACCAAGCTTCAAGGGCAGTTTCAAAGTACTCATTCATTTTTTCCATATAAACACTCCTCGCTGTTTAGCAAATACAAACCATGTGTTAGTTTCTTTACTTGAGTTTATAATATTATGTAAGATTTGGTAAACTTATATTAAAAATATTGTAGGTGTACGTGATGAAAACCAAACAAGACATTCGTGAAGAAAAATGGAGTTATTTAACCGAACATAAATTAGGGAGATTCCCTTTTCCCTTACAAAATCGCATACCTAATTTCAAAGGGGCCGAAAAGGCGGCACATTTTGTCACGACGATGCCTGAGTATCAACAGGCCAATGTCATTAAAGTAAACCCAGACTCTCCCCAGCTGCCGATTCGTGCGCAAGCATTAAAGGACGGAAAAACCTTACTTGTACCTACCCCTAGACTAAAAGCGGGATTTATTTTGGTAAAGCCTGAATGGGTTCCAGCAGGTGAAGAGCGAAAAGCAGCCAGCCTCTCACATATCAAATCCTACGGCAAGGAAATCTCTCTTTCAGATATGCCTAGAATTGATTTGTTTTTTACTGGCTCTGTTGCCCTACATAGAGATGGTAGAAGAGTGGGAAAAGGAGAAGGCTATTCTGACCGTGAATATGCTATTATCAGAGAACTCGGTAATCCAGATATACCAATCATCGGAACGATTCATAGTGTTCAATTGACAGATCATGAAATCCCAAGAGATCCATATGACTTAACCGTTGATTGGATCGCCACGGAAAACGGTTTAATCCAGACCCATTCCCCTTATAAAAAACCAAGTGGGATTCAATGGGAACTTGTTACGGAAGAGGAATTAGAGGAAATGCCTGTTTTACGGGAGATTCGGGAATTAACAGGAAAGTAAAGAATTGCATAAAATAGACTACAACCCTCTGAATGCTAGTAACGTTTCAGAGGGTTGTTTAGCAAAAAATGGAATTTAATCACTTTGAGGTTTTTTATTAGTGGGTCAAGGTAATGAAGGTTATTGCTTCTCGTTTATTATCTCAAGTACATGTTGATGTTGCTTTTGAACCGAAGATACATGTTTGATTTCACTGCTTAAATCTGTTTTTACTTCTTCAAGCTTTTTCATAAGACTTCCATAATAAAAAGCTACCTCTTTTCTCATCTCTGTCTGTTCTCCTATTAATCCACCAATTTCCTTTCTCATCTCTCCCTGCTCTTCTCTCATTTCTGCTTGATCAGCTTTCATTCCTGCAAGTTCTATTTTCATTTCTGCTTGATCAGCTTTCATTCCTGCAAGTTCTATTTTCATTTCTGTTTGATCAGCTTTCATTCCTGCAAGTTCTATTTTCATTTCTACTTGATCAGCTTTCATTTCTGCAAGTTCTATTTTCATTTCTGCTTGATCAGCTTTCATTTCTGATAGCTCTATTTTCATCTCTGCTTGATCAGCTTTCATTTCTGATAGCTCTATTTTCATCTCTGCCTGATCTATCTTGATGTCATGAATGTCTTTCCTCATGTCTAATTGGCTGTTTTCAACCGCTTGGAGCTTATTAAGTATTTGTTGTAGCATTTGTTCCATCTTTCTCACCTCCCTATCATGTAACTACATTATACTTCACGGATAAGTTTTATACCATTAGCTTGCTAGTGCAAGATGTGACCGGTTATTGAATTCCCACCTCAAAAAAAAAGACCCCTGGAGGTCTACGAAAACGCGTATTTTTTCAGGGGTCCTTTTATAGCTACTAATTTTTTGATAATCTCTCGAATTCAACCTGTGGAGCTAGGACGTCACTTACTTTCTCAACGACTATCGTTTTATCCACTTTGAATACCGCCGATCCCTTAATATCTTCAGAAGATGCGCCTATATTGATTTTATAGGTTCCTTTTTCGAGTATCCAAGAGGAGGACTCTTCGTCAAAAGAGGCTAAGTCTTTTGCATCGAGTTTAAAGGTAAGTTCTTCTTTTTCACCAGGTTGTAGTTCTTTTGTTTTCGCAAAATCTTTTAATTCTAGCTCAGGTTTTTCAAGCTTTCCATCCGGAGCGTTTACATAGAGTTGAACGGCTTCTCTTCCGGACGTTTTTCCGGTGTTTTTCACCGTAGCTGTGACTTTAAATTCCCCATCGAATTTCTTTCCTTCTGTCAATTTTATACCACTATAATTGAACTTTGTATAAGACAATCCATAGCCGAACTCATAGGCCGGGTTGACGTCAAAGGTTGTATAGTATCTGTATCCAACATAGATATCCTCTTCATACGGGAAACCATCTGCTGATCCAGGGAAACGGTCCGCATATGGAAGATCCTCATAGTCTTTCGGGAAGGTCTGCGCCAATTTTCCGGAAGGATTCACTTTCCCAGTCAGGATGTCTGCCACCGCGTTTCCAAGTTCTTGTCCCGGTTGCCAAGAAAGCAGGATTCCATCTACTTGATCTTTCCAGCTTTCCGTCTCAATTGGACCTTCAACCGTCAACACTGCAATGACTTTTTTACCTTGCTCTCGGTAAGCTTTAGACACTTGTTCTACCATTTGCTTCTGAGAATCAGAGAGATAGAAGTCTTCTTTTGCCCGGTCGGTCGCATAGGAGCCAGGAGCTGTTCCAATGACCACAATACCAACATCTGTATTTTTTGCTGCTTCAATAACGTCTTGGCTGATGTCCATTTCGGGTAACTTCGGTCCAACAGATCCAAAAGTTCCAGGCGTACCCTTGTATTCATCTTTGGTTCTCATTTCGGCAACATATTGATCATTCTTCTGAATCAACTCTTCATTGAGTGTAAAGCCTGCATTACGGAGTCCTTCAGCAACTCCCACATGGTAAGGCGCATACACTAGGGCGCTTCCCCTGCCACCCGTATTGATTTCACTTACTGGTACCCCGAATAAGGAAACACTTTGCTTATTGCTAATTGGCAAGGCCGCTTTTTTATTTTCAAGAAGAACCATTCCATCTGCAGCTGCTTTTCTTGAAATCTTGGCATTTTCCGTAAGATTCGGTTCATTCGTAGCCGTTTCCCCTTTAAATGTGCGTGTATTGACCACTATTTTTAGAATTTCCTTAATATTTCGGTCAAGAATGGCTTCATCTAGAATTCCGCTATTTACGGCATCCATGATTCTTTGTGACTGTGCAGCACTTCCTGGCATTAAGAGGTTTGTCCCCGCTTCCATCTGCTTGGCAATATCTCTAAGGCCGAACTCCCAGTCTGTCATGGCGAACCCTGTAAAGCCAAAGTCATTCCTTAACACATCGGTTAAGAGTTCTTTATTTTCAGTCGCATACGTTCCGTTGATCATGTTGTAAGAATCCATAATCGACCATGGATCAGATTCTTTTACCGTAATCTCGAACCCTTTAAGATAAATTTCCCTGAGGGCACGCTGGCTAACGACCATATTTCCATTGTTGTTGGTCCGCTGATTAAAGGCGGCAAAATGTTTGATCGTTGTTCCCACTCCGTTATCTTCCACCCCATTAACAAACGAACTGGCCATTTCTCCTGTGACCACTGGATCTTCGGAAAAGTATTCAAAGTTTCTGCCGTTAAGAAGGTAACTTTGAATATTCATTCCAGGGGCAAGTAGAAGGTCAATTCCGAACGCTTTCAATTCCTGACTCGTCGCCTCTCCGACCTCATTCGCTAACTCCTTGTCCCATGAGGAACCAAGGACGGTTGGTGAAGGGAATTTTGTAGCATAATAGGTTTTATTGTCATCTGTTCTTGTCGGAGAGATTCGGACACCCATTGGTCCATCTGCCATCACGATAGCAGGAATGCCTAAACGTTCAATTTCCTGTGTCTGACCAGCTGCCCCTGGTACCTTTGTAGACTGACCGCCGATGACTTCTCCGTTTTCAGATACCAAGCCACCTTTATTTCCTCCTACAACCATAAATGCCTTCTCCTGAAGTGTCATCGCTGCAATAACTGCATCAATCGACTTTTCATCCACTAGTTTAGGCGTAGCCGCAATGACGGAAGATTGTACCGTTGTGGTAGTATTCTCAGCTGCACTTATGGTTATGGTTGAGAATCCCGATAATGCAACCGTTGATGCCATGGCCAATGCTAATAACTTTTTTCTTTTGTTTTTCTTTAGCTTCTTTAACATGTTTACCCCCACTCACCCTTCGTCTTTTCAAAGTTTTATTAAAGCGCTTACATTAAGCTTAAAGAAAATCAGAATATTCCGTGGATGATTGTTCTGTATTTTTTTAGTTGTATCTGGAATTATTTATTGTTCTGTATTTTACTTTTAGCAAACTAGTCCTATCTATTCACTACTAAATCATCATAGAATAGAAATAAGCTGCAAAGTATACCAAAAAACCTCTAGCCAAAGGTAGAGGTTGAATTCGGAATCCATCTATTCTTATCCCTTTATGAAGCTGGTGAAATCAAACTCAACAGCGTTTTCTAATTTAGTTACTTATAAAAAAATACCCTATTTCAAGGCATCTTTAAACTCACTACAAGGGCTAAAAACAGCATATCTGGTTGCTGGTATAATAATCTCTTCCCCCGTTTTCGGGTTTCTACCTTTTCTCTGCGCTCGTTCACGAGTTTCAAAGTTTCCAAAGCCTAATAATTGTACCTGGTGTCCATCAGCTAATGAAGTGGAAATGTGATCTATGATAATATCTACTACTTTTCTTGAGTGCTTTCTTGGTATGTCACATCTCTTCGCTATCGAGTAGATTAAATCCGTTTTGTTCATATGATGTACCTCTATTAATCATATTCTAGCAATTCTTGAATTGCTTACTGATAGTTTTAACATACGCGTACTCCGTTACGCAAGGAATAAGTAGTTTAACGGATTAACGGATTACAGGAATGATACAAAAAAATAGGCTGCCAAAGCAGCCTACATGTGTACGATTTTATACCATCAAATATTTGTGGACTTCACTAGCCACTTCTCTGCCTTCGTTGATTGCCCAAACGATTAAGCTTTGTCCTCTTCTAGCATCACCAGCTGCGAACACGCCTTCTACATTTGTTTTGTAATCACCTTTTGCAGCTTTAATCTTTTGATTAACCGATTCTACTCCGAATTGGTTTAACAAAGGCATCTCAGTTCCCTCAAAGCCGATTGCGATAAACACAAACTGAGCTGGCCATACTTTTTCCGTGCCTGGTATTTCTTTAAAATAAAAACGTCCGTTCTCATCTTTAAGTTTTTCCATTTGAATTGTGTGAAGCTCTTTCAAATTCCCATTCTCATCAGCAACGATTTTCTTAGTTTGAATGGAATATTGACGTGGATCTTCTCCAAATTTCGCTTCTGCTTCCTTATACGCATAATCCATCGTATACACATTTGGATACGCAGGCCAAAGGTTATCAGATGTACGTTCCGCTGGCAATTGTGGGTGTTTCCCAAACTGAACGACGCTGCGGCACTTTTGTCGAAGAGCGGTTGCGACACAATCCGCACCAGTGTCCCCACCACCGATCACGATGACATCTTTGCCTTCCACGTCGATGAAGTTCCCGTCTTCAAAATTAGAATCTAGTAAACTTTTGGTTGCTAGAGTCAAATAATCCATTGCAAAGTGAATGCCCTTTGCTTCACGGCCTTCAATGACTAGATCGCGCTGTCTTTGCGCCCCTGTACATAGGATGACCGAATCGAATTGTTCTTGAAGTTCGGAAGCTTGAATATCTTTGCCTACTTCCGTATTTGTTACGAAGTCGATTCCTTCTTGCGTTAATAATCGAATGCGGCGTTCAACCACTTCTTTTTCAAGCTTCATGTTTGGAATACCGTACATGAGCAAACCTCCCGGACGGTCAGCACGCTCAAACACAGTCACCGAGTGACCGGCTTGATTCAATTGATCGGCTGCTGCTAAACCAGCAGGACCCGAACCAATGATCGCCACTTTCTTTCCAGAGCGAGAGGAAGGAATTCGCGGTGTAATCCATCCGTTTTCAAATCCTTTATCGATAATCGCTTGTTCAATATTTTTAATCGTAACTGCCGGGTCGTAAAGGGCCACAGTACAAGAACCTTCACAAGGTGCCGGACATACTCTCCCTGTAAACTCTGGGAAATTATTGGTTTTTAACAAGCGATCTAGCGCTTCTTTCCAACGGCCTTTATACACAAGATCATTCCACTCAGGAATCAAGTTATGAATCGGACACCCAGAAGTAGCTCCCCCAATTTCCATACCGATATGACAGAAGGGAGTGGCGCAGTCCATACACCGCGCCCCCTGTGTACTTAATTTCTCATCAGAAATAGGAAGTTTATGTTCTTTCCAATCGTTTAGTCTTTGTAATGGATCTCTTTCTGCTGCTTTTTCACGAGCATATTCCATAAATCCTGTTGCTTTTCCCATGTTTTTTACTCCCCTTTCTTAGCGGATGGCAGCTTCCTGCTGTTTCGATGGTTTTGATGTTGCTCCGGAATTCGCTAAAAAGGCGCTCATGACGGCTTCTTCTTCCGATAATCCTGCTAGTTTTTGCTCGTCGATCAAAGTGATCATTCGTTTATAATCTTTTGGAATGACTTTGACAAATTTTCTGACACATTTTGCCCAGTCTTCTAGAATACAACTCGCCTTCACACTCTCTGTGTAGCGGTAATGGTTTTGTATTAATGTTTTTAGCTCATCCTGTTCAGCAGGAGAGGATACTGCCTCAAATTCAATCATTTCTTGGTTAGATAGATTCTTAAATGCTTTCTCGTCTTCTGTATAAATGTAAGCAATTCCACCGGACATACCAGCTCCGAAGTTTTTACCCACATCTCCTAAAACTACAACACGTCCGCCTGTCATATATTCACAGCCGTGGTCACCAATTCCTTCTACGACTACATGTACGCCACTATTACGAACAGCAAAACGTTCTCCGGCACGTCCGTTGATATACGCTTCACCACTAGTAGCACCAATAAAGGCAACATTTCCTGCGATAACATTTTCGCCTGATGTAAGCTTT
>Ga0182742_1005388_pt1 | contig 10833 bp, 10 predicted proteins | sample eDN5th37CBELigMG_FD_128880 | JGI IMG/M metagenome (GOLD analysis project Ga0182742, IMG submission 128880) | Enriched Miracle-Growth compost microbial communities from Emeryville, California, USA - eDNA 5th pass 37_C BE-Lig MG (version 2)... ... | reverse complement strand
GATGCGGGCGGCGAGGGCCAAGGTGTGGGCGGGGAGCTCGTCGTCGGGCACGACCTCGTCGGCGAGGCCCAGGGTGACGGCCTCGCGGCCCTCCACGAGCCGGCCGGTCCACAGCAGCTCCTTGGTCTTCGCTGCGCCGATGCGCAGCGGCCAGAAGCCGAGGGTGGGCGGCAGCGCGAACTCGCGCGCCTCGGGCATGCCGAAGCGGGCGCTCTCCCCGCAGATGACGAGGTCGCAGCACCCGGCGATCTCGTTGGCGATGCCCAGGCAGTAGCCGTGGACCTGCGCGACGAGCGGCTTGGGCACCGACCACAGGTGCAGCCACGACGTGACGCGGCCGCGGTTCAGCACCATGTCGACGGGGGCGTGGCGGACCGACCCTCCCCCGCCGAGCCCCGCGCCCGGCGCGGCGGCGCCCTTCGCGTCGCCGTCGCCGTCGCCGTCGCCGTCGCCGTCGCCGTCGGCCTGCGCGGCCGGCTTCAGGTCGGCGCCAGAGCAGAAGGCGCGGCCGGCGCCGGCCAGCACGACGACGTGCGTGCCGGGATCGTCGACCGCGTCGTCGACAGCCGCGAAGAAGGCCGCCGTCATCGGCGCGTCCATGGCGTTGAGCTTCTCCGGTCGGTGCAGCACGATGCGCCGCACCGCGCCGTGCTGCTCCACCAAGATCGGGCCCTCGGTCACGGCGCGGCGTCCAGCGCGGCGGGATCGAAGCGGAAGATCTCCATGGCGTTCTCGCGGAAGACCTTGCGGGCGACGTCCGGCGGCAGCGAGGCGGCCATCTCCGCGACCACCTTGCGCGAGTGCGGGTAGGTGCCCTCCTCGTGCGGGAAGTCGTTGCCCCACATGAGCGCGTCGGCGCCGGTGAACTGCAGGTTGTGCAGGCCCACGTTGTCCACCTGGAAGGTGGCGTGCAGCTGGCGGCGCATGTAGTGGCTGGGCGGGTTGGGGAGGTCGGGGTACACCGTGGCGTGCCCGCGCGCACTCGTCTTGAACTCGTCGTAGCGGCGGAAGGCGGCGTCGTAGTAGTCGGCCGTCTCCATCGCCGGCGCGAGCCAGCCGACGTTGAACTCCACGAACACCACGTGGATGCCAGGGTGGCGGGCCAGCACCCCCGACGTGGCCAGCATGGTGGCGACGCGCGGCCCCATGCCCTGCGTCGACACGAGGTTGGTCACCGTGGCGCCCGGGCCGCGGTACCAGACCATGTCGTGCCCGGTGCCCTGGTGCATGACCACCGGCAGCTCGGTGCGCTCGATGAGCTCCCACAACGGGTCCCAGTCCTTGTGGTTCCACATCGGCCGCGCGATGGCCGGGAGCATGATCGCGCCGAGGCCGAGCTCGGCCACGAAGGTGACCTCGTCGAGCGCCTGCTGCACGGTCCAGGTGGGGATGAGACCCGCGCAGCAGAAGCGCGGCGAGTGCTTGTGCAGCTGGTGGTAGATCCACTCGTTGTAGATGCGGCAGCTGGCCTGGCCGCCGGCCGGGTCCTCCAGCATCCACACGTAGAGCCCGATGCTCGGGAAGATGCACTCGGCCTCCACGCCGTCCTCGCGCTGGACGGCGCGGCGCTCGCTCGGCTCGAGCACGCGCAGGCGCTCCGCTTCCTCCTGCATCGACTTCTGGAAGATGTGGCGTCCATCGAGGACGAGGTTCCACCCGCCGTCCTCACCGGCTTCGATGCCCCGCATCGCCTGCTCGCGCAGCGACGGCGGCAGGTTCGTGGACCACAGATCCCGCGGCTCGTTCACGTGCGAGTCGGCCGAGATGAAGCCGATCTCGCTGATGGGTGTGCTCATGACGTACCCCCGGCGCCAGCGCGTTCCGAACCCCGAACCGTCAGTATCGTCCAGCCCGGACGACCCTGCAAAGGCCCTTCGCGCCTCGTGCAACCGCCCTTCCCGGCTCGCGGGGAGGCCGGTCGGGCCGGGCTCAGAGCGAGACGGTGGTGTTGGCGAAGGAGAAGCCGTGCGCCTTGGCCACGGTGAGGCGCCACTGCTCGTCGCCCGCCTCGGCGGGGCGGAGCCGGCCCCGCAGGATGGCCCCCCGGATCCCGACGTAGCTCTCGAAGCGGTCGGCCACCAGGCAGGCGGGCGCGGGGTCCATGGCGGGCAGCGCGCCGGCGGGCACGGTGACCTCGACGTCGCCCTGCACGTGGCCGCCGGCGATCCACGCCGGGACGGCCCGCAGGCGCCCCTGCTCGTCCTCCAGGCAGAGCCCCGCCCAACGCGGCTCGGCCAGGAAGGCCTCCAGCTCGGCCGGCTCCATGCGCGCGGGCCCACCGCGCCGCGGGGCGCTCATCGCCGGCCCTCCTCGATGCGCACGGCGTCCGGTTCGTCGAGCCTCACCCGCAGGAGGATGCGCTTGCCCTCCAGCGTGCGCTGCCGGACGAGGGGGCCGACGGTGTCGGGGACGCGCCCGTCGGCCGTGCGCGGCGCCGGTGGGAACACCCGGTCGAGCTCGGCCTCGGTGGGCTGCCAGACCGCGGCCGTGCCGGTCATGCTGATCCACCGCACCAGCTCGCCGCCGTCGGGCGCCGGCGCAGCGGTGAAGGAGAGCAGCGCCACGCGCGGGTCGCGTTCGATGTGGCGGACCTTGGCGCTCTTGCGGTACGTGGAGAACACGATGTCGGCCCCATCGCGCGAGGAGATCATCATCGGGTAGCCGATCGGGTGGCCGTCGGCGTCGCGGCAGAAGAGCGTGATGTCGCGGTGCCCGTCGAGCTGCGCGGCGACGTCGGGCGGGAGGGCGGCGCTCATGGGTCCCTCCGCTCGGCCGGGACGGGCGCCACGTCGAGGAGCTGGTACCGGAAGAACTCGCCGTCGGCCCAGCGCTCGGTGCCCGGGTACCAGCCGACCCGGCCCGTCGCCGGCACGCTCAAGCCTGCGAACGTGGTGCGACCCGTGGCGACGAGGCCGAAGGGGTGCAGGCCGAAAGTGCCGTCGCCGTTGGGGTCGCCCCAGCGCTCGAAGGTGGCGGAGAGCAGGCCCCCGGCGCTGTCGATCTCGAAGCGGCCGGTGACCTCGACGTCGCCGACCCGGTAGGTGGCGGCGATGTGCCGGTCGTCGTCGGCCTCCCACCGGACCCCGAAGCGCGGCAGCAGCGTGGTGGGCACCCACACCGCCTCCGCGGCGCACCGCCCGGCCGCGCTGAGGGTGACGTCGGCACCTTCGCCGTGGGCCACCCGCACGAGGCCGAGGAGCTTCCAGTCGAGCGCGCCCTCGCCGGCCGCGTAGTGGTCCGCGCCGGCGATCACCCCGGCGACGCGGGCCTCCCACACGAAGCCTTCGTGCGGCGCCAACGTCTCCCGGGCCCGGAAGGGCAGCCAGCGCCGGCCGAGGCGGAGCTGGCCCCGCATGGTGACGCGCACGGCGCGGCTGATCGGCGTCCCTGGCGCCACGGCGGCCCGCAGGTAGCGCCGGACGGGCTCGGGCAAGCCGGTCAGCTCGGCGTCGTCGAAGAGGGCGTCGAGCGCCGGTCTCGCCAGCTGCGCGTCGAGGTCCGTGACGGGGCTCGTCGTCGCGGGCGTCATGGCAGCGACGGTACCTCCGCAGGCGCGACCGCACCCGGCTCATCGCGCTCAGCGCGCGCTACCGTCGCCGCAGCCGGGTCGGGAGGCAGGCCGGCAGGGCGATCCAGGGGGCGCAGCATGACGACGTTCGCACTGATCCACGGGGGCGCTCATGGCAGCTGGTGCTGGGAGCTCGTCGTCCCCATGCTCGAAGCCCGGGGGCACCGCGTGGTGACGTCGGACCTCCCGTTCGAGGACGGTGCCGGCGCCCGCGAGTGGGCCGCCACCGTCATCGCCGACCTCGAGGCTGCCGGTGCGGACCCCGCCGACGTCGTCCTCGTCGGCCACTCCATGTCGGGCATGGCGCTCCCGGTCATCGCGTCGAAGCTGCCGGTGCGGCGCATGGTGTTCCTCGGGGCCATGGTCCCGGTGCCCGGCCGCGTGTACGCCGAGTACCTGGCCGAGGAGCCGGGCGCGGTGACGTTCCGCAACGAGCCGGCCGACGGCGAGGTGGGCGCCGCTGGGCTCACCTGGGAGGCCGCCCGGGCGGGCTTCTACCAGGACTGCGACGAGGCCGTGGCCCGCCGGGCGTGGGAGCGCCTGCGGCCATCGAACGTCTCCGTGTTCACCGAGCGGTGCCCGATCGACACCTGGCCCGACGTGCCGTCCACCTCCATCGTGATGACGGAGGACGCCGCCGTGGGACCCGACTGGTCGCGCCGGGTCGCCCGCGAGCGCCTGGGTGCCGAGCTCATCGAGCTGCCCGGGGGCCACTCGCCCTTCTACTCGCGGCCCGCCGAGCTGGTCGACGTGCTGGTGGGGCTGTGAGCCCAGGGCATGGTTGAGGTCCTCGACGCCGACGTCGCGGAGGTCGAGGCGCTGGCCGACGTGGCGGCCCGCACGTTCCCGCTGGCCTGCCCGCCGTCGCTGCCCACCGAGGACATCGCCGCCTTCATCGCCGCCAACCTGTCACGGGAGAGCTTCACCGCGTACCTGGCCGACCCGGACCGGCGGATCCTCGTGGCGCGCGACAGCGGAGGTCCGATCCTCGGGTACGCCATGGTGGTGCGCGGCGTCCTCGACGATGCCGACGTGCAGCGGGCCGTGCCCGACCGGCCCGCCGTGGAGCTGTCGAAGATGTACGCCCTCCCTGAGGTCCACGGCTCAGGCGTCGCGGCCGCGCTGATGGAGCGCTCGCTGCAGCTGGCCGGCGAGCTCGACGCCCGCTGCGTGTGGCTGGGCGTGAACCAGGAGAACCTTCGGGCGCAGCGCTTCTACGCCAAGCACGGGTTCGCCGTCACCGGCACGAAGACGTTCCACGTGGGCAGCCGCGTCGAGCACGACTACGTGATGGTCCGCGCCCTCGACGTCACGAACCCTTCTTGATGTAGACGCCCTCGAGGAACGGCCCGGGTGCGGTGGCCGCGGTGAGGCCCACGGTGCCGGGCTCGAGGCCCACGACCCGCTCGTTGTACAGGTAGGCCGCCGGCTGCGTGAGCACCGGCATGTCGAGGAACTGCTCCATGATGTTGCGCTGCAGGTTCTCCCAGCGCTCCGCGAGCTCGTCGTCGCTGAGGTCGCCGGCGACGATGGCGTCGGCGTCGGCCCGCAGGTCGGGGTGCGCACCCTCCGGCTCGGGGCACATGCTGGTCGGTCCCACGGGTCCGAGCAGCTGGGCCTGCGTCACCTTGGCGATGCCCGGGAAGGTGTTGGCCACCACGTAGCCGCCGCCGGTGCTCTCGTTGATGGTGGTGTTGGGCGTCTGGCCGGGCGGGAAGGCCCGCAGCTCGACGTCGATGCCCACCTCGGCCAGCTGCGCCTGGATGACCTCGGCGATCTTCTGCTGCGTCGGCACGTTGTACATGCCGAGGTGCACCTTGGTGCCCTCGAAGCCGTTCTCCTCGATGATCTGACGGGCCCGCTCCACGTCGCCGTCGGGATCGATGAGGTCGGGCACCGCGAAGCGGTGGCCCTCGGGCCAGAGGCTCGGCATGACCTCGGCGTTGCCGCCCATCACACCCGCGTTCATGTCCTCCTGGTTGATGGCGAGGTAGAAGGCCTCGCGGAAGAGCGGGTCGTCGAACGGCGGCACGGTGAGGCACTGCACCACGTGGTAGTGCGCCTCGTTGTTGGTGACCAGCGTGCCGAACCCGCCGCTCCTCGCCGTCTCCTCGAGCTGGTTCGGCGTCGTCGCGATCAGGTCGACCTGGTCGGCGCGCAGCGCGTTGAGGGTGGCGGCGCCGCCGGGCACCTCGATGAACTCGATGGTCTTGATGAGGTAGTCGTCGGCGCGGAAGAAGCCCTCGTACTTCTCGAGGCGCAGCAGCGTGCGGTCCTGGTAGTGGACCACCTTGTACGGGCCGGCGCCCGCGGGCATGGCCGGGTCGTATCCCGGCGCAGCCGCGTGGCTGAAGGTCTGCGTCATGAGCGCCGGCATCATCCCCGCCACCGGCTCCTTCATCGTGAAGGTGAGCTGGGTGGGGCTGTCGACGGTGATGGTGTCGATCTGGCGCGCCGTGCCGCCGACGAACGCCGGCTCGGAACCGGCCAGCTTGGCCTCGTAGGTGTCCTTCAGCGCCTGCGCGTCGTAGGGCTGGCCGTCGTGGAAGGTGACGCCCTCCCGCAGCTTCAGGACGAAGGTGGTGGCGTCGGGGATCTCCCAACCCTCCGCCAGGAACGGCTTGATCTCGCCGTCGCGGTCGAGGAACAGCGGCGTGCCGAGGTGCAGGTAGGCGATGCCGTCGTAGGACAGGTGGGCGCCCTTGGCCGGGTCGATGTTGTAACCGCCCGCGATGTTGAAGTTGGTGGCGATCCGCAGCACGCCCTCGGGATCGGCGTCGTCCGGCAGCGCGCCGGCGGAGGCCGACGTGCCCGTCGAGCCGCCGGTCGTGCCCGGGGCGCTGGTGCCGGCCGAGCCGCCGTCGTCGTCACCGCAGGCCGCAACGAGCAGCGCCGGCACCGCCAGCAGGCCGAGCAGCCGGAGCCGCGCGCGCGTGGTTCGTGCGTGCATCGGGGATCCCCTCCTCCCGCCGTGGGGGCCGGCGGGCCAGTGCCTTGTCGTCGCCTTGTCGTCCGCCGTCGTGACGGCCCCCCGGGCGGTCGGCCCGGGGGAGGACCAGGAGCCTGTCACGACTGTCACATCGGGGCAAGCACCCGGCCGGGCCGCCCACCGGCGCGCCCACCTAACCTGCCCCGCCACGACGAGGAGGGGCGCGGTGCCGTCTGACGGGAGCAACGAGCGGACCGGGGTCATCGGTGCGGGCGTGATGGGCGCCGGCATCGCCCAGGTGCTGGCGGTGGCCGGCTGCGAGGTCGTGCTGCACGACGTCGACGCCGACGCGCTGGCCCGGGCCGAGCAGGAGGTGCGCCGCGGGCGCTACGGCCTCGAGGCCACCGTCGCCCGGGGCACGCTCACGGAGGACGCCGCCACGGCCGCGCTGACCCGCCTGCGCGCCACCACCGAGCTGGCCGAGGCCGCCGCCACGGACCTCGTGCTCGAAGCCGTGCCGGAGCGGCTCGACCTGAAGCTGGGGGTGTTCCGCGAGCTCGACCGGCTCGCGCCGGCCGGCACCATCCTGGCCTCCAACTCGAGCGGGCTCCCGATCGCGGCGCTGGCGGCGGCCACCGAACGGCCGGAGCTCGTCATCGGCTGGCACTGGGCGTCGCCGCCCGTCGTCATGCGCCTGGCGGAGATCGTGCGCACGCCGAAGACCTCAGAGGCGACCGTGGCCCGGGTGCGCGAGCTGGCCACCCGCGCCGGCAAGCGGCCGGTGGTCGTGCAGGACCACCCCGCGGTCTGGGGCTACGTCGCCAACCGCGTGTACGCCGCGGCGCGGGCCGAGGCGCAGGCCGTCGTGGACGCGGGCATCGCCACCGCCGAAGAGGTCGACCAGCTCATGGTCGACGCCTTCCGCTGGCCGGTCGGCCCCTTCGGCATGGTGCGCGGCGCCACCTCCGGCTGGAAGGGTGGCAACGAAGCGGGCTAGTCGCGCTTGATGTAGACGCCTTCCAGGAAGGGCCCGGGCGCCGTGGCCGCGGTGAGCCCCACGGTGCCGGGCTGCAGGCCGGCGACCCGCTTGTTGTAGAGGTAGGCAGCGGGTTGCGTGAGCATCGGCATGTCGAGGAACTGCCGCATGATGTTCGTCTGCAGGTTCCGCCACCGCTCCTCGAGCTCGTCGTCGGTCAGGTCACCGGCGACGATGGCGTCGGCGTCGGCCCGCAGGTCGGGGTGCGCGTCGGGCGCCTCGGGGCACATGCTGCTCGGACCGGGCGCAGCCAGCAGCGCCGACTGCGTCACCTTGGTGATCCCCGGGAAGGTGTTGGCCACGACGTAGCCCCCGCCGGAGTCCGGGGTGATCGTGCTGTTGGGCAGCTGGCCGGGCGGGAACGGGATGAGCTCCGCCTCGATGCCTACCTCCGCCACCTGGGCCTGCAGCACCTCCGCGATGCGCTGCTGGGTCGGCACGTTGTACATGCCGATCCGCACGCGCGTGCCGGCGAAGCCGTTCTCCTCCACGATCTGCCGGGCCCGCTCGATGTCGCCCTCGGGGTTGATGAGGCCGGGCACGTTGAAGCGGTGACCCGAGGGCCACAGGCTCTCCATCGGCTCGGCGTTGCCGCCCATCACACCGGCGTTCATCTCCTCCTGGTTGATGGCCAGGTAGAAGGCCTCCCGGAACAGCGGGTTGTCGAACGGCGGAGCCGTGAGGCACTGCACGAAGTGGTAGTGGGCCTCGTTGTTGGTGACGACGATGCCGAAATCGCCGCTGGCCGCCGTCTCCTGCAGCTGGTTCGGCGACGACGAGACGAGGTCGACCTGGTCGGCGCGCAGCGCGTTCAAGGTGGCCGCCCCGCCCGGGACCTCGATGAACTCGATGGTCTTCAAGTAGAAGTCGTCGGCGCGGAAGAAGCCGTCCCACTTCTCCAGCCGCAGCAACGTGCGGTCCTGGTAGTGGACCACCTTGTACGGACCGGCACCGACCGGCATGGCCGGGTCGTAGCCGGGCGCGGCGGCGTGGCCGAAGGTCTGCGTGAGGATCGACGGCATCATGCCCGCGCTCGGCGTCTTCATCTTGAAGGTCAGCTGCGTCGGGCTGTCGACGGTCATGGTGTCGATCTGCCGCCACGGCCCGCCGAGGAACGCCGTCTCCGAGCTGGCCAGCTTGGCCTCGTAGGTGTCCTTCAGCGTCTGCGCGTCGTAGGGCTGGCCGTCCTGGAACGTGAGCCCCTCACGCAGCTTCAGCACGAAGGTGGTGGCGTCGGGGATCTCCCAGCCCTCCGCCAGGTAGGGCTTGATCTCGCCGTCGCGGTCGAGGAACAGCGGCGTGCCGAGCAGCAGGTAGGAGATGGCGTCGTAGGAGATCGACGCGCCCTTGGCGGGATCGATGTTGTAGCCGCCCGCGATGTTGAAGTTGGTGGCGATGCGCAGCACGCCTTCGGGATCGGCGTCCTCGGGCGGCCCCGACGTGTCGTCCCCACCGGTGTCGTCCCCGCCGGTGTCGCCGCCGCTGGTGGCCGTCGTCGGGCCGGGCGCCGTCGTGGACGGCGAGGCGGCGTCGTCGCCACCGCCGTCGTCGTCGCCGCACGCCACGGCGAGGAGCGCCATCGCCACCAGGACCGCCGCCAACCTCCCGGGACCGCGGCGGCGACGGCGGCCTCCCCGGTCAGGACGCGCGCCGTGATGGATCTGTTGGCTCTTCGTCATGTCGGTGCAACCCCCCAGTCGCACGCCCCCCTGGCCCACGTCGCCGCAGGCGCCACGAGCGTTTCATGCGCTGGGCCGCGACGCAAGGGACCCCGCCCGCGAGCGCGGGGTCCCTTGCGTCGGCGCGCCGGCGGGCGGCGCGCTACTCGTAGGGCTCGCGGTAGTGCGACTCCTCGAGCGGCACCAGCTCGCTGATCAGCTCGGCGGGCGGCACGCCGTCGTAGGGCCGCTCCGAGCGTGACGCCATGATGCCCTCGCGCTGGCGGAGCCGGTACATGCTCTCGCGGCGGCCCGAGTAGCTCGGCGGCTGGCGGATCATCCACACGATGCCCTCGGCGGCCACCTCCGTCGGCTCCCACGTCGAGCGGTCGACGCCTTCGGTGTTGGCCACGAAGCCCTCCGACGCCACGGGCACATCGATCCGGAACACGTTGACGGCGATCTGGTCGTGCTGCAGCTGCTTGGCCACGTCGACGCTCAGCCGTTCGAGAGCGATCTTGGAGATGCCGTAGCTCATGTTGTCGCCGTACGGGTAGAGCGCCGCGGCCGACGACACGTTGACGATCGACCCGCCGCCCCGGGCCCTCATGTGGGGCACGGCCTGCCGGATGGCGAGGAACGGCGCCCGGAAGTTCACGTTCATCATCAGGTCGTGGCGGTGCATCGGGACGTTGAGGTCGCCGATGAACGTGACCGCGGCGTTGTTCACGAGGATGTCGATGCCGCCGAGCTCGGCCACCGTGCGCTCGACCATGGCGACCACCTCGTCGTCCTTGGCCAGGTTGGTCGGCACGGCGATGGCCCGCCCGCCCGCTTCCTGGATGCGTGCGACGGTGTCGTCGAGCGTGCCGGGGGTCCGCTGTGGCGCGTCCTGCGTCGAGCGGGCCGCGCAGGCCACGGCGCACCCCGCCTGGCCGAGGGCCACGGCGACCGCCGCGCCCACCCCGCGACTGGCCCCCGTGACGAGGGCGACCTTGCCTTCGAGCTCCATGGGTTCTCGCTCCCTGTCGTGGTCGGTGGTTCGAGTCCTCAGCCGCCGCCCGAGGCCGGCAACTCCTCGATGGCGTCCGGCGCCCACCCTGCCGCACCGAGCGCCGCTCGCGTGTGCTCAACGAACGCCGGGGCCGAGCGCGTCGACCGCGGCGTGCCGTAGCGTGGCGGGACGTGCCGCCGACGCCGGTGAGCCCCCGCGGCGACGACCACGAGCCCGCTCGCGGCGACGACGAGGTGGCTCGCCTCGTCGCTGCGGCGTGGGCCGTGATCGAGGAGACCGAATCGATCGATCCGCCGGTGCGCGACATCCTCGTGGCCGCCGGGCTCTCGACGAAGGCCTTCTACCGCCACTTCCGCTCGAAGCACGAGCTCATGGCCGTCCTCTACGAGGAGGCCGGCGCCAGCCTCCGGCGCTACCTCGAGCGCCGCATGGCCGAGGCCCCGGACCCCGGCGCGGCGCTGGCCTCGTTCATCGACGGCTTCCTCCAGCAGGCGGTGCACCCCGCCGCGGTGAAGCGGACCCGGCCTTGGGTCCTCGGCCAACGGCGGCTCCTGTTCGAGCTGCCCGAGCACCAGTCGGCGGCGCACGCCCGCCTGGTCGACCTCGTCGAGCGGGAGATCCTGGCGG
>Ga0182742_1005386_pt1 | contig 10836 bp, 7 predicted proteins | sample eDN5th37CBELigMG_FD_128880 | JGI IMG/M metagenome (GOLD analysis project Ga0182742, IMG submission 128880) | Enriched Miracle-Growth compost microbial communities from Emeryville, California, USA - eDNA 5th pass 37_C BE-Lig MG (version 2)... ... | reverse complement strand
GATCTCGCACTCGCCCTCGTGCACGCGGATCTTCGTCCCCTGGCCCAGCCATGACCAGCGCCCGAGCCGCAGCACGGCCTCGCGCCCGATCTCGAGCTTGACCTTGGGACCGATGAAGCACAGCCCATCGGTCTGCAGGCGGCCGCGGAAGCGGAGCTTCAGCCACGCCAGCCGCGCGAACAGCCGCGCGTAGGCGAGGTTGAGCATCCCGTGGCTGCGCAGGAACCGCAGCAGCGTCAGCGGACCGCCGTGGCGTGGCTTTGGAACGCCGTACACGGCCATCGCCGGGTGAAGACTATCCTCGCCGCCCACATGACGGACTCGCTGGCCGAACGACTCCTGCGCGGCGACAAGCGCGCGCTCGCCCGCGGCATCTCGCTCGTGGAGGACGACGACCCCGAAGGCTGGGACCTGGTCCGGGCCGTCTACCCGCACACGGGCAAGGCTGCCGTGGTCGGCTTCACGGGGCCTCCCGGCGCCGGCAAGTCGACGCTGATCGGCGCGCTGGTCGGCCACCAGCGCAAGCTGGACCGCCAGGTCGCGGTGCTCTCGATCGACCCGTCCTCACCGTTCCGCGGCGGGGCGCTGCTGGGCGACCGGATCCGGCTCAGTGACCATTTCCTTGACCCAGGCGTGTTCATCCGCTCGATGGCCACGCGCGGCGCGCTCGGCGGCCTGGCCGAGGCCGCCTTGCAGGCCGCGCTGCTGATGGACGCCGCGGGCAAGGACGACGTCTTCCTGGAGACCGTCGGCGTCGGCCAGGCGGAGGTCGACGTGATCGACCACGCCGACTCGGTCGTGCTCGTGCTGATCCCGGGCTCGGGCGACTCGATCCAGGCGCTGAAGGCCGGCGTGATGGAGATCCCGGACATCATCGTCGTCAACAAGGCCGACCACCCGCTGACGGACACGATGGTCCGCGAGATCCGCGGCGTGCTCTCGCTCGCGCCCCAGAAGGGGTGGCGCGTGCCGATCATCAAGACCGAGGCCGTGCGCGGCGAGGGCGTCGACCAGTTGGCCGACAAGCTGGCCGAGCACCGCGCGTTCGTGGAGTCCGAGGGCACGCTGTCCGAGCGCCGCCGCCGCAACCTCCTCAACGAGGTGCTCGGGATCGCCACGATGCGGCTCCGGCGCCAGCTCGAGGACGCGCTGCGCGACGACCCCGAGGTGCAGGCCCTGCTGGACGAGGTCGTGGCCCGCCGGCTGGATCCGGCGAGCGCCGCGAGCGCCGTGCTGGCGCGCGGCACGCTGGACCCGGGCGCCGCCGCCCGGCCTGACGCGATCCCGTAGTTTCTGCCTGTTGCGGCGGGCGTAGGATCGCGCCACACGCGAGAGGAGGTCCGCCGTGAAGGTCACTCGTCTGCTTACCCTGGCCGCCGCGTTGACCGTTGCCACCGGAGGCACAGCCGCGGCAAACGGCCCCGACGTCGGTCACCGTGTGAAGCACCTGGTGGTGCCCTCGCCGATCGAGGGCGAGCCGCCGCGCACGGTGCCGGTTCACCTGTGGTACCCCGCGACCGGCTTGTCGCACAACGCGCCGCGGACGGTGTACACGTCCACGCTCTACGGCAAAGACCTGGCTGGGGTGTCGGATCCGCTGGGCTGGAGCGTCCGCTCGGAACGGGCGCGGGAGGGCGGGACGCCGCGCAAGAACCTGGACGTCATCGTCTTCTCGCACGGCTCGACCAACGACCCGATCGACTACGCCGGCACGCTGGAGGACATCGCCGCGAAGGGCTTCCTGGTCGCCGCGCCCGCGCACGTCAACAACACGCAGGACGACGTGCGGATCGACCACTTCATCACGGACCTGGCCGGGCCGGATCTCTTCCGCTGCGCCGACGGGCGGGTGCCGCCATGCGCAGCCGGATACGGGGTGCCCCGCAGCATGCGCGACCGCGTGCGCGACATCTCGCACACGCTCGACGCGCTGGAGGACTGGTACGGAGCCGACACGTCGCAGGTCGGCGTGATGGGCCATTCGCGCGGTACCGTCACCGCGCTCGCGGCCGCGGGCGGGAGCGCGACCTGGGGCGTGCAGCCCGAGGGGCGCGTGCGCGCGATCTTCGGGATGGCCATCGGCGCCGCTGCGGTCACGAACGCGGCGGACCTCGAGAACGTGACGGTGCCGACGGTGCTCGCCGGCGGCGGCCGCGACCGCAACAGCGTGCTGCAGGTCAGCAGGGACGCGTTCGCTGACTTGAAGAGCGCGGACAAGCTGCTGGTCGAGCTCCCGGACGCCACGCATCGCAGCTTCGACTCCGACTACTGCGCGCAGTTGCGCTCGGCGGCCGAGCGGGCCGCCGGCAACCCGGACGCGAAGCTCGACTGGCACACGATCCGCCTGATCGGCGCCTCGGCGCCCGGCGGACTCTCGGGCAAGGCCGTCCACTACTGCCACGCTCGCTACTTCACGCCGGCGGTGGACGCCGTGCTGCGCGAGACCGCGAACTCGGAGTACCCGCCGCAGTTGGCAGGGGACTGTGCGGTCACGTCGCTGCCCTGCACCGGCCTCGACTCCGACACGGTGACGGACGGGATGGCGGACATCGCCGCGACGTTCTTCAAGGCCGCGCTCGGCCCCGGCCACGCGCCGTACCCGCCGGCGCTGCGGCCGTCCATGCTGACGCGGCGCTACGACATGATCGGCGCGGTGCAGGCGGCCGGCGCCTTCTGCAAGCCCCAGCCGAAGGAGTGCCCCGAGGACTGAACCGTTCGTCCAGTCTGCGTTGCTTTGCGCGTGGCGCGGCCTAGAGTCGCGCCATGCGGAGCGCGATCCGAGCGTCGGCCTGCGCCGTGGCGCTGTTCACGGCGCTGTGCGCCCCTGCCGTCGCCGCTCCGCACGGCCAGCTCGCCGCGGTCGTCGACGGCCAGCTGGTGATGGCGAACTCCGCCGACGGCAGCGGGCTGCGCACGCTGCCGGTCGGCGGGCCGATCACCGAGCTCGCGTTCTCGCCGGTCGGCAACCGGCTCGCGATCGTGCGCGACGGCAGCATCTCGGTGATCGAGGTCATCACGGGGCGGCACCAGCTCGACCTCGGCGTCAGGGGGAGCAACATCGCCTGGTCGGCCGACGGCACGAGGATCGCGTACGTGCGCGACGCCGTCGCGTACACCGTGCCGTCGCGCGGCGGGACGGAGGACAGACACTCGCTCGTGCTGCCCGACGGGGTCACGGCGCTCGGCTGGGCGCCCGGGCTCGACCGTGCCGCGTTCGTGATCGACGGCCGGCTCGAGCTCGCCGAGGACGTGCCCGTGTCCGGCGCGCCCGCGTGGTCGCGTGACGGCAGCCGGATCGCGTTCGCCAACCGCGAGGGCCTGCACACGCTCCCCGCCGCGGGCGGCGCGCCGACGCTGATCGCGCCCGCGCCGGCGGTCGGGCCGCGCTGGGCGCCCGACTCGTCCGCGCTCGTCTACGGCGCCGCCAACCACGTGCGGATCGTGCCCGCGGGCGGGGGAGCGCCGCGCACCGTCATCTCCGGCCGCGAGGCAGTGACCGCGGTCGACTGGCAGCCGTGCACGAGCGCGACGCGCAGCTGCGAGTCGGCGAAGCCGCCGGAGTGCGCCGCGACCGCCGTCTCGGTCACCACGCACACGGACGAGCCCGTGGGCCTGCCCGCGCCGCCGTGCAGCGATCCCGCCAACCGCGCGGTCACCCTCGTCGTCGTCCGCGCTCCCGAGCACGGCACGCTCGACGGCTGGCGCTACACGCCCGCGCCGGGCTTCTTCGGGCAGGACGCGATCAGCTACCGGGTCAACAACGGGGCCACCGAGTCCGAGAACGTCCGGCTGACGATCTTCGTCGTGCCGCGCGCGGCGCCGGTGGCCGTCGCGCCGCGGCCGCAGCCCGCGCCGCGCGGCGCCCCGTTCCTGACCGCGACGCGGATGCCGCGGCTGAACGCGCGCCGGCAGACGGTCGTGCGGCTCACGTGCGACCAGGACTGCACGTTCGGCGTCCGGCTCACCGCGCGCCTGCGCGGCGGCAAGCGCATCCAGGGGCGACGCGTGATCCGCAAGCGGGCGGCGCGCACCGAGCTGCGGCTGCGGTTGCGGCTGCCGCGCAAGCCCGCGGGCGCGGTCAAGCGGGTGTGGGTCACGGGCCGCGTGACCGGCGCCTCGGGCGAGAGCCGGCGCGTGCGGCTGCCCGTCAGGCGCCCGCGCTGACGATCTCGTCCAGCAGCGCGTCGATGTCGGCGGGCGTCGTGTTCGGGTTCAGCAGCGTCAGCTTGAGCGTCGGGCGGCCGTCGATCGTCGTGCGGCCGATCACGGCCTTGCCGGTCGCGAACAGCTCGCGGTGGATGCGGATGTTGACCGCGTCGCCGCCGTGATGGCGGAACGCGACCATCACCGTCGAGGGGCGCGTGACGAGCTCGAGCTCCGGGCGCGCCTCGATCGCGTCGCCCGCGTACTGGGCGAGCGCGAGCACGTCCTCGAGCATCTGCCCCAGCTTGCGACGGCCGGTCGCCCGCAGCGTGATCAGGATCTTGAGCGCGTCGAAGCGGCGCGAGGTGTCGAGCGAGCGGCCGACGAGGTTCAGCTGGCCCTCGGCCTCGTCCTCGGGGCGGTTGAGGTAGGCGCTCGCGTGGTGGACGGCGCGCAGCGCCGCGACGTCCGGGACCAGCAGCGCGCTCGCGGGGAACGGCTGCCACCACAGCTTGTGCAGGTCGGCGGTGACCGAGTTCGCGCGCTCGATGCCCGTCAGGCGCGGCCGCTGGCGGTCGGAGAGCACCAGGCCCGAGCCGACGGCGGCGTCGACGTGGAACCACGCGCCGCGCTTGGCCGCGCGGTCCGCGAGCGCCTCCAGCGGGTCGATCGCGCCGAGGTCGGTGGTGCCCGCGGTGCCGACGAACGCGATCACGTCCTCGCCCGCGATCGCCTCGTCCAGCGCGGGGATCGACATCGCGCCGGTCGCGTCGGTCGGCACGCCGATCACGGCTTCCGTGCCCAGCCCGAGCAGCGCGGCCGAGCGGCGGATGCTGTCGTGGCTGGCCGCGGACGCGACGATCCGCCAGTCGTTGGGCGGCAGGCCGCGGGCGCGCACGTCGCTGCCCGCGCGGTCGCGGGCGAGCAGCAGCCCGAGCAGGTTCGAGCCCGTCCCGCCCATCGTCAGCACGCCCGACCCGGCCGGCCCGAGCCCGTGCTCGCGCGCCAGCCAGCGCACCAGCGCGTCCTCGACATAGGTGCCGGCGGGCGAGGCGTCGAAGGCGTCCATCGACTGGTTGGTCGCGCCGACCGCCAGCTCGGCCGCCGCGGCGCTGATCAGCGGCGCGGGGTGCAGGTGCGCGACCGTGCGCGGATCCCCGAGCCGGATCCCGCCCTCCAGCACCGGCGCGATGTCGGCGAGCACCTGCTCGAGCTCCGCGCCCTCGGCCGGGCACGGGTCGATCGCGGCCACGGCGGCCTCGAGCTGCGCGGGGGTCAGCGGCGACCGCGGCCCGGGCAGCGCCGCCGCGCGCGTGACCGCGTCGGTGACGGCGAGCACCGCGGCGCGGAACGCCTGGTGCGTGGACGGGTCGGTGGTCAGGAACATGGCGCGGAGCATCCTTACACTCCAGCGGCGCGATCCAGGCGCCGACTATCACTCCGTATGTCCCGCCTGCACGTCGCCGTCGCCGCCCTGCTCCTCGCCCCGGCCGCCGCCGAGGCCGCGGAGGCGCGCCCGGCGACCGCGCCGCAGGCGCGCCCCGCCGCGTCGTTGGCGCCCCCGGCGAGCGCGCCGCAGGCGCGCCCCGCCGCGCCGTTGGCGCGCCCGGCGAGCGCGCGGCGGGCGCGCCGCGCCGCGCGGGCGCCGGGCCGCCCCGCCGCGCGTGCGCGGCGCGCCGCGCGCGCCTCGACCACCATCTCGCCGGGCGGCGTGCTGCGGGCGACCGTGCGCGTCGAGGACCGCGTGCCGCGGCTCACCGTCCGCCGCCACGGGCGCGTCGTGCTGCGCGCCGACCTCGGCCGCGTGCGCGCCCGCGACGTCCGCGTCGGCGCCGCCGCCAGTCGCTTCAGCGGCAGCTACGCCACCGCCGCCGGCAAGCGCCGCGCGCGGACCGTGCACGCCACCCGCACCGTGCTGCACTTCGGGCGCCGGGCGCGGCTGGAGCTCGGCGTCGCCGACGACGGCGTGGCGTTCCACATGACCGGGTTCGCCTCGCAGCAGGTGCGCTACCGGCCGGACGAACGCGCGCGGGGCTGGCTGCAGCGGCTCACGCGCGGCTACGAGGGGCGCTACCTGCCCGTGAACGCCCGCCGCGTCAACGGCGCGATCGGCTACCCCGCGCTGTTCCGCGCCCGCGGCACGTACACGCTGCTGACCGAGACCGCGGTGCCCGCCGGCCAGCCCGGCGAGCACCTGGTCGCCGCCCGCGGGGCGTTCACGACGGCCGCCGCCGAGGGCGCCAAGCGGACGGTCGCGGGCTGGCGCGTCGCGGTGATCGGCTCGCTGGCCGATGTCGTCGCGTCCGACCTGCCCGACGACTTCGCGCCGCCGTCGCGGATCGCCGACCCGTCGTGGATCCGCCCCGGCCGGGCCGCGTGGTCGTGGTGGGCGGACTCCGGCAGCCCGCGCGAGCTCGAGGCCCAGCGCCGCTACGTCGACTTCGCCCACGAGGCGGGCTTCGAGTACGTGCTGGTGGACGCGGGCTGGGACGGCGGCTGGGTGCCGGAGCTCGTCGAGTACGCCGCGCGCCGCGACGTCCGCGTGCTGCTGTGGACGGACTGGCACGACCTCGCCACGCCCGCGCAGCGCGCCACGCTCCTCGACCGCTGGGCGGACTGGGGCGTGGCCGGCGTCAAGGTCGACTTCCTGTGGGGCGACACCGCGAAGCGGATGGCGATCAGCGAGGCGATCGCGCAGGACGCAGCCGCGCGCCGGCTGCACGTCGTCCTCCACGGCCACGCGATCCCGCGCGGCCTGCAACGCACCTGGCCGAACGTGCTGACGCTCGAGGGCGTGCGCGGCGCCGAGCACCTCAAGAGCGGCCGTGCCGACGAGCCCGCGCACAACGTCACGCTCGCGTTCACGCGCAACGTGGTCGGCTCGATGGACTACACGCCGGTCACCTTCAGCGCCCCCGGGCGCGTCAGCACCGCCGCCGCGCAGCTCGCGCAGGCGATCGTCTACGAGTCCGGCCTGCAGCACTACGCCGACCACCCCGAGGCCTACCGCAAACGCCCCCAGGCGCTCGCGCTGCTGCGCCAGGTGCCGGCCGCCTGGGACGACGTGCGGCTCCTCTCCGGCGCCCCCGGGCGCTCGGTCACGCTCGCCCGGCGCGCCGGCGGGCGCTGGTTCGTCGGCGCGCTGAGCGCGACCCCCGCGCGACGCGAGATCGTCGACCTGAGCTTCCTGCCCAAGGGGCGGACGTTCCGGGCGCGGATCTACGCCGACAAGCGCGGCGACGAGATCGCTGTCACCCAGCGGACGGTCACGTCCGCAACACGCCTGAAGGTGCACGTTGCGCGCAACGGCGGATTCTCGATCGCGATTTCCTGAGCTAGCCTGTCGCGCGTGAAATTGCGTTCAGGGAGGGACGCCCGGGCGCTCCTCGCGCTCGTGCTGGCCACGGTGGGCTCGGGCGTCGGTGCAGGGCAGGCGACCGCGGCTCCCGGCATGGAGATCGCGCTACAGGACGACTACGTCTTCGTGGAGCAGTACTACTACGGACGCGAGGCGGCGCTCGTCCAGGCGCGCCAGCTCGGCGTCAGCCGCCTGCGGGTCAACGTCCGCTGGGCGAGCGTGGTCCGCAAGGCCAACGCGCGCAAGGCGCCGCGCAAGCCGCGCTACACGTGGAGCAAGTTCGACAGCCTCGTCAGCGACGCGGCCCGCCACGGCATCAAGCTGCAGGTGGCCTTCACGGGCCCGGCGCCGCGCTGGGCGACCGGCAACCGCAAGATCGGCAACCGCGCCGTCGACCCGAAGCGCTTCGGCCGCTTCGTCCGCGACGCCGCCAAGCACTTCAAGGGCCGCGTGGACCGCTACTCGATCTGGAACGAGCCGAACTGGCACACGCAGCTCGAGCCGGCCAACAACTGCCGCAAGAACGACTGGAACGACGGCTGCGACTCCAAGCTGGGTGAGCTCTACCGGAAGCTGTACGTGGCCGGCTACCGCTCGATCAAGGCCGTCGATCGCCGCGCCGAGGTGCTGTTCGGCGAGTTCGCCCCGCAGGCCTCCGGCACGCGCCGCGAGCCGAAGGCCTGGGCCTCGTCACCGCTGGCGATCCTGCGCGAGATCACGTGCTCCAAGCGCAACTGGAAGCGCGCGGGCAAGTGCCCCAAGCTGCGCGCGGACGGCTTCGCGCACCACCCGTACGCGTTCTCCAGCGCGCCCGACAAGGCCGTGGGCGGCCGTGACGACGTCACCCTGGCGACGCTCAACCGGCTCACGAGCGCGATCGACAAGCTCGCCCGCCGCGGCGCGCTGCGCACGCCGAACGGCTCGAAGATGGAGCTCTACCTGACCGAGTACGGCTACCACGTCGCGGGCAAGCGCAAGCTCTCCGACACGCGGCGCACGGCGTACCTGACCAAGAGCTTCGACATGGCCCTGGCTCACCCGCGGGTGCGGCAGATGCTCCAGTACCTGCTGGTCGGCGGTCCGCCGCGGCGCGACCTGTTCCCGACCCAGCTGATCAACCACGACGGGTCGCCGACGGGCAGCTTCGCCCCGATGGTGGAGTGGGCGACGCTGAACGCGCCCAACATTGCCGCGGCCGCGGCGAACTAATGCATCGCCTTCGAGGTGCGTGAGGCGGCGGCCGCCCGCCGCCACTCGCCCGCCACGCGCCGCTCGCGCCACACGAGCGCGGCGGCGCCCGCGGCCAGCGCGGCGCACAGCAGCGCCGGGTACAGCGCCGGGCCGGTGAAGTCCGGGAAGACCACGACGGGCGGGCCCCAGGGGATCTTCGTGTCGACCTCGAGCCAGCCGGCGAGGTCGCCGCTGCGCTCGGCCAGGACCACCCACAGGCTGCCGCCGAGCGAGAACACCGCGAGGGCCGCCGCCAGCAGCCGCGGGACGTGCCGCAGCCCCCAGGCCGTCAGCGCGGCCGCGGCCGGCAGCGTCGCGATCATCGGCACGCCCGGGAACGTCTCCCCGCGCAGCGGGTCGGACGCGAACAGGGCGACCACCGCCAGCTGCGCGCCGACGATCGCGAGCAACAGCCCCGCGCACGCCTCCGCCTCGCGCCGGGCGGGGGCGACGCGCGCGAGCTGGTCGCGCCGCGAGCGGTACAGCAGCCAGCCCGCGAAGAACACGAGCGCGAGCAGCGGCACCCAGCGCAGCAGGCCCGCCTCGCGGTCCAGCCACAGCCCGGCCAGGCGCGGGAGCCGCTCGACGTAGCCGAGCGGGAACTCGGGCAGCCCCGTGAGGCCGGCCGCGCGCGGCGTCAGCCCGCCGTAGAAGCGGTCGTGGATCGTGGCGTAGACGACCAGCGACGCCGCCAGCGCCTCGCCGGCCGCGAACGCCGCCAGCCGGCGCCGCTCGCGCAGCGTCCAGACCACGAGCGCCCACGCGATCACCGCGCCCGCGGCGGCGAACGTCCAGCCCAGCCACGGCAGCCCGGCCAGCAGCAGCGCGCCGCCGAACACGTGCCGCAGCCGCGCGCGCTCGCGGATCGCCAGCGCGCACAGCGCCGCCCCGGCCAGCAGCACGGCGGCCGGGACGCCGGGCGTGATCGTCGTCGAGGCCGCCAGCACGGGCGGGCTGAGCCCGACCAGGCCCGCGCCCGCGGTCGCCCACGGCTCGGGCACCATCCGCCGCGCCAGCAGCGCCGCGAGCACGAACGCGGTCGCGACCAGCACGAGCATCAGCCCTTCCACGGCGCGCGCGCCGCCGACGGCGTAGAAGGGCGCGATCAGCAGCGCGAAGCCGCTGCCGCGCGGCTCCAGCAGCCGCCCGTCGACGATCTGCCCGTCCGTCTGCAGCTCACGCGCGTACCAGCCGGCGTACGCGCGCTCGCGGTACTCGTCGGCGAGGTCGAGGTCGCGGTCGGACACGAGCGATTCGGCCGCCAGCAGGTGGTGCGGCTCGTTGCCCGCGTAGTCCAGGCCGGGCTCGGCCGGGATGCCGAGCGTCGCGGCGTAGACAGCGACCAGAAGGATCCAGAGCCCTGCGAGCCTCACGCCCTCCCATGATGGCGACGTCGCCTCGCCGCCCCGGCAGACTCAGTGCAGATCCGGCGCGGCCGGCTCGCCGCGCGCGAGCTCGACCAGCAGCCGCACGCCCCAGCCCGCGCCGCCGCTGGACGCGTAGGGCTTCTTGAGGTCCCACGCCGTGCCCGCGATGTCGATGTGCCCCCACGGCACGTCGCCCGCGAAGCGGTGCAGGAACTCGGCCGCGGTGATCGAGCCGGCCAGCCGCTCGGCGGTCGAGTTGACGATGTCCCCGTAGCGGCCCTCGATCATCTTCGCGTAGTCCGGGTGCAGCGGCAGCCGCCAGGTGAGCTCGCCCGCGCGCTCGCCGGCGGCGACGATCTCGCCCGCCCACGCGTCGTCGTTGGCCATCAGGCCCGCGTAGGTGCGACCGAGCGCGACCGTGATCGCGCCCGTCAGCGTCGCGATGTCGGCGAGCCGCTCGGCGCCGAGGTCGATCGCGTGCGCGAGGCAGTCGGCGAGCACGAGCCGGCCCTCGGCGTCCGTGTTGTTGACCTCGATCGTGACGCCAGACTTGGCGCGCACGATGTCGCCCGGCTTCATGGAGCGCCCGCTCGGGAGGTTCTCCGTCGCGCCGACGACGCCCGCGACCCGCACCGGCAGCCCGAGCTTGGCGATCGCGCCGATCGCCTCGATCACCGCCGCCCCGCCCGACATGTCGAACTTCATCTCGTGCATCTTCGCCGCGGGCTTGATCGAGAT
>Ga0182742_1005385_pt1 | contig 10838 bp, 9 predicted proteins | sample eDN5th37CBELigMG_FD_128880 | JGI IMG/M metagenome (GOLD analysis project Ga0182742, IMG submission 128880) | Enriched Miracle-Growth compost microbial communities from Emeryville, California, USA - eDNA 5th pass 37_C BE-Lig MG (version 2)... ... | reverse complement strand
TTCCAAAAGAATAGAGATGCAGCCTTCAGGCGCGTTCCAGAAATAAGAGTAAACTTGTGCCAAATATTTGTCCTTTTGTAAATTTATTCTCCATAACTCAAGCCAGTCCTTTAAACTCAAAGTCTCACTTCCTCCAAAAGAAGAAATAGGCTCTTCCTAAAACAATATAAACATAAGCACATAAGAAATATTACCTGAACATCAAAAATTCTGAAAGTAGGGACATGTAAAACCCTTTTAAATACTCCATTATTTGGAGTTGCTTTTATTTTCTTCAAGGTTATAAGCTCGTTTAAGTTGGGAGGAGTTGATGTTGCTGACACAGATCTCTTCCTTAAAGGTCTTGGTCTCAATTCATCAGAAGAAAAGTCAAAGATTTCCGGCTCAGGGAGTCTGGCAAAGAGTTTCTTTATTATAAAAGGTTTATCAGTCCTTCGATTTGGGTCAACATTCTCAGATAAAGGCTTCAAATTGATACGATCAAAACTCAAACCCTTATTGTCTTCAATGCTTAGCATGCTTAATGAAGGAGGAGGAGTTGGCTTAAAGTTAAAGCTAAAAATGTTTTGGACAGAAATTTCATGATCACGACTTTTGTGCTCGGCTCTTGAGCTTCTTCCGCTCATGTAGTTCGGTGTTCCAGAAGGAGTTGGATTACGAGAGTTAACTGAGCTTAAGACTCGTCGTTCATTACGATTACTTCTTGGCTGAATCTACAAGAGAAAATTACAGATAAAGACAAAAGAGTTTTACAAGTCTCATTGGCGAAATAAAAGACTTAGAATCTCTTTGGCTTTCTAAAGACACTCCGCTTGAAGTAATATGTTTAATACCTTCGGGTTCTCCGGAATTTGTTCTTACTTTATCGGAAGGGCGTATGATAAGTCTATTAAAAAGTAAATAAAGAGGCGTTATGGATAGATTGGAAATCTGAAGGAAGTTGATACAGTTACAAAGAAAAAGGAAAAAAATTTGTGTATTGTGAGTTTGGGTAAAAAAGACGAATCGCGGTAATTTAAGAAAAGTAATCTCACCGGGACTTCCTAGAGCGAGGAGTGTTCATCAAAAACACATCAGGAAGGTTCTTTGAGAGAACTTTTGGTACTCTCATTCCAAAATTATCCTCATAAGCTAATGAGCTTTTTTCTTCATGGAGAAGATTCAAAGAGTTCTTACGAGTTGGTTTGAGCCGAAATAGGTCAGGGATATGGAGATCAGTTGAGCCGACAACACTTGAAGGAACTCGTGAGAGTTTGGGATTTGCCATAAGAGAAATTGGAAGAGGTTTAACAAGGTGAGAATCGTATTTATCTACGAGCATATTGTTAATTTCTTGAATTTACTTTTATTGGAAGAGTTTAAATGAGCGGTAAGTATTTTTAGAAATTCAACTCAGGAAAAAAATATGATAATTATCCATGAATAAATTATTTAAAGAAGAATTTTCAGTGAAGTTATCCCATGTGGAACTTCTAACGTGTCTCTAATTGTTTCATTAAATTTTTATATAAAAGTAGTCTTTTTTGCTCATTGTGAGTATGTTTCAAAGGAAAATTATATGTTAAGGAGAAATAAATGAAATATAAGAAGAAATCAACTTAAAAGGAAATCTAGAAGCTTTAATTGAATCGAAATGCTCTGAGTGACTTGCTGAATGAAATAATAAAACGATAAGATAGTTGTATTTTGCATAGGTTTGTGGAGAAAGTCAACAAAATAATATTTAGAACAAAAAAACTGAGTGGATTTAATTGGTCTCACAGGATTAAACCAAGTTCTGCTATTTTACATTCAGGTTCAAGCAGATGACTTTTTGTGACTGAGTGACTCTTGAAGCGGATCTGATACCTGCTAATAAGAGTCAAGGAAAGCATATTGTTGACCCATTTTGAGATTCGAATAAAAAGAAACAATAAAAATTGGGATTTGGGGATTTTTTGAATCAGTATTTTATTAAAAATTCTCTTTGTTTTATCAAAAGATTAAAACAAGAAGAATTTTTCTAATTTTCGTTTACATGAGTAAGTGTGCTCACATTTTAATTGAATTAAAAATCAATTTTTTTTATGACAAGGAAAGATTCTCTTTAATTTCGCTTGAACTATTTTGACACATCTAGTTTAATTCAAGATAATTTTATCTATTTTCACAATATTGAATATTCCCAGTCAGAAAAACAAATAAAACACCAAATTTAACACATTTTCCATTCTATAAAAGAAGAAGATGCTTGTATATTCAAATGTTATTAAGAATAAAAAATAAATTTTAGTTTAAATAATTCAAGAGAAAATCTCCAAAGACTAGCCAATCAAGACATAATAAATGATATACGGTTTTGCTGCAACAAGATCTTTGAGAACTTCTTTGGATGATTCCATTAATCAAAAAAAGTCAGAATTCTACTATATGAGCCAAAGGGAATCTGCTCAGAGAGATAGAAATGACGATGATAATGATTTTTGTAGAATGAGTAATAGTCTTTATATTCCGCAAAGTCTTTCAGCTTCGATTTCAATAAGCATTAATTCAAGGAGAAATATTCACTCCCAAAACCAAGTTAGAAGGAGAAAAAATACACAAAATCCAAATAACAATTCATTTCAAAGCCAAAAAGTCAAAAATGACATTATAAAAGACATAAATAAAAACAGACCTCAGAATTTGAGGACCTCAGGAGGATTTGAGACTTCTCATTATGAGCTCGAAAGTTTTAGAAAGGAAAATTTTGGTTTAAAAACTGCAAATTCTATTTTTTCTGGCAATAAAAGAAGATTGAGTTTTCGAAAAGCTTCAGTAAAGCCAATAAGGCTTGAAGATAACGAATTACATTACAATTTTGAGTTTAATAAATATACTCCAACACAAATCACTTTAAAGGATTACCTTGATAAAATACAACCTGATATTGTACCAAATTTATCCCCAACAATTCATAACAGAACATTTCACTTCAAAAAGCCAAAGACTGCAAATTCAAGCTCACAAAGAAGCCCAAAAGGGAAAGAATTAGATAAACCAAAAGAGATGATCTTGAGTCATAAAATTAAGCCATCAACTGCTCAGACATATTCAAGTTTCGGATTCAGGGAAACGAGTAACGAGAGAAAAACTGCAATATGGAAAATGTTCTCATTTGATGAAGAGAATAATAATACACCAGCATCAAATATTGAGTCCTTGGATCAAAGATGTATCACTCAGTTAAAAGATATGGGGAAGAAAAATCGATTCAAAGATTTTGAAAGGAGTTATGGAACAAAGAATAAACATGTGAATAGATTAAATGAGTCTCTTCAAAATGGGGAGAAAATTAGACAGGAAATGTATAGTGATATAGAGAGGTATAAGAAAAGAGTTATGGTTAAAATGAGAGAAGATAAGAAAATTCAACCAAGAGCGTTTACTCCTCAAAGTATAAGAGTCTATAAGATATAAAATATATATTAGAAGAGGAATTTTTAGTTTTTACAATCTTGTGAAATTTGTTACAAGATTAGGAGTTTTGATTTAGCATTTTAGGTTTTTGGATAAGATTATTCGTTTTATAATAAATTTATCATTCTTTTTTATGGTTTGATTTTTTTTCTTTTTATTGGTTGAACCATTTTAGTTTGGAAAAATATTCTTTTCTCGCAAGAACATTTTTTCCTCTGTAAATATTAGAAAAATATAACCTGTTTAAAACAATAGACTTTTAAAAATATATTACACAAAAAGCATAAATTTTATTCAGAACCAATGATTATAATTTTAGTATTATCAAAATTTGTTGCAAGATAAAATGACTATTGAATTCTGATATTAAAAATCTTTATAACTTCCAAGTATACAGTAACGCAGGAAATAACGGTTCCAAGCCTTTTTTGAAGGACTCATTAATTGTCTACTTCATTCTTTGATTTAATTTTTAATTCGTCATATGAGTTTTTAACAACTTTCTCCTTCATAGGACTATGGCTTTTAATTTACTTTCTTTAGGGAAAATTCATAACTGAAGATAAAGTTAATCCGGGCATGATGTTTTATTACAAATTCCGGACTGTTCCAGCTCAAAAACGGGCTGTATATTCAAGCATATAAAAATAGCTGTTTTTTAGAGCTTTACCGTATAATTTCTGTGTTGTTTTATCTCTCATATGAAAGAAAATAAACCTTTTAGAAGGAAAGTACTCGGTGGCACTTGAGTTTTTCTCTTTTCAAGGAACTTATTTTATTTATTACAAGACTTGGTAAAACGGAACAATTGATTCCTAAGCGCAATTTTTTCTTATTTTTTCAAATTTTGTATTTGTCAACAAGGCCCCCGAATTTTCCACGTCTATTAAACTTTAAACAATTACACAATATTTAGGAAGGAGTTTTGTTCAATCGAAAGCTCTTCTAAACCCTAATGGGCAGTTATAAAAACTATTTTCTGTTGGTTTTCATTTCCAACTGTTTAAAATAAAATAACTTCGAGCTTAACAATATTTTGTCGAAATTTAATTTGTCTAAACAAAGGTATTTTTAGGACTGCATTAATTTTATCAGCCTAATTCCTCAGCATCAATTTAAAGAATTTTTTGTCTCCATCAGAGTTAATCAATGATTAATAATTGAAGTATTATATAACATTAAAATATGGATAAAAACATCCCATATGTTTCAAATATAATTTTCATGCTATAACAGTCGATCATTTTAAATCTCAACCTTAACTCTTTTTAAAGCATTTATACAAATTTAAAAGGTTTTTTCCTCTTCTAATTTTAACAGTTTTACGAACAAATAATTAGAGGTCCTGGAACAAACACTTGTTATAAACAACGCACTCAAACCTACATATAATACATTCACTTTCTATGCATTTTCATCTTTTTTCTCTTCATTCTGAACATTAACTTGTTCGGTGGTCTCTTTAGGAGCCTCCTTGGAAACCTCTTGATTTCTGTTGTTTCCTTTGCCTTTTTTGCCGCCTTTCTTTCCACCTTTGCCGGTTCCATCATCGTCATCATCTTCTCCTTCACTTTCTATTAATTGAGGCTTTCCTTGAGCTTGTAGAGTCTTTGTGGTTTGTAGCCAGTCAGAGAACCTAAAAGTATAACTATATAAAATTATTGATATCGCACATTTTATGTGTAAATTCAGCATCTGCAATCAAAGGATATATAACGTTTTCTTTAAACTCAGTAACTTTCTCTTCCTAAAAAGGTCAATATTTTATTGCATTGAGTTTACCTCTTCTGGATTGAATTCAAGCTTTTCAGGGATGTCTGTTTTTTGGTTATAGGCATCAAAGGTAACTCTGTCCAAAAAGAGTCCTTGTGGAGGAGCTAGCCAGATGTTTACACTGTTTTGGTAGAAGGAATTGTCAATGAAATTATCTTTGAGGTCTTCTTGGATAACTTGAACCATGATACCGATCATTTTTCTAATTTGGTGATAAATAAAGCTTTGACCTCTAATTCTAAATCGATAGAATCTTCCCTTCTCTTTGTAATCCATAAGGTTACAATCAAATTCCATAATGTATCTTTGGGCTTTGGGGTCATTAGCTCTCATTTTGTTTGTGTAGTTATGGAAATTATGTGTTCCTTTGAATTTTTGGACTAGATTTCGAAGTCTTTCTAAGGTTTTTTGTTCATCATCTTCAGTTATATTTGTGGGATCTTTCATAAACATGCTGATTGGTCCTATGTACTCATAAATTCTGCTCCTTGCGCTAAGTTTAACATCGAAAACTTTTGTAATTTTCTTGATTGCTTTTGAATTGTTACTCAATCCATATCACAAAAAAAGTACTATGAACCCTGATTGAATCAGGTAAATTTGAATTTATCACATTGATAACTTTTTCCCAATCGATCTTTTCTTTATCTTTAACTTTGTCAACTTCTTGAGGTTCATTCTTATTTTCTTCAACATCTTCAGTTTCATCTCTTTTGAGAAATTTTTCTGTGATAGCTAGTTTACAATTGACAAAGTTAGCCACAGCATGTACTCCTTTATCAGTTCTAGCGGCTCTAGACCATCCTATCTTTTGCAAAGTGTCTTAAATGATAAGGTAAAGTTATTACAAAAGGTACCAAAGTTATGGTCTAAAATTAATTCTGAGTCAAAGAGAGCCTTTTCAACGGTTTGTTCGATGGTAGTTACACCGGCATTCCTATTCACTTTACATATTTCTCATAAAAAGGATTACTTTTGCATTCCATGGAACTGGAGCCCATTATATCCTAAAATAATGGCCACCTTTAATTTGAAAAATTCTTTTTTGGGTATCATCCGTATAATTTTATTTAAATAGGCTTCTTAAAAAAATTTTATAATCAAAACTTTTAATTACCAGCAAAGTCCCCGATTAAACATGTTCTCAGTTCCATGGACCTACTCCAACAATCTTAAGAGAAGCATTTTAACCTACCAGCCTTGTGAGGACTTCCTTTACCTTGATGGAGACGAAGTCCAAAGTGGTTGCTGGTGGGATCCAATCCACAAAAAAGTGAAAGGAGAGAATGGTCCACTATCAATAGTACCAATGAACCAAACATATAACCCTTCCAATGAACGTTGGAGCCAGGATGATGGTTATACGCTGGTGAACTTTGACTTTCCTCAAGGGTTAAGTCATCATCCCGGCCCTGGCTACCCGCTAGAGCACAACGATTCAAAATTTGTTGACCCTGACTTGTTTTTCGAGAGCAATTCAGACCAAATAACACAGCCTGAAGTATGGTCTGACTGTTTTGGAGAAGTAAGCTCACCTTTTACTTCTCCTGCTCAAACGTCACTATCCTACACTCCTCCTTTCTTATCTTCTCCTCAACAAAATGATATGCTTTCCGAAAGATACTTTGATTTTGAGCGCCAAAATCAAGACAGTTTCTCAGAGGTCCTTACCCAACCAAGTCCTGAACAAAATGTGCAGGCACAGGAGAAAGGAGACCTTGAATCTTCACTTGGAACGATCAGCTCATCTAACTCTCTCCTTATCAAATTGACTGACAAGGTTTTAAAGGCTGAACCAGTCCAAGATTATGAATTAAACCTTCTCAATACGATTGAAAAATGCATCGTCAAATCAGTAACTGAGAAAAAAAGACACAACCCAAACAAAAACAGAGACAAAGGCTTAAAACGCGAAGAAGAGAAGCAAAAGTTCTTCTTTAAGAGCTTGCTCAAATATACTGAGACAATGTTCTTTGTTGATGCCAAAAAATCCAAGAAGACTAAAAAAAGACAGCTTGATAGAAACTCTTATTATGAATACTACTGGGGTGAAGTTTCTGAAAAACACAACATTGATATTTCAAACTTTTACCATCCAGGTAAAAAAATTAATGTTTCTTCTCAGAGCAATACCAATGCTCAACCTAAATTGGCCGAAAACCGAAGGCTAAAATCAATAAACACTACCTTCATTGATCTCGTGTTAATGTCCGAGAAATTCAGAGAAGAATCCATTTTTTACTTGGAGAATGTGTTCGTTCAAGAAAACGTTAATTCCAGATGCAAGAAGATTGGGAAAGTACTTGAAAAGATAAGAGCCTTGGTAAAACAAACCATGGCTAAAACCAAAAACTTATCTCAAGAGGAAAAATCCCAAAAAGTCTTAAAAAATGTCCAAGATTATATTATCTTGAACAATAAGACTAAACTCCCCTGGTCAAATGCTGAACTCTTTGAAACTAAAGAGTTTGCTCAAGGAGTTTTCAAGAAACAACCTTTAACAAAAAGTCCTTTTTAAAGCCTCAGTCCAAAAATTCCCTTTGTCAAATTTATTAAATATTAATTTGTTTTTTGTTATCATAGTATTATGCCTTGAAATTCAATAAATGTATGAGAACTCATTTTATTGTGTCTTCTACTTCTATAATCTAATGATTATTAAATAATACACAATCTAGTCAATTCAATTTATTATTCAATATTATTCTGAAAGATAATTTCTTCTCATTTTGTTCTTTATCATAAAAAAAACCATTGAAAACGCCTTTTTTTTAATCCAGAAATTTTCGTCTCTTTATCATTAGTTTTAAAAAGAAAGGAATCAAGTTGAACTTTATTTTCTAGCTCCAAAGTTTACTTGGAATGAAAGTTTATTTACAGTTGGAAACACACTTTTTATCAAACTTAAAAAACTTATAAAAATGTCATGCAAAAAGTTCTTTTAATAATCAACACATCATTTCGAAGATTGACCTCTTAGATATTATAGAAGATCAAGGTATTTATTCACTATAAAATTCATTAGTTGCTTTTTAAAGGAAATCAAGAGAGTATAACTGAGTCAAGCTTGCTCCCCAATTTAACAAAATTAATCTACTTTAACAAAAATAACCAGCAAAGTAGTGCTTTGAATTATGGAAAATTCTGAAGTGGCAATTCCATTCCTTGTGAATGGCCTTGAAGTCATTAGGAAAAAGCGCAAAATCTGTAAAAACACTTTTGAGGAAAATTTAGACAATATCATTGCTACCCTGCAAACAGAAGCTGATGAAATTGAGCAAATCACAGACGAAGAAGTAAAATTCTTGGTTGAATCTATTTTATTCTTTCAGGATAGCAAAGAAAAGATAGAAATTAAGGTTAAGAACCTAACAGATAAAGTATTAGTAAGACTGTTAATCACTTGTCTTTTATTTTTGAAATAGAAGATGAAGATCTTAGATAAAGTTGTCGTGAATCATAAGAAATTTTACATATACTTATCAAAATTCAATAAGTATTCAGAAAAGGTTTTGAACAAAAGTATCAATGAACTTTTCGTTCAACAAAAACTCGACAAGGAAATTTTGAATAAGGTTGATTTGACTTAATAATATTTTAATCCGCTTAGGCGATTTATCAACATTTTTTATATAAAAAAAATACCAAAATAACTGAAATAATGAAAAAGGAAATTAACAATCGCCTGAATCATAAACTTGAAAAAAAGTTGCTTGAGATTCACAATGTCTTTTTTTGCTAATTTTCCTTGTTAATATCTGTAGATTTTTGAAGAACTACAAAAATACAATACAGATCCAGCTATACAATGGGCCTTAAAGAATGAAAAAGCACTTGATATAATAAACAGTGATCTTCTTTTCTCTCTGTATCAGCAAAAAGTATAAAAGAATAATAAGAAAGAACCTATAAAACCTATTTAGTTCATTTATTTGAGAACTTCTCCAGTTAAGCAAAACTACATTCAATTCGCAAGGGAAGCTTTTCCAAGATTCTTCCCTAAATATACCGACCGTATAGAAAGATTAATGGGAAGTTTGGTCTATGACAAGGCGTAATTTTTATTCAATCTCACATTAAAGTATTAGTTCGGAAAATCCAAGGTATGCAGACCTTTATGATCCTTGTAAATGGGAAGAAGTATCCCAGAAGTTCTTCCAACATGCCTGCAGGATTTATAGTAAATTTTTTTTAATATGACCGACTCGACATTAGACATCCCCTCTCAAAGCACATTATCTGTAGCTCTGGAGGCAGGAACTCTAGTACTTCCACAATTCTTGAAGTATCAATCTCTTTTACCGCAGAGTAAGCTGGTAATTAATGAAGAAAACTAATGTAATAATAGATGAATGGGATCCTGATCAAGAGCTCCCTATTGAAACTAATATTGGGAAAAAATATTCTTTCCATTCTGTTTTTATTTGTCCCATTACGAAAGAGAAATGTTCGGATATGAACCCTCCCGTGGCTTTGAATTGTGGACATGTTATCTCAACGTAAAGTTATTCTCTATTGTTAACAAAATCTGTAGATTGGCGTTGAAGAAAATATTTAGTCATAAGAAAAATAGGTATAAGTGTCCATACTGCCCAACGGAAATCTCAATTTCAAGTTCTAAAAAATTATATTTTGAATAATTGCATATTTTCAAAATCTTGGAATAAATTAAAAAACTTGTTGAGAATGTATTTTACTTTACTCTTTTGTTGAAAAGACTATAATTGTGATACTATGAATGTTGCATAAAAAGAAAAAAATAAAATAGAAATTATTTAAACAGAGATTTTCCAAAAGTTCTTCTTTATTAAAATGAAAAATTTACTTTGAGCAAAGTTTCAACATAGAACAAATCTTGTCCTTGAAAAATATAAATATAATGATACAAATAATGAACTTTTTTACTTTGATTCAATATGGACAGAGACCTCAACATAGAACAAATCCTCAATTATAACGATTCCAGAGTAACTTTGGGATAAAAAAAATTTGAAACAAGCAAAGAATCGAATTTATTTATTCTGATTTCATTTTCTTTTGTTTTTCAATATCAATTCTTCTTTGTTTATAAAATTGAGCTCTCATTTTCCACAAATGTCTATATGCATAAATCAAACACGGAAAAGCAGCTGTCTGGAACATTTTATAAAATACAATTGCATTTATCGGCAAAATCATGCCAAAAAACCTCAGGTTAGGGTCTTTATTCTCGCTTTCTAATAATCGTTGAGCATCTCTAGCAGTCAAAAATTCTCCTGTAATTCCCACAGGAGTCAATATTATAAACGCATTATACCGAATATGTTTAATTACATTGGAACCCAATTTCATCACTTCATTAAGATTCGTTCCAAACCGGATCATGTCAACCAAGCACCAACAGATTAAGACAACCATGGCAATATGAGGAGACTTTGAGAATCTCACTTGAGGAAAAACGAACCAAACGACTAGATTTCTTGCTGTAACTTGAACAAGGCTTGGCAGGATTCTTGACTGGTTGAATCTAAGGACAGAAAAGAGAACATCAATATATTGTAAACCTTGAACAATATTCACTAGCTCAAAGATGGAAGGGTCTCTGAGGACATTATACTTAGATTCCATAATGTTCACCAATATGCCGA
>Ga0182742_1005384_pt1 | contig 10839 bp, 10 predicted proteins | sample eDN5th37CBELigMG_FD_128880 | JGI IMG/M metagenome (GOLD analysis project Ga0182742, IMG submission 128880) | Enriched Miracle-Growth compost microbial communities from Emeryville, California, USA - eDNA 5th pass 37_C BE-Lig MG (version 2)... ... | reverse complement strand
TCCTAGTTAGATAAATTTGGTTGGCGAACCAAAATTTATTTTAGCACTAAGAGGGGCTTTTTTTAATACATCGCTATAAGCTTTCCTGAACCATACGCCTAGCGTATGGTTTTATTTCGATAAGAAAAGGCATAACCCCTCCTTTCTTATAGGGTTATGCCTTCGGTGTTCCGATCGGCTGTTATGCTTTTTTCTAATTAGGGGATTATAAAGCAGACTATTCCTACCTGTCAACTATAGATTAAGAAAAAAACAATCAATATCCGCCCAAAAATAAAAATACCGGAAGTGAGCAGGATCAGCTGTACAAATTGAGGACGACTCGAATCAGTAGATTCTATTATCTTCTGATTCTAATTAGCCACTTCTCGCCCATCGGACCTTAATCTAGAGGTATCATTCATCTGTTTACCTATTAAAAAACCCATGTGCATCACCTACACATGGGTTTTCTAACTATTTTAACAATTTATTCAGAAGTTAGATTATACTTATAAGCTTTGGTACTATTTTTTCAGCCACTCCTTTAATCACGAATGGGTAAAAGATGATGATAGCATTGGTTGTAAGCAGCACATAATAGTAAAATCGATTTTTATTTTTATGAAATAGTATCGGGATGATTGCAAGTAGTGCTCCCATGAGAGCAATCGTACTAAATATGTATGGTCCCTTTTCAGCGCCCAGCGCAATGATATACAGAAAATACCCAAATGAACCGTTAAAAAATAGGATCGCTGATGAAATGATGATACAAGAATAAATGGCTACATATAATAGGATTTTCAGTATTTTCTCCTTCACCTTATCCACCTCCCACCTAAATTTTACTATATTCCCATATTTATGGAAAGATAGTAAATATTTTTATAGACTTTTATGTAAAAAAAACTTATGATATTTTTATATTTTTTTGTAACTTATTGTCGAAACATTCGTCTATATATCTAGTAACCTTTTTTACACAAATAACCACTAATTATAAGGTGAAAATAAAACGTGAAGGAAGATGATACATGAGTAGAAGTAATCGTCATTCAAAGAAAAAAGGGAATAAGGCGTTAAAAATTATTGGAAGTATCATAACCATTTTTGTAGTAGCAATTGCAGGATATGCATTTTATATATACCAAAACCTAGCAAGCACGGTTAATTCCATGCAAGAAGAACGAACACCATCAAGTCTTCGTGAGAAGGAGTTTGATTTACAAACGGGAGATCCAATCTCTATTTTACTAATGGGGGTCGATGAGCGCACAGGTGATAAAGGCCGCGCAGATTCACTCATACTTGTTACAGTTAACCCTAATCAAAACTCAATGAATATGTTAAGTATCCCTCGTGATACTCGTGTTGAAATGGTTGGTAAAGGTACTCAGGATAAAATCAATCACTCCTACGCGTTCGGCGGGACAGAAATGACTGTTGCGACAGTGGAGAAATTCTTAGATGTTCCAATTGATTATTATGTAAAAATTAATATGGAAAGCTTCAAAGAGATCGTTGATGTATTAGGTGGAATTGAAGTCAATAACTCAAAAACATTCACATACGAAGGCATGACATTTAATGAAGGAAAGATTACCTTAGACGGTGAGGCTGCATTGAAATTTTCACGTGTACGTAAAATTGACAGTGACTTTGGACGCCAGGATCGTCAACGTGAAGTCATTCGTGCCATTATTGATAAAGGTGCATCACCATCAACTGTTATGAACCTTGGTGAAATTTTAACAACCATGGGCAACAACGTAAAAACAAATATGACCTTTGACGAAATGAAGTCCGTTCAAAAGAACTATGCAGAGGCTCGTCATAACAGTACACAAACTACGATTAGCGGTAGTGGCTCTACAATCGGCGGCGTTTGGTACTACATTGTTCCAGAAGAAGAGCGGTTAGCCGTTTCCTCCATGCTGAAAGAGCATTTAGAACTAAACTAGTGAGCATCAAACCCTTGCACATCCTTACCTAGATGAGCAAGGGTTTTTCTTATATTTTCACGAGATATCATTACCACTTTTTGGCACTCCCTCATTTCTCCTAGTAAGTCTAGTGCAAAAACACCCCACGAAGATTATTCGTCCTTTTTCGACAATAAAAGTCGTTATTTGTTACAATAATCGACAATGTTAGCGTCTCGTTTTTTATATGATAGATGAAAGCATACTGCAACTAATATCTGGAGGCGTTTTCATGGAAACAACCTTATCAATTACCAATCCCTTTACCTTTAAAGAATCATTACTAGTAGCTGTTGAAGTGACAGATTCTTTTTTAAATCATTTGCAAATAGGACAAATATACGAAATTATCAACAAAGTACCAAATTCGTTACCTGATGTAACAATTACACTGTCATCCACTCTTACCTTTGCTCTTAAGTCATGCATTCAAAGTTTTAAGCAAACAGCTACATATAACTGGTTAAGAGAGGACTTCAAGGAAGCCATCACCGATATTGAACAACAATTGAATGGCCTCAAGCATTCGCTATCATAACATTTACTCAGTTTGGCTAGGAGTACGTAAGCTCCTAGCCTTTAAAATGACGAAGGTTACAGTATCTGTCGTAAAATGTCACATTCCTTTAGTCATAATTTTACAATTTTATGCCAACATATACCTAAAACAATACATAGGATGTTGGTGCAATACATATCATTTTTACAACTCTTATCATTCTCGCTTCTCTAAAATGGGGCGATTGGAAAAACTTCAGAAACTATTACCCAACCTTATTATTCTTCATCATCGGTGATTTGTTATATCAATATTTGCTATATCAAAAATCAATGTGGAAATTTCACTCCATCTTACTTGATCATTTCATTATTCCAAATCACACATTCATCTCATTGATAAAAATGACGCTCATTTATGGGCCAACCCTTTCCATTTTTCTTGGTCACTTTCCATTGAAACGGAAAAAACAAATCACATGGATTCTACTTTGGGTCGTCATCTTCCTACTCATCGAAACAGTTAATTTAACACTTGGTGGAATATCCCATCATAATGGCTGGTCGTTAGGTTGGTCTTTATATTTTAATATTATGATGTTTTCAATACTAGGAATCCATCACGTCAAACCAATACTTGCCTGGGTATTATCCGGAATGAACCTTCTCTTCTTATGGCATATGTTTGACTTGTCAATAACCATTTTAAAATAAGTATGGTCGGTCAAGTAAAAACCTTGGCCGTTGTTTTTTGTGAGAATAGAACAAAAGCGCAAGCGCCTTGGTCAGACCCGACAAGCATAAGATAGGTCAGCGAGAAGGTCGTTCTTTGACCTTCTTGATGGACTATCTAGACTTTCGGGTCTAGGCGCTGGAGCTGGACGAGGTATCCATTCTAGACAGTTATCCACAGTCGCTAATTCTATAAACATAAAAAAGCCTTACTTCAGCAGAAGCAAAGCCATGGTTACCCGTATGTAGCTTAGTTTGATTCAGTGAAATACGGATTTCCGCTAATATTTTTTCTCATTTCATCAGTGATTTCAAATGTCTCTTCTGCTGCTTGGTATTCACCCTGTCCAGCTTCTGCTTGAACACTACCATCATAATGGAAAGGTTTATTTTCCATGTTGCTCACCTCACTTACGCCTATTATACACGTAACAACAGTAGCAATTAAATCCCTTTTTTTACTTTTCTGATAAAATATTTTTTAAGCAAACCTCATGACAGCAAACCATCTTACAAACTAAAATGTGACCGCTAAATCTTTGGCACGTTCTATTGCCTTTTCCTTAATTTCCTCTGCTTTGTCTGGCATCGCATTATGTCCTTCAATAAACAGCCCCTCAAACGATGGCACACCGAAAAAGCTCATGAGAATTGACAAATAACGATGTCCCATTTCCATTGCTGCTGCAGGTCCTTCTGAATAAATCCCACCACGCGCTTGAATATGTAATGCCTTTTTATTTGTTAAAAGGCCAACAGGACCTTGTTCCGTATACTTAAAAGTTTTCCCCGCTACCGCAACGGAATCAAGATACTGTTTCATCACAGCAGGAAATGAAAAGTTCCACATCGGTGTCACAAACACATATTTGTCAGCACTAATGAACTGCTCACACAACTCAGACAATCTTCCAACCTTTGCCTTTTCATCATCCGATAATTCTTCATAAGCTTGACCTGAACGAAGTTTGCCCCAGCCATTAAACACATCAACATCAATTTGTGGAATGTGCTCCTTATATAAATCAACATGAACTACTTCATCCTGTGGATGTACTTCTTCATAACGATCAATAAATACCTTCCCCACGGCCATACTATAAGATTGTGTATCATCGTGCGGATGCGCGGTAATGTATAATACTTTTGCCATATGATAGACTCCTTCCAATTATGCTCTTACAACTTTAGCATGATTGTTTCAAAGGAGTTTTATTCATGTGTTTTCATACCATTTCCAATGCTATTTTAGATAAAAATGTTTCCCTTACCACTTAATCAAATAATCCTGCTAAAATTCCACTTCCTAGTTCATAATCAAAGATAAATGAACCGACCACATACGCAATGACAAACGCAATGACCATTCCAACGATATTATTACCTATATACTTAAAATTATCTTTTTTCATCTACATTACCTCCTGATGGAAGATGGTATACCTATGGGTAATTTCTGACATAGTGGCCTCATTTATTCATTTGAAAGCTAAATTTGGGGAGTATTACTTTCGTTTTCCCATCAAAAAAGCGCCTAAAACGAAAAATATAAATCCCGATATCCAACCGTACGTTGGCGAATATTCCAAAATATCCCTCAATCCCATTCCCGCTGAAATTGCTGCAACCCCCAACATAATAAATAAAAGTCCATAATTTCGACGTCTAACCATGATAATCCTCCGTTCATTTCTTGCGTTTTGTATCTATAGCTTATCATAACAACCTTACACACAAAAAGAGGCTGACCCAATTAGCAACAGCTTTTGCTTTGCCACTGTGGTCAGCCCTTTTTAAAAAAAGCATAAAATTGTTTGCGTATTCTGTTTAGCAGTCATCGCCACCGTTTGGATGGCGATGACTAATGCGCTTTTCCTATTTGGCCTACGCTTTTTGTACGTTTGTAGCTTGTGGTCCGCGTTGACCATTCTCTATGTCAAACGTTACTTCTTGGCCTTCTTCAAGTGATTTGAATCCTTCAGATTGGATTGCAGAGTAGTGAACAAATACATCTTCTCCACCTTCACGCTCAATGAATCCAAAGCCTTTCTCGCTGTTAAACCATTTTACTTTACCACGTTCCATATCTTTGTTGCCTCCTAAAATAAATTACACAAAGCTTCACAATTGAAACTTGCATCTTTATTATATCCATCCATTCACCTTTTAAACTTTATTTAATTAAATTCATGGGAAATGATGTTATTACCCATTTTTTTATACTTGTTATAAGGGAATTCTAAAGGATTCTTTGGATAGGGTTTTCCTATTTTTTCATACATGATCCTTTATTGAATTGGTGGTTCCTCTTTGTTTAGTGGGTAGTTCCTCTTTGTATAGTGGGTAGTTCCTCGTTCCGTTATTTTCTCTAAATCCCTCGTTTTGAGCATATTGTAGGATCCTCGATTTTTTAATGGGGTAATCCTCTTTCCGTTATTTTCTCAATACCCCTCGCACGCATTAGATTACTGTCATTTTTACTTACACTGTTACAAATATATCGGAACCCGTGTTCAAGAAATGTAAACCATTTCTTCAAGCACTCCCTCAAACAACCAACTCCATCATAATCCCAGATGGATCAACCGTTGTGAAATAATCACCCTTCGCCATAACCACTGCACCGGTTTGCTCCACTTTTTCAACTTGGGCTTTTAGTGCTGCATGATCTGGAAAAACAATGGTGAAATAGGAAAGGCCTACACTCGTTTCCTTCGGGGCCATTCCTCCCCTGCTATTCCATGTATTTAAGCCAATATGATGGTGGTAACCTCCTGTTGACACAAACAATGCCTGTGGTCCATACTTAAGAACTGCATCAAACCCCAATCCTTTTGTGTAAAATTCAGCTGTTTTATCTAGCTCTGCGACTTGAAGATGAATATGGCCCATTACCGTTTTTGCTGGCATCCCCTGCCACCGCTCGTTACCAGCCTCCGCAATCAAGCCTTCAGCATTTAAAGGATTTGTCGCCATTTCAACATTCCCTTGATGCCATTTCCATGTTGATGCAGGAGTATCAGCGTACACTTCAATCCCATTGCCATCTGGATCTGCAAGATAAATTGCCTCACTAACCAAATGATCTGAGGCTCCTTGTAACGGTTGGCGAAGCTCTAGAAAGTGTAATAACATCCTTGCTAAATCAGCGCGACTTGGTAACAACAGTGCAAAATGGAATAACCCCGTTTCGGAGTGGTTTAATGGTGTTACCTTTTCAGGCTGCTCAAGCGTTAGTAACGCATTTTTTCCATCAGCCGTTAATGTCGCCTTTCTTTCCTCTTCTTTAAGAACCTTCAAACCAAGTACCGTTTGGTAAAATTCTAGTGACCGTTTTAACTCCATTACCTTTAAAGCCACGTGGCTAACATATGTGTGTGGATGTTGATGAAATGTCATATAACTTCCTCCTTTTAACAATTCACTGCTAGTAGCATTCCCTAATCATAGCAATCTTTAAAGTTTTGGAGAAAAACATTGCTTTTCTTTATCACAAAACCAATCTTCATACTGTGACTAGATGTTTTTTTAAACAATAAAAAAGGCGCCGTGCCCTTACAATCAACCGTGCACGCCGCATTCTAACCTATTAATTTTTATAACTAAATAAAGGACTTTGGAGCATTTTACAAAACTCATCACTTCTAACTGGTCCACTAAAAATATATCCCTGAATATAATTGCAATTCCGTTTCACAAGGAAGTCAAGCTGGGAAGTTGTTTCCACGCCCTCAGCGACGATTGCGATACCCATATCATTTGCCATCGATAGCAGCCCTTTTAAAATAGCCTCTGACTTACGGTCATTAATCATTTTATCAATAAATGATTTATCAATTTTCAAACAATCAATATCATAATCCTTTAAGTATCGTAATGAAGAGTAGCCCGTACCAAAGTCGTCTAGCGCAATTTTAATGCCTGCATCTTTAAGCTCTCTGATTATTTTTATCGTATTCGCTTCACCTAAAATAATACTTTGCTCTGTAAATTCAAATTCAAACAGAGAAGGTTCCACGCCCTCTTCTTCAAATATTTCTAATGTCTTTTTCACAAAGTTCGGGAGAAAAATACTGTTTGGTGATATATTAACAGAAACTGGTACAACTGGGATGCCATCACTTTTCCATTTCTTGAATTGCCTACATACATTTCGAATGACCCACTCACCAATCTGCACACTCAGACCGAATTCCTCTGCAACTGGAATAAATTCAGCTGGAGACATTCTCCCATGGATGGGATGATGCCAACGTACAAGCGCCTCTGCTCCAACAATTCTGACGTCCCTCATGTCAACTTTGGGCTGATATTCAATGAATAACTCGTTATTTTCAAGTGCCTTTCGGAGCTCTGAATCTAATTGTTGATTCTTATGCTTCTTATTTTCCATTTGACAAGTAAAGACCTGCCAATTATTCCTGCCCACTTTTTTCGCTTCATAAAGTGCATAATCAGCTCGTTTTAACAGGTCGTGAATATCCTCACCATCTTCAGGATAGTGACTGATTCCAATACTTGTTGAAACATAGATCTTATAACCGCCTATCGTAAATGGTCTTTCAAAAGCATGAATAATCTTTCTAGCAATCTCAGTAGATTCTTCGATTGAGGTTATATCTCTTAAATAGAAGGTAAATTCATCGCCCCCCATACGAGCTAGGACGTCTGATTTACCAAGCTGTTCCTTCAACCGCTTTGACACTAATTGTAATAGTTGATCCCCTGCTTCATGACCGTATGTGTCATTAATATGGTTAAAACGATCTAAATCTAAATAAAACACAGCAAATTTCTGATTACTTGCCTTCGCTTCTTTTAAAAGCTCTCTGAATTTCATCTCATAATATCGCCGATTTGCCAAACCTGTTAAATAGTCATGATTCGCCATATGCTCATATTTAGCAGCCTGTCTTTTTTGTTCCGAAATATCCTTCATGATCCCATCAAGACGTACTAACTCACCATTTAGATTAAAAACAGGAATAGTCGTATCGAGGATCGATTTTATCCCCCCATTGGCATCAATGAGACGATACTCATGGCTGATAATTTTTCCTTCAAATAACTCAAGTTGTTTCTTTTCAACTTTAGGAAGATCATCAGGATGAATAAATCTCTTCCAAAAGAAAGGATTGTTATAAAACTCTTCTCGTTCGACACCATACATTGTTTCCAAGCCTTTTGATGCAAAAACGACTTTATTTGTTTTCATTTCGACAGACCAAATGCTCACATCTAGATTATCTGCAATCGTTTGAAACTGTATCTGGCTTTCTTCAAGCCTTAATTCTGCTTCCTTCTTTTCGGTAATGTCTTGCCATGTCCCAATCAATCGGATTGTTTTCTTATTTTCATCTAGAATCGCATCAATTGTTTCTAAAATGTAGCGTACCTCGTTATTTCGAACGATGATTCTGTAGATGTTTTCATAGCTTTGACCTGTCCTTATTGCATCGGTAACCTTTTTTAACACAACCTCTTTATCATCAGGATGAACAAATTCTACTACTGTTTCAATGGAAGGGACAAAGTCATCTAGAAAATCGATACCAATAATGTGATACATTTGCTTTGACCAAAACGCTTCATTTTCAATGACGTCGTAATCCCAACTCCCAATTCTGGCAATTCGCTGGGCCGCATTTAAGTTTGATTCAATTTTTTTCACTAGCTCTTCTTGAATTTTAAGCTTTGATATGTCCTTAATGATTCCATACAATCCATTTATCTGACCATTTATATTAATAGGGATAAGTGTTACTTCACAGTATACGTCAGTTCCATTTTTATGCAGAAGTGTAAGCTGGAAATTAGTTGTTTCTCCTTCGAAAGACTGTTCTACATACGTAAGAGCTTTTTCAGTCTCATCAGGATGAATAAATGCAAAAAAACTTTTCTTAAGGTCTGCTAGTTCGTACCCAAGCGAGATCCGATTAATTTCTCTAATAACCCCGTCTGCCCCCAATATAAGTACAATATCAGGGTGGTTATTAAATAAAGAGCGATAGGCTTCTTTCGAGAGTAAGGTTTGATACGGTTTTTCCTGTGTTTTAGCACCATCGATTTCTTTCATTTCTCCACCTCCAATCTCAAGCTTGATCGGATACATTTCTTTACGTTATTTTGTCCAACTACAACAAATATACCATTTTTCATTTTTCATGATGTTCTATTGTAACAATTTTCTCAAAATCGTAACAACTTTTTTCCTGCTAAAATTGTACTATTTTTGTCACAATACAAACCTTTTCACTATTTGTATAATGGAAATATAAATAACATTTTCTTCCATAGGAGGGATAGCAATGTCTGTTTCTTTAGCAAGGAGTCGGTCGACATACATCTTCCTCTTCTTAGCACTCCTCGTGGTCATTTCTAACTTATCTTTAATGAAGCTTGAAGTATTTCAACCCGTTACAGACTGGATGGCGTTAGCAACGATTCTTGACTTAACCGTTTGTTTGCCACTAGCATTTTACATTTTTATCGTTCGTAATCGTTACTCACCAATAACAGTTCTTCCGCTCGTGATTGGTGGCTTTTGGTTTGCCTATTTTATCATTCCACCTGACAGTTTTGGCTACTTCACACCACTAAAGTACGGAATTTATGTTGTGGAGACCGTTTTTATCATTGCTGAGTTATTTGTTTTCATCATGCTGGTAAAAAAAGCACCTACTGTTCGAGCGACTTATCGGAAACTGAGGGCACGTGAATACTATTTTCCTATCGTCCTCCGCAAAACAATGACAGAAACTTTTGGGGAAAGAAAATTAGCAAGCATCTGGGTTACCGACCTTTCTATCTTTCACTACGGACTGCTTAGCTGGAGGAAAAAGGTTACCGCTATTCCAAACGTCACTAGCTTTAGCTTTCATAAAAACACAAGCTATTTTGGCGTATTTCTCATGCTTGTACATGCCATGCTCATTGAAGTCATTGCCGTTCACGCCCTCATTATGCAAATGAGCACACTAGCAGCTTGGATTGTCACGGCACTTGACCTTTATCTTCTATTTTGTATTATTGCTGATTATCACGCCATTCGACTCTCACCGATCATCATTGATACTAAAAAAATGACAGTACAACTTGGAATCAGAAGCTCTCTTGAAGTCGACTTAGATAACATTGTATCCATTGAGCATGTAACAAAGAAGGTTGAACGCACAAAAGACTCATTTTTCGTGACACTGCCGGACTTTGGCGACGAACCTCCTCAGTTTGAACTATTATTAAAAGAACAAGTTCCCGTTCATTCTGTGTTTGGACTGAAACGTCAAGTTTCAAAAATCTATGTAACTGTTGATGACAAGCACAGATTTTATCAGACGATCGAATCGATTATAGATGATAAGTAAGAAGACGATATGATGCTAGACTAAAATACGGGCACGGTAAATTGGACACAGATATGTGAAAATCGACTGTCCGAATCACTCACTCATTCGGACACATTCCATCGCTCATCCTAAAAAGTTGTCATAATCACTCACTCATTCGGACACATTCCATCGCGCATCCTAAAAAGTTGTCATAATCACCTCCTTATTCGGACACATTCCATCGCGCATCCTAAAAAGTTGTCATAATCACCTCCTTATTCGGACACATTCCATCGCTCATCCTAAAAAGTTGTCAT
>Ga0182742_1005383_pt1 | contig 10842 bp, 9 predicted proteins | sample eDN5th37CBELigMG_FD_128880 | JGI IMG/M metagenome (GOLD analysis project Ga0182742, IMG submission 128880) | Enriched Miracle-Growth compost microbial communities from Emeryville, California, USA - eDNA 5th pass 37_C BE-Lig MG (version 2)... ... | reverse complement strand
TTGGCGGATCTGTTGCAAAGAAAACACCCGAAGGCATTTACAACACTCTGCTGATTGTAGATAACCAAGGTGACCTTATACATGAATACAGCAAGCTGCACTTGTTCAAGCTGATGAATGAACATCTCTATCTGAACGGAGGGACAGCCAAGGGAGTTTTTTCACTGGAAAATAGGAAGTTTGCAGGGATGATTTGTTATGATATCCGTTTTCCTGAGTGGGTGCGGACCCATACAGCGGAAGGTGCTGAAGCTTTATTTGTAGTAGCTGAATGGCCATTGGCCCGGCTGGCACATTGGCGGGCACTTTTGATTGCGCGTGCCATTGAAAACCAGTGCTATGTAATTGCATGCAACCGCTCCGGGTCTGATCCTGACAATGTCTTTGCTGGCCATTCGATGATTATAGATCCTTGGGGAGTAGTGCTTGCAGAAGGTTCTGAAACGGAAGAAATCCTATATGCTGAGATAGACCTGGATAAAGTGAAAGAAGTCCGCAGCATGATTCCGATTTTTACCGATCGCAAACCGGATTATTACTATTGAAGGCATGCAGGGCCCTAACTGGGGCCCTGCCTTGCTTTACCCTTCTATTTTCGCCCACATTTCCGGAGGGTTTAATTCATAAATTTGGTTTTCCCGAAACATGAACTGATGCATAATAAATTCTCTGCGTATCGTAGCAAAATCATCATGAAAAAGTTTTATGAAGTCATTTATCTCTTTTTCGCTGTACTTTCTGCCCTTTTCCAGCTTCGAAACAAGAAACTCTAACACGATCAACTTCTTCTTCAATTGGACGGGGATGCTCTTAAGCTTCCCTTCTTTTGTGAAGAAGTTTTTCATGACGGATTCTTTGATTCTTGTTTGTTCCTCTCCCATGACCACCGGATCCCCCTTGTCTTTTCGGTAAATTAAGTGTTCCGCCGCATTGGCGTAATTCTTGATAAAGTAATGGTTTAAGGAAAAATAAATTGTGTTTTTATCCCGCCGCTCATGAATGAGGCTAGCTTCCCGAAGCTTTGCCGCGTGATGGGTGATTGTCGCGGGCGTGACACATAACTTCTCCGCCAAAGTTTGACCATTAAGTTCTCCGTCCGAAAGCAAAATTAACATTTTTATTCTTGTAGGATCTGCGAGGGCTTTATGATAATTGACCACTTTCTCTAACTGCACCGCTCAACGCCACCTCTCCATTACTAATTTAACATTTATCTAATTAGATGTTTGTTAAAATAGATTGTATAGGAAGGGACTGGTAACGTCAACAATTATCACTGGATTTTTTCGCAATAAAAGCCCCCGATTCGATCGGAGGCCCTCTTAGTGAATGTTTATAAACAATTATACAAAAAATCAAGTTTTCCATCTGGGACCTATTCTGGCATGATATAGATATTAAAGTAAGGGAGTTGATAAAAGTGATGCATCCAAACGCAGTGATTCGGGAAATTCAAGCAGATGATGATCTCTCATACATACTTGAGTTAATTACTGAAACGCGGCAGCCTTATTCGCATAATCAAAAGCTTAATTATTCCTTACCATTCCTGAAGCAATGGCTCTTTCCCGAAGGCGGCAAAGAAAGTCCGCGGGTGAAAGCCTTCGTGCTTGAAGAACATGGCGAAATTACCGGCTTCATGGCCGTAGAAATTCGCGGAAGAAGCGGAATGCTTGAATATGGGATTAAAAAGGGATCGTATGAGCAACTTGCCGGTTTAGTGGAGAAGTGTTCGAAAGTCATGGAAGAGTATGGCGGTGACCGTTTATTTATCTTTGTTCACACGCAGTTCGGTCAAATCCGCAATCCCGAGATCATAACATTCGAGAAGCTAGGATTTCATTACTCGGACCAATATATGCGTGTTTCTGCACGGCTGCTTATGAATGATTGGCAAGCTTCTGAAGCTTTGGATACAGCGCAAATTCAGGTTGAAAACCGGCTGCAGCTGAAGGATATCCACTCGATTATGCTTGAGGATGAAGCAGGCCCAGACGCAATTATATTCAATTACCAATTCTCGCCTCGGTTCCAGCCAAATACCGTATTACTTACGATGCGCAATGAACAAGATGAAGTGATGGCCATCGCATATTACAAAGTCGTCCATAAGCTTAAGAAAGATCAGGATATCTTTGGCGCTGCAGCATTTAACGTTCATTTCCGCCCAAAGTTCTCCTTGCCGCGTAAACAGAAAAGAAGCTTCCTTCAGGGTGTACTCACAACCATGAAGCAGCTCGATATTCAGGTAGTTAATTCCCTCATGAGTTTGAAGAATGTGGACAATTTCACGCTAATGATTCGGGAAGGGTTTGACGAAATCAATTCCAATTTCTTTTCCTTATCTAAGAGTCTGGTGCAAGAGTGATGAAAAGGTATAAAAACGCCCGGGATATTCTGCCCGAGGAATTAATCCGGGAGATTCAAAAATATGTTAGAGGCGAGCACTTGTACATCCCTCAGACGGAGCGGACGCAATGGGGCAAAAAATCCGGAGCTCGGGAGCAATTGGAGAAAAGAAACCTAGAAATTTATCAAAAATATATGGATGGATTTAGTACCGCCGAGCTCGCTGATATGTTTTGTTTAAGCGAAGAACGCATTCGTGGAATTTTGTATGAGATCCATACCGACGAATATTAAAAACCTCAGAGCTCGCATCGAATTCAAACGTCTTACAGAAAACGGATCGTTAACGGATAACGGTATGCGACGCCTTCATTAGCTTTAACGGAAGCAACTATCGTCATCACGAACCAGAAAATGCCTACGACCACCGAAAGAACGATGCCGATTCCCACAAAAATGAGGATCGCGGAGATGATGCCGTAAATGGCAATGCTGATTTGGAAGTTGAGGGATTCCCTCCCCTGGTCGTCGACAAAGGCGGAGGAATCTTTCTTGACTAACCAGACGACTAATGGGCCGATGATCGATCCGAACGGGATCACAAATCCGCTAAATGCGGTAAGATGGCAAAGCATTCCGAACAGTCTATCATCTCTTGAAGACATACACATTCTCCTTTTCGTGTACTGTAGTCTGAAGGGCAACGGAAACGAGCCATCTTAATGGAAGCTGTTCGCAATCCGCTGGCCCTCCTCCAGACCGGAGAGGATCTCCACCTTCGTTCGCGTGAACAAACCTACGGACACATTCACTTCGCGGCGCATCCCTCCTTCAACGATCAGCACGTAATTTCGCCCCTGGTAATTGCGAAGCGCGCTTCGCGGAATCATCAGCGTGTCTTCCCGCTTCTCCAGCTCGATCGTGAAGTCCACGGCATCGCCGAACTCGATCCCCGGAGGGGGATCCCCTTCGAAGGCGAACCGCAGCGTTCGGCTGTTGACCGCGCCGCGAACCGGATCCCCGTCCGCCTGCAACGTCCACGGGCCTTCTGCAATGCTGCCCTCAAGTCCGCTGCCTTTATACACAAGCCGTACCGGCATGCCGAGCCGAAGCCGGCTCATATACTCGGCGATATCGCCGAAGTAATGGACCCGCAACCGATCCGTCGGCGATATGCCAATGAGCGGCTGGAAGGCCTCTACGGAACTGCCGACGCTTCCGGCATTCAGGAAGGTGACGATCCCGTCAACGGGAGCAATCAACTCCCGCTTCCGATGCCTTTCCTCTAAGCGTTCCAACCTGAGGCGCTCGATCTGTACGTCTAACCGCAGAATCTCCAGCCTCGTTTGATCGGTTTCGCCGGCTCGGATCGCCCCCGCAAGGGTGGATTGACGCTGTTCCAGCGCCAATTGCTGGCGCATTCGTTCCAATTCAAAGTTTCCGCCGCTAAGCCGCAGCAAGACGTCTCCCGCCTTCACGCGGTCTCCCGGTTTTACCAGCAGCTCCGCAAGCGTCCCGTCAATCTCGAAGTGGACGTATTCGGTATACTCCGGAATGACGACACCCGTGCCGCGCAGCGCTAACGTTAAGGTCCCCCGCTCCGCCTGCGTCATGCTGAGTTCGACCCCGGCAGGCTCGATCAGTCCGGGAGGTCCAGCCGGCGCACCGCCAACCGCCCCGCAGCCTGCTAACAGCACCGCCGCGGCAACGGCGGCAGCAAGGCAGCTCCAACGCAATCGCATCAATCCTCCCCCAGCTTCACGGCTTGATAGATCTTCATGCGTGACAACCGCCACCCCAGAATCCCTAAGCCGAAACCGATCATCAGTAGGACAATCAGCAGCAGCTTCAGCGCATCCTCCGACGCGAAGCGAATCTCGAACGGCAGCACCTGCTGTGACGGATCGAAAGCGAGCTGAAATAAATCTACAAACAACAAGCTTGCCAGACTGCCGATCCCTCCGCCAATCGCCACCGCCGCGGCGGACACAAGCAGCTGCTCTGCCGTCAGTATACCGACAAGCTGCAAAAACGTAAGGCCCATCGCCCGGAAAATGCCGTACTGCAGCATCCTTCTCGCCAGCGACAATACCCAAAACAGCAGAAAACCGAAAAAGCTGACCGCCACGGAAATCAGAAAGCCAAGTGTCATAAATCCGTTAATCGCCAAGGTGAACGGATCGTTCCTGCTGTCAATCCGCTCTTGTATGGAGTCCTTTAAGGATACTAAACCGATCCCGTATTCGGGAAGAGCGTCGTAGAACCGTTGCCGCTCGGCGTTGTCCGCAAGCTTGATCCATACCTGGTACGGTTCAACGGCCAGCGCCGCCTGAATATAATCCAAGTGCCCGACGACCAGCATCGGCGCCTCTTCATCCCCGAACCCGCGGTTCGGATGAAACGACGGCCAATAATCAACCACCCCGAACACGATGAACGGCTTGGAGTCCACGCCGTTCCAGCCCACGCTGATCCGGTCCCCCGGCTCCAGCCCGTGCTGATCCGCGATGGAACGGGAAATCAATACCGCCCGAGGTTCTAAGGCGATTAAGTTTAAATATTCGTACCAATGCCGTCCGAGCAAGACGTCCCGAAGCCAGGCGATCTTGCCGAACTGGGAAGTATGGATGCCCATGAGCCGAACCGTCCCCCGATTCTGTCCCGCCGTAAAGAAAGCGCCGTCTTTCACAAATACCTTCGTTGCCCGCTCTACGCCCGGCAGCTCCTCGAACACAAACGGAGGCTCCCTGTATTCAAATCGTTGAGACCCACCGGACGCTCCGGGGTTTGACGGGTTACGGCCGACAACCGTCGATACCTGCGGCCAATACTGCTGCAGGACAAGATCGGCGCCGTTGCGGTAAAGGATCATGTCATCCATGTTCTTATTCAAGGTATGCGCCGCGCTCGCGCTGAACAATCCGGCAGCCACTGTCATGATCAAGAAAATCATGACATATTGGTACTGCGTGTGCGACCGGCCTACCTGCAGCAAGGACGCGTACATGACAGGCGGCCACAGCTTTCTCCCCGCCCAGTAGATCAAGCGAACCAACAGCGGATACAATCGCAGAACAAGCAGCCCGGCGCCAAGGACGAAGAGTGCCGGAATAAAGAATAGCAGCGGATCTATGGCGAACTCCTCGGCTTCCGCTCCGAGACGGAGCAAACCGTCGCGCTGCTGCCGAAACGCGAATAGCGAGTATACCGATACCCCGACGAAGGCAAGATCAAGGAACCAACGATGCCAGACCGATGTGCGCCCGAGGCGCGCCGATTGGCGGCTGTGGCTGACAATGGAAGACTTCGTCGCCAGAAAGACCGGAAGTAAGGTCATCACTACAGCGCCTAGTACCGCGAATAACGCATAACGGTAAGCATCAGGCGTGAGATTCACTGACAGAGCCGAACGCCCGACAAATTCGAGGAAGCCGTTCGAGGCGCCGAGCATCTTGGTCAACTGCATCCCGATCGGAGGACCCAGCATGAAGGCCGCCGCGCCAAGAAGGGTCCATTCCGCCAAGTAACCGGCCATAATTTGCCACGTGCCGGCGCCGCGGCTGCGGAGCACGGCGATTTCCGCCTTCTGCCGTTCCGTGATCAGATTGGCGATCATATACAGATAGAACGCCAGCATCATCAGCACCGGAATATTTAAGGACCATACGACGTTCCATAGCGCCTTCTCCCGCTCGAAATAAGCGCCGATCGTTGCGACCGCCGGCGCTTCGATGGTGAGTGTGGAAAACCGTTGGCGGAGGTACTCGTTGAGGTCTCTGTTCGCCTGTAAAAATCTTTGGACGGTATCCAAATCTATGGCAGTGTAATCAAGGACCAAGTAGGTGCTGATGTTGTTCACAGGAAGCGCGGTACCTGATGCAAAATCGCGCTGGAACAACTCATCATCGACAAAAAACGTATTATCGTACTCATGCAGCAGGCGGTACCAATACGGGTCGGCATGATCCGATTTATCGATGACGCCCACCGGCTTGATGGCGATGTCGGGCGGCCCTCCATCCTGCAGCACGAATTCGTTGCCGAGCACCATATTGTAATCGCTTAGCGATTTTTCAACAACCAACACTTCATAGACGCCGTCAACGGGGTCTCCCGATGGAAGCCGGCCGTCGATCAACCGGATATGATCATACAGCTCGGACATGGCCGCGAGCCGAATTCTGCGGTTCGTTCCCGGGTCCACACGGGTCGGGTCCCGGGGGATCCAGTTGTACAGATCCGTCTGCATTTCTTGAACCAGATGCTCTACAGGCAAGCCGAAGCCGGTGGCGGCGGTGTCGCGCATAAAACCGGTAACATCGGCGATGACCCGCGGGCGCGCTTCCGGCGCGTAGTCCCCGGCGTTCCAGAATGAAGTCCTGCCAAGATAAGACTTCGCATACACCGTGAGTGGGTACGTCCCCGACTGCAGCTGCTGCTCCAAGTCCTTCACCAGCATCCTTGTCATGACGGCATTCGTGTAGATGGGGATGGCGGCAATCAGCGCGACGCTGATCGTGAGACCGCCGAGCAAGCTGAGCTCAAGCCACTTATTCTTGTACATTCGTCGTAAAATCATGATGAGGAGAGCCATGGTGTTCCCCCTTCGACCTACGGCAGAATGAGCCGTTGGCCAATACTCAGCCCCTCTGCGATCTCAATTTCGAACTGGGATTCAATCCCTTTCTCCACATCCATCTCCCGAATGCTTTCCCCCTCGAGCACACGGACGAAATTTCGCCCGGACAACGTGTGCAGCGCGCTCCTTGGAATGAGGATCACATTGTCTTTCTGCTGTAAAATGATTTCAATCCGCACGCTGTCTTCGAGCCTTACCTCCACTGCGGGATCATCCAATGTGAAATACACGCTCTGGGATAGCTCCCTATTCAATCGTTCATCGTCCGTCACCGGAGCGGAGGAGGGGCTCTGCACTACGGTCGCCTCCACTTCCCGGCCGCCGATCGTCACGGTTGCCTTCATGCCGACCTGTACCTCCAGCAATTCCGTCACGGCGGCAGACACATACTTCAGCCGCAGGCTCTCCGGATCAATGAGCGCGGCATACCTGTCGCCCTCCTGCACACGGTCTCCAGGCCGGAGATCATCCATGAAGGTGATCCTCCCGTCGATCGGCGCCGTGAGCACGCTGCCTTCCCATTGGGCGCGGGCATCGTTCAGCCGCTGCTCGGCGATCCCCAGCTCGAGCATCCGAATGCGGATCAACTCCTCGTCGCGGCTCGCCTTAGCTTGATTAAGGGTGTACTGCGCCATCTCGAAGTCGCGTTGGCGCTCCAGCACGGTGATGTCCAGCCCGTCGCGATCCAGTTCGAGGATCGGATCGCCTTGCTTCACTTCATCCCCAAGCTTCGCGTGTACGGCCGACACCGTGCCCGCTCGGGCGAAACGCAGATCTAAGGCAACAGATGCCTCCACTTCCCCGGGTCCGCTGATCGACTTCGTAATCGTCCCCCGCTGCACTTCGTAGAGATTGTAAGATTCCCGCTGCGGCGTCATGAGCGGCGGCTGCAGCACCTCCTCCTCTTGAGGCAACAGAGAGCAGCCCGATGCGGCGAGCATCACCGCAACGATCACCGCTGCCGCACCTCCCTTCATCGGACCATCGTCTCCGTCCACATGCGGCGGATCTCTTCCTCGGACAACGCTCGGCCGTACACCGCAAGCCCTCCAAGCAGCCCTGTATAGAAGTTGCCGTATTCCCCGGAACGGTTCACGGCCCCTACGGTAAAGTCGGAGCCGTCCTCCCCGCCGTCGAAAATTCCGCCTTCGTACTTGTAAGGATTATAACGCTCGCGTACATCCAATCTGCCGTCCAAGTAGGAGCGCGCTTCGGCGCCGTCATATGTAAATGCGGCCAAATGCCATTCCCCGCGGGTTACCTTCGTTTGGCCGATGGAAGCGTCCATACAGTACAAATACCCCGGCGTCGGGCCGCCGACAGAGGAGACGTGACCGCATACCTGCTCCGAACTGTTCCAAATTTTAAGATTGAGAAAAAGGCAATACTGCCGTTTGCGTGCAGTCTCATTCCACATCCCCGCGATCGCCTCACAGCCGTCGTAATCCGAGACCCCCCACTTGATCCAAGCGGCTACGGTCACTTGCGCGTCAGGACCGCGGATATGTAATGCGGGGCATTCGGAACGCGGGATTTGCAGCCATTGGCCGTACCGAATATCGGCGGCGTACGGTCCGAAAATCCCTTCCTCCGCCCGTTCGATGATGCCGTTCATCTCCCGAAGCCGGTAACGGTTCGGTCCCGCGGACATCCGGTCGCTCCCCGGACCTTCCTGAAAGTCCCAGAACGCAATGCATCCCGGCTGAATGACAGAATCCAACATTCTTCTTCCTCCTAAGAACTCAGATATGCTTCTAACGCCTGAGCGAAGCTTGCCCCGAATGTACGCGCGCTCTGTACCGTCACGACCGCGCCCTCCCGCCCAAAGTACGGAAACTCAAGGGAGCACGCCAGCTTGGCGCCATGCTTCTCGAAAAAGCTGCTGCAATTCGGCGTACCCGGCTGATTCCAGCCTTCTCCCAGCTCAATGTCATTCCGCGGGTCGTAGGAAATTTCAAGATCTGTGGTCATCTGCTCAAGGTATGCCCCGAAACGCTCGCACTCCTCTTTGATGGGGGAACCTTTTCGCACAACGAAAGGAACATCATTACCCCCTCCCCACTTATAAGGTCCGTGAAAATCAATTGCCGCTGTAATAGCAAACGGTTTCACATAATTCATAACGGCGGAAGTCACTCGATAGATCGGCGCGCCGGTATAATCCCGGTTATGGTCATGGGGAATCCGGTTCTTTCCTTGATCCCCATTCTCGACGCCGTCGATGTCTATGAACGGAATGTAATGGATGCAATAATTTTGGAGAAACGATGGGTTAGATGCGGTGAGTATCGATTCAAGGATCCCTTCGATCACATAGGCAGGTGTTGACTCACAGGAGTGGTGTCTGCAGGTGAAGACAAGATGCTGTTCCGCGGAGGGATTTCCAATGGAAAGAAGCGGTATGGGACGAAGCTGCTCTGAGATGGCGAGCACCTTGCGGCGGACATGGCGATTCGGCGAGATTTGCTCGTAGAATCTCTCGAAGTGCGAGATCTGGTACGGCAGGCAGAAGCTGAAGTACACCTTCTCATTGGCTCGAAACCGATAGATGAATTCTTGGCGGCTTGGGGCGGATTCTGCACCGAGCCAGCTCCATTCGATTCCGTCAAAGCTTATGGCCGGCCCCCAGGGCCCAACCACTTCTCCGTTCACAAACCGGAAGCTGACCGTCCGCTCTTCCTTCGACTCCGCGCAGAAATTCCAATAAAACCACCATCCGGACGTATCGCGAAGCTCCTGCTCCAGCTCCACGACTCCACGGCTCTTGCCGACAACACGAATATTCCCGCCGGCGTGCCGGCTTGAGATTTGCAGCTTTTGCACGCTCTCCCTCCTTTTTCTGCGTTATACCCCATATTATACCATGCAAAGATGGGAAAATGCCGCAAAATTAGCGGGTACCCGCTAGCTTTGCGGCATTGTGTTCTAAGCGAGCTCCAGCAATGTCAAGATGTGATTGATCATTTCGAGACGGAGATAGTCTGCGTTCACCTTACGCTCATCCGTCGCCTCCAACCAAGTCAACGCTTTGTTCGCGGCGGCGATCCGGTCCGCCTGCCCGGACGCAAGCGCCTCTTCGGCAAGCTGCTTCAGCTTCGTCGCATAACGGATGTCGTCGATTCCCTCGCGGAAGCCTTCCCACGCGATCGTGTCGATCACGTCGGTCAACGTCGGGTACACCAGGTTGAACTGCCGGAACGTCGCGTCAATCTCGTCGTTCCATACGTTCAGGAAATTCTCATAATAAATGTAGTTATAGACTGCGTCATAGTTTGCCTTGTACATCCACATGCCGTGGCGTTGGCGCATGAGATCCGGATTCTCCGGACCGGTATGCGGGTAGGCATAGTTCGTAATCATCTTGTCTTCCCCGAACGCGTGCCAAGCATCCGCCCTCTCGCGTGTCGGCTCGCCTACCCAGTTCAAGAAGTCTTCCTTTATTTCCAGATCCATATGCGATGCATGGCCTGTGGCGAACAATTTCGCACCGACCTCTTCCTTAACGAACTGCCACATTTCCTGCTGCCATTGCAGCAGGCTCCATCCCGCTTCATCCCAACCGTCGAAGTACATATTCGTGTGGCCCAGATGATTGGAAATCGCGTGATAAGCTTCCCAGATGTGCTGTTTATGATTTTCAATTCCTGTACGCCAGTTATTGTAGTGGGTTTCCATCACGACTCGTTTGGCTTCCGTCGGATCCGCCTCGTATGCCGCCTTTGCGGTCATGTAGTTATTGTAGTCGTTAAAATGTTGATACGGCGCGAATGCCGCCCCAGCGCCGAACAGCGGATCCAGGTCGAGGCCGGCTTGCTCCATCAAATCCAGCTGATGGAGGAAGTGATCCGCTCTGG
>Ga0182742_1005382_pt1 | contig 10842 bp, 12 predicted proteins | sample eDN5th37CBELigMG_FD_128880 | JGI IMG/M metagenome (GOLD analysis project Ga0182742, IMG submission 128880) | Enriched Miracle-Growth compost microbial communities from Emeryville, California, USA - eDNA 5th pass 37_C BE-Lig MG (version 2)... ... | reverse complement strand
GGTCGCGCACGCCGGTCTCCAGCCCGGCGTAGGCCACCTCCTTGAACCCGAGCACGTTGACCCAGTAGGAAGCGGCCTGCAGCGCGTTGCCGACGTAGAACTCGACGTGGTCGATGCCGTGCAGCGGCATGAAGTCTTCGGTCTGGGACGGTGCGACGATCGGCTGCGTGCTCATGCACTTCATGATCCGCCGATAGGTGTGGAGCAGCAATCTTGATCCGTTGCGTAGCGTGCGATACTCGGCGGCCTGATGGACGACATCGACCGCCAGATCGTTGCGCTGTTGCGAGAGGACGCGCGGCGGTCGTTCCTGAGCATCGGCGCGCGCGTCTCGCTGAGCGCGCCGGCGGTCAAACGGCGCGTCGACCGGCTCGAGGACGAGGGCGTGATCCGGGGCTACACGGCGCGCGTGGACCCCAACCGCTTCGGCTGGAACACGCACGCGATCGTGTCGCTGTTCTGCGAGGGGCGGATGGCCGCGAGCGAGGTGCGCGAGGCCGTCGAGGACCATCCCGAGGTCGAGGCCGCCTACACGGTCGCGGGCGAGGCGAGCGCGGTCGTGCACGTGCGCGCCCGGGACACCGCGCACCTGGAGGAGACGCTCGAGCGCATCCGCGATCACCCCGGGGTGACGCGCACGCAGACGCAGATCGTCCTGTCGACGCTGTTCGAGCGCCCGTTTGAGGAATAGCTACAAGAATCAGGGGTGAGATCGTTGGGCACGCCTTAAACGCGTGCCGACCCTTGTGGGTAGCCTCCAGGCCATGACCGCTCTTGAGCGCCGCGTCAACATGGCCGCTGTCTTCATCCCGTTCGCTGTTACCGCCGCCGCGATCCCGCTGCTGTGGGGGAGTTGGCTTGGCTGGTCCGACGTCGCCGTCTTCCTGATCATGTACACGCTGAGTGGATTCGGCGTGACGGTCGGGTTCCACCGCATGCTGACCCACCGCGCGTTCCAGACGCACAAGCTGACGCGCTACATCTTCGCCTACCTCGGCATGCTGTCCGTCCAGGGGCCGGTCATCGACTGGGTCGCCGACCACCGCAAGCACCACGCCCACACCGACGTCGAGGGCGACCCGCACTCGCCGCACGTCGGCCACGGCGAGGGCGTGATGGGCGCGCTGCGCGGCCTCTGGCACGCGCACGTCGGCTGGCTGTGGCGCACGCACGGCGAGGCGTCCGCGCGCAAGTACGCCAAGGACCTGGTCGAGGACCGCACGATGCGGATCCTCAACCGCAAGTTCCCGTGGATCGTCGTCGCCTCGCTCCTGATCCCGGCCGTGCTCGGCGGCCTGCTGAGCTGGAGCCTGTGGGGCGCGTTCACCGGCCTCATCTGGGGCGGCTTCGTGCGCATCTTCCTCCAGCACCACGTGACCTGGTCGGTCAACTCGGTCTGCCACTTCTTCGGCAAGCGCCGCTTCGACGTCGAGGATCACTCGACCAACGTCTTCTGGCTGGCGATCCCGTCCTTCGGCGAGAGCTGGCACCACAACCACCACGCGTTCCCGCGCTCCGCGCAGCACGGCCTGAGGTGGTGGGAGATCGACCCGTCGGCGATGCTGATCGCCCTGATGAAGCGCCTCGGCCTGGCCTGGGACGTCGTCAAGATCACGCCCGAGCGCCAGGCGCAGAAGCTCGCCGGGGCCAAGAAGCCCGAGCCCAAGCCGGCCGAGGAGAAGGTCGCCGAGCCCGTCGGCTGAGCTACGGCACGATGTTGTCGACGTAGCCGCCGTCGACGCGGATGGCGCCGCCCGTCGTGGCGGACGCCAGGTCCGAGGCGAGACACGCGCAGAGGTTCGCGATCTCGACCGGCTCGATCAGCCGCTGGATCAGCGACGCCGGGCGGTGCTCGCGCACGAACGTGGCGGAGGCTTCGTCCCAGGGCAGGTCGTCCCCGACCAGCTCGCGGACGAAGTCCTCGACGCCCTCGGTGTGCGTCGGGCCGGCGATCACGGCGTTGACGGTCACGCCCGAGCCGGCGACGGCCTTCGCGAACCCGCGCGAGACGCCGAGCAGCGCGGTCTTGGTGACGCCGTAGTGGACCATCTCCTCCGGGATCACGACCGCGGAGTCGGAGGCCATGAACTGCACGCGGCCCCACCCGCGCTCGGCCATCCCGCGCACGTAGTGGCGCGTGAGCCGCACGCCGGACATCACGTTGACGTCCCAGTAGCGCTGCCAGGTCGCGTCGTCGACCTCCAGCAGCGGCTGCGGGCCGAAGATCCCGAGGTTGTTGACGAGGATGTCGACCTCGGGCAGCGCCTCGAACAGCGTTGCGGCGCCCTCCGCGGTGGCGACGTCGGCGGCGACGCCCTCGAACGCCGCGCCGGGCTGCTCGGCCCGCAGCTCGTCCACGGCGGCGCGGACCCGCTCCGGGTCGCGCCCGTTGATCGTCGTGGCCGCGCCGGCGCCGGCGAGCCGGGCGGCGATCGCGCGCCCGATGCCCTGTGTGGAGCCGCTCACGAACGCGCGCTTGCCGGACAGATCGATCTGCATGTCTCCCTTTCTATGAGCGTGCCGCCGCGCGTGAGACGGCGGCGTCGGTGATCGGCTGGCGCAGCAGCGCCAGCGAAGCGTGCAGGGCCAGGAAGACGCCCCAGGTGAAGATCGTCCAGCCCGGCCAGAAGTAGTGCTCCCACCCCGCCATGAACCACGTGCAGATGAAGGCGAACTGCACGACCGCGAAGACCGCGGCGTGCGTGATCAGCCCGCGCCGCCGGCGCAGGCGCAGGATCGCGGCCGCGCGCTCGTCGAAGACCACGCCGCGCTCGGACTCGCGGCGCTCGACGACGTCGGCCGGCAGCTCGGCGCGGACGCAGGTGCCCTTCCCCTCCGGGCTGACGACCTGCAGCGTCCCGTCGAGCGCGGCCAGCCGGTCGTTGAGCCCGCGCAGGCCGCTGCCGCGGGAGGCGTCCGCGCCGCCGCGGCCGTCGTCGGCGACCTCGACCACGAGCGTGCCGTCCTCGCAGCGGATCGCCACGCTCGCCTGGTCCGCGCCGGAGTACTTGGCGACGTTGGTCAGCGCCTCGGAGGCGACGAAGTAGGCGGTGGCCTCGACCGTCGGCGGGAACCGCTCCTGCGGCCACTCGACCACGTCGACCGGCACCGGGCAGCGGCCCGCCAGGTCCTTGATCGCCGGCCCGAGTCCGCGCTCGGTCAGCACCGCCGGGTGGATGCCGCGCGCGAGGTCGCGCAGCTCGCCGATCGCGCGCTGCGCCTCGTCGCCGGCCAGCGTCACGAGGTCGAGCGCGTCGTCGCCGCGGGCCATCCGCTCGCGCGCGATCCGCAGGTTGAGCGCGACCGCGACGAGCCGCTGCTGCGCCCCGTCGTGCAGGTCGCGCTCGAGCCGGCGGCGCTCGGCGTCGGCGGCGGCGATGATCCGCGCCTGCGAGGTCCGCAGGTCGACCACGCGCTCGGAGAGCTCGTGCTCGCGGCTCGTGGTCAGCAGCGCGCGGGCGAGCGCGGCGTGCACGCCCGCGAACGCGCTCGCGAGCCGGACCGAGATCGGCAGCAGGATCAGCCCGGCCGGGATCAGCGCGAGCCCGAGCGCCAGGTTGTCGACCGACAGCGGCGCCAGGATCAGCGCCAGCGGCGGGCCGAGCAGCGCGCCCACGACGATCACGTTCACGACCGCCATCGGGAACACCGCCGCCAGGTACGCGAGGTCCTTCCACGTGGCGACGTCGGCGGTCCGGGCCAGCATGCGCGCGAACCAGCCCGTCTCCGTCACCGGCCGGTACGGCGCGGGCAGCCGGATGTCGAGCAGCCGCTCGCCGAGCCAGCGCTCGAAGCGCGCCATCCAGCGCCAGAAGCCCATCATCAGCACGAGCGGCAGCCCGAGCGTGAGGATCGCGACGCCGAGCCCCACCGACAGCCCGGTGAAGATGACCGACGCGTAGAACGTGCTCAGCGGGAGCGCCAGGAGCAGATAGAGGATCCGCTTCCACGAGCGTCGGTCGACCGCCCACCCGGCGAACGCGCGCAGGGCCGATGCGGGGGAGCTCGCAGTCAGCGCCTCGGAGATGCGCCCGAACCTAGCGCGCGCCGGCGGGCGCGCGGGTACGGCTAGCCGCCCGGATCACCGCGCCAAGGCCGGATGATCGGGGTGGGGCGGAGGGGGTGCAGCCTTTCTAAGTCTTCAGGATCGCGATGGTGTTCACCGCGAAGAGCACCGCGAACAGGATCGTCCAGCGATCCAGGTTCTTCTCCATCAGCGAGCCGCCGGACGAGCCGCCGGCCACGCCGACGCCGAACGCGCCGGACATACCGGCGTCCTTACCCGAGTGCAGCAGGACGAGGAAGATGACGCCCGCGGCCAGGAAGACCTGCAGGACGGAGAGCACGGTGTTCAGCATGCGGCGACTCAGGTTAGCGGCTCCGCGCGCTCCTGCGCGCGATCCAGCCGTTTGAGCAGGTCGATGGCCTCGGCGCGCAGCGTCCGGTCGAGCACGCGCCAGTCGCCGTCGCTGAGCTTGCCGGTCTTGTAGTCGAGCTCGGCGTCGCGGATCTCGCGGTACTTGGCCTCCTTGGCCGCCTCGAGCTCGGCCAGCTCGGCCTCGAGGTTGGCGTCGCCGCCGCGGGCGCCCGCGCGCAGCGGGCCGGCGACGAGCGCGACGGCCGCCGCGATCATCAGCGCGATCAGCATGTACTCGATCACGCCGGCACCCGCTCGGGCTCGCGCACCTCGCGCCCCACGCGCGCGGCGTACTTGGCGGTGACGGTCCGCGACGTCCCGCCGCGCGGCGGCCAACCGGCGACGAGCCCGCCGAAGACGATGATCAGCGCGCCGACCCAGAGCCAGCTCACCATCGGGTTGACCTCGAGCCGGAAGCGCGCGGCGGGCGGGTTCTCCGTGTAGCGCTCGGTCAGCCCGCGCAGCGCGAGCGCGAGGAACTGGCCGGCCTGCTCGCCCGTCAGGTCGTCGGCGGCGCGCTCGAACAGCCGGTCGCCCTCCTCGATGCGGTCGCGCAGCCGGACGATGTCGGGCGCCACCGCGGCCCAGATGTCGTTGTACAGCGACGCGTCGAGCGCGACCTCGGTCGTGGTCTCGCCGTCGAAGAAGCGCGAGACCGGCCCGAGCGACGGGTCCTGCGACGGGAAGTAGTCCTTGGAGGTGTGCAGCAGCTTCGTGTCGCCGCCGGCCTTGCCCACGCGCAAATGGGCGCCGAACGCGATCCGCTCCAGGCGCCCGTTCGGCGCCGCGTGGATCTCCGCCGTCGGCTCGACGTACGTGAACTCGTAGTCGCCGACGCGCGCCTTCTCGCCCGGGTTCAGCGAGACGTCGTGGACCTCCTTGAAGCTCGAGGAGGCCGCGACCCCGACGAACATCACGATGATCCCGACGTGCACGAAGTAGCCGCCGTAGCGGCGGCGGTTGCGGCGCACGAGCGAGACGAACGCCAGCGGCAGCGGCTCGCGCGAGGCGGCGCGGCGGGCGCGCACGCCGCGCCAGAGCTCCTGCACGATCCCGCCGAGCACGAAGCCCGCGAGCGTGAACATGATCAGCGCCGTCACCGAGCCGGTGACGCCCAAGGCGATCAGCGCCGCCAGCACGACCAGGCCCGCGATCGCCGGCTTGGTGAGGTTGCGGCGCAGGTTCGCGGCGGTCGCGCGCCGCCACGCGATCACGGGCCCGATCCCGGTGGCGAGCACGAGCAACAGCGCCAGCGGGACCACGAACTGCTCGTAGACGGGCGGGCCGATGTTGCGCTGGCGGCCGGTCACGGCCTCGGCGATCAGCGGGAAGAACGTGCCCCAGAAGATCACGAAGCACAGCGCGACCAGCAGCAGGTTGTTGAGCAGGAAGATCGCCTCGCGCGAGAGCAGCGAGTCCAGCCGGTTCCGCGAGCGCAGCTGGTCCGCGCGCGTCGCGACCAGGTAGATCGACGCGGCGATCATGCCCCCGATCAGCAGCAGGAACGGCACGCCGAGCGTGGAGGCGCCGAAGGCGTGGATGGACTGCAGCACGCCGCTTCGCACCAGGAAGGTGCCGAGGATCGCCAGCACGCCGGTCGCGAGCACCAGCGAGACGTTCCAGATCCGCAGCATCCCGCGCCGCTCCTGGATCATCACCGAGTGCAGGAACGCGGTCGCGGTCAGCCACGGCATCAGCGACGCGTTCTCGACCGGGTCCCACATCCAGTAGCCGCCCCAGTCGAGCTCGTGGTAGGACCAGCGCGCGCCGAGCACGATCCCGAACCCGAGCGCCAGCCAGGCGAACAGCGTGAACGGGCGCGTCGAGCGGATCCACTCCGCGTCCAGCCGGCGCGTGATCAGGGCCGCCACCGCGAACGCGAACGGGATCGCGAGCAGCGTGTACCCCGAGTACAGCATCGGCGGGTGGATCATCATCCCCGGGTCGCGCAGCAGCGGGTTCAGGCCCGTGCCCTCGGCGACCGGGTTGGCGATGCGCCGGAACGGCGACTCCAGGAACACCAGCAGGCCGGCGAAGAAGACGCCGTAGCCGAGCAGGACGGCCTGCGCGTAGGGCGCGAGCGCCCGCAGCCGGTGGCGCGTGACGTACAGGATCACGCTCGACCACACGCCGAGCAGGAACAGCCACAGCAGCAGCGAGCCCTCCTGCGAGGACCACATCGCGGTCAGCCGGTAGAAGAGCGGCGTCGTGGTCGAGGAGTGCGAGGCGACGACCGCGAACTCGAAGTCCGAGTTGACGAACGCGATCTCCAGCAGGACGAACGCGAGCGTGCTCGCGCCGGCCATCGCGTAGACGGCGCGGCGGCCGGAGGCGACGAACTCAGGGCGGCGGGCCCGCGCGCCGTAGAGCGAGGCGCCGGCGCCGTAGACGGCGCTGCAGAGCGCGACGATCAGGCAGGCTTGGCCCGCAACGAGCACGTCAGGTCTGGGACTTGTCCGCCGTGAACTTCGACGGGCACTTCGTCACGAGCGTCCCAGGCTGGCCCTCGTAGACCGCCCCCTTCTTGACCACGTCGATGACGATCTCGCGGTCGGCGCGGAACGGGTCCGGCAGGTTGCCCTTGTAGGTCACGGGCACGGAGACCGTGCCGTCGCGGTCGCGGACGCGGAAATGGGTCACGTTGCCGCTGGTCTTGTACCCCGCGACGACCTTCCCGACGAGCTGGTACTTCTCGCCGGGGGCGGGGGTCGCGGACGCCAGCTCGGACGGCTGGCGGGCCTCCGTGGAGGCGGAGAAGCTCGTATACGCGAGCGCGGTCGCGAGCAACAGCGCGGCGCTCAGGGCTACGACGAAACGGATCGATCGCTTACGGGAAGGGTCCACCTCCAGCAGTATGGCGCGCCCGGCCGAGAGTTGCCCCTAACAAGCCTCAACATCGATCCCTGAAACCTCCGGGAACAGGTGCCGTTAACAGGGCCAGAGATGCACTTATCACGGCCGCTGACACTGACTCCCCCGCGACGCCGCTCCCGCAGCCGGCAGTCGTTCCTGTCCCGCCCCACCGTCGCGCCCTCGCGCGAGCGCAACAAGCGCGCCAACGTCTCCGAGGACGCGGCGTTGTACTCGTGCTCGTGCGGCTACGTGTTCAAGGCCGCCGTGACCACTTCGGTCGACTGCCCGCACTGCGGCGTCGACCAAGCCTGGTAGGAACCCTCCGCTTCGCCGCGAAATGTCGCGGCGATGCGCCACGCCGGGACGATCCGCAACAGCGTCGCGGTCGCGCTGTTCGCCGCCGCGGCGCTGCACTCCGGCGAGACGCCCGCCGCCGAGTCCCCGGTCGCCCCCGAGGCCGACGAGCGGCTGCTGACGCTCGCCTGGGGCGGTGACCTCACGCTCGGCTCCGAGCGCGGCAACCCGCCGGACGCCGGGCGCCCGCTGCTGGCCGCGGTCCGGGGCGCGCTGCGCCGCGCGGACCTCGCCGGGGTCAACTACGAGGGGACCTTCGGCCCCGGCGGCGCCTCCAAGTGCGGCGCCGGGCGCCCGGACTGCTACGCCTTCCAGGCTCCCGCGAAGAACGCCCGCACCCTGCGCCGCGCGGGCGTGGACGTGGTCAACCACGCCAACAACCACGCCTTCGACTACGGCCCGGTGGGCTGGCGCGCGACCCGCGACGCGCTCAAGCGGGCCAAGGTCGGGGCGACCGGCGCGCCCGGCGAGATCCTGACCCTGACGCGCGGCGGGCTGCGCGTCGCCTTCGCCGGCTTCTCCACCTACCCGTGGACGAACGCGATGGGCGACGAGGCCGCGGTGCGCGCGCTGATCCGCCGCGCCGCGGGCCAGGCCGACATCGTCGTCGCGTTCCTGCACGCGGGCGCCGAGGGCGCGGACAAGACCCGCGTCCCGCGCGGCACCGAGCACGCCTTCGGCGAGAACCGCGGCAACAGCCGCCGCTTCGCCCGCGTCGCGATCGACGCCGGCGCCGACCTCGTGCTCGGCTCCGGCCCGCACGTCCTGCGCGGCCTCGAGGTCTACAAGGAGCGGCTGATCGCCTACTCGCTCGGCAACCTCGGCGGCTGGAAGACGTTCAGCACCGCCGGCCGCAGCGCCCTCAGCGGCCTCCTGACCGTCACGCTCGACGCCGACGGCCGCTTCGTCCGCGGCCGCCTCGACGCGCTGCGCCTCACCCCCGCCGGGGTCCCGCGCCGCGACCCGGCGCGCGCCTCGGTCAAGCTGGTGCGCTCGCTCACCCGCGCGGACTTCCCGCGCAGCCCGCTGCTGATCGACGGCCGCGGGCGCCTGGAGCTCCTCGACCGGAAGGACCGCTGATGGCCACCGCCGACCTCACCGTGATCGCCCTGGGGCGCCCCGACGCCAGCGCCTCCGAGTACGTCGCCGCGATCCAGCGCAAGCTCGCCGAGCAGGATCGCGTGAAGTACGTCATGCACGCGATGGGCACGTCGCTCGAAGGCTCGACCGCCGACATCCTCGCGGTCGTGGGCGAGCTGCACGCCGTGCCGTTCGAGCTCGGGATCCCGCGCGTGTACACCGTGCTCAAGCTCGACGAGCGGCGCGACAAGGAGCAGACGCTCGCCGACAAGGTGGAATCCGTGCGGCGGCTCCTGTAACGTTGGCCGCCGTGACGCAGCGCCTTCACATCTTCGCCACGACCCGCTGAAGCGGGCTTTGGGCCGACGCGCCCGGAGCTCGCTCCCACGTCGTGTCCTCTTTGAAGAAGATGTGGAGACCCCCCGTTGCACGCACGTGTGCTTGCGCAGTACCGCGGCCTGTGGCTGGTCGCGACCCCGAACGAGAACAAGCTCGTCCCCGCCCGCGGGCGGCTGGATGAGACCCCGGTGACCGGCGACGTCGTCGAGCTCGACGACGCCGGGGCGATCGCGGCGATCGCGCCGCGCGCCGGCACCATCATCCGCAAGGCCGCCGGCGAGGCCGCGCGGCCGCAGGTGCTGGCCGCCAACGTCGACGTCGCGCTCGTGACCGAGCCGCTGCCGGACCCCAACCCGCGCCGCCTCGAGCGCTTCATCGCCACCGCGCGCGACGCCGAGGTCGCGGTCGTGCTGACCAAGGCCGACCTCGACCCCGGGGGCTACCTCACCGCGGCGCGGCTCGCGCGCCGCGTCGGCGTCGCCGACGCGCTCGCGGTCAGCGCCGTCACCGGCGAGGGCATGGCGGCGCTGCGCGCCCTGCTCGGGCCGCGCCGGACCGGCGTCCTGCTGGGCGCGTCCGGCACCGGCAAGTCGACGCTGGTGAACGCGCTGCTCGGCGAGCCGCGCCAGGCGACCGCCCCGGTGCGCGCCTCCGACGGCCGCGGCCGCCACACCACGGTCACGCGCGAGCTGCTCGCGCTGCCCGGCGGCGGGGCGCTGATCGACACGCCCGGCATCCGGATCGCGGGCGTGTGGGAGCGCACCGGCTTCGACGACGTCGAGCGCCTCGCGGCCGAGTGCCGCTTCGGCGACTGCGCGCACGAGTCCGAGCCGGGCTGCGCCGTGCGCGCGAACCTCGACCCCGAGCGCGTCGCGGCCTGGCGCAAGCTCCAAAGGGAGCTGGAATGGGTTCAGGACCGGCGCGCAGCCTCGCGCGCCCGGGAGCGGCTGGTGCGCGAGCACACGCTCGCCCAGCGGCGCCGGGGGAGGTGAACGCCACCCGCCTCCAACCGGTCAAACGACGTGGTTGGGGGCGGGACGCGTTGAGAGGGTCGACCGATGAACCAGCAACTGCGCCGCGAACGGGCGACCGCACCCCGCGCGGCCGAGCCGCCCCGGCGTCCCATCGCCGTGCCGCGGCTCTCGGTCCACGGCGTGCTGGCCCTGCAGCGGGCCGCCGGCAACCGGGCGACGGCACGGATACTCGCGCGAGCCAACCTGCGCTGGTCACCCGACGACACACCGGTGATCGTCGACATCAACTTCGGTAAACGCTCGGGCAAGCAGGAGGATCACACGACCGCCTACACCGCCTTCGAGGAGACGGTGCTGCAGAACCTGCGCGGCAAGCCCCTGAAGGATGCGGTGGTTCAGCTGTCCCTGCTCGCCAACGAGATCACCGAGCTCGAGGGGTACAAGGACGCGTCGCACGGTCTGCCCGCCATCCGCGGTGACCCGCGCCGGGAACGCACCCGCCCCCGGAAAGCTCGAGAAAGAAGGGAAGCGGGCCCTGCGATCCGCGATCGAGGCCTTGCAGGACGAGCGGACGACCTACGCGGAGGTCGAGGCGCGGCTCGAGGACGCGCTGAGCCGGCTTCACGACTACGTCACCACGCGCAAGGAGATGCCCGCCATCGACAAGGTGGTCATCCAGCATTTCCAGTCGATCATGCAGGTCTCGCCGGCTCTGCAGCGGATCGCCGAGCAGCTGATGACCACCTGGCTGAGAATGGTCTCGGCTTCCTGGGGCCATCTGCTCAGCCTCGATCAAGCCTTCGCCGACCGCGTTCGCGATGCGTG
>Ga0182742_1005379_pt1 | contig 10848 bp, 4 predicted proteins | sample eDN5th37CBELigMG_FD_128880 | JGI IMG/M metagenome (GOLD analysis project Ga0182742, IMG submission 128880) | Enriched Miracle-Growth compost microbial communities from Emeryville, California, USA - eDNA 5th pass 37_C BE-Lig MG (version 2)... ... | reverse complement strand
CATTAAGGATAAATCATCAATTACTTTATCAGTTCCAAAGGATTTCGAGATCTTTTCCAAATAAACTGTCCTTCTGGAACTGGAAAGATTTTCGAATTTTTCATGATATAAAGCTGAACTTCCGTCTTCATCTTCATTAATATCTATTTGAGAAGAATAATCAGCTCTTTGGTTTGCCATTGGTTCATCACTTGATGCAAAATCCTCGATTAAAGATCTTCGTTCATGGAGCAAGGCTGAAGTTTGAGGATTTCTCTTCCTGAAAGCTCTTTGTAAACAAAAGCACCAATTTCTTTTTACGCCAAAGGTTGATGGAAAAACTTGATCCAGGTAAATGAAGAGTAAAAGGTAAACAACGATATCGAAGCTTATATATGCAATTAACGTAAGAGGATAAATTGGAAAGTTTGTTGTATTGTTAGTGAAAAGAACATAGGCAAGAGCATTTTGAGGGAAAAGTAGGGAGATATTATACCACATTGTAGATTGTGTCTCCAAAACAACAAGAAACAGAAAAGAAACAAGAGTAAAAACGAAACCTCCAATATCTGAGCATAGCTGTTTACTTGTAAAGAAAACTGTTATTAACAAAGCAAAATGAGTTGCTGCGATTGCAGTGATTAGATACAAAAAGAATATCGTTGCTATGTCGAAATCTGTACTTGCTCTTTTTATGAATAAAAAACCAGAACATGCAATGACTGTAAAAATTAGGCATTTAAAATATGCAAACAAGAGCATTGACGATATATAAGCAAAATTACCCACTCCATTAATTTTGAGGTATTCTCTGTATTTCTCTGATTTTTCTTGTATAATATCTACCATAAATGATCTGACATGACCTAGAAGGGAAACTGGGAAAATAATTTGCACTGAAAGGGCTAATTCTTCCATATATTGATTGGAATATATGCATAAAGCGGCAATAAAAGGAAGTAAGAGTTCCTTGAGTAAGGCGCTTTTATTTCTCCAATATATTAAAAGATTCTTTTTGAATAAAGCGCCTACTTGGGTGAAGAAAAGTTCAGAAGAACTGACATTTGAAGAAGTAGGGGAGATGACATTCAAAGCTTGCATTAATGTTCAAATTAGCTTTTAGTTTTTTTGGAAAATGTTGTATGCAATTGGAAACTCTCTATTGGGTTTTTATTTTTAAATATAGCTAAATTTATTCATTGAACTTTTTTCCTTAAGAAAAAAGAAACGAAAACAAAGAGTAAATATTAAAATAGAAAATATTAAAAGCAATATAATATGGTTTAAATGGTTTCCAACTTGAGTTAGAGTAAAAAGAAAATAGAAATTCAAAAACTTTGAAAATGCTTTTTAAAGCTAATTTCTTTATATTAAAAAACTATTTATTCAATCTTGAAAATTCAAGTCTCACAGTGAAAAGCATTATTATCTATTTGTCATTTTAATCTTGAATTACAATACATATGAGCTTCCTAATACAAACATAATGATATGTTTTGATCAAAATTTTATACACTCTTCACATTTTATTATCTAAGCCTTCCAATATTTCTAAGCGTATTTTTCTTGGTTCATATACACTTTGAAGTTGATATAATCAAGCTGATTAGAGTATCTTCCTTTATATTCCTTAGTGTATACAATATTTGGAGTTTGATTTTTATCAGTAAGAGTATACATATCACCATAGTTCTTTCCTTTTGGATTTAACTCATAGTCATATTTCATGTCATAAAATCTCAAATAATGTTTGATATTTGGTGGTCTTCCCATTTTAATATCCATTCTATTATAATTCTTGACATCAAAGTTCACATTGAGATCTTCAGAATAATAGAGATAATGCCTTAACTTGTAAGGAACTTTCTTCAAATTAAACATATGATAATATCTCAAATTTTCGGGATCAGTTACCGAAACCGGTGACTTTGAGCCACTTGATGTATCTCCCAAGCCTCCATCAATTCCAAAATCTCCACTTTGGCCATATATTCCCGTATTCGAATCAGTTGGTAGTTTATTAGTTCTATCATCATATGCTCTATATGAAGGTTTAACGTCTGGGCGAGCCAAATATGCCGGTTTGTAATTATTATCCACGTCTGCGTTAGAAGCACTTTTATAATTATCAAAGTTACTATTTGCATAAGAAGGCTTGTAGTTATCATAGGAAGATCCTTGAAGAGATTGATTAGGTTTATTTGGTACATGAGAAGTGTAAGGTCGATTAAAGCTGGAGGAACCAAAAGGAGATGATCTATCTGAACTTGGTTGATTTTGAGATGAATAGGGAGATTGGTTAGATGGAGAATAAGGACTGTTTGAAGCGTAGGTTGAATATGGTGAGGATGGATTTGGACGGAGATAGTTACTGTCAAAAGAAGACATTGTTGTTGATTTTTGAAAGATAAAAAATAAGATTAATTTATATCTTGACTAGGTGTTGCTAGTTCTTAAATAGATTAAGGAATTGCAAAAATCTCTCCTGAAAAAAAAAAGAATTTTCCATATTCCTCCAAGGTAAGAATCAGTTATATAGAGGAAATATTGGAAATCTTTTGAAGGAATTGATTAGAGAAGTTTGTATTTTAGACTTCAATTAGCCTTCTTTAAGTTTTTTAAGTTTTCAATTATGTTTCATAGTAGAACTTTTGGGAAAAAAAACTTTTAGGCTTATTTGGTTCGTAATTCCTCAGTTCACTTCGATACTGTTCAGCATACTGTTTTCTTTCCTTTAATTCAATAATTTTTAATTAACTATTTGCACAAACCTTTTTAGGTCAATTACATAATCTTTACCAAAATGAGATATTTTGGCCTTTTCATATCCATTTTCCTTCTATTTTCTGCTCCTATTTACGCTGAAAATTGTGAAGAATATTTGACCAAATTTGATTGTGAGAAAATCCTTGCTTGTCAACCTACATCTGGCGTTTGCCAATGTGCAAATGGAAACCAATGCGTTTGGAATCTTGAAGGAGCTCAAACAGCAAACTGTCCTTGTTATGATTTAGATAAAGGGTATAATCCAGATGACGAAGACTACTGTGTCACTCAGTTAATAGAGAACAATTGTGGTTATGAAACTGCATGCAATGCAAACGGATCAGTTGGTTCTTGCAAATGCTCTGATGGTAAATCTTCTTGTATTTGGAGCGGAGATGTTAGTCTTGGTTGTCCTTGTGAAGGATCTTATGTTTCTTTAATGAGCTACAGAGGCTTGAAATTCAACGAATGTAAAAAACATCTTGAGGGTAACAATTGCGATCCAAATGGAATAATGAATTGTGTGAGAGGCGGTGGAAGTTGCACATGCCCTGATGGAACTTGGTGCCATTGGGGCGAGGATTATAGCAAAGGATGTCCTTGTGTGAATAAAGAAGAAAAAACAGAAGATAACAATAATGATAATAAGAAAAGTGATTCGAGAACTCAGCAGGTTGAGTTATAAAATAATAGAAGGTTCATCAATATCAAAGCAATCTTGGATAGAAAGAATATTCGTATTCGATCAATAAAAATACTATGTATTGTTAAAGGGAATAATATTTTCTTTTTAACAAAAGTTTGGAATCAAAGTAAAGGAAAAAATCAAAGCTATGAATGGTGTTTTCTTTGTTATTATTAATAATTTTTTCTGTGTGATCAACATAAGAACATAAAATTCTTCATAAACTAATAAAGTAAACCATTAATAATATTTATTCATTATTAAATTATAAATAGCATAACAACAACAAAAAAAATTGCTTTCAATTTTGCTTTCCAAACTCGAAAAAATGTTTAATTTATATTAGAATATTTCGTTCATTAATAAAGAATATAAGCTTTGTTATGCAAATGAAAAAACAACTTTTAGTTTAAAAATTATCATAAATATAGAGTTTTTTAATTTTAGATAATTTTGTTAATTTTCTCTTAATTCTTATTATTATTAATTCAAGACACTTCCATCAAATTATTTCAACATTAAAGAAGTAGCAAATCTCTCAAAGGATCCTTTTGTTTTCTCCTTGCATACTGGATCTTTTTATTTCGAGACCTATTATAACAGTTCAAGCAGAATAAACAAACTAAAACAGATCCTGATATTACCAATAACAAAGGAACATAATTAACATCTGGTCTTGCCTCAATATACCTTTGCAAAGTTATAGGAAGATCAAGTATCTGATAATTATTGGAAATTTCTAATGTCACGGTGCCAGCAACCATATTTTTCCAACTCAAAGTGATTTTGTTAGTAATGTTTCTATATTCTAGTCTTTTTGTCTCAAGATTTGGGAAAACAACGACTTCATTATGATCGGTGCTATTGATGAAAATTGTTGGATAAACCAAAGAACGAGTTTCTCTTACATACTTATACAAATTATCATTTAAAACTCTAACCCACACTGGAACTTTGTAGAAGTTTTTGTCTTTGATATCAATCGAGTTTAAAAATGGTGAGCCATCTGAAATATCATAAGACATCATATCTAAAGTTGGGTGAAAAGATGTCTTATCTCTTCCAAGGAGAATTAACGTTTTCCTTGAATATTGATAGTCAACAATTTGGTAATCACTGGACACTAGCAAGGCTGTAATTTTTGGTTTAGTGATTGCTAGCCCTTGTTTTGATATGTCAAATTGCAAGAATAATGAATGGAAATTTTCAGCAATGAGGCAAACCTTTACAAGACAAGTTTGATCACTGTAACATAAGGAATCAATCAATGTCAAGTCATTAAATTTCAATGACCCTGTCTGTACAGGAAATGCTTGGTACAGCTCAGCAAAGGAAAATGAAGCTACAAGTTCAGTGACTATTGAAATTGGGAAATAGTTTATAATTCTTAAGCCATAACTTGAGTCTATAGCAAATAATAAATGGAAGTTTGCATTATGATGGTAAAAGACGTCAAATTTTTCTAGTTGGAGGTTTGTCCTTGCAAAGAGCCAATCTTGCATTACAATTAATGGACTTGGTAGCTTAGTCATGCTCTTCTCCAATCCATATACAATTATACTACTATTCCTATGTTCTTTTGCTTGAATGAGCAAAAACATGAGATTGTTGACCCCGTCGACATAGATATCCTTCAATGAAGGGAAAGGAATAAAATCAAAAATTGTTTGTGTGGAAAGATCTTTTAAATAGAAAGGGAAAAGACCTTCCTGATCAACTTTGTCTTTGCATAAAATTACTCCATATGTTTCAGAGTTATCAATGTAAATGTTATTACAAGTGATCGAGGGAAGAATTGGAATAAATGGAGATTTGCTGTTTCCAATATTATTCACGATACTTACTTTTTCATTTGTTAAGTAATAAGTGAACTTATCCATTACTATAACTGATTTTACATTTTGTTGCTCAAATGGCTCGCCTTCTGAAAGGATGACAAAGTCTGTTATATTGACTGTTGCTCCCATTGGACCAGTTACGTCGATGTTATGGACTGTTCCATTAAATAGCTCAGATAGTTCAAATGTGATATTAGTGATATTATTTTCCAATACTCGAGTGAGGGATTTTGATTTTAGCTGAATACCTTTTTCATCTTCAAATATTGATAAAACAAGATCTGTGGTAACGCCACTCCATTGATTTTGAGCCCTTAGAGAAAAAGTATATCCCTGATTCAATAAATTAGGAGAATTTTGACTTGGTAGCTCATTTTGTCTGATTGGGAAGCTTACATAAGGTGTTGGATAAACTTCAACAAAATCGTATTTTTTCCCAACAGAGATGACTAAAATGTCTCCAAATAAATTTCCATAAGGACTTGTATGAGTTCCTGTGACATCAATCGACACTTCCTGAGGATTCTTCAAATCCATTTTAATTGGGATAGCGTTTACAATATAAGAGTTTGCGTTGTTTGGTTTTAAAACAAGCACACAAAGTTCATTTTCTACAGTGTCTAAAGCTACTAAATAGAGGGTGTCAGTAGTAAAAGAGAACGCACTTCCTTTCTTGATAGATGGATGATTTAGTAACACGTTGATATTATATGTATATAATTCCAAATTTCTTCTGAAATAGGGAGATTTTCTTACAGAGAGATCCCAATGTTCAATCACATTTAATTTTGGGAAAATGTAAAATAGATTTTTATCAAATGGTTGTATAATAACTTCCTTATGGGAAATAGCCTCATGCTGAGCAAATATTGCAACATATGTCATAGAAATTGGTGCTTCCTCTCTAAGAAGAAAAGTAGCTGAAAAATCAACAATGTAAGTAATATTTCCAGTGACTGTGGTCACAAAGACTGTATCAGGGTATTCGGGATGGAGTTGGAGCTTTGCTGGTACAAATAAGTTTCCTTGTTTAAAAAGCGAAGCTGAAAGTTTCATAGAACGTTTTAATTTCAAAACATTATCTCCTGAAATAATATCAATGTAAACCGTAGCTTCATGAATTCCCATTATGGAGAGATCGGTATTAAATCTTTCTATGATGTTCACACTCGAAGGAAGAATTCCTTTCAAAGAAGAAATTACGTAATTTTTGAATTGTGTGCATTTATTCTTTTCTGGATCTTGTGTATATAAGTCAAGCCTACAAAAAGCCAAAGTTTCTGGCTCATTTTTCTCTCCTTCAAGTAAAAGAATATCGTATACATTAGCAAAGAAATAATCCAAGATTTGGAACTTATGTGGTTCAGCTGTTTTAAATTCTAAAGCAGAAATATTCGTATTGGTTGGCACTTCTGGTTTAGCAATATTAAATTTGACGCCATCCTTAACTTTTTCTATCAAAAGGAATGTCCTATCCTGGAAAGGACCGACTTTTCTTCTTCTTGCTGCAATAAAATCTCCTTCTCCAGCAAATGAAGAATCAATACTTTGTTTAGTGAAAATGTTATATTTTAAGGCTTGGTTTTGGGCTGGAGCTAAAGTATAGTCAAGTCTGGGTCCATAAATCGAAGAATTCAAGAAAAGAATAGCTTGAGATCCTCTTTGCATAATATTTTTGTATATAGGAGCATTAATGTCAACGTTAACGACTATAGTCTTATCTTCAGGTTTGAGCACTATTAAATCGAACACAAATTTTCTGTAGCCTCCTATTTCCAATGTTCCTTGTGTTGTCTTAACCAGATAATACAAAGGTAAGTTTGGCGAGAAAACTGCAAGGTTTGTGAACGTATTGTTAGCTCTTATTATGTAGAGAGTGTCTGTATTTGGTGTTGGGTTCATCCTTAAGTAACTCACATAGTCATTAGAACCTGAAGTCCACAAAGTGTGGCAATCATTTGATTGAGATGAAGTTATATCAACTATAGCAAAGTAATAGCAAGGGGTCTTTTTTTCGGTAACAGAGTATGAAAGAGCAAAGAAATCTTCACCTAATGATAAACCAAAAATTTGGAATTGTAAGGGTTGAGATTTATCTTGGACAGGAGGAAGTGGAATTGTATAAAATCCTTGATAAGCTTGGTTTACAAATAACAGAGCATAAAGATTGGCTTTATTCACACTACCAACCGCTAAAACTGATTCCTTAATACCTGTTGCAGAGGGAATGACTCTAAGACTGACATGCTTAAAGTCCATTTGATCAAAACGATAATTTTTGCGGAGTGTCATTGTGCTGTGCCAATCCTTGAAAATTGTAAAGTTTTCTGATTGTGAGATATAAAGGTAGGAACCAGAGATAACAAGAGACTGAATACATGTAATAGTCGAAAATAATTTTTTCTCTGTTCCATAGTAAGACTTCCATTGTAAATCAGCGGGATTTGTTACATCGTAGACTTCAATTGCAGCTTTGGTTTTATTAGACTCTTTTTTATTATAATAGTGTAGAAGAAAAACGGAGTTTCCTACAGTAGCACTTACAATTCCTTTTTTATCATAGAATTGTTTAGGAGTCATTGTTAATTTAGCTTGTAAGGCGTTTACAGTTGATTTCGAAGGTGGAAATCCATCCATTTCAACATAATAAAAATAATGCTCAAGAGGTTGACCTTTCCGACGAACTGCACAATCTACATAATACTTCAAATTGCCTACTCGTGCTATCTGGTAGCAATCAAAAGACTCAAACCCCTCGGAAACTTTTTTCTCAGGTTTTTCTTCAGATTCTTCAACAGGCTTCTCGTCAGGCTTTTCATCAGGTTTTTCATCGGGTTTCTCATCAGGTTTTTCGTCAGGCTTCTCATCCGGTTTTTCATCAGGCTTTTCATCTTGTTCCTCGTCAGGCTTCTCGTCAGGTTTTTCATCAGGTTCCTTATCAGATTCCTCATCAGATTCTTCATCAGGACCCTCCTTATATACAAGATCAATGCGATTGTATAAAATAGGTTCTCCTTCCTTAGGAGCACGTAAATTAGAAATGGAACCTGAAATCACTGAGTATTTCTGACCGACTTTGACAAGTATTAACACATTAGACTCTTCGCCCCATTTTTGATTCAAGCTTGTTACGTTGTAATCATCCCAGAAGATATCAGTGACTGTCGCTTGGACATCGCCAAAAATTTGTTTGATAATGTCATCATAATTTCCTTCATTTTTCTTTGTCTTCCGGATTTCGATAGAAGTTTGATCTGAGGTCTTGTAAGTGAAGGTAAGGTTTACTCCTGCGAAGTAGTCTCTCATTCTGAAATTAGTTGATTCATTATAGGTTAGATATGTCTTGCTTGGAAAAGGACTCTTTTCAATAATTGGGTTATTGAAGTAGCATTGTCCTTCGCCTGAATAGCAAACAGCGAATAGGTTAAGTAAAATGATAGCAAGAAGGTAATAGCGCATAGTATTGCGAAATGAATAAAAAATTTATTGATTGAAGATTGTTCCTGGCTACAGATTATTAATGCTTTCGACTATATGATTTTTTGTTGTTATATTAATTAAGAAAATCTCAGTATGTTAACGATAAATTTTCTCCTTAGCAATTTACGTTTAGTTGCGAAAACTCTTTGATAATTTAAAGTAAAAGTATTTTAATAGTTTTAAAAGGTCTATGAAGTGAAGGGAAGAAAGGATAAAATTTAAACCAACACTAAAGTGCATAGAAAATTTTGACTCTTATGATTGGGATCAACGAAGAATCACTTAAAAACAGGAAAAATTACCGGTACTATATTTTCTTACAGATTTTTGTTGAAAATAAAATAAGAAACACATTTTATCATAGCAATTTTTTTTTTAATATTTACTTTAAAGAATAAAATAAAAACCTTACCTCTGTAATTTATCTAAGCTAATATGTTCCTCAATAGGTTCTTCAAATGATTAAGACAAGCACCATAACAGATTAAATTTCAAGAGAATAAATTACCTATTATCTGCCATCTAGATTTTATACATTAATAAAAATCTAACAGCCTTCTTTGTGATAGTTGTTCTTCATTTTGTTAACAGAATGAACTAAAGTTACTCAAATATGTCTTGTTGTTTGTTACAAGCTTATGTTTTTATTATTATATTTTTTCTCCTCTTCATTGGTTATTTTCATCCCCTATTTTGATATAATTTCTCTGATTTAAGAAAAAATAAATTAACTGGTTCAATGGGTAACTCCGAGAGCAAAAAAGCAACACAACAGTCCCAAGTTAGACTAAAAAGCGTTGAAATTCACGTTAGCTCTCGAAAAAGTGACGAGTCTTTATATATAAAAGAGTCCTATACAAAGACTTACTATTTATATGACAATTGCCATTTCATAGCAATTTATGATGGATATGGATACTATGGAGGCGCTGCTGCTTATGACGCGAGCGAAGCACTAATGGCATACTTTGAAGAGAATTACGAAATGGTTAAACTCCTGACAAATGGAAAAGAAATAAAATCCTTCATATCAGAAGGCATAAAAAAAGTACAAGAAAAATTATCTAAGGAGACCATGTATTATAAGAGTGGTACATGTTGCATAGGAGCGCTTATCTTGAAAAATAAAATATTTATTTTCAATATTGGCAATTCAAGAGCTGCTCTTTGCACAGAGGTTGTAATTTCTGGATTTAAAGCATTTGAATTATCACATGATCATGATTTAAACAACGTTGACGAAAGAACCCGTATATTAAATAAAGGACTCAAAATACATAAAGCAATAGAGAATGGAAAAGAATATGGTCCTGAGAGAATATGGATAGATGACGAAGGACCTGGAATAACGACAACAAGGATGTTGGGAAATTGTCAAACCTCTCATGCGATTATACCAGAACCAGAAATCGAGGAATATGATTTAAGCTATCGTGATTCTTTCCTTATATTAGGATCCGATGGCTTATGGAATGTAATGGGCACTGAAGAAGCTGTTAGTATGATTTATGGGAAACATAGAGAAAAGGAAACAGTTGAAAATTTAGTAAAGGAAGCAAAGAAAAGATGGAGAGATAAAATAAAAACAGAAAAGCTTATTGTAGGTGATGATCCAAGCGGAATACAAAAAACAGATGATATTACTGCTATTGTGTGTTACTTCAATTTTCCTACTACAGCGGAAATGGAAATCCTGGAAAGGTTTGACTTTTTATATGAAAACAATCAATCGAGGCTGAAAAGTCTCAAAGAATCCCTTGCAGAAAAATGATTACAAGGTAAAATCAGAATAGAGTTATAATTGAAAACATCAGAGAAATACTAAAAATAATCTTAAAACGTCAACAACTCTCAGCACACTTTGTTAGTATGCACAGGGATTCAGGAGGGTTTTTGAAAAGAGATTTCAGAATCCTCAGTAAGAACTTTTTTTTCTTTTTGAAAGCAATTTTGTTGTTTATATTCGTAAAAAGATGCATTTGTTAGAATAGGTTTTGGAATGCTTTTCATTTCGCTTTGTAACGAAAATGAATACCTTATGTCCTCAAAAGTTATTCAAATACATCAAAAGCATCAAATACAAAAAAAATTCTCAAAGCT
>Ga0182742_1005376_pt1 | contig 10856 bp, 11 predicted proteins | sample eDN5th37CBELigMG_FD_128880 | JGI IMG/M metagenome (GOLD analysis project Ga0182742, IMG submission 128880) | Enriched Miracle-Growth compost microbial communities from Emeryville, California, USA - eDNA 5th pass 37_C BE-Lig MG (version 2)... ... | reverse complement strand
CTTTCGTCGCAAATAAATTTGCTGTTCCCGCAGGAAGCTTGGGGATCTTCTTTGAATCTACTTCGCTCTGCAGCGAAAGGCGTAGCCGTCAGCTGCACTCGACCCTCCATTCCAATCAATTTTGAAAGTATCAATTTTTTAATATTACGTTTTGGGAATTTCTTTGAGTTTTTCACTTATGGCCCAGCCTTATTTTTTCTTAGTTGAAGAAACAAGATATATCTAGGTTGAAAGTTTAATGATTCCCATAAAAAATAAAACCCGGAATAAATTCCGGGTCTGATTACACTTACATGAATGTATCCACGACACGTTGCCTCGCTTTCGCATATAACCTTAAGTAAAACCTAAGATATCAGCATTTAAAGGCGTTAGATGGTTCCTTTAGAGAAAACAATCATGCCCACTCATCGGGTTAACCCTCCCAAGTCATTGGATTAGAAGTGAAATCTCTAATAGTATAAGTCGAGACTAAATTTTTATACGCAAAAAAATTATTAAAGCTCATAAATACCATGAGCACATTCCATGCCGGTATTATCCTTAAATAGTATAATGATGGAATAGTGAAAGTATGGAAGGAGCCGATAACATGGCACAATCATTAAAAGGTAAAGTAGCGTACATTACAGGTGGAGCTAGAGGGATTGGTAAAGCAACTGCTACTGCATTGGCAAAAGAGGGCGTAAATGTTGGACTAATCGCACGTTCTGAATCCAATCTTAAAGAAGTAGCTTCTGAACTTGATACACTCGGTGTAAAAGTTGCCTACGCGGTGGCAGACGTTTCTTCGAAAGAAGAAGTAGAAGCTGCGGTTGCATCTCTTGCAAAAGAATTAGGGGATGCTGATATTTTAATCAACAATGCAGGTATAGCTACATTTGGATCAGTTTTAGATATGGATCCAGAAGAATGGAAGAAAATCATTGATGTTAATTTAATGGGTACATATTATGTAACACGTGCCGTATTACCTCAGTTACTCGAAAAAAATAGAGGGGATATTATTAATATTTCATCCACAAATGGTTTGAATGGAGCTGCGACTTCAAGTGCTTACAGTGCATCTAAATTTGGTGTGATTGGCTTTACAGAGTCTCTAGCGCAAGAAGTACGTCGCAATAATATTCGTGTAACAGCGTTAACACCTAGTACTGTAGCAACGGATTTAGCGGTAGCAACAAACCTTATCAAAGAAAACGATGAATCTAAAATGATGCAGCCAGAAGATATTGCTGAATTCATTGTAGACCAACTTAAACTAAATCCACGTATTTACGTGAAAACAGCAAGCTTCATCGCAACAAATCCGTTCTAATTATCAATACAGTAATTTGTAATTTTGCCAACTCTCCTATTGATGGGGAGTTGGCTTTTATTTTGTGTAACTTTAACTAGCACAAGCTATGTTGTCGAACTAAAAAGAAAAAATTTATTATTTTATACCTTGTAATATAGAGTACCTTGTTTTAAAATAAATTTACAATATAATACCTTGCATTATAGAGTATCAGTTGAAAGTTCAGGAGCTGCTCGAATATGGAAATAAATAAAGAAGTTTTAAAAGGCTATATCGATACGATTATCCTAAGTATGATTCATCAGCGAGATATGTATGGGTATGAACTAAGTAAATGTGTTAAAGAAGAAAGTAACCATGCATTCGAGTTAAAAGAGGGGACACTCTACTTAGCCTTAAAACGGCTAGAAACGAATGGGCTGACAGAATCTTACTGGGATGAGAGCTTCGATGGAGGACGCAGGAAATATTACCGAATTACAACCGCTGGAAAGTCCTTTTTAAAAAGTAAAAGGATGAATGGGAGTTTTTTAAGAAGTTAATGGATCATTTTTTAAAAGGAGTGACTGGTCATGAATAATCCGATGCTCAGTACAAAAACGGAAAAGGAAATACAAAAATTTGTGAAAAACATATCTTTAAATGCAGGTATCATTTCATCTGATAATAGAACTTATATCGAGGAAGTAAAATTCAATATTAATCATGCAAAACAAGAACTGAAACAAAATGTGGAGCAATTTAAGGCTGATACAAAGGATTTTCTATCCAAGCTACGAGTATCTTCTATCCAAAATGACGAGTTTCAGGAAGAAATACAAACTCACATTAAGGACCATGTGAATGAGTTAGTTGCGAATGGCATGAACGAAGAGGAAGCCTTGAAAATCGTTCTTTCTGAATTTGAAGGCATTGATTTTTCAGAACTTAATCAAAAGAAAGGGGAAAATCAAATGACAAAATCAGATGAACGGATGTATGAAGCGATTGGGGTATTTTATGCAGGGTTTTTATTCATAGGAGGGGCTGTTGGTTTTCTAACTGGAAGTTGGAAAGGTGCTATCCTTGGATGTGTCATTGGGATTGGAATGGGGTTAATATCACACGGGATTACGGCTGTTTTGAATAGGGATAAATAATATAGAGTTGGTCTACAAACAAATCCTTTTGGAGTTACGAGGGTTAATAAAAAGAAGTGCCCAGTACACGACTCTAAATTGTGTGCTGAGCATTTTAGATAACTATTATGATCCTTCACGTAAAATTGGGAGTGTGCAGCAACGGAAGGACCCACCGGATTTAATAATTTCGGTAATATCGACTTCAATTACTTCAAATCCCCTCTTACGGAGTTGTTCATTAACATTTTTATTAACAGGTAAACTAATAACGCGTTTATTACCGATACTTAATACATTTGTTCCCAACTGAAACTGTTCTTCTTTTGAAACTTCAATTAAATCATAGCGAGAAGCAAATAGTTCAATATCTTCTTGTGTTAGGGCATGTGGGTATATTAAAGCTACTTCCGGGGAAACAACGTTAAATACGCAGTCTAGATGCAAGTACCTTTCTTTAAAAGGGATTGTCACCACATTAAAGTTATTCATGAGTCGCTTGATATGAGCAGTCGCTTTTTCGTCTGTACGATTACTTAGCCCCACATAGATAGTATCGCGATCAATGATGACATCGCCGCCCTCAATTTTTTCCTTTACTAAATTAAAATAAGAGATTTCTTCATCTTCTAACCATTGTTTTAAAACATCTTCCTCCCCAGAGCGGGCATCTGTAGCCATATTCGCCACAAAAATCGTTTCGCCCAATGTAAACCCAATATCCCGTGTAAAGACTTGTTCTGGATATTTTTTATGATAGGGAAGTAAAATAACATCGATATCATAATTTTTAAGTGTATTCACAAATTCAGCATGCTGTTCAAGCGCACGTTCAATATGAATTCCTTCCTCTTTAAAATGTTCCTGTGTTTCATTAATCACTTGTCGAATTGTCATATATTGAGGCTGACAAAGAAGTACTCGCTTTAACGTGTCATACTCACTCTTACAGAAAACTTTCGTTATATTCGATTGCTCTTCCATTATGCTTCATTCCTATCTTATTCTTTATATTAGTTTTTCCTAGTTTTAATGGATTATATCCGAGTAGAACTTTAATTTTGTAGGGGAAACTTAGTGATTATTCTTCATAAACAACCAAGATCAGGACGACATATATCAGTTATGCTTGAATTTATTAAAAAATATTAAAGAATTGAAAAGCCTTCTTTGCTCTCTGCTGTGTTGGTACTCCTTAATTAAAATCTTTAAGTTATCGCGGTCTATCATTTCAATATTATTATGTTGAGCTGAAATTAAAGCCTTTTTAGTAAAAAAACGATTAGTAATTATTATTTTCTTTTGAACATTCCAATATCCAGCACCGCCACAAACTTCATTTACGGCATCAACGCCAACTGTACGTCCTTCTCCGTAACACTTAGCTTGTATGCCTACTTTTATTTTATCTTTTATAACAATTACATCGATACCGTAATCAGTATGGGGAGTAACTTCCGTATAATAACCCATTGCATCATATAGTTCTGCTAGGAATACTTCAAATTCTTTACCATCCATTTTATCTATGTCTTCAATATTTATTTGGAGTAGTTTTGAGTGCTTTTCAAATGGAAAAGAAGGAAGAGACATACTGGAGTCCTTATAACAAATTATCACTGAACGAATACCAATTAAGAGTAAAATAAATAAAAACAGTATGGCTAAAATCATTCCATATCGAAAAATTTCACCAATCATTATAACGGTTAAAAAAAGAAATATATAAAGAGTGGCCTTCTGTTTTGCTTTCCAGTATTTAATTCGATGTGTGTGTTGCAAAGCCTTATGTAAGGCCATATATCTAAATAGCCCTATGTTGATGACTATAAAGAAACTTAATAACACTATGGTTGTTGTTAGTTCATCTTGAAATGGGTGAATTTCCTCTGCAATTGCTACCCCTAATATAAATAATACTAGAACAGTTACAATTCTTGAGGAGATATTGGATTGTTTGATATTAAGCTGATTTTTAGGTTTTCGCCCCATGTCCACCATCCTTCTTGATTATGTTTAAAGCATAGTTTTACCCGTAAATTATGTTCATAATCAAAAATGGATTATGATCAAATCTTTAACAAAAAACCGTTTAGAACTATTTGCTATGGATAAAATAAATTTAATAAATTTTTAAAATTTAGGGGCGAAAAGGATGAGTGAAAAGCAACAAGTATTAGATGAATTGAAGCAAGCTAAACAATTACTTGGAGATATAAAAAGAATAGAAACTAAATTATCTAAGTATACGGCCTCAGTTTTTGGGACAACAAAGAATTCTTTATTAATTCTTTTAATATTAGGCATTCTTTATATTGGAATAACTTCAGATGGTAGTGTAAGAGGAAATTTATTACCTTTCCTTCTATTCAATTTAGCTGTACTCGTAGTTATACTGTATATTTATAGTGCGAAACTTACAAAAATTAAATTAGATGAAAACAAAGATCAAATAAATGAGTTAACACAAAAGAAAAAGGAAATGCAACAGTCTTTAACTTCCCTGAATATTGGATCCAGTTATTTGGAAATGGAAATATTAAATAAGTTTGAGTATTACGTAAGGAATAATTTAGCGGGGTCATTAAAAGAATGTGCCCAAGAATATGTAAGAGAACTTGAACGAGAAGAACAAATGAATGAGTTAAAGAAAATCCAAGCTAATCAGGATAAATTGCTAGATGAATTAAATCGGATAAAAGAAAATTAATGGCGCATTTTAAATTGAGAATTTCAAAATAAGTATTAAAATAGGCTAAGGTTAACTCAAAAAATAAGCAAAAAAGTTGAAATCATGGTTTCTTTTAATTGTTATATTTTACAATCTGCATATGTGATAAATGTTCATGAGTACTCCTTGTTGAGAATTCTTTAAAGTAGTTAATTATTAATTCTATTGAATAGTGAATTCAGTAATTAGAGTGTCTATTGTTGCCTAAGACAATATAGATTTTTTTATTGAGCTATCCATTCTGGATGGCTCTTTTTTGCCATGGTTAAATAAATCTTGTTTTTTCTAAAAAAACACCCCTAAATCGTTAGATTTGATGTCTAACAATTTAGGGGCAGTTCAATACAGTAAGTATTTCGTGCAATCCTTATTAGCACCAAACAATGACTTCGTATGGTGAGGTTTGCGCAGGGATACTTCTTGTCGTAGGACCATAAATAACAATGAGGTTATGGTTGGCGGGATTTTGAGTAAAAGGCTGCCAATTTCTTAACGTAATCGGAGTATTTGGAGTTAGATTTAATCTTAATTGCCCATCTCGGCTAACTAATTGGCTGTTGAAAAAATCAACTTTCACATTTTCAACGTTGTTTTCTTTCACAATAATTAGTGCCTGATATTGCGGAGGATATATTAAAGGTACTGGTGCATCCCCATCATAGTATCCTGTAATTGTATCACCAGGATTCACAATTTCAGCGTAAACAAAGTACGTATTAGGGGAGACGACAAAGTTTACGATATTACCTTGTGTATCTTCCACAGTCATCAATTTAGTACAACCTGCATCCGCACCATTTTGGTGTGTCATAAAATCAGTTATTTGTGTAACAGTGCCTCTAAAGAAAAGAAAGTTAACCATAACTACCTAGTCCCTTCATCGAAAAATTTTAGAATCCGCTCCCAATAATCATCCTAATTTATGTGAAATGTACTGGTTGGGTGAATAATCTTTTGGAAATAGTCACTAGAAGGTAGGATTGGTAAAACCGATTGCTATGTTTTATATTACATAGACACGTAGGATGCTATATCATCTGAGGAAATTTCTAAAAAAAGGTTAGTAAATAGTAAAAATTAATTACATTTTTAGGGAATTTTCCATACTACATAAGCAAATGGATGCTAAATGCGTTATAATTTAGTAGAAAATAAAATTTTTATATTTAGAAATATATCTATTAAACACTACACTATATTTACAAGAATAGGTGATTAGCTATGAACAGTGATGAAATAATCCATCGGCGTAATTCAATATTATTCATATTAATTAGTGTTTTTTATTTTATACAAGTAATCATTAATATCATTGTGGAAGGTTTAGCAAGTGTCTTTCCTCCCGTGTATCTGTTTATTGGATTTGGAATGATCTTAACGCTCTTGATTTACAGCAAAGTACAGCCAAAGTTTACGATGGTTGTAATGGTCAGTTGTATATATATCTATTTTTACTTCTTAATAAAAGATTGTCCGTGTCTAGTTAATTTTCTCTTTATGTGGTTAGGTCTGCCTTTTAGTGCTATCTATCAATATGCAATCATAGTAATACTAGCTGGTATCTATTCAATTATGCTGACTTATTATGGTTTCTTTCATCTTCATTATGAGATTTTTCCGAATGTTCAAAGTGTGGATTTTGTTTATATCGTTTTATTCGGTATATTTACAACAACCTTTTTATTAATATTTATTAACAAGATACGAAAAGCAAACGCTAAACTTCAAAAATTAGCGTACTATGATTCATTAACCGGTGCAGCAAATAGGCTATTACTTAAGGAAAAATTTGAGTTACAAAAAGAGATTAAAGTCCATTCTCTTGCAATATTATTCATTGATATGAACGGTTTTAAAAAGGTGAATGATACTTATGGACATGATGTAGGAGATCAATTGTTGGAAATAACTGTTGCAAGATTAAATGGAGTACTGAGAGGTACAGATTTACTTTGCCGATTAGGTGGAGATGAATTTGTCATTTTATTATCCAATCTTGATAAACAAGTACTAGAAAATATCACTGCACGGATTCAATCGGAATTGGAAAAACCAATCATCCTCAATGAGCAAACAATTACAGTCTCTGGGAGTATTGGATGGTCGTATACAAATGATGTTTCCAATGCAGATTTAGACCAGATGATTAAAGAAGCAGACCAAGCTATGTATAAAGTTAAGCATAGTAATTTAGTGTTCAGTTTTTCATAAGATGTGTAGAGGATAAGAGTATATTACATCAATAAAAAGCCCCGAGTTGTTTTAAGTAAGTAAAACTTACGAAACTACTCGGGGCTTGTTTTATAGCAATACGAAGTATTTTGTATTAATGATGTGCTCCTGCCAATTGGGGGCTTTGTTCATGTTTTTCTTCTTCTGCAAGAACACCATCTGTCATTCTGTATACTTTGTCGCAATAGTCCACTAGTCGAATATCATGGGTCACGACAATGGTTGTTGTTTTTTTCTGCTTCGTAATTTTCTTTAAAAGTTCCATCACTTCATAGGCGCGGTCTGAATCAAGAGAGGCTGTTGGTTCATCGGCCAATATAATAGATGGATTGCTATATAGTGCCTTTGCAATAGCTACCCGCTGGCGTTGCCCTCCGGATAAGTCGGATGGATATTTTGTGAGCAAATCAGCAATGTCTAATTCTTCATATAATTTTTCACAGTCTTTTTTTGACATATTGCCTTTTTTCACTTTATCCAAAAGTTTCATTTGATTGGCTACAGACAGAAAGGGGACTAAGTTGGATGATTGTAGCACAAATCCAATCTCCTTCAGGCGAATTTGCGAGCGCTGTTTTTCACTTAATGTTGTAAGGTTCTGTCCATTAATGATGACATCCCCAGAGGAAGGGGTTAGTAATCCTCCAACAATGGTTAAAAAGGTACTTTTACCAGAACCTGATGGACCAATAATAGCGATTAGTTCACCCCGGTCTGCTAAGAAATTCGTTTCCTTTAAGGCATCTACTTTTTTATGGTCACTACCATAACTCTTTTTTACATCATGTAACTCTAATACTGCCATCATTTATCCTCCTATCGCTTTCAATGGATCAATACGCACAATTGTTAATACTGAGAATACCGCACCAGCAGTGGCAACGAGCATTAAGATTACTCCATAGATGACCATCACGAGAAGGTCGAAAGAGACAGGCACGGCTGCTGGTAAAAAGGTTCCTGAAAGAAGTGTTAAGGCAAATCCTAGAGCAGTCCCAACGATAGATAAAATAAAGGTTTGAGCCACTACAGACCAGGATAAATATGAGCTAGAAATACCTTGAGCTTTCATTACTCCGAACATACTAATCTTTTGTACCGTCAACACATACAAGAAAATGGCCACAATAATCGACGAAATGGCAAACAAGAAATAAATCATAAAGTTTAACGTTAGTTTTTGCGCTGTATACCCAGGTAAGTTTTCAATGAAAGTTTGGATTTCAATTGCCTCTAGATCTTCATTTTGAGTAAGGTTTGAAACGGACTTATCCTGAACAACAATGCCGTTAATCTGATCTTCATTTTGTTCAGCTGCTTCACCAAATTTGACCTCTTGGAAAGTAGGGAGGTCTGCATAGAGAACAGGGGCAGCATTAAAACGCGCATCGTCTGTAAAACCAACAATTGTTAACTCCACATCACTAGAAGATAGAGATAAGGTATCGCCTATATCAAATCCATCTTCTTTAAGGGCATCACTTGCAATGACCTCATTCGCTTCTTTAAAAGCACTTCCTTCTGTTACCTTAGGCATTATAAACTCATCTTCATTAATACCAAAGAGGGCAATATTTTGTTTACTGTCACCATTACTAGCGATGGCATTTAACTGACCAAGAACTGCTGTTTTTTCTGCATTAACGTCTTCTAATTGATCAATCGACATGAATGATTGGGATAGGCTTTTATCTGATTCATCGGTAAGAATAATAGCGGACGCTTCCCATTTATCAACCGCCTCCCGATTCAAACTAGCGAGTCCACTTGCAAGTCCAGAGAGGAAAAACACAAGATATGAAACTAGGAATAGTATTCCAGTGATTAATGTAAAACGAAGTTTATTTTTTTTAATTTCCTGCCAAGCTAAAAACACGATCTCACTTCCTTTTGATTTATAGATTTAACATTTGAATTAATTACATTATCAATCGAAAAAATTGTTTTGTCAAATGTCTGTACAACATTTTTATTAAAACATTATACAAATTAGAAGCTGGATGAATGAAATAATTCTTCGTTTTGTATAATGTTAAAGGTAGAACGTTGTACAAAATAGTGGAGTTCGTTATACTAATTATGCCTATAGGGAATTGGACAAGTACTAAGGGGATGAAAGAGAGATGGCGCAATCCGATAACAATGGAGTATTTGCAATTCAACAAGTTGCAGATATGACAGGACTGTCAAAACAAGTCATAAGAAAATGGGAAGAACGGTATGGCATTATTCATCCAAAGCGTTTAGAAAATGGCTACCGAGTCTATAGTCAAGAGGATGTTAAAACGCTTTTGAAAATCAAGCTACTTTCAGAACAAGGACATTCACTAAAACAAGCGGCTCTTCTTGTAAATGAGGTGGAAGAAGACCCTGAAGTTCCGAATATCGAGGGAAAAAAGGTAATGACTAATTATGAAGAGTGGGATGAATATGTTTTACGTCTCCTAGAAAAAGGCAGTCATTGCGATGAAATCGAAATCAATTTCATTCTAAAACAGGCGTATCATCAGTTAGGATTAGATCGCTTTTTACATCAAGTCGTTGTTCCCTTTTTAAAAGAGGTAGGGAGAAAGTGGGAAAGTCATGAGTGGAATGAATATCAAGAATCTGTATCAAGTTTAGTTGTGCGGGATTTTCTTGTTCAAATCAGAAGAAACTTTCAATACCGTGAATCTGCGCCATTTGTTCTTGGTGCCTGTCTACCACATGAACATCATGAAGTACCGATTCACCTAATACTCATGAGATTCATGATGAAAGGATGGAAAACCCAATTAATCGGAGCTTCCCCTGCGCCTGGATCAATTGAATCATTAGTTAGTAAATTAAATCCAGATGTTGTATTACTGTCTGCTACCACAACAATTCCTTTCGATACAGATCCAGAGCTTCTACAAAGATTAGACGAATTTGCACAGTCGCATGCTGATATTTCCTTCTATCTAGGTGGGCAAGGGGCACTTGCTTATACCTCTGAATATCAGCCCCAATCGATCCGTGTTACAAACTCAGTAGAGGATATATTAAGATAGTTATTTTAAAATCCCACTTGAAACCATGCAAGTGGGGTTTGTTTATAAGATGTATATTACGTCTCAAAAAGTTTATTTTCTAACGCGGCAATATACCGTTCAGCTGAAAGTTGTACTCGTTTATTTGCATGTTGATCAATACTACGATGGAAAGCGTCAAATATTCTTTCGAAATGTAATGACTTCATTTGATGGGCCATCCGTTTTACAGTAGCAGCTGGTAAGGGGATAAAATTTGGATAGCTATACATAAAAGTTACCCAGTCGTGGTCAGCTACAACACGAATAATATCTCCAACAAATAGTGTGCCTACTTTATTGGGATTTTGCCATTCTAACACAGTGGCTCCTTTAAAATGACCTCCCACACGATGTAAAATGAGTCCCTCTTGTAAAACCAATTCTTCACCTGACCATAAAATGATACGGTCACTTGGTCGAGT
>Ga0182742_1005375_pt1 | contig 10858 bp, 5 predicted proteins | sample eDN5th37CBELigMG_FD_128880 | JGI IMG/M metagenome (GOLD analysis project Ga0182742, IMG submission 128880) | Enriched Miracle-Growth compost microbial communities from Emeryville, California, USA - eDNA 5th pass 37_C BE-Lig MG (version 2)... ... | reverse complement strand
GGCCGACTACGTGTACCTGCTCGACCCCTGGTGGAACCCGGCGGTCGAGGCCCAGGCCATCGACCGCTCGCACCGGATCGGCCAAACCGAGCACGTCTTCGCCTACCGCCTCATCTGCCGGGGAACCGTCGAAGAGAAGATCCTCGACCTCCAGCAAAAGAAGCGCGACCTGGCCGACGCCATCCTCAACGCCGACAACCGCGTCATCTCCACCCTCAGCCGCGAGGACCTGGAGTTCCTGCTGTCGTAAAGCGATTCACGAGGAGACGTCGCGAAGCATCCTTCTCCCCCCGGGAGCGGGGGGAGAGGGGATTAAGAGAGGCTCTCGCCAATCATCCTTCTCCCCCTGAGAGAAGGTGGCCGAAGGCCGGATGAGGGTCGAGGGGTTTACGGAAACGCTTCGGCGATCGGCCTTTGCAATCCAAACCCGCCTCGAAAGCCGACGACCCCCACCCGGCCCTTCGGGCCACCCTCCCCCGGGGCAAGATTATTCACGGTTGATGCAACCCGGTATCCGGCCGACGACTGGCGCTGGAAGCCGCGCGCGAGGCCGTTGGGAAGGCGGGTCTTTAGCCCCGGAGGGGCGGTCGTCAATAGCCGGGGGTGTCAACCCCTGGACGTGCAAGGCGTCGCGCGCCCCCTCCCACGAGCCCCCGACGAGGCGACCGAAACCCTGTTCGCAATTGGGCTTCCGTCGCCCATCCGGGGCTCCCCGGACAGATATCCGTTGGCCTCGGGCTCCCAGGGGTTGACACCCCCGGCTATTGACGACCGCCCCTTCGGGGCTTCCGGATGCTTCTCCGCGCGCCGGTTGTTCTGAAAGATGGGGTTGCATCAACCGTGAATAAACTTGCGGTGGGAGAGGGATTGAAATGCCCGCTTCGCCCAGCGGATCACTTACGGAAACGGCCTTCCCGCCTCCAACCCCTCGGCCCGCAAGGTTCCCAAATCGATCCGGCCGGGCTTCTCGGGTTGGACGACGCCGGCTTTCAGGAATTTACGATTGCGGATCATGCCGATCTCCCGGCGCTCGCCGAGGATGAGCCTCGGCAGCGTGAACCGGCCCTGGTCGTCGGTGACGATCCGGGGGCCGTCATTGCGGAACGACCGCCATCGGCCGTCCTCCCTCTCGATTTCGACTCGGTATCCCCAGGGAATCTCCTCGCCCTTGGCGATCTCGCCGTCCGGATCCAGGAGAACGCCCGTCGCGGTCGCCGTGGGGGCGAGCCGGATCGTGATGTCGTCCTCGTCCGGGCCAACCTCCATCACCGCGCCGAGCGAGCCGTCGAAGGTGTACGCGCGGACGTTCACCCGTCGAATCGGCCGGCGCATCTCGAAGCGGCCTTGCTTGTCGGTGAAGCTCACGAGGTCGGGTTCGAGAGTCTCCAGCGTGATCGAGACGTTGGGAACGCCCTCTCCCTCCGGACCAGCGATCGCGATCCCCCGCAGATACCCCATTTCGAGCCGATCGAGATGAAGGTCGCGGACCACCTCCGCGCCATCGTCGATGACCACCGTCTCGTGTTGGTCGCGTCCGGGCCCCATCAAGGCGTGGGTTCCCCGGGCGAGCCGGAATTCGTAGCGGCCCTGGTCGTCGGTGAAGGTGGAGCGCTCCAAAGGGGAGTAAGCGCCGTCGGCCAAATCGGCCCGGATCCGACCCCGAGGCGCGACCCGGACAAGCTGGCCGGGCGCGGGCCGTTTGTCCGGGCCGACCGTCACCGTCCCCCGGAGGAGCGTCCCCGGCCCGAACTGGAAATCGACCCCCTCGGCAGGCTCGCCGGGGCGGACGACCACGCCGAACCGCGCGGGGGCTCGCCATTCGCTCGACGCGGCGAAGACCACATACGAGGCGTTGGGATCGACCTTCATCTCATAAAAGCCTTCGGCGTCGGCGCGGGTCCGGGACGAGGGGTAACGGGGTCCGCCGATCTCTTTTCCGTTGGCGGAAACCGGGATGTTGGCCGCCGGGGAGCCGTCCGGGAGCCGGACGCGCCCCCGAATCGATTCGAGGCGGATGAGTTTTTCGGTCGCCTCGGCCTGTCCCTCGCCCACGATGAGCCAGCGGCGGACGTAGCGGTCGCTCAGGGTGGCGAACCGAAGCTCGTCCGGCGAGGTCGGGAGCCAGTCGAACGCCGCGATTCCCTCGGCGTCGGTCGTCGCCGATTGCAGCCGCGCGATGCTCATCACGGCGCTCCGCCGTCCCCCCTTGCGGATCCGCGCGACGAAGGGGACGCCGACGGCCGGGGAGCCGTCGGCTTCGAGAGCCCGGATCCGAACGGTTCGGGGGGCGTCGAGCGTCAGGGAGACCGAATCGGGAAGTTCGGAAGGCTCGACGCCGGGCCCGGAAACGCCGTCGGCGCTGAAGTCTCCAAGCTCCGCGTAATCGTAGCCCGCGCCCGCCTTTCGGGCGGCGATCCAGTTGACCCCGGGGCCCCTGGGGATGGCCAGCCGCGCGACGCCGTCGGCCCCGGTCATCGAGTGGGCGAGGGCCGTGAAGTCGGTGGCGGCCTCGACGGCGGCATCGGCGATCGGCCCCCCGTCGCCGTCCACCACTCGAACGGCCACCACGCGGGCGGGCGATTCGGCGACGATCCGAACGGGAGCTTCGGCCTCAAGCCGGGTCAGGTCGCTGCCGTACCGGAAAAACCCGACCTTGCGGCCGTCGTCGGCTCGGACGAGAACCGGCCTGGCGTCGAGCCCTTGTTCGGGCACTGGGATCGCGAAGGCGCCGTCGCCATCGGTGACGCCCTGGCGCTCATCGGTCGAATACGGGGCGAGCAGAACCTCGGCCCCGGCGACCGGCCGGCCCTCCTCGTCGACGACCACCCCGCGCGCCTCAAGCGCCCGTGGCTGTTGGATTTCGGGCTCCTTCGCGACGGCGGGCGCGGCTTGAGGGTTTTGGCCACCGCCAAACCCTCGGGCGAGCCCGGCCGTCAGGCCAATGGCGCAGAGGGAAACGGCACCGGCCAGCAAGGCCGATTTCAGTTTGGACGCGGCGAGCATGTGGAGGACTCCTTCCGCCAAGGAGGCGAGGCCCGCCGGGACCGCGCCTCGGGTTGTGAACGCCAGGGCGCGCCGAACCGCGGCGTCGGCCAACGGGCCGAGCGCCGGCGCGCCGAACTCGGGGAACAGGGGGACGAGCGAGCCGGCGGTCAGCCCCCGGCGGGTCAGCCGATCGCGGAGGAGCGAGCGGCCCCGGGCGAGCCGGCTGGAGAGGGTGCCCTCGGCCAGCCCGAGCCGTCGGGCGGCCTCGTGGCGCGGGGCGCCTTCGAGGTCGCAAAGCAGAATCGGCTCGCGGTGGCGTTTGGGAAGCCGATCCAACTCCTCGTCGACCGCCGCGCGCAGCTCGAACAGGTCGTCCCGAGCGGCCGGCGCGGGAACGTCGACCAGCGCCCCCCCTTCCCTGGCCCTGATCCGCTCGGATCGTCGGCGCGACTCTTTCGCCACCCGAACCGCGACGCCGTGGAGCCAAGGCTTCAGCCCCTCGGCGCGGCGGAGCGCCCCCGCCTTGCGGGCCAGGATCAGGAAGACGGCCTGAAAAGCGTCGTCGGCGTCCGCCGGATCAACGAGCATCCGCCGGCAGACCCCCCGGACCATCGGCCCGTGCCGCTCCACCAGCGCCGTGAAGGCGTCCTCGCGCTCCTGGTCAACGCCGACGACGAACCGCTCGACGAGCCGAGCGTCGGTCAACGAACCCGTCGCCCCCGCCTCCAAAAGCGTCCGCAGCGCCCGGTTCGCCGATCCCTCGCCCATCGCGCCCGCCCTCCGCGCCTTTGGTTCGATCACCCTCCCCCTAATCTACTGGTCGCGAGCGGGCGGGCGCGTCCAGGATTTTGGGAAATCGGCGCGGCGCGCGAGTCGGCCCAATATAGCCGGGGGCCGTGACCCCGGGACGCGCGCCTTGGCTATCCGACGCCGGTCCCGGCCTCACGGAGCTGTCTTTTACCACATCTCAGGGATCCCAGGGGCTGGCGCCCCCGGCTACTGGCCGCCGCCCCTCCGGGGCTTTTGGCAACGCAACAAAAGAGACGATCCGCCGCCCGGTTTTTCAGGCCGGCGCGAGCAGGTCTTGCAGGGCGTAGACCTCGAAGTTGCCTTCGCGGAGACTTTCCATGGCGGCGACGGCGGCGCGGGCGCCGGCCAGGGTGGTGATGCAGGGGACGCCGTGGCTGACGGCCGAGGCCCGGATGCGGCCCTCGTCGGTTCTCGCGCCCTTGCCGCTGGGGGTGTTGACCACCAGGTCGATCCGGCCATTGGCCAGGTAGTCGAGCAGGTTGGGCCGGCCCTCCTGAATCTTGCGGACGACCTCCACCTCGATCCCCTCGGCCGCCAGAACCGCCCCGGTTCCGCTGGTGCAGACCAGCTTGAAGCCCATCGCGGCGAGCCGCTTGGCGATCGGCGGGATGCCTCCGCGGTCGCGCGCGGCGACGCTGACGAAGACGGTCCCCTCGGTCGGCAACCGGCAGCCGGCGCCAAACTGGCTCTTGGCGAAGGCCGCGGGGAAGTCGTTGGCGATTCCCATCACCTCGCCGGTCGACCGCATCTCCGGGCCCAGCACGATGTCCACGCCCGGGAACTTCGCGAACGGAAAGACCGACTCCTTGACCGAGACGTGCGACGGTTTCGGATCTTCGACGACGCCCAACTCCTCCAGGGTCTTGCCGGCCATGACCCGAGCGGCGATCCGGGCGAGATTCGCGCCGGTCGCCTTGGAGACGAACGGGACCGTCCGCGAAGCCCGGGGATTGACTTCAAGGACGTAGATCTCTCCATCCTTGACGGCGAATTGAATGTTCATCAGCCCGCGCACGCCCAGGGCTTCGGCCAGGGCGCGGGTTTGGGTCTTGAGCCGCTCGATGGTCTCGGCCGAAAGGGAGAAGGGAGGGATGGCGCAGGCGCTGTCGCCCGAATGGATCCCGGCCTCTTCGATATGCTCCATCACGCCGCCGACGATTGTTCGATGGCCGTCGGAAACGGCGTCGACATCGACCTCGGTGGCGTCCTCCAGGAACTTGTCGATCAAGACCGGGTGCTCGGGGCTCGCGTCGACGGCCTCGGCCATGTAGCGGTCGAGACTCGGCTCGTCGTAGACGATCTCCATCGCCCGCCCGCCCAGAACGAAGCTGGGGCGAACGACGACCGGATAGCCGATCCGCTCGGCGATCCGCCGGGCCTCGCCAAGCTGGGTGGCCGAGCCGTTGGGCGTTTGCTTCAGGCCCAGCCGCTCGATGACCAGGCTGAATCGGTCGCGGTCCTCGGCCACGTCGATGCTCTCGGGGCTGGTGCCGATGATCGGCGCGCCGGCCTCCTCAAGCGCCCGGGCCAGGTTCAGGGGCGTCTGGCCGCCAAATTGGACGATCACGCCGACCGGTTGAACCCGGTCGCATATGTTCAACACATCCTCGACCGTCAGGGGCTCGAAGAAGAGCCGATCCGACGTGTCGTAGTCGGTGCTGACGGTCTCGGGGTTGGAGTTGACCATCACGACTTCGTAGCCGTCGGCCCGCAGGGCGAAGGCCGCCTGGCAACAGCAGTAGTCGAACTCAATCCCCTGGCCGATCCGGTTGGGGCCGCCCCCCAGGATCATGATTCGGGGCTTCTCGCCCACCCGGGCCTCGTCCTCGTCCTCGTAGGTCGAATAGAAATACGGCGTGGCGGCCTCGAACTCCCCGGCGCAGGTGTCAACCAGCTTGAAGACGGGGCGAATCCCGCGCTTCAGGCGGTCGCGGCGGACCTCCATCTCGGTCGTCCGCCACAGGTGGGCGAGCTGCCGATCGGCGAACCCGGCGCGCTTGGCCTCGCGAATCAGGTCGTCGGACGCCCCGGCCAAATTCTCCGCGGCGCGGAGGCGGTCCTCCAGTTGAGACAGCTCCTCGATGCTGGCGAGGAACCAGGGGTCGATGCCGGTCAGTTCGAAGATTCGCTCGATGCTCATCCCCGCTCGGATCGCGTACCGGATGTACCAGGTCCGGTCGGCGTTGGGGGTGGCCAGCTTCGAGACGATCTCGTCCTCGGTCGGTTGGTCGGGCGTTCCCCAAAGGTCCTTCTTGTCGCATCCGAGGCCGAAGCGGCCGACCTCCAGGCCCCGGAGCGCCTTTTGGAGCGACTCCTTGAACGTCCGGCCGATCGCCATGACCTCGCCGACCGACTTCATCTGAGTGGTCAAGACCGGGTTGGCGTCGGGGAATTTCTCGAACGTCCAGCGGGGGACCTTGGTCACGACGTAATCAATCGTCGGCTCGAAGCAGGCGGGCGTGGCCCGGGTGATGTCGTTTTGGAGCTCGTCGAGCCGGTAGCCGACGGCCAGCTTGGCGGCGATCTTGGCGATGGGGAAGCCGGTCGCCTTGCTGGCCAGGGCGCTCGAGCGGCTGACCCGGGGGTTCATCTCAATGATGATCATCCGGCCGTCGCGGGGGTTGACGGCGAACTGGACGTTGGAGCCGCCGGTCTCGACGCCGATCTTGCGCATCACCGCCAGCGAGGCGTTGCGCAGGCGCTGGTATTCCTTGTCGGTCATCGTCTGGGCGGGGGCGACGGTGATCGAGTCGCCGGTGTGCACGCCCATCGGGTCGAAGTTCTCGATCGAGCAGATGATGATGGCGTTGTCGGCGTTGTCGCGGACCACCTCCATCTCGTACTCTTTCCAACCGATTAAGCTTTCTTCGATCAAGACCGAGTGGGTGGGGCTGATTTCAAGGGCGTGGTCGACCATCCGGTCGAACTCGTCGCGGTTGTAGGCGATGCCGCCGCCGGAGCCGCCGAGTGTGAAGCTGGGGCGGAGGACGCAGGGGAGGCCGACCCGGTCGCGGATCGCGCGGGCCTCCTCAAGGCTCTCGGCCAGGCCGCTGCGGGCGCTCTCCAGGCCGATCTCGTCCATGGCCTGTTTGAACAGGTCGCGGTCCTCGGCGGTCCGGATCGCGTGGGCGCTGGCGCCGATCAAGACGCAGCCGTGGCGCTCCAAGGCCCCCGACTCGTGCAAGGCCATGCCGACGTTCAGGCCGGTTTGGCCGCCCAGGGTGGGCAGCAGGGCGTCGGGCTTCTCGACGGCCAGGATCCGCTCGACCACCTCGGGGACGACCGGCTCGATGTAGGTCCGATCCGCCATCTCCGGATCGGTCATGATGGTGGCGGGGTTGGAGTTGACCAGAACGACCTCGTAACCCTCCTCGCGGAGGGCCTTGCACGCCTGGGTCCCCGAATAGTCGAATTCGCACGCCTGGCCAATGACGATCGGCCCGGCGCCTAGGATCATGATCTTCTTGATGTCGGTACGCTTGGGCACTGTGGATCGTTCTCGCGTCTTTGAGAAAGCAGGCAAAAGGCGGGGCGGGACGCGCGCGAAACGCGCCTCGGGCCGCGCATGGCCTCGCGATGACCGCCAGGCGGCGCGGCCCGGTTAAATCGATCGATCTTAGCATTCCCCGCCCGGCGCCAACAAGGGAAACGGCGCGAGGGTTTCGCCCCCCCATAATCGGGAGGGCGGCGAAATGGTGTGGCCGGGGTTTAAGGGGCCGGGACGCGCGCCATGGCGATCCGACGGCGGTCCCGGCCTCGCGGAGGCCGCCCCGCGGAAGCGGGTTTCCGTCTCAACTCACCTCACTTCTCCTCGCCGACCTCGGCGGCGTCGAGGCGTTCGAGTTCGGCCGTGGCCATGATGTACTCGATGAAGTTGGGGGGGGCGTGGTTCTTGACCCAGAGGAAGTTGGCGCGGGCTTCGGGGATCCTTTTGTCCAGCAACTCGTCGAAGGCGATGTAGCAGCGGGCCATGCCGTCGACGTCGGTTTTCTCGTCGGCCAGTTCGAGGAGGGCTTTCTCGTCGATCTCGTCGCGGAGGTAGCGGATGACCGGGTAGGGCCAGAGGTCCTTGTTTCCCTTGCTGGCGGCCTCGTCGAGAAACGCCTTGGCGGCCTCGGCGTCGCCGACGCGGCGGGCGCCGAAGTGGCCGGCGATGGCGTCGTAGAGGGAGTAGGCGGTTTTCCAGCCGTCGGCCGAGATGGCCGTCCAGGCGTCGGCGATCACCTCCGGCTGGCCGGCGAAGAGGCGGGCTCGGACCTTCCGCGACCTCGGCTTGAGGGCCGTGGGAACGAGGTTGACCGCCGCGTCGAAATCGGCGATCGCCCGGTTGTATTCCTTGTTCGCCAGAAGAACCTCGCCCCGGTTGATCCGGGCCGTGGCGTAGTCGGGATCGAGGCGGACGGCCTCTTCATAATCGGCCAGGGCGTGGTCGAGATCGCCCCGGGCCCGATGGACGGCCCCTCGGTTGTTGTAGGCGACGGCGTCGTCGGGGGCCAGGCGGATCGCCTCGCCGTAGTCGCGCAGGGCCTTGTCCATCTCGCCCATCGCGTTCCAGACGTTCCCCCGCCAGATGAACCGCCAGGCGTCGGACGGGTTCGCCCGAATCAGGGTCGTGAAGTAATCCGCGGCCTGGTCCAGCTCAATCAAGTCGGCGGCCTGGACCCAGCCGGCCTCGCCCGAGTGCTCGGCCTCGATCCAGAGCCAGGGGTCGTTGACCCGCTCAACCTTGTAAACGAGGAACCGGGTCTGGTCCTTGCCCCTCGCCTGGTTCATGGCCCACCGCTCATCCTTGACGGGAGCGCCGTCAACCTGCAAAACGGTCCCGTACCGGGTGAGGACCCGCTTGCCGACCCACGACTCCAGCGGCTTGGCGGCGTTGGCCGCGGCGGCCGGAGTCGGTGGAATTGGGGCGTTGTCGGGCTGCTGGGCCGAGACCCGAACACCGCCAAGGAGCAGAGCGACAACCGCGCCCGCGGCCGCGACGATGGGGATCGGGGGCGGGATCGCCCCGCGCTCCTCGATCCAACGCCCTCGCCGTCGACCGCCCTCCCCGATCGGGGATGTTCGTCGTCGCATCAGCTCGCTCCTTTCAATGAACCTCGATACTCCAGAGGTGAACCCTCGTTGTGGAAATCGGGGGGGACGCTTAAACGCCTCAACACGGATTGTACCGCGGTCGCCGCGGCGATGTCTGGGTTTATTGCGGCTCGACCGTGATCTCGGTTTTCACCGAGTTGGCGATGAAGCAGTGATGATGGGCCGAGTCGTGGAGGCGTTGAAGCTCCTCGGCCGACGGGATTCGATCGCCCGAGAATTGAACCCTCGGCCGAAGCGTGACGCGGGTGATGGCCAGTTGGCCGGCTTCGTTCTTTTCGAGGTGGCCGACGGCCTCGTCATGGTAGGAGTCGACGACGTGCTTCTTCTTCGCCGCGACGGCCAAAAAGGTGAGCATGTGGCAGCTTGAGAGGCTGGCGATGAACGCCTCCTCGGGGTCGACGCGCGACTCGCTCCCGTTGTACGAAGGCGCGGCCGAGGCTGGGACGACGACGCCCGCGTCGAAGGTCCAGTCGTGGTCGCGGTTGTAGGTCTCGTAGGCGAAATCGGGCGTCTCGCGCTTCCATTCAATCGTGGCTTTGTGCTCGGACATGCCTCGCGCTCCCCGCTCTGGTTGGTTCGTGGCGCATCATTCAGCCGCTCGCCCGATTATCGCCGACGAGAAGCCGAGCCGCCAGCGGGCCTTCGCCACGGCCATCCGACGGGCGTGGCGCGGGCCTGGATGTGTGTTTTTGGCAACGACAGCTTGTTGAGTCGCATCCACTTAATCTAGACTTCCGTTCGATGTGGTCATTCTTCACGACGACGGCGTTCGCGAAGCCAGCCGCGTCGAGCCGTCGGGGTCGGCGATCGCTCCCGGCTGGTTGGCGGCGGACGGGAATTCCGTTTGATGCTTTTCTTTAAGTGGACGAAGATCAAGCGGAGCGTGAATATGAGCATGGAGACGGTAAGGGATTCGGTCGCGAAATTTATCGTTCGACGCGGGCTCGTGGTGCACCGCGCCGGGCGGTACCCCGTGGGGCGCTCTCCCTTGCGCGACGCCGAGTATATTTTGGGCGACGTGACGGACCCGTGCGTCTTCGATGTCGGCGCCAACAGGGGGCAAACGCTTGAAGCAATCCTCAAGCGGTGGCCGGCGGCCCGCGCGCACTGCTTCGAGCCCACGCCCTCGCTCCTGCCCGAGGTGAACCGGCGCGCCGACGGCAACCCGAACGTGAAGGTCAACGCGTGCGCGGTGGGCTCCGCCGCCGGCGAGCTGGAGTTTCACGAGTACGGCGATCCGCTCTTGAACTCGTTCCTTGAGCCGGGGAAGGACCTCTGGGAGGGGGCGGTCAATTCGATCAAGGTGCAAACGGTGACGCTCGACGAGTATTGCGAGCGGAACGGCGTCGAGAAAATCGACCTCCTGAAGATCGACACCCAGGGGTTCGACCTTGAGGCCCTCAAGGGCGCCGACGGCTTGCTGAACGACGGCAAGGTTGCGATGATCCTTGTCGAGGTTAACTTCTGGCGGTTCTATGAAAATCAGGTTAGCCCGGGCGCCCTCATCGATTACTTGATCTCCAAGGATTATCTCCCCGTTTGCTTTTATGAAATGAACTACAAGCGTGGTCAGGGCTCGTGGTGCGACGCCCTGTTCCTTCACCGATCGCGCTCCATCCCGGCGGTCTGAGCGCGCCGCTCGCTCTTCGAGGGTGGTTCGCGACGCCCCGGCTTCCGGAGGCGCGAACACCGATCCGGAGAGCCATTGGCGCATGTTGATGATCAGTCCCCGCTCATTCCCCTTCGCTCTGGTCCTGGCGCTGCTCGCCCTCGCGGCGTCACCCTTCGAAAGTTCCGCCGGCGAGGTCGCCGACTTTTACAACACGCTGGCGGCCGAGGGCGCCGATCCCTGGGTGATCCGGCACGACGACGGCTGGTATTACCTCTGCCAGTCGATGGGCCGGAACGTGACGCTGCGGCGGTCGAGGACCATCACCGGCCTGGCCGCGGGCGAGCGCAAGGTGGT
>Ga0182742_1005374_pt1 | contig 10859 bp, 7 predicted proteins | sample eDN5th37CBELigMG_FD_128880 | JGI IMG/M metagenome (GOLD analysis project Ga0182742, IMG submission 128880) | Enriched Miracle-Growth compost microbial communities from Emeryville, California, USA - eDNA 5th pass 37_C BE-Lig MG (version 2)... ... | reverse complement strand
GCGAAGCTTGCCAACCAGATCATCGTCGGCGTGACCATCGGCGCCGTCGCCGAGGCACTCCTGCTGGCGCAAAGGGGAGGGGCCGATCCGGCCAAGGTGCGGGAGGCGCTGCGCGGCGGCTTCGCCGAAAGCCGGATTCTCGAGCTTCACGGGCAGCGCATGGTCGAGCGGGACTTCGTCACCAAGGGCCGCTCGGTCACCCACCTCAAGGATCTCGACAACGCCCTCGACGCCGCCGGTCGGATCGACTTGGATTCCCTGCCTTACACGGCCCTGACCGCTGATCTCTTCCGCGGCCTTATCGCCAATGCCGGCGATCTCGACCACAGCGGGCTGCTCGTCGAGCTTGAGCGCAGGAACGGGGCCGTGCCCCAAAGGTGATCACGTGGTCTCCTGAAGCATCCCATGGCCTTTTTGGCGGATCGCGAAGGGAACGGATTCCACTCTGGCGCATAACCTCCTCACGAGCCATCGCTGCGGCCAGCCCCGAGCGCGGGCGGTTCGCGTATCCTGCCGGCCTAAGCTGTCGCAGCTTAGGAACTGACGTGGCTGTTATCGGTTGACGCCGGCAGGGGATGCGACCTGCGGCAATGGAGAAGAACCGATGCGGATTGCGCAGGTAGCCCCCCTCGCTGAGGCTGTTCCACCGAAGCTCTACGGGGGCACCGAACGGGTTGTTTCCTGGCTGACCGAGGAACTTGTGCGCCAGGGTCATGATGTAACTCTGTTTGCCAGCGGTGACTCCGAGACAACGGCAAAGCTTGTGCCTTGCGCGCCGCAGGGGCTGCGGCTGGCAGGTATCCGTGATCACATCGCCAGTCATCTCGTGATGCTGAACGAAGTGAGGGCGCGGGCCGACCAGTTCGACGTCATTCATTTCCATGTCGACCTCCTGCAGCATGTCCTGTTCCAGGACCTGGCGCATAAATGCCTGACGACGCTCCACGGCAGGTTGGACTTGCCCGATTTCATGCCGGTGTTCCGCACCTTCAACGAGATGCCGCTGGTTTCCATTTCCGACAATCAGCGTGAGCCGATGCCGCCGCACGTGAATTGGCTTGCCACCGTCCATCACGGGCTGCCGCCGACCATCTGCCCTTTCCACGAGAAAGGCGGAGACTATCTGGCATTCCTTGGACGCATCGCGCCGGAAAAGCGGCCCGATCGCGCCATCGAGATCGCGACCCGGGCGGGCATTCCGCTGAAGATTGCGGCCAAGGTGGATCCTGCCGATCGCGCCTATTACGAGGACGTCATAGAGCCGCTTCTCGATCATCCGCTGGTCGAATTCATCGGCGAGATCGATGAAAGGGCGAAGTGCGACTTCATGGGCAACGCGCGAGCGCTGCTGTTCCCGATCGACTGGCCTGAGCCTTTCGGCTTGGTGATGATCGAGGCCATGTCCGCAGGCACGCCGGTGATAGCCTTCCGCAACGGTTCGGTGCCGGAGGTTGTCACGGACGGAGTCAGCGGCTTCATCGTCGAGTCGGTGGACGAGGCGGTCGAGGCCGCTCGCCGCGTCGGAACATTGAGCCGGGCAGAGGTCAGGAAGACGTTCGAGCGTCGCTTTACCGTTGCGCGAATGGCAAAGGACTATGTCAGAGCCTATGAAGAGCTGATCGCTGGAGGTACACCTAGCCAGTTCAAGCTGGTTGCGGCCGAGTAGGCCGCCGGCACGCAATCGCGTCGACCTATCCGGTCAAAAGCAGTTTCGAATCTCGACAGCGCGTCAAGAAAGCGAGGAGATTGGCATGAGCACTTATGCCACAGGACCGGCAGATCATCTGGAACCTGCGTCTGAGCCATTGTCCGAACACTACATCGAAGCGCAGACCTCGCTGGTCGAGCGGGCGCTGAGGACATTGAAGAGCGGCGATGCTTTTGCCGTGCTCGACACAAACGGAGATTGCGGTTCCGTCGCCGATAGTCCGGAGGGTGTGTTCTTTCAGGATACCCGCTACCTGTCGCGCTTCGAGATGCGCATCGACGGCAAGCGTCCGCTGCTGCTGGGATCGGCCATTCAGGACGACAACGCGGCGCTGACCGTCGATCTCACCAACCCCGACATAAGGCCAGGAGAAGATACGGCGCTCCCGAGAGACATCATCGCTCTCAACCGCACGAAGTTTCTCTGGCAGGGTACGCTTTACGAAAGAATCGGTCTCCGGAACTACGATCTCAAGTCCCGCGGGTTTCGACTTGAGTTCCGGTTCGATGCGGACTTCCGCGATCTGTTCGAAGTCCGCGGAATGCAGCGGGCTCAGCGCGGCACCACCACCGTTGAGGTGCAATCCCCCGACCGCGTCGTGTTTCGGTATGAGGGGATCGACGGGGTCGCCCGGCAGACCATGTTGCGCTTCGAGCCCTGGCCGACGCGGCTGACTGCCAACCGCGTGGTCTACGAGATCGGGCTCGAGCCGAACGAGCGCAGGTCCGTGCTGGTTACTGTCGCCTGCCAGGAGCAAGCGTCCGGGGCGATGGCGGATCCCGAGGAGCAGAATTTCCTCAAGGGCTTTCGAGACACCCGCAGGGCTCTGCGTGCGACGACGCGCGAAATGGCCAGGGTCGAAACCTCGAACCAGCTTTTCAACGAGGTTCTCGCCCGCTCCGCCTCCGACATGTACATGCTGGTCACGCCGACCGAGCACGGCCTCTATCCCTATGCGGGCATTCCCTGGTACAGCACGGTCTTCGGTCGCGACGGCATCATCACGGCCATGATGATGCTCTGGGCCGATCCGCATATCGCCAAAGGCGTTCTGCGCTATCTTGCGGCAACGCAGGCGACCGATATCGATCCCGCCGCCGATGCGCAGCCCGGAAAGATCCTGCATGAGCGCCGCTTGGGTGAGATGGCGCAGTTGGGTGAGGTTCCCTTCAAACGCTATTACGGCACCGTCGATGCTACGCCGCTCTTCATCATGCTGGCAGGTCAGTATTTCGAGCGCACAGGCGATCGGGAAACGATCGAGGTGATCTGGCCCAATATCGAAGCGGCCCTGCGATGGTGCGATGAGTTCGGCGATCGCGACGGCGACGGCTTCGTCGAGTATCATCGCGAGACGGAGAAGGGGCTCGCCAATCAGGGCTGGAAGGACAGTCACGATTCCATCTTCCATACGGATGGATGCGGAGCCGAGGGGCCAATCGCCTTGTGCGAGGTTCAGGCCTATGTCTTCGCGGCCAAACAGGCTGCCGCAGCGCTTGCCTATGCTCTCCAGAAGCCCGATCTCGGCGACCGGCTCGCGAAGGAAGCCGATATCCTTCGCGAGAATTTCGATGTGGCTTTCTGGTGCGAGGATCTTGGAACCTATGCACTGGCGCTCGACGGGGCGAAGCGGCCTTGCCGGGTGCGCACGTCGAATGCCGGGCACGCGCTTTTCGCTGGTATCGCGGCACCGGAAAGGGCTCGCCGGGTCACGGCAACCCTGATGAGCCCGGATTCCTTCAGTGGCTGGGGCATCCGCACGGTTGCGCGGGGCGAAGCGCGCTATAATCCGATGTCGTACCACAACGGCTCGATCTGGCCCCACGACAATGCCATGATCTCATTGGGCATGGCGCGATACGGGCTGAAGGAGGAAGCCGCTGAGATCTGTCAGGCTTTGTTCGAGGTTGCGACCTATCAGGAACTGCGCCGCCTGCCGGAGCTCTTCTGCGGATTCACGCGCCGGCGCCATCGCGGACCCACCGCCTATCCCGTCGCCTGCTCGCCGCAGGCCTGGGCTGCTGCGACGCCGTTCGCGACGCTTGCAGCATGTCTGGGGCTCAACCTCGATTGGGACGACAATTCCGTCCGCTTGAGCGATCCCATCCTTCCAGGCTTTCTTCACGACGTCGAAGTCCGGAAGCTCCGCATCGGGCGATCACAGCTCGACCTGCGCATTCACAGACACGATCAGGATGTCACGCTCAACGTCTTGGGCCGTGTCGGGAACGCAAGGGTGCTGTTGTCGAAGTGGTAGGATCGATTGGCGACGCGACCGAATCCCTTCGAAAGGCTGGACCGGTTCTCGATCGACCTGAAAGCATATCGGACGACCGAGAGGTCGACCAAAGCGCTTTCATGCCGCGTTAGAATATCGATCTCTGAAATTGCGAGGTGGCGTTATCTAGAACACCTGCGATGCACGACAATAACTCCATTGGGCGAAAGCGGGAATTCTTAAGGGTGTGGTAGGATCGGAGAATATTTTACGTAAATAATTCGATTGGACACCGAAGCGGCTGCGGCCGACCGGAAAAGGTGGCTGTACTGGAAGATACGACAAAATAAACGCCAATCACATGTGCTGGAGGAAACAATGCGCGTCAGGAATGTTGCCCTGTTTTCGACCGTTGCGTTTGTCGCGAGTACAGGTTTTGCATTTGCTCAAGGCCAAACCTTGACTATTGCGACCGTCAACAATGCCGACATGATCATCATGCAGCGGCTGTCGCCCAAATGGGAACAGGCGACCGGCAACAAGTTGAACTGGGTCGTTCTGGAAGAGAACGTCCTTCGCCAGCGCGCGACGACGGATATCGCCACGAAGGGCGGTCAGTTCGACATCATCACCATCGGATCCTATGAAGCCCCGATCTGGGGCAAGCAGAACTGGCTGCTGCCTCTCGACGATCTCGGCGCCGATTATGATTACGCCGACATCATCCCGTCGGTGAAGAATGGCCTTTCCTATAACGGCAAGCTCTATGCCGTTCCATTCTACGCGGAGAGTTCGTTCACCTTCTACCGGAAGGATCTGTTCGATCAGGCCGGCATCAAGATGGCCGACAAGCCGACCTACGATCAGATCGCCGAATATGCCGCCAAGCTCACGGACAAGTCCAAGGAGCAATACGGCTTTTGCCAGCGCGGAAAACCGGGCTGGGGCGAGAACATGGCGTTCGTCGGCCCGATGGTGAATGCCTTCGGCGGCCGCTGGTTCAACGAAAAATGGGAGCCGCAGCTCACCACCGAACCGTGGAAGAACGCGATCAACTATTACGTCAAGAACATGCGGGAATACGGTCCTCCGGGAGCCACCGCCAACGGGCACAACGAGAACCGCGCCCTGTTCGCGACCGGACATTGCGCCATGTGGGTCGACGCCACATCGGCCGCCGGCTACATCTACAACCCGAAGGAAAGCCAGGTTGCCGACAAGACGGCCTTCGCTCCGGCGCCGGTGGAAGTGACGAGCAACGGCTCGGGCTGGTTCTGGGCTTGGTCTTTGGGGATTCCGGCCTCCACGAAGAAAGCCGATGCGGCCAAGTCGTTCGTGAAATGGGCCACCTCGAAGGACTACATCACCCTTGTCGGCAACGAGGCCGGATGGGTCTCCGCTCCTCCCGGAACGCGCAAATCGACTTATGACAATCCCGAGTACCAGAAAGCGGCGCCCTTCGCGAAGGTCGTCTACGAGTCGATCGCCAATGCCGATCTGACCAAGCCGACCAAGGATCCCGTGCCTTATATCGGTATCCAGTACGTGGCCATTCCCGAGTTCCAGGGAATCGGAACCGTGGTGGGCCAGCAGATCGCCGCCGCCCTTGCCGGCCAGTCGACGGTGGATCAGGCGCTCGAAAACGCGCAGCGTTCGACCGAGCGCACCATGAAGCAGGCCGGATATCCGAAGTGAGTTAGCCATATCGCCGGCAGGAGCATCTCGCGCCTGCCGGATGCTCACTCCAGAAGCGGGTCAAGGACATGGCTGGCACCACCACCACTGCGACGCTCCCCGGCGCCTCGGCTTCCGCAGGCAGGCGGAGCCAGCGCAATGTGAGAACCCTTCCGCTCATCGCTCCCTCCGTGATCGTCCTGTTCCTGTGGATGATCGTGCCGCTGGCGATGACGCTTTGGTTCTCGTTCCAATACTATAACCTGCTCGATCCTTCCGTCGGAGGGTTCGCGGGCTTCGAGAACTACACCTTTCTCCTCACCGATCCGTCCCTCTGGACGGCCATGGCCAACACGCTGTTCCTGGTGTTTTGGGTTCTGGTGATCACGGTGGGTTTCGGCACCTTGCTTGCTGTCCTGTTCGATCAGGAATTCTACGGGCGGAGCATCGCAAGGCTGCTCGCCATCGCACCATTCTTCGTCATGCCGACGGTGAGCGCCCTGGTGTGGAAGAACATGCTGATGCATCCCGTCAACGGGCTGTTCGCATTCTTTGCGCGCTCCCTCGGGCTGCCGGCCATCGACTTCTTCGGCTCCTTTCCGCTGACGTCGGTGATCATCATCGTCGCCTGGCAATGGCTGCCCTTCGCGCTGCTGATCCTGCTCACCGCGATCCAGTCCCTCGACAGCGAGCAGAAGGAAGCGGCCCGCATGGACGGTGCCGGGCCCTTCGCGATGTTCTTCTTCATCATCCTGCCGCATCTCGGCCGCGCGATCAGCGTGGTGATCATGATCGAGACGATCTTCCTGCTCTCCGTCTTCGCCGAAATCTACGTCACCACCTCCGGCGGTCCGGGACTGGCCTCCACCAACTTGGCCTTCCTGATCTATCTGCGCGCGTTGCGTGAGTACGACGTCGGCGGTGCTTCGGCCGCGGGCGTGATCGCGGTCATCCTGGCGAACATCGTCGCGATCTTCCTGGTTCGTTCGATCGCCAAGAACATCGCGGATTGAGGGGCCGGCCATGCATCCCAAGACACGCGACAAACTCATCTACACCCTGGTCGGATGGCTCGCCGCCGGTGTGATCTTCTTTCCGATCTTCTGGATGGTCCTGACAAGCTTCAAGACCGAGGTCGAGGCAATCGCGACGCCGCCGAAGCTGTTCTTCACCCCGACCCTCGAGAACTACGTCACCGTGCGCGAGCGCGCCGACTACGTTCACTTCGCCCTCAACAGCATCATCATATCGGTCGGCGCGACGTTCCTGGCGACGCTCATCGCGGTGCCGGCAGCCTATGCCATGGCCTTCTTTCCCGGCAAACGCACCAAGGATCTTCTGCTCTGGATGCTGTCGACGAAGATGATGCCGGCGGTTGGCGTGCTGATCCCGATCTACCTGCTGTTTCGCGATACCGGCGCCATCGATACGCGCTGGGGCCTGATCGTGGTCTACACGCTCATGAACCTGCCGATCGTCGTGTGGATGCTCTACACCTTCTTCAAGGAAGTGCCCAAGGACATCCTCGAGGCGGGCCGCATGGATGGGGCCAAGCCCAAGCAGGAGGTCTGGATGCTGCTGATGCCGCTGTCGCTGCCCGGCATCGCGTCCACGGCTCTCCTGTCGATCATCCTGTGCTGGAACGAGGCGTTCTGGAGCCTCAACCTCACCACGTCGCAGGCGGCGCCGCTGACGACCTTCATCGCATCGTTCTCCGCGCCGGAAGGCTTGTTCTGGGCCAAGCTCTCGGCAGCCTCAACCATCGCAATCGCGCCGATCCTCGTATTCGGCTGGATGAGCCAGCGCCAGCTCGTGCGCGGCCTGACCTTCGGCGCCGTCAAGTAAGCGGGAGACCAGCAATGGCAACGGTAACGCTCAAGGGAATCCGGAAGGATTACGGCGCCGTCCAGGTGATCAAGGGCGTCGACCTGTCCATCGACGACCGCGAATTCTGCGTATTCGTCGGGCCGTCCGGCTGCGGCAAGTCCACGCTTCTGCGGATGATCGCGGGCCTCGAGGAGATCAGCGCGGGCGACCTGATGATCGATGGCCAGCGGGTGAACGATGTTCCGCCCTCCGAGCGCGGATTGGCCATGGTGTTTCAATCCTATGCGCTTTATCCGCATATGTCGGTTGCGGACAATATGGGTTTCTCCCTGCGCCTTGCCGGCGCCTCGAAGGAAGAGCGCCGTGCGAAGGTGGCCGAGGCTGCGCGGATCCTGCATCTCGATGCGCTGCTCGAGCGCAAGCCCAAGGAGCTCTCCGGCGGGCAGAGGCAGCGTGTGGCGATCGGACGGGCAATCGTGCGCAAGCCAAAGGTGTTTCTCTTCGACGAGCCGCTCTCCAACCTCGATGCCGCCCTGCGCGTGCAGATGCGCATCGAGCTTGCCCGATTGCACGACGAACTCGCCGCGACCATGATCTACGTGACTCACGATCAGGTCGAGGCCATGACCATGGCCGACAAGATCGTGGTGCTGCAGGGCGGCATCATCGAGCAGGCCGGCACGCCGCTCGAGCTCTATCATCACCCGCGCAACCTCTTCGTCGCAGGATTCATCGGCAGCCCGAAGATGAATTTCCTGCCGGCCAAGGTGATGGCCATCGACGAGACGGGCACGAACGTACAACTGGCGAGCGGCGCCACGCTGACCGTTCCCGTGCGCGCCGGCCGCCACAAGGTCGGCGATTCCGTGACGCTGGGCGTGCGGCCGGAACATATGCGGCTGGGGGCGGAGGGCGAAGTCACAGGCGAGGTCAAGGTCGTCGAGCGGCTCGGCGGCGAGACCTATCTCTACACGCAGCTTCAGGACGGCGCGATGCTGATCGTCCAGGCGGACGGGGAGGTGCCGACCGGCGTGCACGAGCGCATCGCTATCAAGCTCGATCCCGCGACCTGCCATCTCTTCGATGCGGAAGGCTTGGCCGTCAAGCGCATCCAGCGTCATCCGCTCGCGAACCTGCGCCGGCTGCCGACGCGCAAGGCGAGCTAGGGCAGTCCGAGGGGCTGGCCATGGCCTCGCAGCGTTTCGACTACATCATCGTCGGCGGCGGAAGCGCCGGCTGCGTCGTGGCGAGCCGCCTCGTGGCCGAGCACGACGCGCGGGTGCTGCTGATCGAGGCGGGTCCGCGCAAGGTCAGCCGCATCCTGGCGATGCCGGCGGGCTACATGAAATTTCTCGCCCGCGACACCTATCTGACGATGCACAAGGTGGTGCCGCAGCCGCAGCTTGGAGGGCGCGCACCCATCGTGCCGCAGGCCAGGGTGCTGGGCGGCGGCAGCGCGGTGAACGCCATGGTCTATATCCGCGGGCAGGCGGAGGATTACGACGCTTGGGATGAGGCTTTGGGCGGTGCCGGCTGGAGCTATGCGGATCTGTTGCCGCATTTCGTGAAACAGGAAGGCAACGATCATCTCGGCAAGCCCTATCACGGCGTGAGCGGCTCCCTGAAAGTGTCGCATCTCGGGCAGCATTCCGCGATGAGCCGCGCCTTCGTGCAGGCGCTGCAGGAGAAGGGCGTCGCCTACAATCCGGATTTCAACGGCGCCCGTCAGGCCGGCGTCGGCTTCATGCAGCACACGATCGACTGGGAGGCGCGTCGACGGTGCAGCGCCGTCGATGCTTTCCTGCGGCCGGTCCTGTCGAATCCGAAGCTGACCGTTCTCGCGGACACCGTGGCGACCCGGATCCGCGTGGAGAACGGGCGGGCGACGGGCGTCGAGGTGAAGACTCCCTCCGGCGCGGAAACCTTTCATGCAGATTCGGAAGTGGTTCTGGCGGCCGGCTCCTATATGACGCCGAAGCTCATGATGCTCTCGGGGATCGGACCGGCACACGAACTCTCGCGTCACGACATCGCCGTCCGTGCCGATCTGCCGGGCGTGGGGCGGAATCTGCAGGACCACCACGAGGTCCCGATCGTTGCGACCACCACGGGCGCCTTCGGCTATTTCGGTCAGGATCGCGGCATCGCCATGGTGAGCCACGGCCTGCAATACATGCTGTTCAAGTCGGGAGCCGTGACCACGACCGGCGTGGAGGCCTGCGCCTTCATCGATCCCGATGGCAGCGCCCGCCCGACGCTGCAGCTCTATTGCGTGCCGACGGTCTATCTCGACCGCGACGTCTCCGGCGTCGAGCCGGCCCACGGCGTGACGCTCAATCCCTGTCTCCTGCGGCCGAAGGCGCGGGGGTCGGTGCGCCTCGCCTCTGCCGATCCGCTTGCGGCACCGGAAGTCGATCCGCAATTCTTCGGCGACCCGGAGGATCTGCGCGTGACCATTGCGGGACTGCGTTATGCCCGCGAGGTTCTGGCGACGAGCCCGGTGCGGGACATGATCGACAGGGAGATCTTTCCTGGGCCGGATCTCGCCTCGGACGAGGCGCTCGCAGCCCATTGCCGGCGCACCGTCAAGACGAATTATCATCCCGTCGGCACCTGCAGGATGGGCCGTGAGGCCGATCCCGACGCCGTCGTCACGCCGGATCTCAGGGTGCGCGGCATCATGGGGTTGAGGATCGTCGATGCCTCCATCATGCCGGCGATCACCAGTGGAAACACCAATGCGCCTACCCTTGCCATCGCCGACAAGGCCGTCGATATCATGATGGGTCTTGCGGTCGGCAGGAATGCCGGGCAGTCGTCTCACACTCACGCCACCTCCGTTGCCAATCAGGTCCGATTGCCATGAGCCAGCCCCTCAATCTCACAACCCTCGGCGCGCTCCCGTCCAGGATCGCAAAGCCGAGCTACGCACGCGATTCCTTGCGCGCCGGCATCCTGCATATCGGCGTCGGCAATTTTCACCGCGCCCATCAGGCGGTCTATCTCGACGATCTGTTCAACCGCGGCCGGGATCTCGACTGGGCGCTGCTGGGGGCCGGCGTGCGCGCGGGCGATCAGGCCATGCGCAACGCTCTCGAGCCGCAGGACTGGCTCACGACCGTGGTGGAGCTGGAGCCCGGAGCGAATTCCGCGCGGGTGACAGGAGCCATGACCGGTTTCGTGCCCGTGGGCGAGGATGCATCCGCCATCGTCGATGCCCTCGACGATGACGCGCTTCGCATCGTGTCGCTGACCGTGACCGAGGGCGGCTATTGCATCGACCCCGCAACCGGCTCCTTCAATCCCGAGCATCCGGACATCCGCTACGATGCAGCGAATCCCGAGCGGCCGAAGGGCGTGTTCGGCGCCCTGGTCGCAGGCTTGAAGCGCCGCCGCGATCGGGGCGTGGCGCCCTTCACCGTCATGTCCTGC
>Ga0182742_1005373_pt1 | contig 10859 bp, 10 predicted proteins | sample eDN5th37CBELigMG_FD_128880 | JGI IMG/M metagenome (GOLD analysis project Ga0182742, IMG submission 128880) | Enriched Miracle-Growth compost microbial communities from Emeryville, California, USA - eDNA 5th pass 37_C BE-Lig MG (version 2)... ... | reverse complement strand
GTCGTCGTTCACGGTCCGCGACATCGCCTTCGGTGGTGCACACAGCGAGGTGCGGGTCGACGGACCGGGCATCACGATCCGCTCACTGCGCGGCGACGTCGACGACCTGCGCCCCGGTGACGCCGTGTCGGTGCGGGTGTGTCTGCCGGTCCCGTTCTACGCGGCCTGATGCAACCCCCGGCCTGACGCAACCCCCGGCGGTCAGAACGCGTCGGGCCGGCCGGGTCCGACGTTGCGGCTGTTGCGGGTCCGCAGGTCCATCACGTAGTCGGAGGGGGCGCCCGCGATTTCCGCGGCATCGGCCATGACACCGAGGTAGCGCGCGGACGGCAGGCCGCCCTCGTACGCGTCCACGACGTACAGCCACGCGAGAACCGGCCCGTCGGCGGTGTCCACACGCACCCGGATCTTGCGGTGGACGCCCAGTTCGGAGCCCTCCCAGCGGTCCAGGCTGCGCTCGTCCTCGTCCGGGACGTCGTAGAGCACCACGAACACCTTCGAGTCCTCGTCCTCGACGACGGTCGCGAGGGCACCCTCCCACCCGAGGTCGGCGCCGCTGAACGTCAACCGCCAGCCGTGCAACCACCCGGTGCCCGCCATCGGCGAGTGCGGGCAGCGCTGCAACATCTGCTCCGGATGCATGTTGGACCCGTAGGCGGCGTAGATCGGCACGTGCCTAAGGCTAATCGGTCACCGCCCGACGCAGGATTCGGGGCACTTGTCGCCGAGTCCGCGCGTCCGTATGCGCCGCCCGCGCCCGGTGGCATAGCGTTTATGAGGGCGAAGCGGTGACCCTGCACGCCCGGAAACCGGCCCCGAGGACCATCTCGGAATCGATACAGAGGAGAAAAATGACCCGGATCGTGATCATCGGCGGTGGGCCTGCGGGCTACGAGGCTGCGCTGGTGGCGGCCCATTACGGCGCGACGGTGTCACTGATCGATTCGGACGGGGTCGGCGGCGCCTGTGTGCTGTTCGACTGTGTGCCGTCGAAGACCTTCATCGCGTCGACCGGTGTGCGCACCGACATGCGCCGCGCCGCGGACCTCGGCATCGAGCTCGAACGCGCCGCCGTGTCGCTGCCGCAGGTCCATGCCCGCGTCAAGGGCCTCGCCCGTGCCCAGTCCGCCGACATCCGCACCAAGCTCGAGGCCGCCGGTGTGTCGATCTACTCGGGCCACGGCGAACTCATCGACCGCGAGGTCGGCATGGCGGCCCACCAGGTCCGCGCGAACCTGTTCACCGGTGACGAGAAGGTGCTCGACGCGGACGTCGTTCTCATCGCGACCGGCGCGAGCCCCCGGGTGCTGCCCGGCGCGGTGCCGGACGGCGAGCGCATCCTCACCTGGCGTCAGCTCTACGATCTCGACAAGCTGCCCGAGCACCTGGTCGTCGTCGGGTCCGGTGTCACCGGCGCCGAGTTCGTCTCGGCGTACACCGAAGTCGGCGTGCAGGTCACCCTGGTGTCGAGCCGTGACCGCGTGCTGCCACACGAGGACGAGGATGCGGCGCTCGTGCTCGAGGACGCGTTCGCCGAGCGCGGCGTCACCCTCGTCAAGCACGCCCGCGCGGACGTGGTCGAACGCACCGAGGAGGGGGTGCGCGTGCTGCTCGCCGACGGCCGGATCGTCGAGGGCAGCCACGCCCTCATGACCGTCGGTTCGATTCCCAACACGTCCGGTCTCGGCCTCGAGAAGATCGGACTCGAACTCGATCGCGGTGGCTACATCCCGGTCGACCGCGTGTCGCGCACCGCGGTGCCGGGCGTGTACGCGGCGGGTGACTGCACCGGTCTGCTGCCGCTCGCGTCGGTCGCGGCGATGCAGGGCCGCATCGCGATGTACCACGCGCTCGGTGAAGGCGTGAGCCCCATCAAGCTCAAAACCGTTGCGTCCGCGGTGTTCACGCGTCCGGAGATCGCCACGGTCGGTGTCAGCCAGGCTGCGATCGACAACGGCGAGGTCCCGGCGCGGACCGTGATGCTGCCGCTGAACACCAATCCGCGCGCGAAGATGGCGGGACTCAAGCGCGGTTTCGTGAAGATCTTCTGCCGTCCCGCGACCGGCGTGGTCATCGGTGGTGTCGTGGTCGCGTCGACGGCGTCGGAGCTGATCCTGCCGATCGCGATCGCCGTGCAGAACAACCTGTCGGTCAACGATCTCGCGGCGACCTTCTCGGTGTACCCGTCGCTGAGCGGGTCGATCACGGAGGCGGCGCGTCAGCTCATGCGGCACGACGACCTCGACTGATCGAGTCACGTTCTACGGTGGCGCATTTCACGATGTGAGACGGCGTGTTCACATGGTGGTGCCGTGATGAGGTAAGCTCTTTCCGGGTCGGTCGTACCCACGACCGCTCGTCACGGCATCCCTCCGCCCGCAGATCCGGACGCTCGGTGCTGCTTCGCTCACCACCCCTCTGCTCGTGGAGTATCCATGACACGTATCCGAGCCCGCCGTCTCGACGGGTTGACCAGTTCCGCCATCCGAGATCTGCTCGAAGTCACGGCCCGGCCCGAGGTGATCAGCCTCGCCGGCGGCCTGCCCGCCGCCGAGTTGCTGCCCACCGCGCGGATCGCCGAGGCCGCCGCGTCCGCGCTCGCGGATCCCGCGACCGCCCAGTACACCGAGACCTGCGGGCTCGGGGACCTGCGCACGGTGATCGCCGCCCGCGAGAGCGGCCGACTCGGCCGCACGGTGGATCCGCAGCAGGTCGTCGTCACCCACGGTTCGCAGCAGGCCCTGAGCCTGATCGCGCAGGCGCTGCTCGACCCGGGCGATCTCGTCGTCGTCGAGGAACCCGCGTATACCGGGGCGCTACAGGTGTTCCGGGCCGCCGAGGCCACCCTCGCCTCCGTCCCCGTCGACGACGACGGTCTCGACACCGATGCGCTCGAGGAGCTGCTCGCGCGTGGCGCGCGGCCCGTGCTCGTGCACACCGTCGCCACCTTCCACAATCCGCGCGGCGCGGTTCTGTCGGCGCCGCGGCGGGCGCACCTCGCGGCCCTCGCCGACCGCTACGGATTCCGCGTCGTCGAGGACGATCCGTACGGCGACCTGTGGTTCGGGACGCCGCCTCCGGCGCCGGTCGCCTCCCACACGGACCGGGTGATCCGGTTGTCGAGCGCGTCGAAGATCGTCGCCCCGGCGCTGCGGGTCGGCTGGCTGCTCGCCGACCGCGACGTGTGCGCGTCCGTGGAACTGCTCAAGCAGGGCGCGGATCTGTGCGGGTCGTCGCTGACCCAGCGGATCGCCGCGGATCTGCTCGCCGACACCGCCTGGCTCGACGCCCATCTGACGACCCTGCGCGGCACCTACGGTGCCCGTGCGCACGCACTGGCCGCCGCTCTGACGGCCGAATTCGGTCCGGACGTGACGTATTCGCCGGTGCGCGGCGGCATGTTCACCTGGTCGTCGCTGCCCACCGCGGTTCCGGCCGCCGAATTGCTCCCTGTCGCAGCGGATCTCGGTGTCGCCTTCGTCCCGGGTGATGCGTTCGCGGTGGCCGGCGACCACACGCATTCCGTGAGGCTGTGTTTCGCCACCTCTGCCGAGGACGAACTCGCCGAGGCAGTCCGGCGCCTGGGCGCGGCGGTACGGACCGCCGAGGGCGCCCGCCCGAAGGCCCAGGTCCAGGCTCAGGCCCAGTCGTAGGTCCGTTCGACGGCCTTGTTCCACTCGCCGTACAGCCGCTCGCGTTCGGCCTCGTCGAGGGCGGGCTCCCAGGTGTCGCCGACCGCCCAGTTGCGGCGGATGTCGTCCTCGCCCTCCCAGAATCCGACGGCGAGACCGGCCGCGTAGGCCGCGCCGAGCGCGGTGGTCTCCGCGACCACCGGACGCACCACCGGCACTCCGAGGATGTCGGCCTGGAACTGCATCAGGGTGCGGTTGACGACCATGCCGCCGTCGACCTTGAGTGTGCTCAGATCGACCCCGGAATCCGCGCGCATCGCCTCGATGACCTCGCGGGTCTGGTACGCGGTCGCCTCCAGGGCGGCGCGTGCCAGGTGGCCCTTGTTGACGAACCGGGTCAGACCCGCGATGACGCCGCGGGCGTCGGGGCGCCAACGGGGCGCGAACAGCCCGGAGAACGCCGGCACGAAGTAGGCGCCGCCGTTGTCCGGGACGGTTGCGGCGAGGTCCTCGATTTCCGCTGCGGTGCGGATGATTCCGAGATTGTCGCGCAGCCACTGCACGAGCGATCCGGTCACCGCGACGGATCCTTCGAGCGCGTACACCGCCGGAGCGTCACCGATCCGGTAGCAGACCGTCGTGAGCAGGCCGTGCTCACTGCGCACCGGCGTGGTGCCGGTGTTGAGCAGCAGGAAGTTTCCGGTGCCGTAGGTGTTCTTGGCCTCGCCGGGCGACAGGCACGCCTGTCCGAAGGTGGCGGCCTGCTGGTCGCCGAGGATGCCCGCGACCGGAACCCCCGCGAGCGGACCGCGTTCGCGTGCGTAGCCGTACACCTCGGACGAACTGCGGATCTGCGGCAGCATCGACATCGGGATCCCGAAAGCCGCGCAGATCTGCGGATCCCATTGCAGTGTCCGGAGATTCATCAGCATGGTGCGCGAGGCGTTGGTGACGTCGGTGACGTGCACACCCGGTTCCTGCGTGCCGTTGCCGACTCCGCCGGTCAGATTCCACACGATCCAGCTGTCCACGGTGCCGAACGCCAGCTCGCCGGCCTCCGCCTTCTCCCGGGCGCCTTCGACGTTGTCGAGGATCCAGCGCACCTTCGGGCCCGAAAAGTACGTCGACAGAGGCAGTCCCGTCGCCTCGCGATACCGGTCGACGCCGGCGTCCCCGGCGAGTTCGTCGATCAGCCGATCCGTGCGGGTGTCCTGCCACACGATCGCGTTGTACACCGGCTTGCCTGTGGTGCGGTCCCACACCACGGCGGTCTCACGCTGATTCGTGATGCCGATCGCGACGACCGAACCGCGCGGCAGGTCCGCCTTGGCCAGCGCCAGTGCCGCGACCTCGCGGGTGTTCGTCCACAGCGTCTCGGGGTCGTGTTCGACCCATCCCGAGCGCGGGAAGATCTGTTCGTGCTCGGTCTGCGCGACCGAGACGATGCGGCCGTCGTGGTCGAACAGGATGCAGCGGCTCGAGGTGGTGCCCTGGTCGATCGCGGCGATGTACTGGTTCACGGCGGCCTCGCTCGAAATCGGTGGTCGGAAGGTTGCGTCCGGGTCAGCGGTACGACCTGAAAGCTACTAGCCTGGGTCCGGATACGTCGACGAGGCACAGGAGTGGCGCGGTGACCAACCAAGCGGGTGTGCAGATCCTCGGGCCCGAGCAGCGCCGCGAGGCGTGGCAGCGACTGGGTTCCGAACAGTTCGATGTGGTCGTCATCGGTGGAGGCGTCGTCGGTGCCGGTGCCGCACTGGACGCCGCGACCCGCGGCTTGCGGGTCGCCCTCGTCGAGGCACGGGATTTCGCCTCGGGCACCTCGAGCCGGTCGTCGAAGATGTTCCACGGCGGTCTGCGTTATCTCGAACAGCTCGAGTTCGGTCTGGTCCGGGAAGCGTTGCGCGAGCGGGAACTGTCGCTGACGACGCTCGCCCCGCACCTGGTCAAGCCGCTCGAGTTCCTGTTCCCGCTCACCCACCGGGTGTGGGAGCGGCCGTACATTGCCGCAGGGATCTTCCTCTACGACCGGATGGGCGGGGCGAAGTCCGTACCCGCACAGAAACACCTGACCCGGTCGGGTGCGCTGCGCATGGCGCCGGGTCTCAAGCGGTCGTCGCTCATCGGCGGGATCCGCTACTTCGACACGGTCGTCGACGACGCCCGGCACACGATGACGGTGGCGCGGACGGCGGCGCACTACGGCGCGGTCGTGCGTACGTCGACGCAGGTGGTCGGGTTCCTGCGGGAAGCGGACCGGGTGTCGGGTGTGCAGGTGCGCGACTCCGAGGACGGATCCGTCACCGAGGTGAAGGCGCACGTGGTGATCAACGCGACGGGTGTGTGGACCGACGAGATCCAGGCGCTGTCGCGGCAGCGCGGCCGGTTCCGGGTGCGCGCCTCGAAGGGCGTGCACATCGTGGTGCCCCGCGACCGCATCGTCGCCGATTCCGCGATCATCCTGCGCACCGAGAAGTCGGTGCTGTTCGTCATCCCGTGGGGCAACCACTGGATCATCGGCACCACCGACACCGACTGGAATCTCGATCTCGCGCACCCCGCGGCGACGAAGGCCGACATCGACTACATCCTCGACCACGTCAACGAGGTGCTCGTCACCCCGCTCACCCCCGAGGACATGGACGGGGTGTACGCGGGTCTGCGTCCGCTGCTCGCGGGGGAGAGCGACGAGACCTCGAAGCTGTCCCGCGAGCACGCGGTCGCGCGCGTGGCGCCCGGGCTGGTGGCGATCGCCGGCGGCAAGTACACCACCTACCGCGTCATGGCCGAGGACGCCGTCGATCTGGCCGCCGAGGACATTCCGTCGCGCATCGCGCCGTCGATCACCGAGAGGGTGCCGCTGGTGGGCGCCGACGGGTACTTCGCGCTCGTGAACCAGACGATGCACCTTGCCGATCGGTACCGGGTGCACCCGTACCGGATCAAGCACCTGCTCGACCGGTACGGCTCGCTCGTCGAGGAGGTGCTCGCCCACGCCGACGGCAAACCCGAACTGCTGCAACCTCTCACCGATGCGCCGCAGTACCTGCAGGTCGAGGTCGTCTACGGAGCCGCCGCGGAAGGCGCGCTGCACCTCGAGGACCTGCTCGCGCGGCGTACCCGGATCTCCATCGAGTATCCGCACCGCGGGGTGCACTGCGCCGAGCAGGTCGCGCGGCTCGTCGCCCCGATCCTGGGCTGGGACACGGAGACGGTGGAGCGGGAGATCAGCACGTACCACGCGAGGGTCGACGCCGAGGTCCGGTCGCAGAGCCGACCCGACGACGAGTCCGCGGACGCGTTGCGCGCGGCGGCACCCGAGGCCCGCGCAGAGATCCTCGAGCCGGTGCCGGTCTGGGGCTGACCACCCGGGAACCGTCGCGCCGGCCGAGATCCACCGCGCGGCCCGCTCACAGCTCGGCGAGCAGGCTCTTCCAGAATGCCTTCGCGTCGTCCACGGAATCCGGGGACGGAAGCCGGTTGTGGGCCACCGCGATCCGGCTCCTTCCGGGACCGCTCTCGCCGATGGTGACCTCGACGCGGGTGCCGTCGTCGAGTGTGCAGCGCCAGTATCGCCACTTCGGCGTCGTGGAGGTCGTCGGGTCGCCGGCGAGATCCCGATCGGCAAGGCGGGTGCGGCCGCCGATCAGCGCGGTCCACGCCGCGAGCGCGTCGTCCGGTGAGCCGTCGACGGTGCGGCTCGCGGCAGCGGAGAAGGTTCCGTCCGACTGCTGGCCGGGAACGCGCCGGCCGATGTGCTGTTCGTAGGCGACGGTGACGGACTGGGCCCACCATCCCGCGTTCGCGACGCCGAGCGAATCGAGTTCACGTTGCACGTGCGGGGCGATGTCCCGATGAGCCAGCTCGGCTGCGCCGAGTTCGTCGAGCCGGCGGACCCACTGTTCCCACGGCCGGGAGGTGCTGCGCTCGATGGCGGTGATGTTGGCGGGCGCGGTCATGCTCCGACACTAGTCCCGGTACGGCCCGGGATCCGGCATTCGGCGGTCCCCGGTCAGTGGGTGAGCAGGACCTTCGTGAGCACGACCGACAAGGCGACCAGCATGATGACCGCGGCACTCGTGAGCCAGCCCTTGCTGGGACGTTTACCGTTGAGTCTGCCGATGACGAAGACGATCCCGCCGATCCGCACGAGCACCGCGATCTCGGCGAGCAGCTGTGCGGTACGGGGCTCGAGCCAGCCGATCCATCCGATCGCCAGGATCACGCACGGCATCACCGCCGAGCTGAGGATCGGCACCGAATTGCGGACCTCGGCCCAGCGTTCGGCGGCGGTCAGCGGCGTGCCCACACGCACGCTGTGCCCGATCGCCTCGGCGAAGACGTGCGCGACGAACGTCGACAGCGTGGTTCCCAGGACGATCGCGATCCCGACGTACTGCCGGTCGGTCACCACCGGCACGAGCGCCGCCAGCACCAGGATGTTGCCGTAGATGTAGGCACTGATGCGGCTGGCGGCGTTGCTGCGGTCGAGGGGCTGACTCCGCGAGAACAGGGGACCGTGCAGCACGGCGTGGGCATCGACCTTCATGCAGACAAGGGTGGCATGCGGCGACCGTGTTCGCGTGCTTCTGTCGTCGGCGGGGTCGTCGTCGCAGGGGTCGTCATCGGCTTCCGTGCACGGGAACCTTCGGGCTGTAGTGGATGGGCAGGTCGCGGCGGTCGAGCGGGGGCAGGTTCCGTGCCGGGGTGTGCACGAGCGGCGCATCGCTCGGGAGCCGACCGGCTTCACGGTCCCACCCGGCGCGGGCCCGCGGATGGTAGCGATAGCGCCACGGCACGAGCCGGGTACCGAGACCGATCGCCCGGCCGATCAGCCGGTGCAGGCGCTCCTCGGAGCGTGACCACGAGAAGCCGAGCAGGTCGCGCACGGGCTGGTCGTAGAGGCCGACGGTCAGCCACAGGAATCCGCGGGTGACGACCGGACGCACGGCCCGCCAGATCGGTTCCGGAATCCACCGGAGGAACGGCGGCCGGTCGAGCTGCGACAGGTCGAGGACGTCGCGGGTGGCCTTGTTGTCCTCGAGGACGTTCCGGCACATGTGGTCCCAGTACTCGAGGAACGTCTCCCACGACTCGGGGACGGGGCGCATCGACATCCCGTAGAGGCGGTACCACTGCACGTGCTCGTCGAACAGTCGGTGCTTGTCGGCGAGCGAGAGCGGGCCGTCGAACCATTCGATCGACACGACCAGGCTGTAGAAGAACGTGGCGTGTGCCCAGTAGAACGTGTCGGGGTCCAGCGCGTGGTACTTGCGGCCGCGGGCGTCGACGCCCTTGATGGTGTCGTGGTATCCGCGCACCTGACGTGCGGTCTCGGGGGCACGGGGTCCGTCGAACACGACACCGTAGATGGGGTACAGCGACCGGTACAGGCGTTCCCAGCGTTCGTCGAAGAACTTCGAATGCTGTTCGACGCCGGCACCGAGGCCGGGGTGCATGTTCTGCATCGACCCGGCCCACGGCCCGAACAGCATGCCGCGCCACCCGCCGAAGTACTTCCACGTGAGCGAATCCGGCCCGAGCGGCACCGGCGAGTTCTGACTACGCATGTTGTCAGAGTAGAATTCCGGCGCGCAGGGGTCAACGACAGGATCGAGCCGTGGAACCAACGCGCCGCAGTTGGGCGGGCACCGCCCTCGAGGAGCGTCGGCGCGTGAGACGCGAGGCCCTTCTGGAGGCGGGAATAGAGCTGCTCGGGGCCGTCGACCGGTCGGCCTCGAACGTGCGCGCGGTGTGCCGCGCCGCCGGACTCACCGAACGGTACTTCTACGAAAGCTTCGGCGACCGGGACACGTTCGTCCGTGCCGTCTACGACGAGGTCGGCGACCGCGCGCGCAGGGCACTGATCGACGCGGTCGCCGGAGCACCCCCGAACAAGCGCGCGGACGCCGCCGTGCGCGTGTTCGTCGAGCTGATGGTCGATCAACCCGCCATGGGACGGGTACTGCTGCTGGCGCCGTTGCGTGAACCGGCGATCGGCACCAGCGGCGTCGAACTGGCACCCCAATTCGTGACACTCGTGCGGGAGCAGCTCCCCATCGAGGACCCGGAGAAACGGCAGATGGTCGCGGTCGGGCTGGTCGGGGCACTGACCAGCCTGTTCATGGGCTACCTCGAAGGCACGATCGTCGTGCCGCGAGAAACGCTCGTGCAGCACTGCGTCGAACTCGTCGAGCGCGCGGGACGCGGTTGATCCTGCACCCGTGATCCTGCACCTGGGGGTCGCGGTTGCGCGGACCCGAGGATGGGTATCCGTCACCCGACGAAGGGAGAATGCGATGCCGAACCCCTCGATCAAGGACGAGAAACTCTACGAAGAGCTTCGCGACGACGGTGCTTCGAAGGAGAAGGCCGCGCGAATCGCGAATGCCGCCGCCTCGCGCGGACGGTCGTCGGTGGGGCACAAGGGTGGCAAGTCCGGTTCGTACGAAGACTGGACCGTCGCGGAACTGAAGAAGCGCGCCAAGGAGATCGGGCTCACCGGATACTCGTCGAAGCGCAAGAGCGAGCTGATCAAGGCCCTGCGCGATCACTGATCTGCACGATCACCGATCCGCGCCTCGCTGACAGGACGGGCAGTGGTAGAACACCCGCTCCGGGTCGCTCGCGGCACCCAGCGTGCCGGACACGACCGTGCTACCACAGCGAAGGCACGGTCGTCCGGCCCGCCCGTACACCCACAGGTTCCGGCCCGGCCGGCGGTCGCCGGTGGTGATGCGCACGGCGCGGTCGCGGTTGGCGGCGAGCAGTCGATGCGCCAGGTCCACCCACGCCGCGAGGTCGCCGGCGTCGGCGACGGGCACTGCGGGATGCACCCCGCGCAGGAAACACAATTCGCTGCGGTACACGTTCCCGACACCGGCGAGGACCCGCTGATCGAGCAACGCCAGTCCGATGGGCCGGGCGGGATCGCGTGCGAGATTGGCGGCGGCCAGAGCCGGATCCCACGACGAGCCGAGCAGATCCGGACCCAGATGCCCGATGGCGTCGGACTCGCGGTCGTGTGGAAGGACTTCGACGATCCCGAGGTCGAAACCCACCGCCTGCACATCGGCGGTCTCGAGAACCAGGCGCGCACGGAAGCCGGGTTTGCGCCAGCGGGCACCGCGGGCGTAGATCTGCCATTCGCCGTCCATCATCAGGTGCGTGTGCACCGTGTATTCGGGCAACCGCGTCAGGATGTGCTTGCCGTACGCGACGGTGTCG
>Ga0182742_1005372_pt1 | contig 10864 bp, 12 predicted proteins | sample eDN5th37CBELigMG_FD_128880 | JGI IMG/M metagenome (GOLD analysis project Ga0182742, IMG submission 128880) | Enriched Miracle-Growth compost microbial communities from Emeryville, California, USA - eDNA 5th pass 37_C BE-Lig MG (version 2)... ... | reverse complement strand
TACATGTCGAGCAGGATCGCCTGGGACAGCGGGACCAGCGCTGCGCCGAAGAAGCCCTGGAGCAGCCGGAAGCCCACGATCTGGCCGAGCGACTGGGCCAGGCCGCACAGCACGGAAGCGAAGACGAAGCCGGCGATTGAGGCCAGCAGGATGCGCTTGCGGCCGAACCGGTTGGCCAGGTAGCCGGACGGCGGCGTCATGATCGCCGCGGCGACGATGTAGGAGGTGAGCACCCAGTTCACCTGGTCGGCGCTGGCCGCGACGCTGCCCTGGATATAGGGCAGCGCCACGTTGGCGATGGTCGTGTCCAGCGCCTGCATGATCACCGCCAGCGTGACGCAGGCGGTGATCATGCCCCGGTGGGCGACCACCGGACGGGTGGCCGTCTCAGCCATGGCTGCCGGCAGTACCGCCGAACAGATCGGTGACGAAGGTCGGCAGGCCGCGCGGGTGGCCGGTATCGATCTCCAGCTCGACGCTCATGCCGGCGCGCAGTGGCGGCTTGCCCGGGTCGTTCTCGATCCGCACCCGCATCGGGATGCGCTGGACCACCTTCACCCAGTTGCCGCTGGTGTTCTGCGCCGGCAGCAGCGCGAAGCTGGCGCCCGATGCCGGGCTGATGCTCTCGACCTCGCCCTGCCAGACCAGGCCCGGATAGGTATCCACCCAGATCGTCGCGGCCTGGCCCGGTTGGACATAGGTGAGCTCGGTCTCCTTGGGCGAGGCCTCGATCCAGACATGGTCGGTCGCGACCAGGCTGAATCCCGGCGTGGCGGCCTCCAGATAGTCGCCCACCTGCAGGCTCGGGACGTTGGTCACGATCCCGGCCATCGGTGCTCGCACCACCGTGTGGTCCAGCTGGCGTGCCGCCTCGTCCTTCGCCGCCACCGCGTCCAGGTAGCGCGGATGCTGCTCGACCGGCTGGTCCGGCCGGTTGTCGAGGCTGGCGGCGATCCCGGCCAGCTGCTGCTGGAGCGAGTGGAGCTTCTGCTGGGCCACGTCGCGATCGTGGCGGGCCTGGTCATAGGCCGCCTTGGAGGCGAAGTCGTTGCGCGACAGCTCCTCCTGCCGGGCGAACTGCGCTTGGTAGAAGGTGAGGTCGGCTTCGGCCTGCGCGATCTGCGCCTGCATGTCCCGGTAGCTCGCCTGGAGCGCCAGGAGCTCGTCGCGCACCACGCCCACCCGGGATTCCGCCCGGGTCAGCGCCAGGCGCATCGGCAGGTCGTCCAGGCGGAACAGCACGTCGCCGGCCTGGACCGCCTGGTTCTCGTGGACCTCGATCGACCGGACGATCCCGGACACGTCGGTGGCGAGGTTCACGATGTCGGCACGCACATAGGCGTTGTCCGTCGCCATGACCGCACCGCCGGTCACATAGGCCCAGCCGCCGGCCAGCAGCGCCACCGGAAGGAGGGCGAACAGGGCGGGACGGATCCAGCCGCGCCGGCGCGGCTTCGCCACGCCCGGCTTGCCTGCCGGTGTGGCCGGGCGTGGTGGCAGCGGTGCCGCATCGTCCTCGGCCTCGGCGGAACGGTCCACGACGCGGGTCGTGGCGGAATCAGCCATGATCGGCTTTCCCCGGGGTGATCGCCGGCAGGCTGCACGCCTCCAGCAGGTTGGACTTCATGGTGGTGAGCATGGCGGTGAGCGCTGCGCGGTCCTCGGCGGTGAGGCCGGCCAGCGCCTCGGCCCGGGTGAGGTCGCCCAGCGCCCGGATCCGGGACAGGAGCGGGCGGGCGGTCTCGGTCAGGTAGAGGGTCTTGGAGCGCCGGTCGGTCGGATGCGCCCGGCGCTCGACTAGGCCGCGCGCCTCCAGCCGGTCCAGGATGCGCACCAGCGTGATCGGCTCGATCTCCAGGAGCTCGGCGAGCCCTGCCTGCTGGATGCCTTCGTTGGGCGCCAGATAGGCGAGCGTCTGCCACTGCGAGCGGGTCAGGCCCAGCTCGCGGGCGTGCTGCTCGAAGCGGCGGCGCAGCAGGCGGGCGACATCGTGGATCAGGAAACCGAGGGTAGGGGCGGCGCTGGTCACCGGGGGCGGCATTAATGAGTGTGCTTATGATAAGCCTCCATATAGGTCGGCCATGCCCTGCCGCCAACCCGTCGTGATCACACGTCCATGATCCGACACGCGTCCGTGACCGGGCGCAGGCGAACCAGCCCGCTTGACGGATCGCCCGATGAGGCGATCACCTGTACCGGTCAGGCGAGGTGGGAACAGGAACAGACATGACGGGTCCTCGCGGGCGGCCGAAGACGGGCGCCCGATCGGCGCATCGGGTCGTGACCGAAGGGATCGGTCTCGGCATCCTGAAAGGCGAGTTCAAGAGCGGAGAGCTGCTGCCCAGCCCGGAGGAGCTGGCGCTGCGCTACAAGGTGTCCCGCACCGTGCAGCGCGAGGCGTTCAAGACCCTGGCAGCCAAGGGGCTGGTCGCGTCCAAGACCAAGGTCGGCACCTGGGTGACGCCGCCCCGGTCATGGAACATGTTCGACACCGAGCTTTTGGAATGGCGGACCCGGCTCGGGATGGACCAGGAGTTCATCGCCTCGCTGTTCGAGGTCCGCCGGGCACTGGAGCCCGAGGCGGCGGCCCTGGCGGCAGAGCGGCGCACGCAGGAGCAGCTCCGGGAACTCCGCGAGATCGCGCGGACCATGTCGGAATGCCGCGATTCCGGCCGCTTCATCGAGCTGGACCTGGCCTTCCACGTCCTGATCAGCGACGCCTCGGCCAACCCGTTCCTCCAGTCGCTGGGTGGGTTGATCGAGGCGGCGCTGGCCGCGGCCTTCGCCCGCTCGACGCCCCTGCACGATCCCGTGCAGCTGCGCCTCTCAGCGCTGCAGCACGAGGCGATCTGCCAGGCGATCGAGGCAGGTGATCCGGAGGCCGCCCGCCAGGCGATGATCGCGGTGATCGACACCGGTGCGGTGAACGCCAGGCGCAGCCTGGAGGCGGCTCAGGCGGCGTCCTGACGGCGGGTCAGGCTGGTGTCGCCGGTGATCAGCTCGATCAGCTCGTCATGCGAGGTCTCCGCGCGGGTGCGCACACCCTCGACCCGGCCCTGGCGGATCACCACCATCCGGTCGGCGACCTGGAGCGCATGCAGCACGTTGTGGGTGATCACGATCACCGAGATGCCTTCCCGGCGCACCCGCTCAATCATGTCCAGACCCTTGCGGGTCTGCTCCACGCCCAGCGCCGCGAACGGCTCGTCCAGCAGCACCAGCTTGCCGCCGAAATGGACGAAGCGGCAAAGCTCGATCGCCTGGCGCTGGCCGCCCGACAGGTTCTCCACCTTGGCCCGCACGTCCGGGATCTTGGTGCCCAGCCGGTGCAGGGCGGCGCGGGTGATCTCCTCCATCTCCTTCTCGCGCAGCCAGGAGATGCCGGCCACCTTCCGGGTCAGCTCGCGGCCCATGAAGAAGTTGCCGACCACGTCCACGTTGGGTGCGAGCGACAGGTCCTGGTAGACCGTCTCGATGCCCAGCGCCTTGGCGTCGGCCGGGCCAGTGAGGGCGACCTCCTGCCCGTTCCAGAGCAGCCGGCCGGACGAAGGCGGCTGGGTCCCGGCGATGATCTTGATGAGCGTCGACTTGCCGGCGCCGTTGTCGCCCAGCAGCGCCACCACCTCGCCCGGCAGCACGTCGAAGCTGACATCGGCCAGCGCCGTCACCGCGCCGAAGCGCTTGGCGACATGGTCGATGGTGAGGAGCGGGGTGGTCATGGCGGCTCGCGGAACTTGGCTGGCCACAGGACCCTAGAGCGGTTTCCGGCCCGGCAGCAACGCCGGGTTGAACGTTGCGGCGCTCGTGGGGGCGGATCGCCACCATGGCATCCGGCAATCATGCGACCGGCGGACGGGAAGCCCCAGACTGGTGGCCGGCGCCCTGCTCGACCGCATAATGTGCCAAGCCATCGTCATATCGTGTTCAATGAGAAGTCGTGTTATAGTCGAGTCTTGGCCGATAGGATTATCGGCCGTCGATGCTCCCCGCCATGCGCGTTCGGGTACTGAGCGCGTTCTTGCAGAACTGGAGCTCGTGATGGACGTTGTTGTCAGGACATATACCGGCAAGGGTACGAAAGAGCTGTTTTCATTGCTGGAGAAACGCACGGACGAAGTCGAAAGAGCGATGCGCTCGATCAAGGGCTTCGTGAGTTACACCCTGGCCCGCAGCAGTGACGGCGAAGGCGGCCTGTCGATGACCGTGTGCCAGGACAAGGCAGGCATCGACGAGAGTGTCCGGGTCGCGAAGGAGTGGATCGCGGCAAATGCAGGGGACACTGGCGTGGGGCCGCCGAAGGTGTCGGCAGGAACCATCCTCATTCACGCGGTGAAGTAACGGTTCCCATGGCTCCGGCCGGTCGGGCGACCGGCCGGCCGTGCTGCAGCCCTATGCCTTGCCCTCCGGCAGGGTCTGTCCGCCATCCACCACGATCGTGGTCCCGGTGATGTAGGCGGCCTCGTCGGAGGCCAGGAACAGGAAGGCATGGGCGACGTCGCGCGGGTCGGCCAGCCGCCCGAGCGGGATGGCGCGCGCCATGCCGTCGATGAACTCGGGCGAGCGCTCGCTCTGCATGCCCTCGGTCAGCACGTTGCCGGGCTCGACCCCGTTCACGGTGATGCCGAATGCCGCCCCCTCCAGCGCTGCCGCCCGGATCAGCCCGTTCAGCCCGGCCTTGGACGCGGCATAGTGGGCATGGCCGGGCGGCACCACGCGCGGGCCGGTGATCGAGCTGGTCAGCACGATCCGCCCATAGCGCTGCCGCTTCATGGGCGCGAAAGCGGCGCGGATCGCCAGGAAGGAACCGCGCAGGTTCACACCCAGCACCTGGTCCCATTCGGCAGCACTGATCCCGTCGATCAGGGTCTCGGGAAAGATCCCGGCGTTCTGGACGCAGATGTCGAGCCGGCCATGCTCGGCGAGAATGGTGTCGATCACACCCTGGATGTCGGCCTCCACCGCCAGGTCGCAGGCGAGGTAGCGCCCGCCGATCCCCTTCGCGGTCGCCTGGCCCTCGAGCCGCCGGTCGGCGATCCAGACCTGGGCACCTTCCTCCGCCAGCCTGGCCGCCACCGCGGCACCGATCCCGCGCGCCGCGCCGAACACCACCGCCACCCGATCCGCAACCCGTCCTGCCAAGACAGCTCTCCCTGCAATCGATTTCGTGGCGGATCGTGCGCGCTTCCGTAGTGCCGCGCTAGAGCCGCGAGCGACCTGTGCCCTCGTGTCTGCGCCATCGGCCGGGGCGGGATGCCGGTGCGTTCGCCGCTGGAGCCTCGACAGCCGGGGCGGAAAGTCGGATGGCTGCCAGTCGTGCCACGATCACCGGAGGCTATCTTGCCGCTGCACTTCTCGCCCGCCGAGTTCGAGCGCCGCCTCCATGCGGCAAAGGATGCCATGGCCCGCGAAGGGCTGGATGGCCTGCTCCTGTTCAAGCAGGAGAGCATGTACTGGCTGACCGGCTACGACACGTTCGGCTTCTGCTTCTTCCAGTGCCTGGTGCTGACCGCAGGCGGCCAAAAGGTGCTGGTGACCCGCTCGGCCGACCTGCGCCAGGCGCAGCTCACCTCCAACATCCAGGACATCCGGATCTGGGTCGACCGCGACGGCGCCGACCCGGCCCGCACCGACCTCCTGCCCGTGCTGGAGGAACTGGGACTGCGCGGCCGGCGGATCGGCGTGGAGTTCGACACGCACGGGCTCACCTATCGCAACGGCAAGCGGCTGGAGGCGGCTCTGGACGGCTTCGCCAGGCTGGCCGACGCCTCGCTGCTTCTGTCCGGGCTCCGGCTGGTGAAGTCGGACGAGGAGCTGGCCCATGTCCGCGAGGCCGCCCGGCTGGGCGATGCCGCCCTGGACGCCGCGGTGGCCGCGACCGGCCCCGGTGCCGACGAGGGCGTGATCCTGGCCCGGATGCACGACGCGATCTTCGAGGGCGGCGGCGACTACCCGGGCAACCCGTTCATCATCGGCAGCGGCCCGCAGGCCCTGCTCTGCCGCTACCAGAGCGGCCGGCGCAGGCTGGACCCGCAGGACCAGCTCACCCTGGAGTTCGCCGGCGTCTACCGCCAGTACCATGCAGCCTTGATGCGCACCCTCCTGGTGGGAAGCGCGGACGACGAGCACCACCGGATGTTCGACGCCGCCCGCGAGGCGCTGCTCGCCGCCGAGGCCGCCCTGGTGCCCGGCCGCACCATGGGCGAGGTATTCGATACCCAGGCCGCCGTGCTCGACCGCCACGGCATGCAGGCCCACCGCCTGAACGCCACCGGCTATTCCCTGGGCGCGGTCTATGCCCCGTCCTGGATGGACTGGCCGATGTTCTACACCGGCAACCCGGTGGTGATCGGTCCGGGCATGACCTTCTTCATTCACATCATCCTGATGAACAGCGAAACCGGCCGCGCCATGACGCTCGCCCGCACCTCGCTCGTCACCGAAGGGAAGGCCGAGCCCCTGGCGAAGGCACCGCTGGAGCTGATCGTCCGCTAATGGTTCTAGGAAGATAGGCCTAGATCTGCCATCCTGTGCGATCCACCAGCACCGGATGATCGATGCCGCTCCCACCCGACCCGAACAGCATCTTACGAAACGAACCCGAGCCGCATCGCGCACCGCGACGACGAAACGAACCCGAGCGGCATCCACTGCCATCCGTCATCCCCCGGCTCGACCGGGGGATCAACAGGCGGACGCCCGTACAGGTAGATTCCCCGCCTGCGCGGGGAATGACATGAGGAATGTGGACACTCGCCGGGTTGCGGCAGCACGCGATCTGCACGAACGAACCCGAGCACACGGGATTACACCGAAACGAACCCGAGCCCGGTCGCTGGACGCATCGACGAAACGAACCCGAGCTGCCCCACCGCCATCCGTCATCCCCCGGCTCGTCCGGGGGATCCACAGGCGAACGCCCGCACTGGTGGGTTCTTCCGCCTGCATGGGGAATGCCATGAGCGACGAAGGTCATGTCCGGGTCCGGCGGACCCGTGTTCTGCACGAACGAACCCGAGAACCACCCGCCGGCCCGCTGTCACGGGAGCCGGCGGGGAGGCAGGGTCAGCCCTCGGCCTGCTTCTTGGCGGCGAGCTTGCCGGACAGGCCCTTGATGCGCAGGCGCAGGGCGTTCAGCTTGATGAAGCCTTCCGCATCGCGCTGGTCGTAGACCGTGTCGGCCTCGAAGGTGGCGTATTCATGGCTGTAGAGCGTGTAGGGCGACTTGCGGCCGACCACCTGGACGCTGCCCTTGAACAGCTTGAGCCGCACCGTGCCGGTCACGTTCTCCTGGCTCTTGTCGATTGCCGCCTGGAGCATCTCGCGCTCCGGCGTGAACCAGAAGCCGTTGTAGATCAGCTCGGCATAGCGCGGCATCAGCTCGTCCTTGAGGTGCGCCGCACCCCGGTCCAGCGTGATGCTCTCGATGCCGCGATGCGCCGCCAGCAGGATGGTGCCGCCGGGCGTCTCGTAGACGCCGCGCGACTTCATGCCGACGAAGCGGTTCTCCACCAGGTCCAGCCGGCCGATGCCGTTGGCCCCGCCCAGGTCGTTCAACCGGGTCAGCAGAGCCGCCGGCGAGAGCTGGACGCCGTCCACCGCGACCGGATCGCCCCGCTCGAAGTCGATCTCGACATAGGTCGGCCGGTCGGGCGCCGCGTCGGGCGAGACCGAGCGGGTGAACATCTCGTCGTCCGGCTCGACCCAGGGGTCCTCCAGCGCCTTGCCCTCATACGAGATGTGCAGGAGGTTGGCGTCGGTGGAGTAGGGCGGCTCGCCGCGCTTGCCGCGCGGGATCGGGATCTGCCGGGCCTCGGCATACTCGATCAGCTTCTCGCGCGAGTTCAGGTCCCATTCGCGCCAGGGGGCGATCACCTTGATCGAGGGATCCAGCGCATAGGCCGAGATCTCGAAGCGGACCTGGTCGTTGCCCTTGCCGGTGGCGCCGTGCGCCACGGCGTCGGCGCCGGTCTGGTGCGCGATCTCGACCAAGCGCTTGGCGATCAGCGGCCGGGCGATCGAGGTGCCGAGCAGGTACTGGCCCTCATAGACCGTGTTCGCCCGGAACATCGGGAACACGTAGTCGCGGACGAAGTCCTCGCGCAGGTCCTCGATGAAGATCTGGCTGGCACCCATCAGCTCGGCCTTGGACCGGGCAGGCTCCAGCTCCTCGCCCTGGCCCAGGTCGGCGGTGAAGGTCACCACCTCGCAGCCGTAATTGTCCTGCAGCCAGCGCAGGATCACCGAGGTGTCGAGCCCGCCCGAATAGGCCAGCACCACCCGCTTCACACCAGTCTTCATCGAAGGTCCTCTGCCCCGCGCCGCTGCCCGCAGGTCACCATCTGCCGCGTCTCAGGCCCGCGTGTCGACGCTGGCGCCTGGTTCGCCGGACGGCGCCTGGTCGGCGGCCTCGGCCGGCCGTGCCGCGACGCCGACCATCGCCGGCCGCAACAGGCGGTCGGCGATCAGATAGCCGGCCTGCATCACCTCGGCAATCGTGCCGGGCGCCAGATCGGCCCGCGGCACCTCGAACATCGCCTGGTGGCGGTTCGGGTCGAGCTTCTCGCCGACCTGCGGATCGATCCGCTTCACCTGGTGGCGCTCGAGCACGGTCTGCAGGCTGCGCTCGGTCATCTCCACGCCGGTGAGGAGGTTCTTCAGCGCCGGGTCCGCTTCGGCGGCCTCGGCCGGCACGGCAGCGATGGCACGGCCCAGATTGTCGGCCACCTCCAGCACGTCGCGGGCAATCCGGGTGACACCGTAGCGCCGCGCGTCCTCCACCTCGCGATCCTTCTGGCGGCGCATGTTCTCGACATCCGCCAGCGCACGCAGGAGCTTGTCCTTCAGGTCGGCGACTTCCTGCTCGAGATCGGGGGCCTGGGTCTCCTCGACCACCGCTTCCGTGTCAGGATTGGCATTCGCTGCCTGTTCCGTCGTCATTCCCTGCTTCCATCACCGTTATGACCGAGCATGCGGCTCACCACCCTTGCGGTGTAGTCCACCATGGGGATGATCCGCGCGTAATTCATCCGGGTCGGGCCGATCACGCCGATCGCACCCACCACCGAGGACTGCGCCTGATCGGGCGAGGGCGCCCGGTAGGGGGCGATCACCATCGAGCAGCCCGAGAGGCCGAACAGCTCGTTCTCGGCCCCGATGAAGATCTGCACCCCGTTGCCCGACTGGGCGGCCTCGACCAGCCGGAGCAGGTTCTTGCGGGTTTCCAGCGTCTCGAACAGGTGGCGCACCCGTTCCAGCTCGACCAGGTTCTGCACGTCGTCGAGCAGCTTGGACTGGCCGCGCACGATCAGGAAGCCGTCGGACGCATCGCCGCCGGGCTTGACCCAGGTGGCGAGGCCCGCCTCGACCACGCGCTGGGTCGCCTCGTCGATCTCCGCGCGCCTGGCCTCGATCTCCTGCTGCACCAGGCTGCGCGCCTCGGCGAAGCTGCGGCCGGCCAGCCTGGCCGTCATGTAGTTGCCGGCCTCGATCAGCGAGGTCTGCGGCATGCCGAGCGGGACGTCGATGATCCGGTTCTCGACCATCCCGTGGTCGCTCACCGTCACCACCAGCGCCCGGCCAGGCCCCAGCGCCACGAACTCGATATGGCGGAACGGCCGGTCGCCGGCCGGGGCTGCCACCAGCCCGGCATGGCGGGTGAGCCCGGACAGCGCCTCGGTGGCATCTCCCAGCACCGCCTCCAGGCTCTTGCCGGTGCCGACGCACTGGGCGCGGATCGAGCGCTTGTCGTCGTCGTTGACGTTGCCGATCTCGAGCAGCCCGTCGACATAAAGCCGCAGGCCTGCCGCCGTCGGCAGCCGGCCGGCCGAGGTGTGCGGCGCATAGAGCAGCCCGGCATCTTCCAGATCGGCCATGACGTTGCGGATCGTGGCCGGCGAGAGCTGCTCGTCGAGCTTGCGCGCGATCGTGCGAGAGCCGACCGGCTCGCCGGTCGTGACATAGGCGTCGACGATCTGGCGGAAGATCTGTCGCGAACGGCTGTTGAGCTCGGTGATCATCGCATCCAGGAAGAACAGGCCGGTTCCAGCCACGGCGGATGTAGGAATCGTCAGGGCGAACGTCAACGGAGCAGCCCCTCCGGGCCGGCCAGACCGGCGCTGATCAGCGCGCGGGCGGCTCGCTCATGGTGCGTTCCTGCAGCGCCGGGCGAGCCTGTGTCTGCTCGCGCCGCGGACTCGTGCGCCAGGCGCGGCGATAGGCCGGATCATACACCCAAATCGCCAGGCCCACGACGGCCGCCAACGCAATCAGACCTACGACCCACAACATGTTTGTCATGATCCGTTCATATTCGTATGTCTGCCCGATAGCGATATGGCGGCTCACACTGCAAGCATCTACGTGATCCGGCCGCCCGTGGATCGCCGCTGCAGCGATGCCGCCTGGCCGGCACCACCTGGCGGTCGCACCAGGACGCCAAGTTCAGCTCCGGGACGCGCGGCCACCTCCTCGTCCGCGATGACCCGGTCCTGCGCCGCCGGCAGGTGCGACCGGTCAGCGAACAAGTCGATGCCGCCCATGGCCTCGGTCAGCTCCCAATGCCCAGCTGCCACACGCAGCTTGGTCCGGCGCATCCCGGACGGGAAGCACCGCGAGGCGGTTCAGCCGGTCAGGCGGAACGTCGCGGCAAACTCGGCCCGGCCAGCCGGGCTGAACCGGATCACCCGGCTTCCCGCCTCGCGACTGGCCCAGCCGAGTGTCTGGAAGCGCTGGAGCAGGGCGGCCCCCAGGCTGCCGGCCAGATGATGACGCCGCTCGCTCCAGTCCAGGCAGGCCCGGCAGACCGCCCGCCGGCTCCGGCCAAGATCGGCCAGGCTGATGTCGAAGTCCGCCACGAACCTCTCGC
>Ga0182742_1005371_pt1 | contig 10865 bp, 9 predicted proteins | sample eDN5th37CBELigMG_FD_128880 | JGI IMG/M metagenome (GOLD analysis project Ga0182742, IMG submission 128880) | Enriched Miracle-Growth compost microbial communities from Emeryville, California, USA - eDNA 5th pass 37_C BE-Lig MG (version 2)... ... | reverse complement strand
CGTTCATGTCCCGGGCGCAGCGCAGGGCGAAGTCGTGCGCTTCATCCGGGCTACGCTTGCTTACAAGCGCTGTCACCTGCGGGCTTCCCCGGCGCTGGATGCCCGCCTTCGCGGGCATGAGCGGGGCGAGAGCGTAGCCCGCATGGAGCGCAGCGGAATGCGGGGCACTCACCTGAACGGGTCAATCCCGGATTGCGCTTCGCTCCATCCGGGCTACGGTTGCTGGAAAGCGGACGCGGGCGGCCGTCGACCAAAACGTTGTCGCGCTTGCCAAGGCGACGGACACAGGCTGAAGATCAGCTTCGAGCCGGAGCGGGGAGTGAGGAGCGGAGGGGGCTGAACACAAGCGAAGACTGAATTGGGAGATTGCTACAAATGACTGGCACTGACCCTATGCGGCGGCCGAGCGTGCTGGAGCGGGATGTCGACGCTGTGATCGAAAAGCGTTTCCGTTCGGACCCGTTGTTCGTCGAAAGACTTGTAACGTTTGTTTTTGATGTACCTGCTCACAGGCCCGAGTATCTCTCTGCCTCAGCTACTCCGCAGTTTCCGCACCAAGGCGCGTCTGGAACCATAGATTTCCTTATTCGCCTCATTGGCCAGGAGGCGGAGGTCGGCCGCATTCTATTAGAGAACAAGCTCGACAGTAGCTTTACACCTAGCCAACCTGAGAGATACGCGTCGTCAGCAATTGCAATGGCGCGATCTAAACGGCCGGCGATACCGGTTCTGTGCGCGCCTCAAGCCTACATCGAAAGGTCAAAGTATTGTGGCGCGTTCGCAAAATGTATCTCGTACGAACAGTTGGCTCAGTGGATGGACGGAGCGGACAAAGATCTGATCGAGCAAGCTATTCGTCGATTTGCAATGCCTTATGAGCCCGACCCCGTTCCTGAAGTCGCGAATTTCTTCAAAGGGTACATTGAGCTTGCACATGAAATGGCTCCAGAGCTTTATGTGAAGCCCAATCCGAACACCAGAGAAGAGCGCCCAGAGCATTCCCGAACCATCTATTTTGTCGTCAGGAAATCGTTGCCTAGTTATGATTTCCTGCCGACGCTTCGATTTTCTCACCAGTGCTGGGACTCATCAGCGGCTTCGCCTAGCGTCAAAGTGATGTTCGACGGTTGGGCTCCCTACGAGTCCGCCGTGCGAAAAGCCGCCGCGGGTGAGCTGGGTAACACAAGACTATATATCCGCCGTGCCGGCCGAAGCCTTGCGCTGGTTCGGGACACGCCCCGAATGGACAATAAATTGGCAGTTTATAGACAGCGAGATGCGGTCATTGCGGGAATCAGAGCGGCGGCAAACATCAGAGCATGGATGTTCGCCAATGAAGCAATCCTAAAAGGGTGGGCCTCGGCAGTTAGAGGCGCGTAGATCGCCTTCCTTCCCCTTCCAGCGGAAATTCTCTAGAACCGTTCCGAAACCGGCCGGCATGCCCGGTCGCCCTGAAAACCCTAGAGAAATCCGCATTCCGACGCCATGAACGCCCCCGTACCCCCGCCGATCCCCGCCTACAGGCACACCCCGCTGTTCCCGCTCGGCAAGGACCAGACGCCCTACCGCAAGCTCGATGTGCCGGGCGTGCGGGTCGAAAAGGTGCTCGGCCGTGACGTGCTGGTGGTGCCGGCGGCGGCGCTGAAGGCGCTGGCGGAGGCGGCCTATTCCGACATCAACCACTATCTGCGCCCCGGCCACCTGCAGCAGCTGCGCAACATCCTCGAAGACCCGGAGGCCTCCGACAACGACAAGTTCGTCGCCTACGACTTCCTGAAGAACGCCAATATCGCGGCCGGCGGCACGCTGCCGATGTGCCAGGACACCGGCACCTGCATCATCATGGGCAAGCGCGGGCGCCATGTGTTCGTCGAAGGTGACGACGAGGCCGCGCTCGCCGAGGGCGCGCGCGACAGCTATCTGAAGAAGAACCTGCGCTATTCGCAGCTCGCCCCGCTCTCCATGTTCGAGGAGACCAACACCAAGTCGAACATGCCGGCGCAGGTCGAGCTCTATGCCGAGGGCGACGACGAGTACAAGTTCCTGTTCATCGCCAAGGGCGGCGGGTCGGCTAACAAGACCTTCCTGTTCCAGGCGACGCCCTCGATTTTGACGCGCGAGCGGCTGCTCGCCTTCCTGAAGGAAAAGGTGCTCACGCTCGGCACCGCCGCGTGTCCGCCCTATCACCTTGCCATCGTGATCGGCGGCACCTCGGCCGAGCTGAATCTGAAGACGGTCAAGCTCGCCTCCTGCCGCTATTACGACAGCCTGCCCACGCAGGGATCGGAGGATGGCCATGCTTTCCGCGACCTCGAAATGGAGCAGGAGGTGCTGAAGATGACGCAGTCGCTGGGCGTCGGCGCGCAGTTCGGCGGCAAGTATTTCTGCCACGACGTGCGGGTGATCCGGCTGCCGCGGCACGGCGCCTCGCTGCCGATCGGGCTCGGCGTATCCTGCTCGGCCGACCGCCAGGCGATGGGCAAGATCACCAAGGACGGCGTGTTCCTCGAGGAGCTGGAGCACAACCCGGCGAAATATCTGCCCGACATCGATACGTCGAAGCTCGGCGGCGCGGTGGTGCAGATCGACCTGAACCGGCCGATGGACGAGATCCGCAAGACCCTGTCGCAATATCCGATCAGGACGCGGCTTTCGCTGACCGGCACCATGATCGTCGCGCGCGACCTCGCGCACGGCAAGCTGCGCGAGCGGCTGGAACAGGGCAAGGGGCTACCGGACTATTTCAAGAACCATCCGGTCTATTACGCGGGGCCTGCGAAAACGCCGCAGGGCTATGCTTCGGGCTCGTTCGGCCCGACCACGGCCGGGCGGATGGACTCCTATATCGACCAGTTCCAGGCGGCGGGTGGCTCGCTGGTCACCGTGGCCAAGGGCAATCGCTCCGCGGTGGTGCGCGAGGCCTGCAAGAAGCATGGCGGCTTCTACCTCGGCTCGATCGGCGGCGCGGCGGCGAACCTCGCGGAGCATTGCATCAAGAAGGTCGAGACCATCGAGTTCCACGAACTCGGCATGGAGGCGATCTGGCGGATCGAGGTGGAGAACTTCCCGGCCTTCATCATCATCGACGACAAGGGCAATGACTTCTTCCAGGAGCTCAATCTCGGATGAGCTAGCATTCTCTCGTGTCCCGGACGCAACGCAGCGCGAGCGAAGCGAAGTGGTGCATTGCTGATCCGGGACCTATACCGGCTTTATAGGTTCCGGGTCTGCAGCGCATCGTTACACGGTGCGCTGCGCCGGGACACGAGACCATAGCCTGGGGACTCACCATTCCCCCGATTGAAAATGGCTTGGCTTTTGCTTATGCCTTTGCTTAAGCGTTACCCGCATAAGCCCACCGATTCTGTCATTGATCCATGATCCGCCGCCGCAAGCCTTTCCGCCGTGCCTATCGCATCGGCCGTTCCCGTACCGGGCTTGGCTGCTTCGCAACGCGAGAGATCGCCAAAGGCGAGCTGATCGACACCTATCGCGGTCAGCTGCTGACCAATGAGGAAGCTGAAAAGCGCGACAACCGCTACATGTTCGAGGTCAATTCGCGCTGGACCATCGACGGGTCCAACCGCCGCAACCTCGCGCGCTACTTCAATCATTCCTGCCGGCCGAATGCCGAAAGCGACGTAAAGGGTCACAAGGTCATCGTCGTCGCGCGCAAGAAGATCAAGCCGGGCGAGGAGATCACCTACGATTACGGCAAGGACTATTTCGACATTTTCCTCAAGCCGGTCGGCTGCAAGTGCGACAAGTGCCGCGAGAAGCGGGCGGCTGCGCGGGCCGAGGCGCGGGAGAGAAAGCTGCGCGCCGAACGCAGGGCCGCGGCTGCCGGCAAGAAGCAGCAGGTGAAGCGCGGCAAGGTCGGCGCGACCAAGACGAAAGCGAAGACCACAGCGAAATCGAAGACAAAGTCCAAATCGAAAGCCAAATCCAAGACGACAGCAAAGTCGAGAAAGCGGAAATAGCCAAGCGTCGCCCCGCCAAAGGGGGACGGACCCATCCGCCGCGCCTTCGGTCTGTGCGCTTTCTCGGCTGACGGCGCGCTGCCGGCATGCTGCCTTACCCTCGCGATCGTTGCCATGTTAGCCTCGGCGCTCCGGTACGGAGGAGCGCCCATGTCCCGTCTTGCTTTTGCAGCCTGCCTCGCCACACTGGCCGTGGTTTCAAGTCCTGCATCCGCGCAAATGAAGTCCGAACTGCCGCCGCTGCCCGATATCCAGTTCGCCGAGATACCCGCCGCTTCGCGCGCCAATTACCAGGGCGACCGGTTCAGCTATCTGGAGGCGGGGCGTGCTGATGCGCCGGTGCTGCTCCTGCTGCACGGGGTCGGGGCCAACGCCATGCACTGGCGTCACCAGCTCGCCGGTCTGTCGGACCGCTATCGCGTGATCGCCTGGAATGCGCCCGGCTACATGATGAGCGATGGCTTCGCCAAGGACACGGCCGAGTGCAAGGACTTTGCGGACGCGGTCCGCGACTTCCTGACCGCGCTGAAGATCGAAGGCGCGATCAACATCGTCGGCAATTCGTTCGGCAGCCGCGTCGCGCAATGCTTCGCCATCCACTATCCGGAGCGCGTGACGAAGCTTGCGATGACCGGCACGGGCGTCGGCCGCAAGGACATGCCGGAGGACCAGAAGCAGAAGATCATCGCCACGCGCGAAGGTCAGGTCGCCAAGGGCTTTTACGGCTTCGGGGCGCGGGTTGACGCGCTGCTCGGACCCAACGCATCGCCCGAGCTTAAGGCCGAGGTGCAGCGGGTGCTGCGGGCGACCATGCCGCGTGGCTTCATGCATGGCGTCAAGCTTGGCCTGGTCAATGGCTACAGCCCGGAAGAGTCCGGCGCAAAGCTCACCATGCCGGTGCTTCTCATTCAGGGGCGGACTGACAAGGTCAATCCGGGCGATCGCAATGCCGAGGTGCTGATCAAATATCTGAAAAACGGCAAACTGGAATGGCTGGAAGCGATCGGCCACCTGCCGGAGGTGGAAGCGCCGGACAGGGTCAACACCATGCTGCGCGACTTCTTCGGGTGAGCGTCATTGCCGGGCTCGACCCGGCAATCCTTCAGTCAAGGAAAATGGATGCCCGGGCCAAGCCCGGGCATTGATGGGTGAAGAGCCTGCTCCAATGACGCGCGCGGTTTGCCTGCTGTTGTCGGCATTGCTCATGGCGGCTCCTGTCCCGGCCGCCGCGCAGCAACATTATCCCTCCCGTCCCATCACCCTGATCGTGCCGTTCGCCGCCGGCGGCTCGACCGATGCGATCGCCCGTGTGGTGGCGGAGGCGTTGCGCGGGCCGCTCGGCCAGCCCGTCGTGATCGACAATCGCGGCGGCGCCGGCGGCTCGATCGGCACGGCCGCGATTGCGAAGGCCGCGCCGGACGGCGCCACCATCGGCATGGGGACCGCATCGACGCTTGCGATCAATCCAGCGGCCTATCGGTCGCTGCCCTATGACATCGCGGCGGACCTTGCTCCGGTCGGGCTGATTGCGCAGGTGCCGAATGTCATCGCCGTCAACCCGAAGCTGCCGGTCAAGACGGTCGCCGAACTGGTCGCGCTGGCCAAGGCGCAGCCAGGCAAGCTGGCCTACGGCTCGGCCGGCAACGGCTCGGTGAGCCATCTGATGGGCGAGCAGTTCAGGCTCGCAACGGGAACCGACATCATCCATGTGCCGTATCGCGGGGTCGGACCGGCACTAAGCGATGCGGTCGGCGGGCAGATCCAGATCCTGTTCGATAATCTGCCGACCTCGCTGCCGCTGATCCAGGACGGCAAGCTCCGCGCGCTTGCGGTCTCCGCGCCGGAGCGGCTCGCGGTGCTGCCGGACGTGCCAACCTTCGCCGAGATCGGCCTGACGGAACTCGACTGGATGGCCTTTTTCGGTCTGATCGCCCCGGCGAGGACGCCGCAGCCGGTGATCGAGCGTCTCAATGCCGCGCTCGGCATCGCACTCGCCAACCCGAAGCTGCGAGAGACCCTGTCGGGCCAGCAGGCCGTGCCGCAACCGGGCTCTTCGAGCGACTTTGCCGCGCTGATGCATCGGCAACTGGAGCGCATGAAGCGCGCGGTGGCGGCGGCGAAGATCGAGGTGCAGTAGCAAGCTCCGTTCGTTCCCGCGCAAGCAGGAACCTGGCCTTCTTGGCACTGGGTCCCTGCTTTCGCGCAGACGAGCGGTGACAATGGGTCACTTTGCATCACGTGGCAGGCGGATCTGCGCGCGCAGGCCGTTCGGCTTGCGGTTGCTGAGGGCCAGTTCGCCGCCTTGCGCCTCCACCACCGTTCGCGCAATGGCAAGTCCAAGGCCGACCCCGCCGGTGTCGCGGCTGCGCGAACTCTCGATTCGGTAGAACGGCTCGAACACGCGCGCCATCTCGTCTTCGGGAATGCCGGGACCCTCGTCCTCGACCGCGATCTCGACCGCATGAGGCGAGGACGACAGCGACACCCGCGCGCGACCGCCATACTTGACCGCGTTCTCGACCAGATTGGTGAGCGCGCGCTTGAGGGCGGCCGGCTGGCAGGCGATCGAAACCGGCGCGGCGGGCGTCATGGCGACATCAAGCCCCGCCTCCGCCATGTCGTCGACGACGCTCTGTACGAGGGTGGCGATGTCGGTGGCGCGGCGCGGCTCGTCCGCGGCCTGCTCGCGCGCATAGTTGAGGGTGGCGCCGATCATCTGGTCCATCTCGGCGATGGTGGCGAGCATCTTGTCGCGTTCCTCGGCATTGTCGACATTCTCGGCCCGCAGCCGCAGCAGCGTGAGCGGGGTCCGCAGGTCATGCGAGAGCGCGGCCAGCATGCGCGTGCGGTTCTCGATCAACGCCCTCAGGCGGGCCTGCATCGCATTGAAGGCCTGCGCCGCCTGTTTCATTTCCGCCGTCCCGGCTTCCGCGAGGGGGGGCGCATTCACGTCCCGGCCAAGCCGGTCGGCGGCCCGCGCGACGGTCGCGAGCGGCGCGGTCATGCGGCGCACCGCCCAGACCGAGATCGCGATAATGAAGGCCGCCATCACCAGCATCGAGATGAGGTAGCGGTTCGAAAAGCCCGTATCACCGGATGGCAGGTTGGCGGCGAAGGACAGCCACTGACCGTCGGCCAGCGGCACGGCGACCTGAAGGCCAAGCGCACGCACCGCCGGCCGATGCCTGTCCCGCCACGCGTGGCGCTCCCGCGATCGCTCGTCATCATCGCGCTCGCGCATCATCCGGCCGCGTTCCATGCGACGTTCCATGCGGCGCTCGTCGCCGAACGCGGCATCGGGCGGCGGACCACGCATGCGCCGGCGGCCGAAAGGTTGAGCCGGTGCTTCGTCCACCGAGACCATTGGTTCGCGCTCAGGCGGCAGGCGCAACTGATGCATCAGATAATCGCGGATCACATCGGCCACCGGGCCGGCGTCGCTCGCATCGAGCGGCGGGCGCGTCTCCAGCGTCACCGAAAGGCTGCGATCGCTCAATCCGGCGACCAGCCGCTCGCGCCAGTCCGCCGGCATGTCCTCGACCAGCCGCGACAGGTTGGCGATGCGTTGCGCTGTGGCGAGGCCTCCCACCGCGCGCACCGCCGCTTCGCGGTCGAGCGAATAGATGAACGAGCCGATCGCGTGCGATACGACAAGACCCGCCAGCAGAAGCAGCAGGGTCTGTCCGAACAGGCTCTGGGGCAGAAAGCGCTTCATGTCGCGGTCACGGCGGCGGTGAAAGTGTAGCCGCCGCCCCAGACCGTCTTGATGATTTTCGGATCGGCCGGATCGCGTTCGATCTTCTTGCGCAGGCGGCTCACCTGGGTGTCGATCGCGCGGTCGAAATTGGCGGCAGCGCGGCCGCGCGCGAGGTCGAGCAATTGCTCGCGGCTCAGCACCCGCTGCGGCCGCTCGACGAAGGCCAGCAGCAGGTCGTATTCGCCGGTGGAAAGCGGCACCGTGACGCCGTCATCGCCAGTCAGTTCGCGGGCCGCCGTATTGAGGCGCCAGCGGTCGAACCGGAATTGCGCCGGCTTCGGCGCCGGCTCGCTCTGCCGGCCGCGGCGCAACACCGCGCGAATGCGCGCGATCAGTTCGCGGCTGCCGAACGGCTTCGGCAGGTAGTCGTCGGCGCCCATTTCGAGACCGATTACCCGGTCGATCTCCTCGCCCTTTGCGGTGAGCATGATGATCGGGATGTCCGACTTCGCCCGCAACGCCCGGCACAGCGACAGGCCGTCCTCGCCCGGCAGCATCAGGTCGAGCAGGATCAGGTCGATGCGGCCGTCCGCCATCGCCTTGTGCATGGCCCGGCCGTCGGCGGCGCTGCTGACGCGAAAACCCTCCTTCACCAGCGCGCGCGTCACCAGTTCGCGGATCTCGCGATGGTCGTCGACAATCAGGATATGCGGTGCGCCGGACATAGCCTCACTATAGGAAAGCCGGCCGGTTAATTTTCGGAAATGTTGCAACGTGGTGTGACGGCCGGCGGCCCTGACACAGATTGTCACAAAGTCAGGCTCGCCTGAAAAACTTGCGCAAAATCGAGCCTCCATCCTCGTCCGCATGCAACGCTTCGGTTGCGCAAGAGCGGAGATGAGTGATGAAACGCATCTGGGTGATTCCCGCCATTTTGGTGGCTGGTGTGACGGGGCTTGGTGGCCTTGCCTATGCGGCCTCGGCGCAGGATGCCGGCTGGCGCGACGGCCGGGGCTATAGCGAGAGCCGGGACGAGCGTGGCAGCCGTCGCTGGAACGATGACGACGACGGGCGCTACGACGACCGCGACCGGCGCTGGCGCGATGACGATCGCCGCGGCTACGGTCCGCGCGAGGGTCGCCGCTGGGATCGTGACAGCTGCGGTCCGCGCGGCCGGGAGGGTCGCGGCCATGACCGGGATTATCGCGGGCATGGCTATGGCCGGAACGATGACTCCGATCGCGGGTATCGCCGGCACTGGCATCGCCATCATCACGACGGCGAGCGGCCGCGCCGCTTCGGCCGCTCGTTTGATCCCGCCCGGCTCGAGAGCGTCAAGAAAGAGATCGGCGTGACCGCGGAGCAGGAGCAGGCCTGGAGCAAATACGCGGCCACACTCAAGGCGGTCGCCGATGCGCGCAAGGCGCGGCGTGACAGCATCGATCGTGGCGCGGTGCGACAGATGGCGCCGGACGAGTTCCGCAAGTTCCGTGACGGTATGATCGATCAGCGCCGCAAGGAGCAGGACAGCGTGAACGCCGCGGTCGACGAACTGGTCAAGTCGCTGGACGAGAAGCAGGTCGCGATCGCCAGGGAGGTGCTGCCCGGCTACGCCTTCGGACGCGGCATGCGCGGCGCGGGCATGGGATGGGGCGGCTCGCGCGATCGCTGAGGCCGCGCGCCAAAAAAAGGGCCGGCGGCTTTGCCGCCGGCCCGCTCTCTGCCAAGCTTTGCCGGCCTACCACTTCATCTTGCACTTCGCCGCATAGCGGTCCTGGTGATCCTTGAGCGCGACGCTCACTGTCTTGAGGGTGAACGTGTCGCCGTCCTTCACCGCCTCCTGAAGATAGAAATTCTGGATCGGGAAGTGGTTGTTGCCGTACTTGTACGGCCCGCGCACCGAGGCGTAGTCCGCCTTGCGCATCGCATCGCGCATCGCGTCCTTCTTCGTAAGATCGCCGTCCACCGCCTTCACCGCGCTGTCGATCAGCATGGCCGCGTCATAGGCCTGCGCCGCGTAGAAGGATGGGTCGCGATTGTACTTCTTCCTGAAATCCGCGACGAACTTCTTGTTCGCCTCGTTCGGCAGGTCGATCACCCAGTGCTGTGCGCCCGGCACGCCGAGCGACAGCTCCTTCAGGCGCGGCAATGACAGCGCGTCGACGATGAACGATGTATAGAGCGGGATCTGGTCGCGCAGGCCGGACTGATTGTATTGCGTCAGGAACTGGATGCCGACCGCGCCGGGATAAAAGGCGAAGATCGCGTCGGGCTTGGCGGCGCGCGCCTTGGACAATTCAGTCGAGAAGTCGAGCTGGTCGGGCCAGCGGGTATAATCCTCGCCGATGACCTTGCCCTTGAAGTTGGCCTTGACGCCGGCGATCACGTCCTTGCCTGCGGCATAGTTGGGCGCCAGCAGATAGACTGATTTCACGCCCTTCTGGTTCATGTATTCGCCGATCGCCTGCGGGACCTGGTCGCCCTGCCACGAGGTGGAGAAGAACCAGGGCGAGCAGAGGTCGCCGGCAATCTGCGAGGGACCGGCATTGGCGCTGATGATGAAGGTCTCCGAATCCACCGCCGATTTATAAGAGGCGAGCAGAACGTGGGACATCATGTAGCCGGTGAGGAAATTCACCTTGTCGGACTGGATCAGCTTGTCGGTCTTCTGCTTGCCGATATCGGGCTTGAGCATGTCGTCTTCGTAGATCATGCTGACATCGAGCCCGCCCATCTTGCGGCCGAGATGGTCGAGCGCCAGTTCGAACGCGTCGCGCAAGTCGTTTCCGACGACGGCTTGCGGCCCGGTGAAGGTGGTAACGAAGCCGATCTTCACGTCCTTCTGGGCGTGAGCGGGCAGGGCGGCGAGTGCGAGCATCGCCGCGCCGAGCATCAGTCGTTTGGTCATTCTCGCTCCTTTCAATGTCGCGCCTTTGTGTGGTGCGGTGCAATGTCCTGCTCCGGGTGCTCCACCACGCCGCGCTGGCATGGTGAAGACGGCAATAGAGAACACCGTTTCGTTTGCTATCTTCGCGGGGACAGGATTCACCACGTCATCTTGCACTTTGCTGCATAGCGGTCCTGATGATCCTTGAGCGCGACGCCCACGGTCTTGAGGGCGAAGCCCTCGCCGTCCTTCACTGCTTCCTGAAGGTAGAAAGTCTGGATCGGGAAGTGGTTGTTGCCGT